>Ga0210384_10000281_pt1 | contig 80291 bp, 58 predicted proteins | sample IncBWH2MmetaG_FD_160574 | JGI IMG/M metagenome (GOLD analysis project Ga0210384, IMG submission 160574) | Forest soil microbial communities from Barre Woods Harvard Forest LTER site, Petersham, Massachusetts, United States - Inc-BW-H-2-M | ecosystem: Environmental > Terrestrial > Soil >... | reverse complement strand
ATCGCTTCGCCGACAATCCGGTAGACTTCATCGCGCAGAATCGGATGCAGGTTGCGCGGCGCGCCTTCCACTTGCACAGTAAAATCCGGCCGGCGGCTGTTGGACGCTGCAAGTTCTTCACCAAGCGTTCTAATCGCCAATGCCAAATCGTTACGCTCCACCGTCGATGTGCGCAACCCCTTCACGGCATCCCGTCCCTCGACAATCGCTTGCTCGGCCTGATCGATAACGCTTTCGAGTCTCTCTTTGGGCGTACCGCCTGGAAGCTCGTTGGAAAGAATTTGAAGGTGCAGCAGAATCCCGTGAAAGCTTTGCAGCAGCGTGTCGTGCAAGTCGCGGGCGATACGCGTGCGCTCGCCGACACGCGCCTCTAGGGTCACATCGAACTCATGATGCAACTTCCGGACGCGAAACTGGTAGGCCGCCCACAACAGTGCCAGAACAGCAGCTACGCAAACCCCGCGAAACCAATTCGTCTGGTAGAACGCGGGGGCGATGGAAAAATCGAACACGTCGCCCTGCTCGTTCCATACGCCGCTATTGTTGCTCGCGATCACTCGGAAGCGGTACTGGCGGGGAGGAAGGTTCGTGTAGTGCGCCTGGCGGTCGTTGACCACTTCCTTCCAGTCCTGATCCTGGCCCTCCAGCATGTATTTGAAATGGACCTTCTCCGGCGCGACGAGGCTGAGAGCGGTGTAGTCGATCTGCAGATCGCGAATCCGCGCCGGTAGTCGCAAGTTCGAAACCGCCGCGCCCGCTAAGTTTTGCCAATAAATCTTCTGATCGGCGATGATTTGTTCGATGCGCACGGGCGGCTGGACTTTGTTGAAAGCAAGGTGATGGGGATCGACGACTTGGATGCCTTCTCCCGTCACGAACCACAGTTTGCCATCGGTGGACTTGGCGACGCGAGGCCCGTATTCACTAGCCGCACTCGAACGGAGCCTGACACCGTCCGCCGCATCCCAAACCGTCATTTCAATCTTACGCTTGGGGTCCGCAATCCACGCGTCCAGTTCGGTCCGCCTGATGCGCACGAGGCCGCAGGCGGTGTACAACCACAACGAACGATCGTCATCTTCCATCGTCCCATTAATGATGTTGCAGGGTAGACCATTTCTGGTTGTAAGGGTAGCGATTCGGCCATCTTTAATCCTGCTCAGGCCGCCATTCTCGGTACCAGCCCACAGCGCCCCATCCGGATCTAGTCGGAGATCGGGCACAGGCCCTTGGCCTAGGCCATCAGCGGTTGTGTACGACACTCGGAGCTGACCGTCCTTGAAATAGGACACGCCCCCGTCAACCCAGAATCCAAGCCACACTCCGCCTTGCTCACTGTCCGAAAGGAGAACACCAGGTTGTCGCCGTCCGAGTGCTTTCCACGAGATCTGCTCAACCAAATGTCCCTCCCGCAAATGCAAGAGGGCCTTGTCCGCGGAAAGCCAAAGATTGCCCGCCTTGTCCCCCGACATGTAATGCACTTTTCCGCTACGCATGGCAGCTGTCGCAATAAACCTGCCGTCTTTGAAATACGCGAGTCCGTCACGCGTGGATAACCAAATTCGCCCAGTGTTGTCCTGAAACAGTGATTCGGGTTGGTCATCCGGTAGTCCGCTCGCCTTACCAAAGATGGTAGCCTTTCCGTTCTGCAACAAGGTCAAACCCTCATGGGACCCAACCCAAACGCTTCCGTCTGTGGCTGCGAGCACAGCCTGAGTAGCATCGCTGGACAAACCTTGCTTCACAGAAACAGTAGCGACAGGGAGCTCGCGGAACCGGTCGAGTCCGCCCGTGGTGGAGACCCAGATATTTCCTTCACGATCCTCAAAAAGACTGAGTACCACGTCACCGGAGAGGCCATCCGCATTTCTAAATACATCTGTCCGCCCGTGATGCACATGGATCAGCCCGCGCTCCACGGTTCCGATCCAGAGACCTCCATCGCGGTCCCGCAGCACACGATTCGCGTTGACATCGCGATCCTTGAGAAATATCTTCGAATTGATCGAGCCGCGCACCGGATACGATTCAAGTTTGTCGCCGACGAGCTGCAGGAGTCCTGCACCGTGGATGGCAATTAACAGCCGCGCTTCGTCGGTCTTGCTTAGTCCAATGAGCTCCGTCGATGTCGGATATCGCTTTAGAGGGCCGGGCTTGATTCGCCAAAGCCCGGACTCTGCAGCGGCCCAGAGTGTGCCTGAGCTGTCCTCATACAAAGCCCAAACGGCGCTCCCGAACGCGTTATCCTCACCATAACACTGCGTGCCACTTCTGCGGATTGCGCAGAGCCGGCCAGTGGGATTTCCCAGCGAGGCGGCCCACACCGTTCCCTCACTATCCTCGAAAAGCGATGACACAAACTCTTTCGCAAGGTCTTGCTCTGGGCGCGGAGTCAGCATGCCCCCACTCCAGGTTACAAGGCCAGCAAACGTACCGATCCAAAGAGTGCCGTCGCGCGTGACTAGTAGAGAGTTAATGTTCCTGTCAGGGAGCTGCTGACCCGCAGGTGGTTGCCAGGGGCTACTGCGAATGCCATCGAAGCGAACCAGTCCCAATTCTGTGCCGAACCAGAGATACCCGTCCGGCGTCTGAGCGATCGCGTAGATATTGCCGAGGGAGAACCCGTTCCGGGCCCTCCAGGTGGTGCGCCCGTATTGGCTGACCTCCAACGATGGGTTCAGCGCAAGAACGGGGGCAGCCCCAAGCAGAAGACTCACAGTGCTAATCGTAATGAGCGTCAGCGCAGGTTTCATTGACGACCTTGCTCGCTTGTCATGACTGACGTTCTAGAGTGCAAGAACATAAAAAAGGAGTCTCGCGTCGGCACACTCTGAGCGTTCCTCACATCACTTTTAAGATCTTTTAAAGCTTTAAATGTAGTTTCCTTGATTATCAGTTCGGGAGACATGTGAAACAGACCTGACGTTCGTGCTGCTTGCTGACGACGTTTTCTTGCGCTGACCTGATCATACACCCTCATGAAGAATATACATCGCACTTCAATAAGGGTGTGACGCGCCTACTTAAGGTCCGCAGTTCTACTGCGATGATTGAAAAAGACTGTTCGAGACCACCTGTACCTGCTCGTGCCCTCCACCGTTGCGACTGGCTCTTGTGGGTTGTCTTGTACCGATTCTGATCCGGTTGGCGTCGATGTTCCACCCGATACAGAGCTTGGAAATTAGTTGCTGATGCAGAAAAGAGAAAACGTGAAAGACCAATCTCTCGTCGAATAGGCGTTAAACGACCGCTTATACCCGAAAAACCCCAGGCTATCGGGTGTATCCTGCGACTCAAAGAGACGCGCCCACTCTTTGAGAGTTGGCGTGATGTCACACCACAAGGGATTGGCTTGGTTCACACGCCGAATTAAATCGCACACTGCGAGACGACGGAAAGTACCGTCGGGAAGTAACTCGCAGTCGGCCCGATCTTTCAAGGTGGAACTGGAAAGCCCCTGAACCTCGATAACCTCGTGAAGCGCGCCATTGCGCCGGCACTTTCGCGCTGCACCGTTTGCAAGAAGCAGGAGGATGAACACAAACCCGAAGGCCACGCCTATCAACGTGACAATTCCCTTCCCCACTGGCACGGCTGGCACGCATTTCGCCGGGGTGTCGCGACAAACCTTCACGACCTCGGCGTGGACGACAAAACCATCCAGGCGATTCTTCGCCACAGCAACATCGGGATAACTCAAAACATTTACATCAAGAGCGTGAATAAATCGCAGGTGAGCGCGATGGATACGCTGAGCGAAAACCTCCGAATTTGTAACGACCTTGCAACGAATGGGACAGAGACAATCCAGTGAGTCCGCTAAGTCTTTGTCTTCTAAGGGGATATTGGAGCCGAGGGCGAGAGTTGAACTCGCGACCTGCCGATTACGAAAAGACCCAACCTTGCGTATGTTGTTGTGAAGTATAGGTGGTGAGCATCCGTTTTGGTGCATTTCAGGGGGTTCTGGGAAGCGTCTGTGCAGCAGTTTGTGCAGCAACCCAGAGGTGCGGCCGGCTTCAAAGTACTGCTCACGACAGAGAAGAATATCCAGTATCAGCAAAACCTGGCTGGCCGCAAGATCTCCGTTTTGGTGCTTGCGAACTCGCAGTGGCCGGTAGTGCGTTTGCATCTCGGCAGCATTGCTACCGCGGTGAACGCGGCAAAGCCAGGCGGCTACACCGAAGTGGAGATTCCCAAGCGATAAGTCCAGCCGCTGGGCTGCTGCGAACGAGTTATATCGCCGGGCGACTGGCATCAGCAACATGTGTCGGGAGTAGCGGGGGTTCGCCGGCCGAATACCCTGCTTCGGAATACTGCTTCGCCTGTTGCTCCAGTCTAGTATGAGTCTCGCATGAGCGCGCTGATATTTACAGGCGGTTTTGCCAAGAAGGGCTGCTATTACAGGCAATCCGGGCGAACAGTGCGCTGTATGCGGAGTTTGCAAAGTCCTTATTTGCAAGGTTTTAGGCTAAGTTGTTGATTCCACGGCTGGGGATGTAGTTCAGTTGGTTAGAACGCTGCCCTCTCGTTGGTTAGAATCCTACACTGTCACGGCCAATTCCCTCCCCCCGCTTCAAAAGATCACGTGCACACGCGTATATAAAGGATGCCTCTCTACTTCCACGAAATGCGCGTTTTTCAGCCAAGTGGATTTCTTCCAGATTGCCCGTCGTACGGGAGTTGCACATCTCAACGTCATCGGAAAAAGTGAACATCTCATTCAAGAACCGCCCTGATGATTGAAATGCCTTACCGGTCTGCAACGCAATCCACCTCAACCTCAAGTAACCATTCGCGACCTGAATAGGGTTTTGTGCTCCGGGATTTGTAATTGACGAGCTCGACAAAAGCCTTGGCGAGAGCCTAAAGCTTCCGCTACGGCTGGGGCGTTATCGAAGCAAAAGCGAAAAAGCATTGCTATAGACTGTTGTGGCGTGTTTACTCGACATCGGACGAACGAATGCGTCACGGGATTTCATAAGCGCGGGTCGTCGGTAACCCCGAACCCAATACGATCTCTCGCGAATCTCGATTAAACTACACCTCCGCGAGCGAGGGGGCGGACCTTCCATTCAAAACAGCGTTGATGTTATCGAGTGCGACCATACCCATGTTGGTTCTGCTCTCAATCGTCGCCGACCCGATATGTGGCAACAGAAATGTGTTTTTGAGGCCGATATAACCAGGGTTGAGTTTTGGCTCTCCTTCATAGACGTCCAAACCTGCTGCAGCGAGGCGCCCGACCTTCAGAGCCTCGATCAAGTCATCATCCTTTATAAGGCCGCCGCGCGATGCGTTCACGACGATGGCGCCCTGAGGAAGCACAGGAATCGTCTTCGCGTTCAAGAAATGGTGAGTTGCTGGCGTCTCGGGTGCGTGCAGGGTCAAGAATTGACTGACCTTCAGCAGTTCTAGTGGATCAGCGTGAAATACCGCGTCACCAGCAAACTCTTCGGGTATCTGGTGTGGATCCGAGTAATGAATCTTCATCCCAAAACCTCGCGCCCGTTTGGCAACCGCCTGTCCGATACGGCCCATCCCCAGAATTCCGAGAATCTTGCCGGTAATCTGCCAGCCAAGGAGCGCACCCGCACTTGGTATGGTCCACTCGCCGCTTCTTACCAATTCCTGTGCTTCGAAAGCGCGCCGGCTCGCTCCGAGGAGCAACAACATCGCGATGTCCGCTGTTGCGTCCGTTACTTCCGCTGGCGTATAGCCAATTGCGATTTCGCGCTCCGCAGCCGCGTGCATATCGATATGGTCAATCCCAACGGAATAGGTTGAGATCACTTTGACGGAGGACGAGATTTGCCGGAGAAAATCGGCGTCGAGTGTGTCGAATGGCGTGATGAGTATCGCGTCGGCACCTTCAGACGCAGCAAGGAGTTCGTCACGGGTGAATAATGTTCCATCGGGTTTTCGCCTGACTTCGTACTCTCTCTCGATCCGTGCCTCGACCGGTTTGATGAAACGCGATGTGACGACCAGGATGGGCTTGTTCATGACGTTTATGGCAGCTCACTCGACCGGCGTCTGCCTGGCGGCCAGTAGATGCAGAATCGCCGCGGCAGCGGTGTAACTGACCACGGCCTTGTTCGAGTGCATCGCGGGCTCTATGTCGTATACAACCGTTGGATCGCCCCGCTTTGCGAGTGCGCGAAGCGCTGCCACCCGAACTGGAGCTTTACCGCCCAACGCGGCCTGTACCAGTGCTTTCCTTGCTTGCAGATCGGGATCCTCCGCCAGGGCATTAACCGCGATGACGTACACGTTGGCGGCCGAATTGCTGCTCTGGCTCATATAGCCGTAAGTGCCGGTCGCTGCGCCGCCGAATGGCAGAAATCCGATCGCCGTTTCCGCGCCTAGCTTTTCCAAGCCCTTCCTGTCTTTGATGCCGTCGGTAAGCATCTGGCCATCCTTGCGTTCTCCAGTCACAAGCTCGTTATAAATCTCGAAGCCCTCCGGGTCGCCAAACTTCTTGAGAACGGCCGCGATAGCCAATGTGGTCTTGGCATCTGAGTAGCTAAGAAGAGCTTTGATCTTCGGCAAAGATGACTTCGCATTCATGTCCCCCAAGGCAGCGACGGCGGCCGTGCGGATTTCAGGCTTCGGATCCTGCAGGCATTCTTCGAGGGTCGTGAGGGCTCTCGCGTCGCCAGCGGCGACGCCCAAGGCCGCGATCGCTTCGACCCGCTTCTCCACGCTCTTGTCCTGCAGTCCGGCGCTGAGAATGCCCCACGCCTCATTCCGGAAGGATTGCCCCGCAGCCGCCAGCGACGGGCATGGGTTTCCCAAAACCAACCAGCCCAAAAACATGACCGTAATCGTATCTCCGGCTCTCATACCACCTCCATACAACAATTCACTTGCGATGCCAACCTGGTACCACCTTCAACGTATCGGGAATGGGATTTGCGCATTCACTGCTGACTGGGGCCCGCGCGCTCCGTAATCGGTGTCAGCGATTGCGTGCCCCCCGAGGATCAAGTCGAATGGTGCGTCGTATTTGTCCATGACACATTCCACGAAGACCATGGTCGAATGAGGAGAGTCCAGCACCTTCTGCAATTCGTTGCTGGTAGTTACAACGTGAGTTTCTGCCTTCTTGTCTCGACTAAAAACATTTGGCAACTCGGAATACCGCCAGGTCGCAATATCGTTGTACTTGGCGTCCTTGCCCAGAACGGCTCGCTCCACCGTGTATCCCTGATTCTGGTTCACGAAAATGAGTGGTTTAAGGTTATGTCGCATGACGGTCGAGAGCTCTTGAACAGTCATCTCGAGAGACCCGTCTCCGGTGAGCAGGATATGACGCCGTCCGGGGGTCGCCAGAATGGCTCCGAGGAGCGCACCTGTCGCATAGCCAATAGAGCACCATACGTAAGCTCCTGTGATGTACGTGCACTCGTCGGGCAGCGTCAGTCGGCCGAAACCTGCGCTCGAAGTTCCGTCTTCGACAACAATCACATCGCCAGGATGAACGAAATTCTGAATTGCCTTCCAATAAACGTCTTGAGTTAATGGATCGTTCGATGGAACGAAGGCCACCCGCTTCGGCGGGCGAGCTGGCTGTTTCTTTGCGAGCATCCTCGAAGACGAGTCAATTACTGAGCGCAAGAGCTCACCGAGATAAACTCCCTGGAAGTTCTTATCTGTCGTATCGACATAACTGGAATTCAGGTGGATAGCAGAAGCGGGCAGTTTGTCCGTAAAAAAGCCAGTTGTCGATTCGATGCGCCTGTAACCAACCGTCAAGAGACAATCACTTCCTTCGATTGCGTCGCGCGCTGCGGGGCCGCTTGCAATACCGCCATACGTTCCTACAAAGTGTGGAGAACTTTCGGGTACAGCTCCTTTGGCACAGTTCACCGTCGCGACATGCATCTGAAATCTTTCGGCCAGCTCCATGACCTGCGCAGAGACCCCAAACCGCATCGCATCGATATCTACTAGAAACGCGGGCGACTTGGCAGTGTTCAATCTCTCCAGAATCATCTCGGCGCAAGCCTTCAGGCTTTTCGCCTCGCTCGGGATCATTTCGAGTTTAAGGGCGGTTTCGGGCACGTCGACCTCGAGATAAGGAATGTCCGAGGGCAGTTCCAGATAAACGGGGAGTTTTCGGCGCCACGCCGTCAAAATAATCCGATCGATCTCAGCAACGGCATTCTCCGGAGTGAGTTGCGCCTGAGCGGCTGTCACCTCAGCGAATATACGACAGAGGTTTCCCTTCTCCCGATCGGCGAGCGTGTGGTGCATCATATCTCCACGTTGAACGGATCGCAGTGGGAGGGAGCCAGAAATCAAGATGACAGGAACATGCTCGCTGTATGCGCCAGCGATGCCGTTAATGGCGCTAAGGGTTCCGACTCCGTGCGTCACAATCAGCGCACCAATGCCGTTGATTCGCGCATACGCATCGGTTGCGTACGAAGCGTTAAGCTCGTTGCAATTTCCAACCCAGGCAGGTTCGCCGCGGTCTTCCAGCTGCTGCATGAATGCTAGGTTGTAATCGCCAGGAACTCCAAAGAGGTGGCGAATTCCAGCTTCCTGCAGACGACGAAGAAGAAAGTTTCCGATCGACATTTTCATAAGAATGGTCTCCCGATTATGATTTCACTGCGGCTTCGAAGCGGGCGTTTATAGGCCAACCCGCGCACGATCGCTAAAAAGACCTGTCAGAACCTGATTCTCCTCTTCGGCAAGTTCCTCGACTGACCGATTGGCTGCGATACGTATCACTCCCTCCGTCACCGTCTGCTTCAGCTCCGGCGTAACGTCCGGACTGCCCAGTGATTTCATCAGACCTGCTAGGGGATCCATGAGGTGCTCCATAAAATGGTGAATTCCGTTCTGCCCTCCACCGAGGTGCCATTGCAGGCTCGGTCCCATCACGCCCCAGCGCGGCCCCGGCCCGTAGCTCACCGCGACATCGGCGTCCTCAACGCTCAGCACGCCTTGCTGAATCAGGTAGAGAATTTCCTTGTAGAGCGCGGCCTGCAACCGATTCGAAACATGGCCGGGAAGCGCTTTGAGCAGACGAATCGGCTTTTTCCCAATCGACGCATAAAACGCCATGGCCTTTTCGATCGTCTGGGGCGACGTCCTGGCTCCGCCGACCACTTCCACCAGGGGAATGATATGCGGGGGATTGAATGGATGTCCGATCACGCAGCGCTCGGGACGCTTCGCTGCGGACTGGATAACATCCATGGTTATGCCCGAAGAACTTGAGGCCAGTATTGAATCCGGAGGCGTGGCGTCGTCCATATCCGCGAATAGCTTTGCCTTGAAGTCAGGGCGTTCCGGTGCGTTTTCCTGGACAAAGTCCGTGTTGGAGAGCGCCCGAGCCATTTTTGGCTCGAAGGTCAGCCGGTCGCGCGAAGCATTGGGAGACAGGCCATTCTTGCTGAGTGTCTTCCAGGCCTCGTCAACATACTTCCGAAGACCTGCCTCCGCATTCGGTGCAGGATCGGTTGCAATCACGTTGAATCCGCGAGACAGGTAATAAGCGGCCCAGCTTGCGCCGATGACTCCCGTGCCGACGATCGTCACATTTTGAATCTGTCCATTCTTAGCCACGAAAATTCTCCTTTTTGAATTTCTGCTTACAGCTTGCATACGACTGCTGAATCCTTGACTTACCTCAGGCTGCCCCTCGGACGGCCTCCTCGACTCTCGTGCTCACCGGCGCGGAAGCGGGATGATTCACGATCAGCCGGTCACCCCTCTGCCCCGTCACGTAGGTCCAAATCCACTGCAAGAAAACGCTCAAGCGGAGGCTCGACGTGGCGAGGAACTGCAGGTGCACCGCCGCCCAAGTGAGCCAAGCCCCGAACCCGCTTACTTGGACTTTGCCGCTTTGCAGCACAGCAAAACCCTTGCCCACCACAGCCATGCTGCCCTTGTCAAAATAGCTGAACGGACCCGGAGGCGGATTGCCAGCAATGCGGTTGTGAATCAGCCTTCCGGAATAGCGCCCTTGCTGCATCGCCACCTGAGCAACGCCTGGCAGAGGTTTGCCATTTTGATCGAGGGATGCCGTATCGCCGACCACAAAAATCTCCGGATGTCCGGGCACGGTGAGGTCTTTTTGAATGCGTACCCGCCCCGCGCGATCCGTCTCAACGTTGAGCCACTTGCCTGCAGGCGACGGTGCAACGCCGGCGGTCCAGATCACGGTTTTGCTCGCAATGCGTTCGCCCGCGACCACGATGCCGTCCGCGTCGATCTGATCGACACTGTGTCCGAGACGAACTTCGACGCCTAACTTCTCGAGTCGTTGCTTCGCGGTTTTGGAAAGGCTCTCCGAAAAGGGCGGCAAAACCCTGGAAGCCATATCGACGAGCACAATCCTCGCGGACGCAGGATCGATCCTTCGAAAGTCTGATTTCAGCGTGGTTCGGACGAAGACAGCCAGTGCGCCAGCCATTTCCACGCCGGTGGGACCGGCGCCCACGAGAATGAAAGTCAACAGGTCCCGGTGGCGGCTCGGATCTTCCTCGGCTTCTGCCAATTCGAATGACTGTAAGATCTTGTTTCGCGCCGCCTCGGCGTCCGCGAGGCTCTTCAAACCCGGCGCGTACTCCGCAAATTCGCTATGACCGAAGTAGCTGTGACTCGCACCAGTCGCCAAAATCAGATAGTCGTATGCAATCGGCACGTTCTGCCTGTCGGCATCACTAACGATGACGCACTTCTGAGCTTTGTCCACTCCTGTGACTTCCCCCAAGATCACCGTGGTGTTCTTCTGATTGCGAAGAATGCTGCGGATTGGCGTTGCAATCTGACTGGGTGTAAGTACAGAAGTCGCCACCTGGTAAAGCAGCGGCTGAAACAGGTGGTGATTCGTACGATCGATCAAGATTACTTTCGTCGGCGTCGTCCTGAGCGCTTTGGCGGCGGCCAATCCCGCAAAGCCTCCGCCGACGATGACGGTTCTTGGTTTAGCCATTTGTTCTCCTATTCGTCTCAGTGCGCAGCGGAGGCCGCAGATGATTGCTTCGGGTTGGGTCTGGAAGGAATAGAGGTTGCTTAAGCTCTTTCGCCGCGGTCGCCATTAAGAAATCTCCTAGCTTGTTATGACCGTGCTCATCTAGATTGCGCATTCGATAGGGGCACTTCATCAACCAAACAGCTCGCCGTATAGGCTGCTGAAACGACGTGAGTTATCCGTCTAAGGATTTCTTACCAGGAACATCCGGTGTCAGCATGTTCGCAACTGCGCAGTTGCTAGCAGAAGCTGAGTTTCCCTATGACGCGCTTTGCGAAAAACGAGACCAGAGCGGTCAACGACCTAAATGAAAGAGGGCCTTGATACTTTGAAGTTCGAAAGTCTATTCGGGTGCGGAATTCGAAGATGGCGTTGGCTGATGGATAGGTCCTTTCGTAGATTTTGGCTCTCCGCCCGGGCCGGTGCTTGGCCGAACATGAGAAAGTCTGATGGTCACCTCTTGTTCAGCACCAGCAGTATAAAAACGGCAGGAAGGTACAAGATGGAAGCGAGCAGCAGCTGACGCGCAGCGACGTTCGTCCTGCGGGCCGCAAAGCGTGCGCTGCAATACAGAAAGATTCCCCCGATTGCAAGAGCCCCCGCGAAATAGAGGCGTCCCGACAGACGGCTAGCTACGGGAATCATGCCGACTAGGAGGAGAACGCCCGGCGCCACCACCGATTGCCAAATCACAAAACGGTTTCTGTTTTCATCTGAGGGCAAAACCAAATAGCCGGCGCGGGCGTAGTCTTCGCGATACATCCATGCGATAGACATGAAATGAGGGAATTGCCAGAGGAAGACAATTGCGAAGAGCACCCATGCTGCGGGGTCTAAATGTCCGCGCGCGGCTGCCCAGCCGATCAATGGTGGTGCGGCGCCCGGAATTGCGCCGACCAGGGTACATAGAGGCGTGATCCGTTTTAGCGGCGTGTACAAAAACAAGTAGGTGAGGAGGGTGAGCGTGGCCAGCAAAGACGCAAGAACGTTCGTCGCAATGGAGAGGTAAACAGCACCAAAAACGGATAGTAAGACTCCGAACCACAAAGCGTGCGAAGGAGGAATCCTTCCGGAAGCGAGCGGCCGCCGCGCCGTTCGGCGCATTTGTGCGTCGTACCGCAACTCGATCAGCTGATTCAGTGTTGCCGCTCCGCTAGCTATGAGGATTATTCCCAAGAGCATACGGAGGAATGGGGTCCACGGAAAATGGGGCAGTTCTGCGGGTGAGCCCATCCAGAATCCAGCCGCCGCCGTGATGGCAATCATGAAATTGATTTCGGGCTTCGTTAGTTCCCAATAGTCGAAGAGCATCTTGGAACTTGCGATCCGGCGGCCCTGCACCGCGGACACATCGAGCGCTGCAAGAATGGGCTCCGTTGCCACTTTAGACAGCCTCCAAGCGCCGCGGACTCGCATTCGGGGCGCCACTGTCACGGGCTTCGGATTGCACCAGGTCGCCATGGTAGAGACTTCGCGGCGAAAGCAGTAGAGTGCTGAGAATTGTGGCGGGCACAAGATAGACAAGGGTGACGCAGGTCCACATCAGCGCCGCCGCGCACTGCTGATCCTCTAGAACAGAAAAACCAAAATGCCGCGGCATGGAAAAGTACGCCGGGTAGACAACACGGTCAGAGAACACAAGAAATCCGGAGAGAATGTCGCACGGCAACGTGGCAAAAAAAAGATACAAAAGGGTGGACCACTGAGGTCCCTTCGAGGTACTCGGCCAAGGTTGAATAACCGGCAACCAGAAGAGAAACCCAGCCCCTAAAAACGATGCCTGCTCGACCGAGTGCCACACTTCGGAATGCATCCCCACTGTAAACAGTGCCGGCACATGCCATCCTAGGAGCGTCAACGCAGAAACAATCCAGCACAAAACTAGCCGAGAAAGCGTCCAAACAAACCGTCGTATCAATGGCCGCCGAAGTTGAGGGCCGAGCACGACCCGTCCGAATTCTGGCAATCCATTCCAGAACACTAGCAGCGGTTCGCCCAGCAGGATTAACGCGGGAGCGAAGGTCATCAGCATCAAGTGCTGAATCATGTGGACCGTCAGCAAGTCATGATCGTAGGCAACGAGTGGCGAGCCTAGCGCTCCCCACACCAAAGACATTCCAAAAAGGAAACTAGCCGCACGCCAGGCCGGAATAGCGCTCGCAGAACCCCCCCGCATGCGACGCCAACCGCGCATATATATTAAGGACACGAAAACTACGGCAACAAGGATGATCGCACTTGAAGCCGATGGGATTCCCATGGCGGCGTGGTGTAGGGGCGACATGAAATCTCCCTAGGGATGCGTACCGCTTTCCCTTAGTACGATATCGCGTGCGGCATCGCGAGCAGGAGCCTGGCCTGCCGGATGCAGAATCTCGAGAAATGCGACAAGCGCCGTGGTTTCCGCTGGACTCAAGTTTTTGCCATAGGCTGGCATGTTGCCGCCTCCTTGAATCACCTGGCGGATGAGCTGGTCTTGCGTAAGCCGCACGGCAACGTTGTCAAGCGTCGGACCCCTTTGTCCCCCGAGTTCGCCGAGCGAATGGCAATTCCGGCATTGCTTGGCCTGGAACACGAGAGCTCCTTGCCGTTGAAGTGCGGTGGCGCCGTGCAAAAATCGTTCTGGCACCGGATCACTGCTCCAGGCGTTCATGTGCGGGCTCCACGGCGTATAGCCAGCGAGATGAGTGAGTGTTCCCAGGGTTATGGCGATGAGCAGAACCGTCAAAACAGCGATTGGCCGCCTGCGCCAACTCTTTTCTCCTTCTCCAGAAAGAAATGGCAGCAAAACAAGAAACGCGATAACGACTACCGGGCCAATGAGGAGAGCTGGCGTCTCCATGGAAGGCGGCAAGTAGGACAGCAAGCCGTACAGCCACAAAAAGAAGTAGTCTGGTTTGGGCGCCGTCTGGATGATCGTCGGGTCCGGGCGGCCGGTAGGACCGAACGGACCAAAGTACAGAGCGCATACGGCCACGGCCAAAAGGATGAAAGCGGCAAAGAACAGATCTTTCCATACCGCGTACGGAACAAAGGGCACACCATCTTTTGTTGTGAGCTGATGATATTCCTTCTCGTAGGTTGCGCGCTTGACGATACGTCCTGGCATCGGCCACTCGTTAATTCCGAGCTTCAGCACCATCAAGAGATGAAGACAAACGAAACTGATCAGCATTCCTGGAATTACGAAGACATGCAGTGCGAAAAATCGCGACAACGTGGCTCCGGCAATAATCGGTCCACCGAGCATCAATTTCACGATTATTGGGCCTGCAATGGGCACGCGACTGGCGATAGAAGCTCCGATACCCAGGCCCCAATAAGCGTCTTGATCAAAACGCAGCACTTGGCCGCTGAAAGCCATGCCTAGCGTCATCAGCAAAAGAAAGACGCCTACAATCCAGGTGAGCTCTCGCGGAAATTTGTACGCTCCGAAGAGGAAGACCTGCACCATGTGGATAAGGACAATCGCCACCATAAAATTGGATCCCCATCCATGCATGGCGCGGATGAACCAGCCGAGAGTGACATCGTGGTTGAGAGCCTGGAGGCTGCTCCACGCCTCGCTCGCCGAAGGAACATAAACCAGGGCCAGCAAGATTCCAGTAACGAGTTGAAGAAGGAAGACGGTGAGCGCAGCGCTGCCGAACACATAGAACCAGCTCGCTGTGTTGCGCGGCACGGGATGCTCTGCCGCGTCACGAATGGGAGCGGCCAGTTGCAAGCGTTTGTCAAACCATTGCCCGATTTGTCCGATCACACTCATGTGTTTGTCTTTCCGAGCAAAGCATTCGTTTTGCTGCAGGCGGACAACTTGCTCTCGATGGAAACGAACTCGTTCCGTGCACCGCATGGTGGTTTGTTCCCGAAAAGCGAGGCGGTTGGGGACCCTGGTGTCGGCAATTCTCCAGCTTGAATCGTAACCATACCGTCGTGCACCCTGTACGGATACTCGAACAGCCCGCGTTCCGGCGGACCTGAAGCACGCGAACCGTCGCGATAGTACGCTCCGCCGTGGCAGGGGCACATGAACAAGCCGGATTGTGGAAACCAGCGCACGGGGCAGCCCAGGTGCGCACAATTGATGGCAAAAACCTGGAACTGCGCTCCTTCGACGCGCCGCACCCAGCACGCTGTGTCCACGGTCTTGCCGTCGGTTGGGGTCACGTAGGGATTGGTGAACGTGGCCAGCCGCGTCTCACCTTCGGGAAAATCTTTTATTGGTCCCAGTGGGACCCAAGAGAGATACGCGTTTGCTCGGCCGCGCGTAATCGAGGACAGAAGAAAGCCCACGATCGGTATCGTAAGAGCGGTCGCGACCAGTCCGTTCAAGAGGACACCTAACTTCATAAACAGTCCGCGCCGGGAAATTTTATTTTCGTCTGACATGTTCCGACTCCTAGTGCTGGTTGTAATTCGAAGCAGAGTATGGCTGCCCCGGGTTCTGAACCCGGCGTGACGCGAGCCAGGCAACTACGTCGGTGACTTCCTGATCGGACATCGGCCTACCCGGCATGTTTCCGCGCCAGTCCGGCGCCCCCAATTCAGGACGGCCTGCGATGACAATCGTGCGCAGCCCCTGGTCAGTGACAAGCGCCAGAAACGAATCATCGGCGATGGCGCTGGCCTTGCGTCCGCCCTTACCGGCGGGACCGTGGCAAGACTCGCAGTAAGTCTTGTACGCGACTTCGCCTCGCTGAGCGTCCCCCGCTGATTTAGGCGCATAAGAAGGCGTGGTAGCCGTGTCCAGAACTCCCTGCTTGCTCCAACGCGAGCGAATTCCTTTGGTGATCACATCGATCTGCGCGTCTGTCAACATTCCGCCAGCGCTCTCGGCGAAGGCCGGCATCGCGGTTCCCCGCACACCTTTGGCGATGACTTTACGGATGGCAGGGTCGTCTGCAATGGCCAGATAAACAGGATTGGCAAGCGCGATCGCTGCTCCTCCGCGTCCTTCCCCACCGTGACACCCGGCGCAATTTTCCTCGTACAGCGTGCGAAACTCCAAAACCTCATTCGGCGCTAGAACTTCCGAATCCTTGCTCGGCTGGCCGTACGGCATGCCACAACCAGACGCCAAGATCGCGGCGAGCGCCACAAGTACATAAAGATGCCGAAACAAGTTCACGACCGTTTCTCCCGGCCTTCTCGCGGCGGCATGATTCCGGGAGCTTCAACTCCCGCGCGTACGATGAATGGCAAGTTTTCGCGAGTTGAGACACGCTCCTGCCGCACGACGACGATGCCGGCTACGACGCCGAAGGCAATCTGCGAGGCCATAAACCAGAACCAGTCAACGTGACTCGCGAGCAAAGGATTGAGAAGCTGCATAGTTGAGTAAAGGAGAGCAGACCATAGAACCGGGGCTATCAGCCCCCCAAGTACGATCGGCCGCCGCGCGAACATTGGCAGCATCGCGCCATAGAGCAATCCCACGAAGATGCAGCCGATACCGTGCAGGCCCAGGGCGATCGCGAAACTGTCCGCATGGAATGAATTCAGTTGGGCGGCGCCGAGCTTAAGCGATTCCGCGTAGACGGTGGCTGCAAGGAGGTTGATGGGATACCAGATGCTTCCTGCCTTCAGTAGTCCGTAGGCGCAGGCCAATACAGCCATCGCTACGCCTCCTGCCAAGCCGCCCTTTATGCCAGCCGATATTGGGTAGGTCTCGAGGGGAAGCCATGCACGCAAGAGTTCGGGCGCGACGGGCACGCGTTCGACAACGCAGCGCTCTGTGGTTAAGCGATGTTCGTCGAAAACGACCGGTACGGTTTCCTCGTGCTCGTGGGGAAACACTTCGCGGAACCAGCCGACGCAACCTGCAGCGGCCAGCACGGTGCCCAGCACAGAGACAGACAAACTTGTGAGGAGGCCGGCAAACATTAATGTGAACCCAAAAGCCAAAACCAGGGGCCACGCAGTCGATGCGGGTACTTCGATCTCAGCCGGGGCCCGACGGCTGTGCTCTGCTTGTTCCACGGATAGCAGCGTTGCCATTTCTTCTCCTCAGCGGCCTAGAACGTAAACCACGGTGAAAACAACGACCCATACGGCATCCACAAAATGCCAGTACAGGGAGAGCACGTCGACGCGCGCAGACTGCTCCGGTCCAAGGCGACCCGCAAGCCCGAAGAGCAGCACGATGCTTAGCATGATGAGTCCTGCGGTAACGTGAAAGGCGTGCAGGCCAACCAGCGAGTAGTACGTTGTCCCAAAAAGGTTTGTCGAAATGGTCAGCCCGTGTTCGTAAATCAAGCGGTGCCATTCCTGGCCAGTGCCGTACAGAAAAAGCGCGCCTAGAAGGATTGTGAGCAACCAAAAGGTGAGAAATGCGCCGCGCCTGCCGCGTTCCAAAAGCTTTCCCGCAAAGTGGAGCGTTAGGCTACTGGACAGAAGACAGATGGTGTAGAAAATGGGCGTTTCTAAAACTTCGCGAGGAGTCGGTCCTGAGAGGCTCTTCCCCATGTAAAAGAGATAGGCCACTACAAAAATTGTGAAGATGGCAGACTCGGCGAAGATGAGACCCGCCATGCCGACCTTCCCTCGATACGGGAGCGTCCAAGCCGAAGACCTTTCCGAGAACGGCGTCGTAATTGCGCTCATTGACCGATTCCTTTACTCATAGCGGCTGTCCGGGTCTTCCGGATGCTTTAGGTCCCACAGCGGACGGCGGCTGGCAACTACAGGAATGGAGGCAAAGTTGTAGGCCGGTGGCGGTGAGCTTACGGACCATTCAAGAGTCCAGGCATCCCAGGGATCGTTTCCCGCTTTGGTTCCTTTGAAGTAAGAAATAATCAGGTTCGCGACAAACACTAGAATCGCGATGCCCTGAACGAATGCGCCAATCGTCACCAGCAAGTTCAGGGTTTCCCAACCGCGGCCAGGTTCGTAGGTATAAATACGCCGCGGCATCCCAAGCACTCCAGGAATGTGCATGAGATCAAAAGTGAGATGGAATCCGATCACGAATAGCCAGAAATGGAGTCTGCCCAGAGTTTCGCTGAACATTCTTCCGGTAATTTTTGGGTACCAGTAATAAAACGCGCCAAACAGCGCGAAGAGAATTCCGCCAACGATCACATAGTGGAAGTGCGCCACTACAAAGTACGACCCGCTGAGCTGCCAGTTGAAAGGCGCGGCACCCAACATGATGCCGGTGAGACCTGCGATCAAAAACTGAAAGAGAAATGCGATACAAAACAGCATCGGCGTCTTGAATTGAATCCGCCCGCCCCACATCGTCCCAAGCCAGTTGAAGATTTTGATTCCCGTGGGGATGCCGACGGCAAACGTGGTTATCGCGAAAAAACTGTTGGCGTAGGAATTCATTCCGATGGTGAACATGTGGTGCGCCCACACACTCATGCTTACGAACCCGATGCAGGCTGTGGCGCCCACCATAACCGGGTATCCAAAAATCGGTTTCCTGGAAAACACCGGAATGATTTCTGATAGAAAGGCGAAGGCCGGAATCACCAGAACGTAAACCTCCGGATGGCCAAAAATCCAGAAGAAGTGCATCCACAGGGTTGCCGAGCCTCCGGCTTGCGTGTCAAAGAAGTGCCCGCCCAGATAACGGTCCAAGGAGAGCATGACCTGAGCCGCCGTGAGCGGCGAAATGGCTAAAATGACCATGCCGGCCATGATCAGGTTTAACCATGCGAACAGAGGCATCCGGCTCAGAGTCATTCCGGGACAGCGCATGGAAATGATCGTGGCGATGAGGTTGATTGCCGTGCCAATGCTGCCGAATCCCGAAACGAGCAGAGCGATGGTCCAGTAGTCGGAGCTATGGCCTGGCGAAAATGCGCGTGAAGTCAGAGGAGCGTAGGCCCACCACCCCACGTCGGGTGCACTACCTGCTCCGTACAGTCCATTTCCACCAAGGAAACTAAAGTAGAGCAGAAACCCTCCGAGCGCCGTCAGCCAGAAGCTGAACGCATTCAGCCGCGGAAATGCCATGTCCCGAGCGCCAATCATCAGCGGCACCAGGTAATTTGCGAAGCCGAACATGACCGGGATCACGACGAAGAAAATCATCGTTGTCCCATGCATCGTGAACATGCGGTTGAAAACCTGGGGAGAAACGAAGTCGTTGTGCGAGCGGATCAGCTGGATGCGGATTATGGTCGCTTCAAGCCCGGCGATGACAAGAAAGAGCAAGGCATAGATGATGTACAGAATCCCCAGCCGCTTGTGATCGACCGTAGTTACCCACTCATGGAGCGTTTCAACCCAAGGTCGACCTGCGGCTTCTGCGGTTTGAATGGCTATGACATCCGAGAACATTGCTGATTCCCACTCTCTTTCTCTACTGCAGTGTTTCCAGATAGCGGACGAGTGCGTCTAGTTCGGCATCGCTTAGTTTCATGGCCGGCATTAACGATCCGGTCTTGATGGCCTCCGGGTTCTGAATCCACAAGCGCAGGTTTTCCGGTGTGTTTTCTGCTGCACCGGCCGCGATGGTTTGACGACTCATTAAGTGCGTGAGGTCTGGACCAAAGCGTCCTGTGCCGTTCGTGGCGCTGACCGCATGACAATTCACGCACGCGGTTGTTTCGAAGACTCGCCTTCCCGCAGCTTCTTTTCCTTCCGGATTCGTGGGCTGTTGTTGCACACGTACCCAGGCGTTGAAGTCTTCCGAGCTATCCACGTATACGCGCAAAAGCATCTTGGCGTGCTGCGTCCCGCAGTACTGCGCGCATTGGCCGAGAAACAGGCCGGTCTCATGCGGATCGATCCACATCCCGTTTAGGTGATTTGGAATCAAGTCTGTCTTTCCTGCAAGCTGAGGCACCCAGAAGCTGTGATCAGTGTCGGCGGAAAGCAATTTCAAGAACGTCGGTGCGGGATAAGCGGGGTCACTCACGGGGACATGGAGTTCGTTGGCGGTGACGATGCCGAGCTTGGGATACCGAAATTCCCACCAAAACTGATGCCCAATAACCGTCACATCGAGCGCACTCGCAGGCTTCGGCGCATCCTCGATGGCGTGAATCACGCGGGCTGTAGCGGCGAACAGCACCGCGACGATCAGGATTGGAATCACGGTCCAGGCCAGCTCAATCTGTGTGCTCCCATACACTTGGGCCGGCTCACGCCCCTCATCTCCCACCCTTCGACGGAATTTCACGACGACGTAGCTCAATAAGGTGAAGACGACCAGAAAAATCACCCCAGTGATGCCGAGAACGAAATGTGACAGATGACGGATCGACTCCGCTGGGGTCGAGTGTGGTTCAAAAATGCTGGGAACGGGATTGTCGTGCAGAGTACTCGCCGTGCACAACCCGGCAGCCAGGAGTACGCCGGCCAGGAGAACGAGAATTCCCGCAGCCCGGCTAACAATCCCTTGCCAATCCGCTTTGCGCATCGTTTCGCCCATTTTTGCCAGGCATCCTCTCAAAAAACTTCAAATGTCTACGGGTTTGCCGACACCAGTTGAGGTGGATGACCAAGACTGCTGCGCATCCGAACCATGCAACGCTGTCTCCAGCTGATTGGGAGGGAAAGCGGAACAGCAAGATGCTTTGATTGATGCGTCTCGATTTGGTCTGGCTTTCGAGTTGAGCTCTTCGCTGATGTATTGGTCATACTGCTTTCTCCGCTCTCTCGTTGCCGCCTAGACCACGGTTATTGAGGGGTGAGCCCAAGGGCCTGGAGCATTTCGTCGTGAGCCTGAACGTAATCAAGCTGCGTCGCAAGTCGCAGCGCCTTGGCGTTGAACTCCTGCGCAAGAGCTGCATCAGCCTGCGATCGGAGAGCCTCGCCTCTTTCGAACTGTTGCGCGGAAACCCGGCTCGACTCCGCACGAAGCGTGAGTACCTCTTCTGATACATCCACCATCGCGCGAGTTCGTTCCAGCTTGTTGGCGGCCGTCTCCACTCTGAGCTCCACCTCGTTCGTTATTCGAGCAAGGTTTTCTCGCGCCTGCGCCAGGCGGGCGCTGCTCTCGCTCACGGCTGCTAGTCGTCGGCCCCCATCAAACAAGTTGTAGGTCAGCTGGCCTCCGAAGGTCCCAAAGTTAGGGGCAAGGAAGGGGACGTTGTGCTGATAACTGTATCGGGCAAAGGCCGAGATCTCGGGAAAGTAGTCCGCCTTTGCCAGGCGGACCGCCGCCGAAGCTTTCTCCACTTCGGCACGTGCTGCGACAATTCCGGGGTGCGAGGCCAATGCCATTTTGACGCAGTCCTCCCGCCGGCAAGATTCCTGGACTTCGGGTACAGCCGGGTCGAGCTCGAGTGCCGTCGTGACCGGCACACCCATCACGTCGTCCAGCTGCATGGTCAGATCGGAAAGCTGCAACTCGGTGTTGAGCAAGTCCTGCTTGGCTTCGAGCGTTTGCGCCCGGCTCTCGATGAGTTGTTCGTCTAGCGTGCTGCCATACTTCACCTGCTCCACGCGCTCACTCTCCAGGTCCCGGGCGGCCCGGATCCTTGCCTCCGTGGCGCGTCGACGAAGCTGCGTAGCCAAAATCTGGTAGTAAATTTGATGAACCCGCAACGCAATCGCGTTCACCGTCTCTTGTTCGTTTGCACGAGTCGCTTTCAAATCTTCGCGCGCGATTTCGTTTGATGGTTTGACTCGGGTAAAGAGCTGTGTGAGCGGCTGCGAAAGCGTGGTGTGACTTGTGACAAAGGTCCTTCCGCCCTGATTGAGAATCGCCGACTGAGCTGGAATCGGGCTGCCGGCTGAGGTTCCCAAGCTGCCTGCAGGAATTTGAATGAACTGGGTGTCCGTGACAGTGAAAACCCGGCTGTCGTTCGTTAAGCTAGGAAAATATCCGCTTCGGGCGGCCTCCTTCGCGTGCTCTTTCTCCTGCACCCGGAATCCCGCCATGCGCACAACGTGGTTTTGCTTCACGGCCAACTGAACTGCTTCCTGAAGCGTGATGCGTCGTGGCGACGGTTCGGTGGTTTGCGCACCAGCGGAAGCGGTCAGACCAAACAGAAATAGAATGACGCCCAAAGCCCTTTTCCAGAAATTCATCACTTCTCTCCCTTCGCCGAAGCCGGATGTTGTTGCATAGCGCTGAGGTCCCCATACTTAAGGGGGGATTCTCGCAAGAGGGCCACGAAGAACAAGGCGATCACGGAGGCCCAAGCCACCAAGTAGAATGCGTCGATCAAACTCAGCGTGTAAGCTTGGAGACGAAGGCGTGCGCTTACGAGATCCACGGCCCGGCCTGTCGCTTGAGCCAGGCCCGATGACCTGGCAAGCAGCCCCGCCGTCAATTGCCGGATGCTTCCGTCTGTAATCCAATTTCCGTGTTGCAGGTGAAGCCCCAGAAGGTTGGAGTGAAGTTTCTCCCGCTCGGCGATGAACCGTCCCATGAGAATCGCTCCGATAGTTCCTCCAAAAATCCTGTCGGTATGAATAAAAGCAGAAAACGTCAGGATTCTCTGTGGCTTCACCAACCCACCCGAGAAAACCCCCTGCAAGATGATCGCGCAGACCAAACCGATGAAGCCGAAGCATTGGCCGAAGCCCGTGAGGAATTCCGTGCGGTAGAAGTCTGGCGCCGCCCATGCGCTAGTCATTCCGGTGTTCAGGAAAGAGGCAAAGGCCATACCCGCAAAACCAGTTGCGAGGAGCAAGCGCGGATCAACGTTCGAAACAAGCAGGAGGCCAGCAACAAAAGCAAGTGGAAGGAAAGAAGCAGCGGTCCAAATCACCGCCGGCCCGAGCTGGTCCGGTTGGAATCCGTGGATGGCCAGTGATTGCGGGATTAGGATGACGGTGGTCACTAGAAAAAAGCGAAAGAAGAAGAGCCCGATCGCCAGCAGAACCGTGTTCCCTTCGCGGAGATAGGGCATGTCAACAAGGGGGTTGGGGGCGCGCAGGCGACGGATGAGGGCACACAATAGTAGAAAGGATCCGCTCGCAAAAATTGAAGTGAACACCCCGGACCGCCACCAGTCGAGCCTCTCACCCTGTTCGCACGCAGCCAACATCAAGGCAAGACCGGCACTCGCGTATAGAAATCCGGCAAAGCTCGGCGCCTCGCCGTGCTCTCTCGCGGGAAGAGATTTCGGTATCCCGAAGTAGATGCATAACATCATCACCGGCGTGATCGCTGCCGAAATCCAAAACATCCATTGCCAAGACAGATGATCCCTGTACCAGCCGTAGAGCGATGGGGCGATGTTCACCGCGCCATCTACGAATGAGGCGTACAGAGCAATCGTGAAAGGAAGATACCGAAGAGGAATGTTGCGCAGAGCAAAGGTGAGCGTAAGGGGATAGAAAGTGCCGGAAGTCAAACCAGCCAAAATCAAAGCCCCGATGACGAGGGCAAAATTATGAATGAGAGGCAAAAAAATCGAGATCAGCGTAAACAATGCTGCGGCCGTCAACAGAATCCGGCGTGGCGCAATCAGGCCCCCGAGGTACACAGTGAATGGCCCGATGAACATTACGCCGACATCGAAAGCGGTGCCGATCCAAGCGCTCTCGTCGTGCCCAAATCCGCGGTGGCCCTTGAAGTCGGGAAGACCGAGCGAGATCATCCGGCTCGCGAGAGTAACGATCCCCGCGCCTATGATTACGCCAAGGATTCCGAGCAATGGGCTCTGGGAAAGCTCAGTTGGCACCGCTCCCGCAATTCCGCGGGCGAGTTGTGCTGGAGTCGGTTGAGGCAGCGCTAAAGTTGAGGCGGACATCCTGCGCTCCAATTCAGCTTTTCGTCCGGACAGTGGCGATTACAGAGAGTCCGGGGCGCAAGCTGTTCGCAAAGCTCGAATCTTCGAGAGCTATTTTTACGGGAACTCTTTGAACGACCTTGGTGAAATTGCCGGTTGCGTTGTCGGGAGGGAGAAGTGCGAATTGCGAACCGCTGGCCGGAGCAATCTCAAGTACTTTGCCGTGAACTACACGGCCAGGATATTCGTCCACGCGAATGTCAGCTGGATCGCCGACTTTCACATTGGTGAGTTGCGTCTCGCGATAGTTCGCTTGAACCCATTTGGTGAGGGGCACGAAAGAGATGACTTGTGTTCCCGGCGAAACCAGTTGTCCGGGCCGCACTTGTCTCTCGCCTACGGTTCCATCGTCAGGCGCTTCGATCTTGGTGTAACCGAGATTCACCTGCACCAGGGTTAGCGCGGCCTCCTTCACATGCAGGTCGGCAATGAGCTGCCCCTCCTGCGACTCGAGCACTTTCTTCGTCCGCCGCTCCGCTTCGGCGGCGTCTTCATTGCTGCGCAGCATAGTCTTGGACTGCTCGAGATCGGCCTCTCGGCTCGCAAGTTGTGCGGCGAACCGCTGTTCGTCCGCTACCGCCTGTTCCACTTTTTGCTGCGTGGCTGAGTGCGCTTCCAAGAGCGCTTCTTGGCGAGCGCGCTCGGCGCGCGTGCGCACTACGTCTGCCTGGACCGCTTCAATACCGGCCTGGGCGGCGGCGATCTGCGCTTTTGCCTGATCGATTCCCGCGAGTGCCCGCTCGATCCGGGAATCCTGAAGCTCGCGCTGGCGGCGATTGTCCTCGATTGCGGCTTTCGCGGCCTCGACTGCGGCGCTTCCCTGAGCCACTTGAGCTTTATAATCGTCGTCTTCCAGCTCTGCGATGAGATCGCCCTTATGTACGGTCTGGTAGTCGGCCACCTTGACATTCCTAACGATGCCCGCCACCTTGGTGCTGAGTGGAGTTATATCTCCGCGGATGTAAGCGTCGTCCGTGACCTGTTCAATGCGTCCGCCCTCCCAAGCGTTCCAGTTCCAACTGATCGTGGCCACGATCGCAACCGCAAGCAACACGACCAGCACAGGTGTCACATACTTCTGCCAATTCGCTTTGGGGTGGACAAGAACAGGATGTGGTTCTATTTTCGGCTCTGGTGCTCGTGCGGGAGCCGGCGTACTTGCTGCAGCCATTTTGGAAAACCTCCCCGTTTTCGCAGTAGGCTGGAAGCATTTCTAGGTCCGGGACACTCCCTTCTTGATTCTGCTGAAAGGACAGACGTTAGAGGCGTTACGGCGCCGTGGGCTCAAACGTTGCTGCTAACATCTGCTCATTTGCAAAGATGCTGACAGGGCGCCACAAATCGAGGATGAGCGGAGTCCAATGCGCGCCTGTTGAATCGTCCATCGCACCGCGATAGTGTAGAGGTCCCTTTCCTTGGGATTTGGTCTCAATCATCCGAATTTAGGAGTGCCAAGTAACACGCAGAGTCCGCTCACCCTGGGAGGGAACGGGGACGCCATTTTCAAAGATGCAGCGGGTAACCTCGCCGACAACGTCGGACGAATATTCACCACCGTAGGCAATGGACGTCAGATTCAACTTGACGCACGGCTCACTTTCTAACGGTGCCCGAACTATTTTTTGTTCTCGTATTCAAGGGTTTTGGGATGGATCTGAGCAAAGCACAGTTGGTCGAATCGGTCTTCGCCGGAGGCGGCGAGATGGCGGCACGGATGCGCGCGCTCGACTGGTCGACTACGGCACTAGGCCCCGTAGAGCAATGGCCTATCTCCCTGCGAGCCTGCCTGCGCATTGTGCTGGCGTCTGGCCATCCGATGATGATCTCATGGGGCTGCGGCTACACCATGTTGTATAACGATTCCTTCCCGCCAATACTGGGAAAAAAGCATCCGTGGGCGCTGGGTCATGGCATGCGCGAGGTGTTTCCCGAGACATGGGATTTTGCCGAACCGCTGTTAGACAAGGTCACGAAGCATGGTCAGCAGGCCAGTTTCCTGACCGACCAGCTGATCACAATTAACCGCAACAACTACCTCGAAGAGGTCTATTTCACGTGGTCGGTTAGCCCGATTCGGGATGATAACGGCCAGGTGGGCGGCGTGTTAAGCACGACCCTAGAAACGACGGCACGGGTGCTCGAAGAGCGACGCCGGCATTTGCTGGGCGATTTGGCATCGCGAACGGCCGGAGCGAGAAGCGAAGAAGAAGTGTGGCGCATTACTGCGGAAACGCTTGGCCAGGATCGCTTGAGCCTCCCGTTTGCATTTCTATATGAGTATCGGCCTTCGGAACATCAAGCTTATCTGGCAAGCGCGAGCGTAGAAACCGACGAGGCTTTGCATCCGCCGGTCATTGACTGCCACAGCGAGAGCCTTTGGCGGTTCGACCCCGCACTGACGAGGCAGGGGATTGTCGTCGAACTCGGGGATCTTGCCTCGCGTGTGTCCGTGCCCAATTGGCCGTCCCCTCCGAAAGAAGCGAGTGTCGTGCCAATCCGGTTGGGCGAATTCAGCGAAGCGCTCGGTTTCCTCGTCGGGGGAATTCATCCTGGCCGGCCCTTTGATGATGCGTACCGCCAATTCGTTCATCGGATCTCCGAACAGATCACTATCGGGCTCGCCAGCGCTCGTGCGTATGAGCAGGAACGCCAGCGGGCCGAGGGCTTAGCGGAGCTCGATCGCGCCAAGACAACGTTTTTCAGTAATGTCAGCCACGAGTTCCGTACTCCCCTCACGCTGATGCTAGGTCCACTCGAGGAACTGCTACCTGAAGCGCGCGAGCGACTCAGCGCCGAAAGTTACGGGCAGTTGGCCACAGTGCACCGTAATGCGCTCAGGGTGCTCAAGCTCGTCAACACGCTTTTGGACTTCTCGCGTATTGAAGCCGGACGCGTGCAGGCGTCCTTTCAGCCGACTGACCTTGCGATCTTCACGTCGGAAATCGCCAGCATGTTCCGTTCGGCGATGGATAACGCTGGCCTGCAATTGTCAGTGGACTGCCAACCAATCGCGGAACCGGTGTACGTGGATCACGACATGTGGGAGAAGGTCGTTGTGAATCTGCTCTCCAACGCCTTCAAGTTCACGTTCGAGGGCGAGGTTGCCGTGACGCAGAAATCCGTGGACGGCACGGTGGAATTGCAGGTCCGCGACACAGGCGTGGGAATTCCCGAAGAGCATTGCGAGCGAGTGTTCGAACGCTTTCATCGCATCGAGACCACCCGCGGAAGGACATACGAAGGCACAGGGATTGGACTGGCACTCGTTCAGGAGCTGGTCGAACTGCACGGCGGCAGTGTGCGGGTGGAGAGCGCCGTTGGTGTCGGTAGCACATTCACGGTGACCATTCCGAGCGGCAAGGAGCATCTACCAGCGGAACGCATACAGGCCGCACAATCGTTCGCGTCCACTAAAGTTCGAGGCGAAGCTTATGTCGAAGAGGCAAAACAGTGGTTAGGAGATGAATCGGGCGCGGCAGTCGATATGGCGATGCTTCCCAAACCACCATTGCTCACTTCCTTACCGCAGCCCAAACCGGCGGAGAAACGCGAACTGATAATCCTTGCCGATGACAATGCGGACATGCGTCGATACCTCATGAACATACTGGGCGACCGATATGAGGTGCGCGCGGTTGCTGACGGCCGCCAGGCGCTGGAAGCCACACGACTGTTGCGCCCTGCCCTGGTGCTGACGGACGTCATGATGCCACGCCTGGATGGCTTTGGCTTACTGCGAGCCATTCGCGACGACACGGCCCTCGCCGGCACGCCCGTGATCCTGCTGTCCGCGCGGGCGGGCGAAGAGTCGCGCGTGGAAGGACTGCAGGCCGACGCCGACGATTATCTCGTAAAGCCGTTTACGGCGCGGGAGTTGCTGGCGCGTGTGGCGACGCATGTCAAAATGGCCAAACTTCGCCGCGAAATTGCGGGACGCGAAGAACGGCTGCGCAGCGAGGCGGAACTCGAACGCGAGAAACTACGCGCAAGCGAAGAACGGTTGGTCGAGACCAGCCGCCTCTATGGTGAACTGCAAAACCGTGAAGCGAAGATCCGGCGCCTGGTGGACGCCAACATTCTGGGAGTCACGACCTGGAATGTCGAGGGTGCCATCCTGGCGTCCAATGAAGCATTTCTTCGCATGGTGCAATACGATCATGAAGATGTCGCCGCGGGTCGCGTGCGATGGCTGGACATGACACCAGCGGACCGGCGCGAGCGCGTTGAACGCGCCTTGGCAGAAGTAATGCAGACCGGGACCGTACAACCCTTTGAGTCAGAGTTATTCCGCAAAGATGGCAGCCGCGTGCCGGTGTTAGTCGCCGGCGCGCTATTCGAAGAACATGGCCACGAAGGCGTTGCTTTTGCACTTGATTTGAGCGAACAAAAGCAGGCCGAAGCCGATATCAGGGCGTTAAAGGACCGGCTTCGAGACGAGAATGTGGTCCTCCGTGAACAAGTCAACCAGGCTTTCATGTTTGAGGAGATCGTCGGTTCTTCACCAGCTTTACTAATTGTGCTTTCGCGCGTGTCGAAGGTCTCTCCTACTGACTCCACCGTTCTGATTACCGGGGAAACGGGCACGGGCAAAGAGCTGGTCGCGCGTGCCATCCACAAGCGTTCGAAACGGTCGGCGGGGGCTTTCATAAGTGTGAACTGTGCGGCCATCCCGCGCGATTTGATTGCCTCAGAATTATTCGGCCACGAGAAGGGCGCCTTTACTGGAGCGACGCAGCGGCGCCTCGGCCGTTTCGAGCTTGCAGAAGGTGGGACGATATTTCTTGACGAGGTCGGCGACCTTCCTGCCGAGACGCAAATCTCTCTATTGCGTGTGCTCCAAGAGCATGAATTCGAGCGTATAGGTGGCAACGAGCGGATAGCGGTCGATGTCCGCGTCATCGCAGCTACAAATCGTGATCTCCAAGCGGCAATTGCGTCGGGGACTTTTCGAAATGATCTCTTTTTCAGGCTCAACGTCTTCCCCATCGAAGTGCCTCCTTTGCGTGAACGCAGGGAAGACATAACCCTTTTGGTCGAATACTTCATTGATCGCTTTGCAAGGAAAGCCGGCAAGGCGATTAGCAATGTCAGCAAGAAAACTCTGCAACTGCTCGAAGCCTATCCCTGGCCTGGAAACATTCGCGAGTTGCAGAACGTGATCGAGCGATCAGTGGTTGTCTGTGAATCGGAATCTTTCTCAATTGATGAAAGTTGGCTTTCCCGACAGCCTGAAGCAGCGAAGAGAACAGATTCACATAACTTCTACATGAAATTTGCTGCCCAAGAAAAGGAAGTCATCGAGAAGGCTCTGCGGGAATCCGGAGGACGGGTCTTCGGACCGTCCGGGGCAGCCGAAAAGCTCGGTATCCCCCGATCAACTCTTGAATCCAGAATCCGTGCGCTGAAAATAAACAAGAACCGCTTCAAGGATTCGCTGTCATAACATCCGAAGCGACTTCCCGTTGCTTAGTGAACCCGCCAGCTGACGATTATCCTGCTCACCTGCGGTTGTTGCATTAATTTCGCCAATTGACGAACTCTCACCAATCAATGATCCGATAGGTCATTTATTTTCAGTAGCATCCGATGGCCTTGTGACTGCAATCACAGTAGCCGGGTCCCTATCGAGGGCAAATGCTCAAAATCCAACGAGCCGCGAATGGCAAGACGATTTTCAACCTGATCGGACGACTCGGCATGGAAAAGATAGCCGACCTCAAAAAGCTACTTACCTCGGAGTCTAATGGCAGCCATTTCGCACTCGACCTGAAGGAACTGACGCTGGTTGACCGGGAGGCAGTGATTTTCCTGGCGGAGTGCGAAACACACGGCATCGAACTCAGGAATTGTCCGGCGTATATCCGTGAGTGGATCAAGAGGGAGCGAGGCGGCAGTTAGCTTGCCGGGCCGGGGAGAGATGCGAGCAAGATCAAGCCAATCTCGCCCATGGCCGACCTGCTGATGCAAATAATGGATTGTTAGCGCCTGTGTAGCTGGCGGCCGTGAAAGATTGCGCGCAAGGAGGATCGCCATGGGCCTGAGTAATCTCAATTGCACTGATTAGCTCGGCGATCGTCATGCGCTTGACCAGTTTTTATTCGGAGAGCGGAGATGGGCTTTCCCACGAGGAACCGAGATGGACTGTTCGGCCAAGACGGAGTACCCCCACCTTCGAGATGGAAGGAATCTGGCATGAACACGACAAGTGCTCCAATCCTCTTTGCTGGCTTGACGCTGGGCTATCGGCACGTTTGTGCGTTTTTCAGTTCGAGGGCGTGTTTATGCTTGGTCTTGTTATTTACCTTGCACCCCGCATCCGCGTGGCCGCAGACCGAGGTTGCAACCATTTTCGGCACTGTCACTGACCCGAGTGGCGCTGTTATTCCCGGAGCCCAAGTCACGATCGGCAACCAAAGCATTGGATTGAAGCGGACCACCGTTACCGACATGACCGGTCAGTATCATCTCTTCGGTTTGCCGATGGGATACTACTCGCTTCGAGTACAGAAACAAGGATTCCAAACACAGGTTCGCGAAGGAATCACGCTGAGTTCGGTTTCTGGCCTGGCGATGAACTTTTCACTTGCTCTAGGGAGCCAGCCGCAGGAGCTGACGGTCAAGGGGGACGTCAACGAGGTCGATAGCACTACTTCGACTGTCAGCGGGTTCCTTGCAGATCAAGACCTGATGGGGCTTCCCATCAACGGCCGCGATCTGTTCAAGGCAGCTATCTTGGAGCCTGGAGTCGCTCCGGCCCCAAGTAGTGCCCCGTCGTTGCTTTCGAGCGGCAACGCTGGGCAAATCTCGATTGATGGTTTGCGGCCGAGTTGGACGGACGTTCTCATCGACGGAATTGATGCGAATGATCCGGTCTTTGGCTATTCACCGGCCGCCGCCTCCGGGCTATTTCTGGGACTGAATGACTTCGCTGAGTTTCGCGTGCTGACACAAACGTTTGACGTGGAGTACGGCAGAAATGGTGGTGGCGTCGTCGACGCGGTAACCAAGTCCGGAACTAACGAATTCCATGGGTCGCTCTTCGAACTCCACCAAGATGCTTCACTCGATGCCAAGAACTACTTTGACTTGGCCAACGTTCCGATACCGCCATTTGTCCGCAACCAGTTCGGTGCTGGAGTTGGAGGGCCATTGGAGCACGACCGTACCTTCTTTTACCTAAACTATGAGGGGTTTCGCCAAATACAAGCATCTACGGCTATCGCAACCGTTCCGGATGCGCTTGCCCATCTAGGATTGCTGCCCTCTGCCACCAACCCCGGGAGTTGCAGCAGCGCCACTCCGAACGGGTGTGTTGTCGTCAGAATTGATCCTCGCGTACAGCAATTTCTCGCGTTGATTCCTCCTTCAAATGGAGCAGACAACGGGGACGGAACTGGGGACCTGATCACTGAAAACAAAGGCGCCACTTATGGGCACCACGGCATGGCCCGTCTCGACCACAACTTCTCGAACACGCATTCGCTATTCGGACGCTACATCATCGATGACAGCTCCTCGATGGTCCCTTATTTCGGGACACCGCCGGGAACTTACGCCCCAGGCTTTCCGATCGATCATGCTGCCCGCAATCAGTACTTTACGGTCCAGGATAGTGGGAACGTCGGACACGGAATATTCAACGAGTTACGATTTGGTATTAACCGCACGACCGCGTCCACTTCGATCGCTGATACGCATCCGGGGCTTTCTATTTCTTTAGTACCTGACAGACCGTTCGGAATGCTCGACGTTGCGGGCATGAGTTTGATCGGCAACAGCCCGGAGATTCCGTTGGGCGATTTCTCGACTGTTTATCAGGTTGAGGACCAGGTCTCGCGTGCTGTGGGTCGCCACACCTTGAAATTCGGGGTAGAGTTTCGAAGAATCCAATCCAATGGCCCGCTGGATTTTACTGTGGATGGGTTATATACGTTCCAAGACCTCACTCCCTTCGGGTTTCAGGCACAGAGCAATAATCCGGCTGTCGAATTCTTCCTTCAAGCTATGCCGCTGTCCTACGTCGGTTCTACTCCCTCACTGTCTGATTCGGACCGCGGCTATCGGCAAAGTGTTGCGTCTGGGTTTGTGCAGGATTTCTTGAGAGTGTGCAGCCGTCTAACAGTAAACGCTGGGCTACGGTACGACTTCTACTCCAATCCGAGTGAGGTACACGGGCGTCTCTCGGCTGTTCGCAATCCAGCGACGGATTTTGGGCCAACAGTCGGCCACGCATTTGCCGGAACACCTGTGGATCTTTTCTCGCCCCGAGTTGGCTTTGCATGGAACATCTTCGGTGATGGTAAGACTGTTCTTCGGTCCGGAGCTGGTATATTTCGTGACCAACTCCCCCTAATTCTCATTGGTGCAGACCGCTTTCTACCTCCTTTTTTTGACATAGACTCCTTCGTGCTTCCTAGTTTTCTCAACCCGCAGAATGCACTTTTGAGGCAACCGCTCTATGTTCTCTCGACGACTTACCATCCGAAGTTCCCTTACGCAATGCAATATAATCTCAACCTGGAACGGGAAATCGCGCCGGGTACAATCCTCAGCGCGGGATATTTTGGTGCGCGTGGGAATCACCTGACGCGCGAAGCGGAAGAAAACCCTTTCGAACCCGCCTTGGGCCATCGATACAATCCGAACTTGCCTTCACCTTTGTTGGCGGTGCTGACCGATGCGCAGTCCTTCTATAACTCATTCCAAGTGTCCGTTTCGAAACACTACTCCCGCGGGCTTTCCTTGGAGGCGTTCTACACCTTCGCTCATTCCATTGATGATGCTTCTGCGAGTCTGAACGTCGTCGAAGCGGTCAATGAAGCGCCCACGTCTCAAGACATCTTCGACCGCAAGGGGGACCGAGGCCGATCAGGATTCGACATCCGGCATAATTTCGTCGGCAACATTGTTTACGAGCTGCCTTTTGGACACGGAAGCCGCATCCTCGGTGGCTGGCAGATCTCGGGGCTCACTCGGGTTCACAGCAATGTGCCGTTTACTCCAGTGCTTTCCTTTGACAACGCCGATCTGCAATCCCTTGACGTATCGGAACGGCCAGACCTCGTTAGCAATCCTTATGCGGGTGTTTGCCCGAATGGCAGTCGAGTCGGCACGCCATCTTGCTGGTTTAATCCAAGTGCATTTGCGTTGCCATCCCCCGGGCAGTTCGGCACTGCTGCCCGCAATAGCCTCCGTGGCCCGGCGTTCGCGGAATTTGATTTGGCGCTCCAAAAGGCCTTCCGATTGACGGAAGGCACGAAGGTTACTTTTGGCGTGGATGCCTACAATCTGTTCAACCACCCGAATTTTGCAGTCCCGAGTAACACGCAAAGTCCGCTCACCCTCGGAGGGAATGGTGACGCCGTGTTCGCGGGTCCTACGGCTAATTTCGCGAACAACGTCGGACGAATATTCACGACTGTCGGCACCGCGCGCCAAATTCAACTCGATGCACGGCTGACTTTCTAACGCCCGGAATTTTTTTGTTCTCGTTTTCGGTTAAGACGGACGCGGAACAATCATCCGCTGATTAGATCGGGAGGCCTAATCGTAGTGGACCCCTTCCTACATCCTCTCAAGATTCTCCGCGAAGATGGGGAATTAACTCTCTACCGCGGTGAACACTCGAGCCGACCCGGTTCTGGATCCGTCCTGCTGCTCGCCCCTTCCTCCAGTAAACCTTCAGTGGAGACGTTAAGAAAGTTAGAGCACGAATACTCCCTTAGAAATGAACTTCATTCAGCGTGGGCCGCCCGCTCCCTCGCAGTAACGAAGTACCTCGGACAGACTGCCATCGTGCTCGAGGATCCTGGTGGTGAGCCTCTGGACCGATTCCTCCCGGGGCCTGTGGAACTCACGTCTTTCTTGAGGATGGCCGTGGGTCTCGCGACCGCACTCAGCGGATTGCACAAAGAGGGAATCATTCACAAGGACATCAAGCCGACCAATGTCCTGTTCGACTCTGCGACAGGTGAGGTCCGGCTCATTGGTTTTGGAATCGCATCGCGCCTACCACGCCATCGCCAGACACCCGTACCTCCGGAGTTCATCGCTGGAACTCTTCCCTACATGGCACCTGAGCAGACGGGACGGATGAATCGTTCGGTCGATTCAAGGAGCGATCTTTATGCCTTTGGAATAACGCTCTACGAAATGCTGACTGGCAGCCTCCCGTTCACCGCGTCCGGACCGATGGAATGGGTTCATTGTCACATTGCAAAACAACCCATTCCCCCCGGAGATCGCGTGCAGAGCATTCCTGGCCCTGTCTCGGCAATCATTTTGAAGTTGCTCGCCAAGACTCCTGAAGAACGCTATCAGACCGCAGCCGGCGTGGAGAGCGATCTTCGCCGGTGTCTGGAAGACCTGGATCGTGAACGTGGTGTGTACGACTTCACGTTGGGAGATCATGACAGACCAGACCACCTTCAGATTCCGGAAAAACTGTACGGCCGTGAGCGCGAGATCGAGACGTTGCTCGCCTCCTTCCATCGAGTTGTAAATGGTGGTGTCCCGGAATTAGTCCTTGTCTCAGGCTATTCCGGCATTGGCAAATCCTCAGTCGTCAATGAGCTGCAGCCCGTGCTGGTGCCGTACGGCCTCTTTGCTGCCGGCAAGTTCGACCTGTACAAGCGCGACATTCCCTACTCAACAGTGGCACAGGCCTTCCAGAGTCTGATCCGCCAGCTGTTGACCAAGAGCGAGACAGAGCTTGGCAAATGGCGCCGGGACCTGCGTGAGGCATTAGACCAGAATGGACAGCTGATCGTGGATCTGGTTCCCGAATTGAAGTTCATTATTGGAGACCAGCGACCAGTTCCTGAAGTTCCAGCACGGGATGCTCAACACCGCTTCAAACTGGTGTTCCGGCGATTCATCGGCGTATTCGCGCGGCAAGAGCATCCGCTGGCCTTGTTTCTCGACGATCTGCAATGGCTGGATGCGGCGACGCTCGACCTGCTGGAAGATCTGTTGACGCGGTCTGAGCTGCAGCACCTCATGCTGATCGGCGCTTATCGCGACAACGAAGTCGATGCCGCTCATCCGCTGATGCGGAAGCTCGAAGCGATCAGGAGCGCCGGCGGAAAGGTGAAGGAGATCACGCTTCCGCCGCTCGCCCAGGAGCATCTCGGGCAGTTGATTGCGGACGCGCTTCGCTGCAAGCCGGAACGCAGCGCGCCGCTCGCACAACTGGTGCACGAAAAGACGGGTGGCAATCCGTTTTTCACCATTCAGTTCATTTCTTCGCTCGCCGAAGAGAAAATGCTCACCTTTGATTATGAGGCCGCGTGCTGGTCCTGGGACCTCGATCGCATTCACGCCAAGGGATACACCGACAATGTAGTGGACCTCATGATCACGAAACTCGTCCGCCTGCCGACCCGGACCCAGACTGCATTGCAGCAGCTCGCCTGTCTCGGAAACCTCGCCGAGACCGCGACTCTCTCGATTGTTCTTGAGATTTCGCAGGAGCAGGTGCACAAGGATCTCTGGGAAAGCCTACGTCAAGGATTGGTCGAACAGCTGGATGGCTCATACAAGTTCATCCATGACCGTGTCCAGGAAGCAGCTTATTCACTGATTCCGGAAGCATCGCGGGCCGAAGCGCACTTGCGCATCGGACGGATGCTGGCGGCGCGCACCTCTCAGGAAAGACGGGAAGAGGCGATCTTCGACATCGTTAGTCACCTGAACCGCGGCGTGGCATTGATCACTGCGCAAGATGAACGTGATCAGCTCGCCGAGCTCAACCTGATGGCGGGCAAGCGCGCCAAGGCATCTGCCGCTTATGCCTCCGCGCTCAAGTCTTTCATCGCGGGTGCGGCGCTCCTGGCCGACGATGGCTGGGAACGCCGACGCGACCTGACCTTCGCGCTGGACCTGGAGTGCGCCGAGTGCGAGTTTGTGACCGGCGACCTGGAGGCCGCCGATGAGCGCTTGACTGCGCTGTCGGGCCGCACAGCCAGTACCGTCGAGCGAGCGGCCGTGGTGTGCTTGCAGATGGGCGCCTGTTTGGAGCGCTTTAAACCCGACCGCGCCGTCGCCGTGGCCCTCGACTACCTCCGGCACGTGGGCATTGAGTGGTCACCACATCCGACAGAAGATGAAGTGCGGCGCGAATACGGGCAGATCTGGTCACACCTTGGCGGTCGCACGATCGAGGATATCGCCGACTTGCCGCTAATGAGTGACCCTGAGTCGCTCGCAACTTTGGAGGTTCTGATCAAAATCGGCCTTCCTGCTACTGTTACCGATGAGAATCTAAATTCCTTATCTGTATGCAAGGCGGTAAATATCTGCCTTGAGCGTGGCAACTGCGACGCGTCGTGCTATGCCTATGTTGTGTTGAGCAGGGTCGCCATACAGAACTTCGGCGACTACAAGACGGCATTTCGATTCGGCCAGGTCGGCCTTGAACTTGTCGAAGGCCGCGGCTTAAAGCGCTTCCAGGCGCGCACTTACGCATTTTTTGCCGAGTTGATCGCACCTTGGATGAAACACGTGCGGATCGCCGTCGACCTGTTCCGCCGCGCCTTCGATGCCGCGAACAAGATCGGAGATTTATCTATTGTAAATTACGCGAACCTCAAACTGAGCTTGGACCTTCTCATTGCAGGTGACCCGCTGAGCGAAGTACAACGCGAAGCTGAACTTGGCCAGGCGTTTGCCGAAAAGGCGCGGTTCAGCGGCGATATGGCCATGAGCCCTCTGCTTGCACTGATTCGGACGCTCCGCGGGTTGACGCCGATATTCGGCTGCTTCGACAGCGAAGAGATGGAGGAAGCTCCGTTCGAACGTCTTTTGGCCGGCAATCCGTATTTGCGAATACTCGAGTCTTGGTATTGGGTTCGCAAAGTGGTGGCACGCTATTTTGCCGGCGACTACCTTGCGGCCATGGAAGCTTCAACGAGGGCCCAACGGCTGCTCCGGGACTCAGTCAACCGGATTGAGGAGGCTGAATATCACTTTTACAGCGCCCTTTGTCGCGCTGCATCCTGCGACTCCGGAACGGCTGAGGAGCAACAGCAGCATTTGGAGGCAGTGGCTGCGCATCACCGACAGCTTGAAATGTGGGCCGAGAATTGCCCGGAGAATTTCGAAAACCGTGCTGCGCTGGTGGGTGCCGAAATCGCCCGGATCGAAAACCGTGACCTTGAGGCGATGCGTCTGTACGAAAAGGCAATCCACTCGTCTCGCGCAAACGGCTTCGTCAACAATGAAGCCCTCGCTTATGAGCGCGCTTCGGCCTTTTACCGTGCACGCGGGTTCGACCAGTTCGCCGACACTTACCTGCGCAACGCCCGCGCCTGTTACGCATCATGGGGTGCGGACGGAAAAGTAAGGCAACTCGACCGCTTGTATCCGGCCCTTAAGCAGCATCAACCGTTGCCAGGCCCTGGTTCGACCATCACAGCGCCAGTCGAAGGGCTCGACCTCGCGACCGTGATCCGAGTCTCACAGGCAGTTTCGAGCGAGATCGTGCTAGAAAACCTGCTCAATACCGTGATGCGCAAGGCGATGGAGCACGCCGGTGCTGAGAGAGGCCTGCTGATCGTCCCGCATGGAGATGAGCTACGGCTAGAAGCAGAGGCCAGGACCAGCGGAAACGATGTGATCGTGTCCCTGGCACACGAGTCCGCCGCGGCGGTGACTATGCCGGAATCCATTCTCCGCTATGTCATGCGCACTCACGAGAGCGTTATTCTTGATGACGCATCGTCGACCAACGCGTTTTCTGCCGATTCCTACTTCCTGCAGAATCGCTTGCGTTCGATTCTCTGTTTGCCGTTACTTAATCAGGCCAAACTCTTGGGAATCCTCTATCTCGAAAACAACCTGGCACCGAGTGTCTTCACCTCTGAGCGGATCACGGTTCTAACGGTGCTCGTATCGCAAGCCGCAATTTCTCTCGAGAACACGCGGCTCTATCGCGATCTCGAAAATCGTGAAGCCAAGATCCGGCGTCTCGTTGACGCCAACATTCTAGGAATCGTGACCTGGAATGTCGAGGGCGCCATCCTCGGAGCCAACGGAGCCTTCCTTCGCATGCTGCAATACGATCATGAAGAGGTCGCTGCTGGTCGCGCGCGATGGTGGGACATGGTACCTGCGGACTGGCGCGAGGGTACTGAACGCGCTTTGGCGGAAGTAATGCAGACCGGGACCGCACAACCCTTTGAGTCAGAAATGTTCCGGAAAGATGGCAGCCGGGTGCCCGTGCTGATTGGAGCCACGTTGTTCCAGGAAGGCGGGAACGACGGTGTCGCTTTCGTCCTCGACTTGAGCGAGCAAAAGAGTGCCGAAGCCCGGTTGCGGGCTGTAATGTCGGAGCGAACGCGCCTCTCGACGGTCCGCGCAGAGATCGGTATGGCGCTGGCAAGTAAAGGCACGTTGAGGGAGGTTCTGCATCGTTGCGCTGAGACCATGGTTCGGCATCTCGGTGCTGCTTTTGCGCGCATTTGGACGCTTAAGAGCGGGGACGCAGAGCTAGAGTTGGAAGCAAGCGCGGGGATGTACACCAGTCTAGATGGTCGATTCAGTCGAATCCCGGTTGGCGAGCTTAAGGTCGGCCTGATCGCCCGAGAGAGAAAAGCGCTTCTTACCAATGATGTCCAAAACGATCCGCAAATCAGTGATCACGACTGGGCCAAGGCTGAAAAAATGCAATCCTTTGCCGGTTACCCTCTCGTGGTCGAGGACAGGGTCGTAGGGGTCGTGGGAATGTTCTCCCGGCAAGCGGTTACCGAGACTACGCTCGAGACCCTGGCTTTCATTGCTGATGGCATGGCACAGGGTATCGACCGCAAGCGCGCCGAGGACGCTCTCAAGATTCTCAAGGACCAGCTCTATAGGGAAAACATAGCTCTCCGTGATGAAGTGGATCAGGCTTCAATGTTCGATGAAATTGTCGGCACCTCGAATCCGTTGAAGGCTGTTCTTTCTCGAATCGCAAAAGTCGCTCCCACCGACTCCACCGTCTTGTTAACAGGAGAAACCGGTACCGGCAAGGAACTCATCGCCCGCGCAATCCACAGAGAGTCCCAGAGGGCCAGCCGCGCTTTTGTAAGTGTCAACTGCGCCGCAATTCCCCGTGACTTGATTCCTTCGGAGTTATTCGGCCATGAAAAGGGAGCTTTCACAGGAGCCATACAAAGGCGGCTTGGCCGTTTTGAGCTTGCGGACGGTGGAACGATTTTCCTGGATGAGGTGGGCGAGCTTCTGCTCGATACTCAAGTCGCCTTACTGCGAGTGCTGCAGGAGCGGGAATTGGAACGCGTCGGGGGAGGAAAACCTATTCACGTCGACGTTCGTGTTATCGCCGCGACGAATCGTGACTTGGAAGCCGCGGTAGGCAATGGGACCTTCCGCGAGGACCTCTTTTATCGACTCAATGTGTTTCCCATTGAGGTGCCGCCTCTCCGGGAACGAAAGGATGATCTCCTGCTCCTGGTCGAGTATTTCGTGCAACGCTACGGCGTCAAGGCAGGCAAGAATATACGCTCGATCAACAAAAAGACGATGGATCTGTTCCAATCCTACGACTGGCCAGGCAACATCCGAGAGTTGCAGAACGTAATTGAGCGGTCTGTAATCCTGAGCTCTGGTGATGTTTTTTCGGTTGACGAATTGTGGCTTTCCAAGAAGCCGGTTCCTCTAGCATCTCCTGTGAAAACGTCGCCACACGCAAAGGGTCAGGTTGAACCGCTCAGTGAGCGGGAGATTATCGAGGCGGCCCTAGCCGCAACCAGGGGTAGGGTTTCTGGACCATCCGGGGCGGCGGCGAAGCTCGGAATTCCACCATCGACTCTTGAGACGCGCATCAGGGCCTTGAAAATCAACAAACTCCAATTCAAATTTCGCTGAACGTATTCCCGCATCGCGATCAAGCTTGCTGAACTCGTGGAATTCGCGGAATTCGCGTGGTTCGCAAGATGCGCGCCTGCATCGACATTTTCTTGCCCTTTTGTTTTCAGAAGGTTACGAGTGGCAAGAGATTTGCTTTCTAAAGAAGCGAGCTCAGACACAATGCCGTTGAGACATTTACAGTGACCTGCAAAATCCAGCGCCAGGCAATCGGAAAGCATGGTGTGGTTTTGCGCGTCAGTGGGCGGATCACAGGAGACCACGTGAACACGCTTAGGACCTTCCTGGAACAAGAAAGCAGTGCATTGACTCTCGATCTCCAAGACGTGCGTTTGGTGGACGGCGAAGCCGTAAAGCTTCTTGCGATCCACGAATCGAACGGGGTAAGGATCAACAACTGCCCGCTGTATGTCCGTGAGTGGATCAAGAGGGAGCGAGGCGGTAGTTAGCTTTGCAGGGCCGGGAGGGCGGCCGTCGAAGATTGCGCGCAAGGAGGATTACCATGGGCCTGAGTAGTCTCGCTTACACCAATCGGCTCGGCGAAGACCCGAATTCCACGATGCTGAATTCGTGCTCTTTCGACGACACGATCAGCCAAGATGCCGTTTTCGAGAAGCTTGTCGGAACGAGCCGGGCCCTTCGCAAGGTCATCGAACAAGTCCAAACGGTCGCACCAGGAAACGCAACGGTTTTATTGCTCGGAGAAACGGGGACGGGGAAAGAACTAATCGCCCGCGCCATTCACAATCGAAGCCCCCGGAAAGAACGTTCCTTTATAAAACTGAACTGTGCCGCCATTCCCTACGGCCTGTTGGAAAGCGAACTCTTTGGACACGAACGCGGTGCGTTCACAGGCGCGATTTCTCAGAAAATCGGCCGCCTCGAACTCGCTGATAAGGGTTCGCTGTTTCTGGACGAGATTGGAGATATCCCACTCGAATTGCAGCCAAAGCTCCTGCGAGCGCTGCAGGAGCGGGAATTTGAGCGCTTGGGCAGCACGCGAACGAAGAAAGTCGACGTCCGGGTTGTTGCTGCCACGAATCGCAATCTGGAAGAAATGGTCATCCAGAAACAGTTTCGCAGCGACCTCTATTACCGCCTCAATGTTTTTCCCATCCGCGTTCCGCCTTTGCGAGAGCGTCCGGAAGACATACTGCTGCTCGCGCGGCATTTTATCAATCGCGCCGCAATCGGAATGAACAAGTCGATAGCTTCGATTCCTGAGGAGACGATGGCCGCCCTGACCGGCTACCCCTGGCCAGGGAATATTCGCGAACTGGAGAACATCATCGAACGCGCAGTAATTGTAAGCCGCGGCTCTGTCCTGGAAGTTTCACACCGAGACCTCTGCAGTCGCATCGCAACTGGGAACCTTGCAGACGGCTACCAAACACTGGACGATGTGGAACGCAAGCACATTCTCGCGACTCTCAAGCAAACCAGATGGGTTCTTTCTGGCCCTAGGGGCGCAGCAAAACTCCTGGGATTGAACCGTTCCACTCTCCACTTCCGAATGAGGAAGCTTGGAATCGTGCGGAGCTTCGACGCTGACCTGGGTCCAAGAGACAACGAAAGAGAAACCATCCATTCTTAGCGGGGCCTTAGGGGTTTACTCACATAGTGGACCGCAGGGTTCTTACTCACCCTCACTCGATTTGGATGGCTCCGCTCCTAGGCTTGTGGCGAATCCTAATCGCCTCGATCACGGCAGCATCAACGACCGCCCGGCAGTGGATGATCAGCTTCTGCAAACCAACCGCAGCGCACTAGTACTTTCGGGCGTCAACTACGACTGATTCGGTCGCATCCCTAATTCGGCACTGCACGGCGATTCAGCTCAACTCCATCTCTCTTTCGGAGAGGTCCCAACTCAACACAGCCTCGGGGAACTTGGTTGAAATCGCAGTTCGTAAGTGGCAATTGACCGACGACTGGTAACCGATTCGCAGGGCTTGCTCCGGATTCGAAATATTTCAAACCATATTCTCCGCAAATCGTTCTGTATCAAAGCGCAGCCAGAGCTCCCTCCGTGTGAATCGGTTACTCAATTGCATTACAAAAAGGTGGGACATTTGCTAGGAGGCAAATTCGATGAGCACTGCAACAAGTTTCTTCTCTCATCAGTTCAGGTTTCCTGGACGTCACCCGCGTGCGTCCTTCAAAAAGCATAAGGTCTGCAACGGCAACTCAATGTCGACACCCACGAATTGCGGGCAGTTGACCTCATCCAACCGAGCCAGTCTTGGGGACCTCATTTGTCAGGCGATGAACGACGATCCAAAAGCCCAGACGCAACTATTTATAGTCCACCGAGCCCAGCTGTATCGAAGAGCGTACTCCATCCTACGCAACAGGGAAGACGCTGAGGACGCCGTGCAGGACTGCTGGCTGAGAGCATTTACAAACCTGCATTCGTTTCGAGGTCGTTCATCGTTCTCAACATGGCTGACTCGAATCGCTATCAACTGCGCCTTAATGATTTTGCGCAAGAAGCGCAACTCGCGGGAGTTTTCGTTCGACACCCTCGACGATTGCGCCAAGATGTCAGTACTTTGTCAACTTCCAAGCGACAGCCCGAATCCTGAAGAGATCCTCAACGAGTTTGAGGAAAAGAAGATTCTTGACCAGGCGATTTGCGGGCTCCAGCCCCGGATTCGCCAAGCCGTCGAGCTTGGCCAATTACAGGACCTTTCGACAAAGCAAACAGGGCTGGCTTTAGGGATTTCAACGGCCGCTGCAAAGGGCCGCCTGTTTCACGCTCGTGCTGCGCTACGTAAGTCGACAGCACTTAGATCCATCGCGAGTTCACGAGCTCAGAGGCCTTCGCTTCGCAGGCAACTCGGTGTTCTCTGCAAGCAGGGATGCGAAAGCAATGAAAACAATTAGTCCTAGAGCTAGCAGCTCGAAGGAGGTGCATCGATGAGTCGCCTGTCCATCCTAGAGTGGTATCGTATTCTGCGTTCGCATTACGGCTGGACCATATTTCAGGCCTTTCGCTATGCCCTTTGGCTCGCACGTTGATTCTGTGCATCGGATTGCCGCGATTGAGGAGGCACTCAAGATCTCATCGGACCATCGGCAAAAATTGTGCACTAACGGGGCACCTGAAAAGCGCAGAAGAGCACCAACTCGCCGAATATCAACGCGCGCCGCCTAGCAGCCGAGTAGCTCGTCGGGTCAGGATCACCACCAATCTTTCTCAAACGAGCAAGGGTTCTTCAGACCGTCATCCAAGACCACTCAGGTTTAAGCTGCTCGTGGCCAAACGTCCAGCGGCCCATTGGCTGGAAAGTCGGCTTTCCGTAGAAGTGATTAGAACTGATCTCGTTGACGGGAGACGGCTTCGCTTCGCACATCTCAGAAAGTTGTCCCCTCAAGATTCAGGGTCCAATTGAACCGACTGGGTCCATTGGGGGGCCAAAACGGTCCATTCTTATGCTGGATTCAGGTAGGTTAGCCGTGTAAGGCCAGTGAGATCTGGAGCGGGCGATGGGAATCGAACCCCCGTCCGAAACTTGGGAAGCCATTGAACGTGATGGCTAGCCCTACAGAGTATCGATACGAAATTCTCCGGTGAGAGTTACTGGGCATCCGGTCGCGGCTTATTGGAGTCGGTCGGCGGTCCGCGATCGATCCGGCTTGTCCTTAGATTGCAGTTCTAACGAGATAATTTGGGAAAATAGGACGTACAGCAGCGGTTCAAACACCGTTGTACTACGGAGCGCAGCGGTGGCACAGACCGTCGTGGCGCAAGGTCAACAGTTCCCTCGACCGTTGTAGCCCTGAAAGCACATTCCCGCTGGACCCGAACACCAAACCTCATCTCCTGCGACTCTCAGCGGCGCGCAGGCGAGTCTCTATCGGGCCCCGGCTTCGACCACAAAAATGACCCCAGTGATGGCGAGAACAAACGCCGACAAATGAAAGACCCAGTCGGCGGCCGTGGATTCAGGTTTGAAGATGTTGGGAACGGGATTGTCATGCGGACTCGCCATACACAACCCTGCAGCGAGAAGAACCCCCGCCAGGAGAACGAGAACTCCTGCAACTCGGCTGACCATGGCTCGCCAATCCGCCTTACGCATCGTTTCGCCCATCCTCATCAAGCATCCTCTCCAAGAACTTCAGTTGACCAGCGGTTGGTGACAGCAGTTGCAGTAGACGATTGCCTGCGTATTTGAACCATGCAACCCGGTATCCAGCCAAGCAACAGAGACAGCGAGACCGCAAGATGCCTTGATTGAACGTTTTGCGGACGATTAAACGAGGAGTGAGAAAATCGTTGAGGTGCTTTCGCGTCTCTTGATTGACAAAATCGTCGAGGATTTGTCGCGAACCAGCCTGGCAAACATGACGACGCCCAGGTGTCAACAACGCACCCAAACTGTCAAAGCCTAGCCATCCATTCATCCGTGTTGATCGAGACTCGCGCTCTCTGGCGCTCGCCAAGCATTTGTAAGAAAGGTATTTACATGAGCCTTGATTTATTGGAGATCCCATTGCTTTGATGTTGGGGGTAGCTCATGCAAGGCATCGGCGAAGCAATCAAGGAGCGGATACGTTTGGAGTACCTATGAATTCGGGTATGACCACCGCCCTAGCGGCTATCGCTGGTTCGCTCGTCGGCGCATTGGGCTCGGCCGTCGGGACGTGGATCACAGCGAGGCATCAGGACCGGCGCGACTTGTTGGGGAAGCAGATTGCCCGACGGGAGGCGCTGTATTCCGACTTCATTGGCGAAAGCGCGCGCTTGCTGGTCGACGCCATGCAGCACAACGTTAGCGATCTTCAAAAACTGTTACCAGTCTACGCGCTGCGGAGCCGCATTCGGCTCAGTTCCTCAGAGCCCGTTCTGCAAACAGCAGAAAAGGTCATACAGACTATTGTGAAGACGTACCCACAGCCCAATCTGACAGCTGAGCAAATTGAATCACGGGCCGCGGATGGCCAAGATCCATTGAGGGAGTTCAGCGACACCTGTCGCGTCGAACTGGATTCATTGCAAAGACAACTGTAGATTCCAACGCTCTTTACCCCTGCAGTCTTTTCATTCTCGGCGCTGCCTACGGCCGCCGAGAGAGGCAAAACGCGTCGAATGCGAGACAGGGACTTGATTCACGTCTCTTTCGTGAAGTTCTCTAGGTTAGATCAACAATTGGGGTTAAGGCTGAGCTGGTGCGTATTGACGCAAGCTGGGTCTAGCCTCCGCGGAAGCAGCAGGAATTTCTGCCGCCGAATCCCGGCCCCGGGCAAAAGCGTGGGAAGAGTACAGCGCGATGGGCCACACCAGATTGGCGGCGATCGCGCTGATAACAAACGCCACATTCATGATGTTAAATAGTGCAAAGAGCAAGAGTGCGTAGGGAAAAAAGCAGCGCCGGGTCATGAACTCCAGATGCCGCCCGAAATACAAAAAAGGATTCGAAGGCCGGCTCTCAGCATGCATCTGCCAGATCTTCAATAACTGCTCGGGACGTCCAGAGGCAAGCCGACGCCGCTCCCAGCCGAGGGCTACAAAGCTTGCGAGGGATCCAAAAACTAGCAGACCACCCCACACCATGTACATACCTGATCCAGAGCTTCTCCATAGTCCAATGCTCATGCCGACAAAAAGCAACAAATAGGATAGGTAGTCGCATATCGTCTCCAGCCAGCAACCGAAATCGGATTCCAGGAGTTTCAAGCGAGCGACTTCCCCATCGCACCCGTCCAGGATACTTGCCCACAGGCACAGGAATGCGCCGAGCAGGGTGTACCAGTAACCGCCATAAGCAAAAAAGACAGCGGACGCGAAGCCGACCACGAGTGTGAATATGCTGACCATATTTGCGGTGATCGGGAATCTGATGAGCTGCCGGCTGATGGGTATAGAGATTTTACGGTTCAGCCGCGCGTAAATGCCGTCCGTGGGCTTAACCAGCCAGCGATCCAGTTTTCGCTCGGCGGACTGGCGGTCTTCTTCCGTGTTGACCTGCTGCCACAAATCCTCCGCAACGGGAATCTCAGTGACGGAATGAATTTCGGTGAGTGCAGCGAATAATTCCTGGAGCGTGCCAGCTTTCGCGAGATAACTCTTTTTCGAATCGCCAATCGTCTCGGCAGGAAACGCATAGATGCCGACAGGTGTGTCGCCACTGCTTAGCACCAAGGCGGCGCTTTCGTCGTTCCATTCCTTGGCCTTCTGGAGCAAGGATGGATGATACGTCCTGTTTCCGTCGATGATGATCAGGCGTTCGCTGCCCGCCTGATCAGCGATGAGCCGCAATTGTTGCAAGACAGGAACGGCAGCTTTTGCCTCAATCCATTGGACAGATTCCGGAAGACGCCCCGTCCACCACAACTGGCGTTGCACGCGCCGCCTGAGAATGGGGTCAATCACCACCATGATCCGTGAGGGACCCAGCTTGCGTACTGCCAAAATGTTTCGAAGCAAAATGGGCAGTGAGCCAACACGAGCAAGTCCAGCGCTGAATTTTTCCTCGCCCAATTTCCCAGTAGGCAGGAAAATGGCGACGGCGAAACTGCTTCGTGCCGCAATCTCAACGGTGGCATCAGCGTCTGCTTCCCCTTTTTCTTCTGCAATGCCCGGCGTACCACGGCCATCTTGAGTATCGTGGGGAGTTCTTGACCTGGTCAAAATCAAGAGGGAGATCCCGCCGACGGAGGCCCAAAAGAGTGCACGCAGCCGCCTCGCAACTCCCAAGGTCAGGCCGATAGCGCCGGTGAGGCCAAACATCTTGACGATTAACATCATCCCGCCCTCGTAGGTTCCAAAGTTTCCTGGGTTAATGCTGCCAACGACGTTCACCAGTTTGGTCATGGCCTCGACAACGAGAGCGCTCAAGACGCCAAACTTTACTCCCATGAGCCAGAGAACGAGACAAACCTCCATCACGGCCATGCAATGAGATGCCAGGATCAGCGAGAAGCTGCCCCAAAATGCTCTGGGAGAATTGTGGTGGAAATCCAAGAGTGCGTTCTCTACAGACTGAATCAGGATGTACCTGCTTTCCATCCACCTCCCCAGGAATGGAATGCGGGCAAAGAGCCGCGCGCTTCTTGAAATGACCGGCCAGCGCTTCCGCACCGCCAACAGCGTCGCAAGCAGGAAAGAGATCAGCGCTAGAACGAACAGCGTCGCGTAGAAGCGTAGGGCATGAAAATGCGAGAGCAATGGCAGGGCTCCCACGAGCCCCGCGATGAGGACTAGCATGCCAGTTGCAATGTAGAGTCCTCGATCCAACGTCACTGACGCGAGGCCGTTGGCTATTGGAATTTCAGGGCTTAGCTGCGATACCCGGATCGAATCTCCAAACGTCTGCCCAATAAATCCGAGTTGTCCAGCTGCCTCCGCGCCAAGCCGTAGTCCCAGCAGCTGCGGAAAAGAAGTCTTATGCCTGTGATCAGCTAGTGTCAGCCGCCAAGCCCAAGCTCTGGCAACGTGCGAAACACCTGCGAGGGCCAGGACCCATATAAAGCCCCAACCGAGTTTCACCACGTTCTCCCAAAGTTTGCTCGGACCAGCTTGCCAGATCAGATAGGCAAACAATACGGAACTCATCAATGCTACGAGAATCCGAAGCGGGTGACTCGCTTTTGGCAGGACTTTAAGCATTGACAACACTCTCCGCCACGGGGTTGTCGCAGAAATCCATGTCAAAGATGTCTTCCGCGTAGGCTAATGCTTCAGGGCTGTCGACGTCTTGCCAGTGCGCGTCGCCGATATCAAAGGCCCGCAGTTTCTGCTCTCGAGCAAGTTGGTGCATGCCATCCGACAAGGAACAGTTCCCATCTCTTTTTGCTGATTCGAGCCTGTCGAAGAGTGCCGCGCTACACAGGAACATCCCGGTGTCGAGCGCGTCGTAATGGGCAAGATCCTTGCCTATATCAACGATGTGATCCGCTTCGCATTTGACCTTCGTCGCGTCGGCCAGATCGAAGACACCGTCCACATTGCGATCGACTGCCAAAATGACCTCGTCGTCGGCGAGCGGCCGACGCGCTAGCGCCTTGGCTGTTCTTGCCTCGAAGATGTGGTCGGACATGAGAAGCAAGAATGGATTGTGCAATTCACCTTTAGCTGCCAAAGCAGAGATCCCGTTGGCTTTGTGGTAGTCCGGGTTTTCCATCAAGGTGACAGAAATGCCCTCAAACGACCGCTCGCCAAACCAGCGGCGGATCAAGTCGGCGCGGTACCCGACAACAATCACAAATCTCGTAATTCCAGCTTCCCGACACGAAGTTATAACGTGCTCGAGAAGCGGTATGCCCCGCAGGAGTACAAGAGGCTTGGGAGCCCCGCCGGACACCGATGCAATCCGGCTCCCTTTGCCCGCAGCGAGAATCAGACACTCGTTGACAGTTGTCATTGTGTTTTTCATCGCTTCGGCATCTCTTTTGCGGACATTATGGAGTTGTCCTCAGCGTGAGTGGTCTTGGGCGCGTAATCGAAATACTCGATGTTCACGTCCGTTGTGCCAAAAATATGAGCTTCCGTAACGCTTTGCGTCGAGCGGGGAAACCAGAGAGCGCCGTTTTTCTGGTAGATCTGCACGAAATGCGTGCTCTTCGTCCAGAACGAGGGGTTCTTGGCAGGACTGCCCTCCGCGCGGACCAACGCGTAGTCCTCGGCGTCTACCCAGATGCGGCCCCGGAACAGGTATTTCTCCTTCCGTTTGGGTTGAGTCTCGAGAACGTAGGCCGGGCGATCGGCTACCATTTCAGTGCCAATCACTTCAAAGTCGTAGTTTTCGAGATTGAGTTTAGTGCTGGCACGCATCTCGGGACGCGACGTCTCCGATTCCGATTCCAGCATTTTGCGCAAAACGTGCTTGTGCGCAGCTTTCCAGCCCTCTTCAGACACGACCTCGAAATGTTTTGTGCCGTCCGGGTCGCCCTGTACCTGCACGAGCATCTCCGCGCGTTTGCGCAACTTCTGATTATCGAGAACGTACCGCCGCATGCCGGCGTACCCCTCAATGGAGACCTGTCGCTGGAGATCGCAGGAACCCATGCGGGCCACGATTTCTGTGGCAGTCGGGAGTGACGGGGATTCATCCGCCGCAGCGATCGACGCAGGAAGTAAAAGCAATGCAGCAAGCAAGAAGTGAATTTTCATCGTTAAAACTCCAAGACAAATTTTCCGCGGTATTCACGCCAAGATGTGTTGAAGAACTCCTCGAACCTGGCGCTGGCAAGGTTGTTCTGTACATCCCGTGGATCGAAGTGATTGAAAAGATTGAAGACCCCACCTCCGGCGCGCGCGTGTATGCGCTTTTCTCCAAAGTGGAGTGTGATCGGTCGCGTAATCTGCAGGTCAAGAGAGGAGAAGCGCGGGAAACGATCGGCGTTTCGCGGTCCGACATATTCGCGCAGTTCATTTTCTACGGAGTAGGGGAATCCCGTATGCAGGTCGTAAACGGGAACGAGTGTTAGGTGTAACGGGCCACTGAACGAGCCCCAGAACAGGAAGCGGTTAGGCGCGTCAAAGGGCAATCGTCCGCGGGCATCCGGCTGGATGACAGGCTGCGCAAGATTTCCAAAGAATTGATTGATATCGTTGAGGTCGCCAAATGCCCGCGAGCGGACGTAGGAAGCGTTCAGCACATGGCGAGATATCTGATAACGGGCGGCAACCTGGAATTCGCGGTAGGAATCGCTGCCGCGGTTGGAAAGATCGAGGATTCCAGTTGTCCCTGAGGAGGTGGGTGAAACAACAAAGTCCCTTGCCGTGTTCCGTTGTTCATAGGCAACCCGCAGCAACAGGCCTGCGAGAACCTGACGGTCGAGTTCCAGATTCCATGACGTGCTGCGTGGGTTTTGGAGTTGGCCGGTGATTTCATTTTGATAGGACAGGGAACTTGAGACAGCGCCGCCCTGGCCGAGGAGAGCGACTGTTCGATTCGGAAGATAAGGGAAAACGGGAGCCATGAGCGGAACGCGGTCATAAAACAGGCCCACGCCGCCCTTCAGCAACGTTTTGCCGTCTTCGGTGAGCACAAGGAGAAATCCAGCTCGCGGAGCGGCATGAGTGGAACTTGTGATCGTGTCGTTGTCGAAGCGGAGGCCAAAGTTCAGGGTCAAACGTGGATTGATGGCCCACTGATCACCGGCAAACCAGGCCGTTTCGTTTTGATCGATCTGGTACGACGAGGGGGAGGTGAAGGTAATCCGCTCCACAGGTTGGTTCGCAAACCCGTCGATTTCCACTGGCAGAAAAGTTTGGCGCCCATCGTAGGCGGAGTACTCGTAACTCAGGCCAACGGTGAACGTGTGCGAGCCGGCGAATTGCTTTGGCGCAAACTGATAGTTCTCCTGCAAGCTGGCACGAGAAGTTCTACGCGCCTGCCGGTTGAAGAAACCTCCTTCTGTTGTTTCGAATAGTAGACGATACGGATCGTCGCTCTGAGCCGTGATGTCCGCGTCAAAACGCTTGTAACTGAATTGCGAAGTCAGCAGGCTCGCATCTCCGATGATGTAGCGGTGCTGAACGTAGATTTGATACCCGCGCTGATGAAAATCCGGCGTAGAAGGCTGAGGCGTGAAGGTGTTCAGGCCAAGAAAATCGAGCTTCTGCGGGTACAGCGCAAAGGAGGCCGTAGCTGTCTGCTTCGGTGTGATGATGAAATCGAACTGTGTGTAGGAGTCGAAACTTTCGAGTTTCGTATCCCGCTGCAGCGCTGGAAGGCTGTTCACCGGTGTTCGGACAAAGCGGTACTCAAAGGATTGCGTAACGGCGACACGTCCTTTCACGAGCGGACTGGTGAACGTCATCCGTGGCGTGGCCGCACCGAGGCCCGCGATCGTGCCATCGCGGTCGCGCAAGCGCGGGATGAAGTTCTGGAAAGAGAAGTGAAATTTCTGATAGTCGCTTGTCTTCGTTGCGACTGTGGAAACCGCGCCTGTGAACTTCCCATACTGCGGATCATAGGGATTCGAAATGACTTGCACCGACGACACCACATCAATTGGGAGATTGATGGCCGGGCCGCCGGTCACGGGGTCAGTGACGTTAGCGCTGTTTACCAGCGCCCCGCTCTGCGTATTGCGGGTACCCTTGAGATTGATATGGCCATCGGGCCCTCGAACAACGCCGGGTATCAGAGGAAGCGAACTTTCAAATCGCTCGTTGACGTTGGGCGCGTAACGTAACGTCTTCTCGGAGATTGCTTCCGAAGCGGCTGGATTCTTGGTCTCAGTCTGGTCGGCGTCTACTTTCACAGAACTCGTAATTTCTAAGGGTTTTAATTCGAGTGACACGTGGACTTCGCCGCCTTCAACCCTTAGCGTCTGCCGAATCTCCAGCCCGGGCGAAACAGCCTCGAACGTGTAGGTTCCCAGAGGTACCGACGCTATGAGGTAGTTGCCGTTTTCGTCCGTTTCTGTTTCGAAACTAGCCGGCCCGTCGAGCTTGACCTTTGCACCAGCCACGACGGATCGGTTCCCCGCGGAGTCTTGAACGAAAACGGTTCCGGCGACTTTTGCCGTCGTAGCGTTGGGTTGCTTGCCCTGAGCCAAGCTCGTGAATAAGGACACCGCGAATACTAGGAAGAGCAGCGAGAAGAAAATCTTCCCTGCAGTAGAGCGCCCTCCTCGCCGTAGAGAGCCGATTTCTTCTGCCTTCCGGGGCGCTTGATCGAAACGTGCCAAAATTGCTCCCATCATTGGATAAGTTTGGGCGTGACTGCGTTGGGAGATGGCATACGAAAGCAAGCAGCACATCTTGCTGAAGTCCGCATGCGGCTCCAATGCATCCATTTCCGCATCCGCCTCTACGAAGCATGGCCACTTCCAAAACAGCGGCGACTTAGTTCGTTGTGGATCTCGATTCTTATCAATCGTTTGAGCGGCGTTCAGACGACGGGGCGGAAATCAACCGAGGGAAGTGGCTCAATGTCGCGACAAGGCTTCGACAAATGTGCGAATTGTTGACACTCGCCTTGCCCGTCAAAATCCGTTGATTGTTGACGAGGATTGCTCTTCAAAATGCTAAAACGGAGAGAAAACACTCGCACGGCAATCGATTCGCGCCAGAGCAGTCAAAAACGGGGCGGGCATGAACAAATGGCGAGCGGCGTGCACGATTGTGAATGATTTAGGACTATTGTGGGGGAGATGCATGCTGATGCTCCGGACAAGCTCGTAAACGCGTATGAACGACGTGCAGGACATTGAGAGCGGCAACTTTGCAGTCCCGCGCTGGTTGATCGGCACGCCCGATTCAATACGCGTTGTTGATTGGAATATTGACCGTGGCTTGAAGCTCCGTGGCGTGATTGACTTCCTCGCCGGGGCTAAAGCGGACATCATCTTATTGCAAGAAGCCGATCTCAACGCCCGGCGAACACACCATATCAACGTTGCGAGAGAAATCGCACAGAAGCTGGAGATGAATTATGTCTTCGGGCGGGAATTCCAGGAATTGACCCAGGGCTCCAAGACGTCTCCCGCCTACCACGGCCAAGCCACACTTTCGCGTTGGCCCTTGTCAAATTCGCGGATGATTCGATTCCAGAAGCAATCGCATTTCTGGCGTCCACATTGGTTTCTTCCGGAGATTGCGCCTTTTCAGGAGCGGCTTGGAGGGCGCATGGCACTGGTCAGCGCTGTAAACATCGCCGGCAAAACGATAGTCGTCTACAACCTGCACCTGGAGAGCAAAGGCGATGATAGCTTGCGCTGCTCCCAGCTGGACGAAGCTTTGGACGATGCGAGGCAATACAATTGGGACACGACCATTCTGCTTGCCGGGGACTTCAATCTCGATGTAACCCAGGCGGTGGCAGCTAGCGCAATCAGCCGCGCTCAGTTTCAGGACGCATTTGCGAACCAGCAAGTGCCGACGACACCTAGCTCATTTTTGGAACATGGACGAATCATCGATTGGATTTTCACACGGGGGCGCGTTCGCGCCAGCCAACTCCAAGTGCACCGTTCGGTTTCAGCTTCCGACCACTATCCGCTGTCCATTAACTTGAAGGTTGGTTAGCAGGACCCCAGCTTAGCTCCTGACAACTAAGAAAAAGATCGGATTCTGCTGTGTTTTCACGGTGCCGCTAATCCTGGCGCTCGGCCCACGGTTCGTTCGAGCTCTGCATACGCCAACAAATATCCCAAGCTGGCTTGCAGAAGGTCCGCTTTGGCTTTGTAGTTGGCGGCCGCGGCGTGCCTCACATCGGAGATCAAAACTACGCCTTGCGCCGCCTGATTGGTAGTGAGGCGTTCACTCTCCTCGCGGAGCTTTGCGACTTGTACGGCCACGTTGACCATGCTCTTGGTCCGTTCCAGCTTGTTGTAGCTGCGCTCAACCTCAACTGCGATCTGTTCCTTGAGGTGCTCGAGATTCTGCTCGGCCTCCGCAAGCTGCGTGGCATGCTCGCGCACCTCTGCCCGGCGTTTGCCGAAGTCCCACAATGTGTAGCTCATGTTCACGCCAACGGTTCCAAAATTTCTAACGAGAAATGGCACTCCGTCCTGGTAGCTATGCCGCGCAAACGCCGTAATGTCGGGGATGTAGGCGGTCTTCGCAGTTGCCACTCCAGCCCGCGCCTTGGCAACGGCCTCTTCGGCAGCGCGGATTTCCGGGTTTTCATCCCAGGCCACTTTTAGGTAGTCTGCCTTTGCCAGAGGATCGAAGCTTGTTGCAATTTCGGGGTCGAGTTCCAATCTTGTGTCCAGAGGCAGCCCAAGCAAATCGTTCAACTCCGTCATGTAGTCCTGAACCTGGAGTTCTGCAGTCAGTACGGACTGCTGTCCCTGCAGAAGTTCCGCGCGGCTCTGTATCTCAGCAACTTGGAGGGCACTCCCATTACGGACATCGTTTTCATTCTCACGCGCAGACTCAGAGGCGAAGGAGGCTAAGTTGTTGATTCCACGGCTGGGGACGTAGTTCAGTTGGTTAGAACGCTGCCCCGTCGTCTTACACCGTCACGGCCAATCCCCTCCCCCGCTCCGAAAACATCACGCGCACAACGCATGTATATAAGGATGCCTTCCCCCTGCCACTTAGTGGAAAGGTTTGAAGTGCACCACTTCCACGAAAAGGGGCGTTTTTCTGCCAGGTGGATCGGTTCCCGAGTTTGCTGTGCCGACGCAGTCGCCTCGTAGGTTTGTACAACTCCTTGGATGGAATTGTTCAGCATTACACTTTGCCTCGGATCGTGATTGCGGTCGTCCTCGACCCCAGCCTGCCCATCGCCGCCTGATTGGACACCGAACATAAACGCATGAACGTGACGTATGCTGTGCGGGCTCATTCCCGCTATCGCGAAGGCGCAGTCACATTCGCTAGAAAGCAGCACTTGCGGGCATTGATAAACGGTCGAAAAATCGCCCAACGGAATTACCAAGCTACTGCCAAGCAGACTCATCGGTTCCAACGGCCTGCCAAGCACCAAAGAAATAGAAAGTCCCGGCTGCGTATCAACGATCGAACTGGACGCGGTCGTGCGGTTGATACCGAATCGCAGTTCGTGACCTCGGGAAAGATTCGGACCATCACGGACGTGACCTACCGTTTCAACCTAAATACGCCGATGCCGAATCGCTAGGCTATTTACTTTGTCGAGCGCTCGGCCAAATGGAGCTTTTCGGCCATTTTCACCAGATCTGCCACCGAGTTGGCCTTCATTTTCTGCATGACCTGGCCTCGGTGTGCCTTGACTGTTTTCTCGCTGATGCCGAGCTCCCCACCGACCTGTTTATTCAAGAGACCGGAGACCACCAACGCCATGACCTGCATTTCGCGAGGAGTAAGTGACGCGTAACGATCGCGGAGCTCCTGCATCTCCGCCTTCTGTGCGAGAGCTAGGCGGCTTTGTTCCAGGGCTCGCCGGATCGCCGTCAATAGTACTTCGTCATTAAATGGCTTCGTCAGAAACTCGACTGCGCCAGCCTTCATTGCGCCAACAGACATTGGAATGTCGCCGTGTCCGGTGATGAAGATAATCGGCATGTCGGTCCGCTCGACCGCGACGCGCTTTTGTAATTCGAGACCATTGAGGCCGGGGAGGGAAATGTCGAGCACGAGACAACTCGGAGTAACTGCCCGCGGGCGATCGAGGAATTGTTGTGCGGAGGAGAACGTCTCCGGCTGCCATCCCTCGTCACGTACCAAAGTTTCCAGGGACTCTCGCACCCAGACATCGTCATCAACAACGAACACGATGGGTTTGGCAGTCGCCATTGGCGATGACCCCATTTCATGACCAAGCGTGCCGGCTAAACGCATTGTACTACCCCACGGTTTGCACAGGTGGACCCTCATTTCCCATCGAGCGCTGCGTTGACGGCCTCAAGCAAATCACTGTCGCTGAACGGCTTGTAGAGGAACTTCACAGCTCCTTGTCTAAGCGCTTGCTTCCGGATGTCCTCATCCTTCTGACCACTGATGAAAATGATGGGAATCGCTTGCCCACGACGTTTCAATTCTTGTTGAAGATCCAATCCGGACATTTCCGGCATCGCGACATCGAGGATCAGACACCTCGTCTCATCCACATAATTAGACGAGAGAAACTCTTGCCCGGACGAAAAAGCCCGAGCCGCAAAGCCGAACTCCCTGAGCAGCTCGGGTAGCGACTCGCGTAGCATCTCATCATCATCAACTACCGATAGAAGTGGCCGTTTACTGGTGCTTTGTCCATGCTTAGATTTCACTAGCCAAGAATGCCCCGCCACCGGGATGGTGTCTATTGGACCTTAGACCCGGTTTGGCCCCAGTTACCGCAGTCGAGGAGTCCCCTTGGCCCCATCTTCTGGTGCATTGCGCAAGCAAATCGGGTTAAGATGCCAGACCTAGGAGGGAAGTTATGGCTGCTTCTACGGCCCTTGCTTCCGTGAGTGACGTCCGGGCGTTCATCACTGAGTACTATAAAGCATGGTCTGGCACCGACGAGGACCACATTCTGTCCTACTACGCCGAAGCCGTGTCGGTGGAGCTTCCGGGAATGCTTTTAAGTGGAAAGGCAGCACTCCGAGACCAGTTTGTTCGGCCCTTTATCGCCGCCTTTGCTGGAAACCGTCACATCGTGAAGAATATGATCTTCGGAAAAGACGTGGTGGTCGTCGAATTCAGCTTCGAAGCTGACCACAACGGGCCGTTCGCCGGCCGTGCCGCAACTGGTATCTCCGTGAAGGTGCCCGGTTGCGGGGTGTATGAATTCGATCCGGCCAACCGAAAGATAACCGCGGCGCGTATCTATTTCGAGTTTGCGACTTTACTCAAACAAATTGCGTCCCACCAGCCCAAGGTACTGCAGGAGCTTTTAATGTCCTGGTTCGCTTCACAGTTCGCTTCAAACCCCAGGAGCACCTCCGAACAACTCTCGCATTGACGGACTAGTCGCAGCCAGATCGGAGAAAGACTCAGTCTTACCAATGGCCCTAAACTCCTGGCGTCGCGCCTATGAGGCTTCTTGAACCGGAAGGTATGGAAAACGAGAAGGTGGCGCCTGGTCCGTCGTTTGGCTGGGCCCAGAGGCGGCCATGGTGAGCATGGATAATAGAGTAGCTCAGTGAAAGCCCAATGCCCATCCCATCTCTTTTCGTTGTATAGAAAGCTTGAAAGAGTTTTGTGGCCGCTTCAGGGCTGAAACCAACCCCCGCATCTATCACACTAAGCCGCACCCGATCACCTTCGTCCCGTGCTGTTTTGATGAGCAACTCCCGCGGGCGGTCGTTTACTGTGTTCATTGCGTCAGAAGCATTTCGCAACAGGTTTAGGATAACTTGCTGCAGCTGAACACGGTCGCCGATGGCGGGCGGCAGGTTTTCAGCGAGCTCCGGCCGCAGGATTACGTGATTCCGCTTAAGATCACTCAGCGACAATGCAATGGCCTCCTGCGTAGCCTCGTTCAGATCCAACGGCTCTAATGTGAATTCCTTCTTGCTGAACAAGGTACGCAATCGCGTGATCACATCGGATACCCTGTTGGCATCACGAATGGTCCGTTGCAATGTTTCCCGTGCACCGTCGACGTTTGGAGGGTCAGCATTCAATCTCCGAGAAGAAATACTCGCGTTGGTGACGAGGCTCGCGAGCGGCTGGTTGATCTCATGGGCGATGGATGCGGTCAATGCGTTTAGCGTCGTGATCCGTGCCGCATGGGCAAGTTCCGAGCGGGCTCTGTCCAAGGCCTCCTCGGCGAGCTTGTGTTCCGTCACATCCTGAAAAGCGCCGATGAACATCGGGCGCCCCCCACTTTGCGCCATGACACGAGCCATGCCGCGCAAGTGCTTCACGGTGCCCCGAGGGGTCACAATTCGGAATCCAAAGTCGACATCCGTGCCCGTCACGCCGCGCGCGATCACAGCGTCGAACGTGGGCAGATCCTCAGGGTGGATCGCGTCCCGAATCAACCCCACGGTGACCTTGGCCGCGGGATCAAACTCGAAGATGCGGAAGGCCTCCTCCGACCAGTTGTGGTCGTCCACCAGCAAATCCGTAATGAAGCTGCCCGTTTTGCTCAGCCGCTGCGCTTCGGCCAGACGAAGGTAGGCTTGCTCGACCTGCGCCTCCGCCCGTTTTCGATCATCAACGTCCAAACTGGTTCCGTACCATCGAACAATGTTTCCGTGCTTGTCACGCAGCGGCACTTTGCGGTGGAACATCCAGCGGTAGTCACCATCGGCTCTGCGGACGCGCGTTTCGTATTCGAAGATCTCTCCGGTCGCTATACAGGCTCGCCACTTGGCTACAATACCATCGAAGTCTTCGGGATGAACGAGAGCCGTCCACTTCCACCCGGTCACGTTGTCAAGAGTTGTGCCCAGGTATTCCAACCAAGGTTCGTTAAAGTAATCGAGGTATCCGTCGGCCCGGGCGGTATCAATCATGGCGGGAATGGCATTGATCATTAGGCTCAAATCGCGCTCACTCGCTTGCAGAGCCTCTTCGGCCCTTTTGCGGTCCTCGATGTCCGTCGCGGCCACATACCATCGATCTACTCTTCCCTGCTCGTCGAGCACAGGATTGTAGCGGCTCAGGATCCAGCGATATCGGCCGTCCTTGCCTAGCACACGTTGCTCACTTTCGAACGGTACGGGCCGTGTAAGCGCCAGCCGGCGCTCCTCGCGCTGCTTTTCAAAATCCTCCGGGTGGTACGTGCTAGCGCGATAGTCTCCTTTTGGCATGTCTTCTAGGGTGACACCGGTGTAGTCCGTCGCCGCTTGGTTCACATACAGCACGGAGCCATCGGCTCGCAACACGCCGACCATGGCGGGGATGGCGTTGATCATCAAGTTCAGATTGCGTTCGCTCGACTGCAGAGCCTCTTCCGCCTTTTTGCGATCGTCGATGTCTGTAAGAAGTAGATACCAGGCGACTATCTTATTTCCGGTATCTCGCGCAGGAAGGCCACGAACCTGAAACCATCTGTAAACGCCATCGGCGCGTCGACAACGGTGCTCAATCTCGTAGATCTGTCCGGTTTCGATCGACTTTTTGCGCGCCTCGATTACGCTAGGGAGGTCATCTGGATGTACTGCACCGATGAGGGCCCAGTTCTCCAAATCTTCATTGGTTTTGCCAAAATACTCGAGAGTTTGTCGGTTGAGAAACTCCACCTCGCCCATCGCACTCGTCGTGGCCACCAGCCCGGGAATGTTGTCGACGATCTGCCGCCAGGACAGTTCCCGCGTACGTAGGGCTTCCTCTCCCCGCTTGCGATCCTCGATGTCTACACAGGTTCCGTACCATTTGAGGATGTTGCCCCGTTCATCATTCAGTGGATTACCGCGAATCAGGAACCATCGATAGGAACTGTCGAAACGGCGAATTCGCGCTTCCGTGTCTACTGGGGTGCCCGACCCTAGACAAGATTGCCACTCTTCGACAAGCGTCTTACGGTCGTCCGGGTGAATCGCTTCCGCCCATCCCCAGCCCTGCGCTTGTTCCGCAGTCATGCCCGTATGATCGAGCCATACTTGGTTGAGGAAGTCGCAGTAGCCGTCTGGACGAGTAGTCCATGCCGCCGTAGGGATCGTATTGATGATGGCGGTAAGATTCCGCTCGCTCGACCGCAGAGCCTCCTCCGTACAGGCGTTGGCGATAGCGAGTGCGGCCTGATTCGCAAACAAACCTAACCAAGTGAACTTTTGTTGACCGAGGGGTTGACGGCTGAAAACAGCGATAACGCCGAGCAGTTTGTCTCGAAAGATGAGGGGATGACCGGCAAAGCTGCGAATCTCCTCACGTTTCGCCCATTCTGGTCGCACAATCCAATCGTTTTGAGCGGCGACGTCTTCGACGAGAATCGGATGCCGGCTTGTGGCCACTTGACCAACCTTTCCGACATTGAACGACACTCGAGCAAAGTGCCCCTGTAGGAAAGACCAATCTTCCTGCGGTGAATTGATCGGAGTTCCGGCACTTGCCACGAGACAAAGACAATCTGGGGGATCCGATACAACGTTGTAAAAGCTCGGGTGATGGACGGATGGCAGCAGCCAAATCCGAGCCAGCGCCATCCCCGGTTGTGCTGCCAATCCCTGAACAGTACTTTGCAGGACAGACTCGACGCGCTGCTCGGACGTGACGGTGACTGCTAAGGAGAGCAGCGATTCTGCTGCCAGTGAGCTCCCCACAAAACCCTCCTGCCGATAGACAAGTGATCTTCCGGGAAAGAAGGCTTCCACAATATCGTGGTCCGGGGAACTGTTCAATCGCTGCTAGCCATTCCCTCGATCGTCCGCCACGCGGCAAGTTCTGACACTCTGAATGGCGCTTCGGGATAGTTTTGTATTGATTCCAGTCTGATCAGCAGCACTATCGTCGTCCGACCCAGGACCAAAGTCTGGCCGACCATCGTCCAATTGCGTCTCTTCCGCGGCTCTGGTGTTATCGCCTCATCGTGTCCGATTCGATCGGGCGTTCTCAGGAAAAGTTCTTCAGAAAGGAAGTCACAATGACTGCAATCAAGAAAACGCCTTCTGTTCTCGGTTGGTATCGCATTCTAAGGGCTCACTACGCGTTTACTTTTTTTCAAGCGGTTCGATATGCGCTCTGGCTGGCGGGGTAACGGATGGGCCCTACGCATGATGCATTTGGCGCTCGAATCCAATTGTGACCACCCAATAAGGGCTCTTCGATCCCTCAATAGGGGGATGTCGAAATACTTCCGGGACCTAGGTCCAATTGTTTCGCCTCCGGACTTCTGATGTTATCGCTCAGTCGGATCCGCACCGGGCTAGGAAAGGCTGATGATTCCGAAAGTTCGAGTTTCAAAGCGAGGCCACTGATGTTGGAAATGCCCGGACATAACGATGAGAAATAGGAGCAAAAAATGAGTACAGCATTAAATTCCGTCGTGCGGCCTAGTCCATATCCGGAAACTGCGTCGATAAATACCGTTCTGTATCGTGGTGACGGACGGACGGCGCGCAAACAGGAACGCGCGGAGTCCTCGTTCCTGGACACAATCGTAGGGCGCCGGGGCAGCCTGCGCTCAATTCTCGCCCAAGTGGAAGCCGTCGCGGGTACGAATACAACGGTCTTGATTACCGGTGAGACCGGCACTGGCAAGGAAGTCATTGCGCGGGCGATTCACGAGCTCAGCTCCCGCCACAATAGCAAACTGGTGAAGGTGAACTGCGCTGCCATGCCCGCCGGCCTTCTTGAGAGCGAGCTGTTCGGGCACGAACGTGGCGCCTTTACAGGCGCCATCAATTCTCATGTCGGCCGGTTTGCGTTAGCGGATCGCGGCACCCTCTTTCTCGACGAGATAGGAGACATGCCGTTGGAGCTTCAGCCTAAGTTGCTGCGCGTGCTTCAAGAGCGTGAATTTGAGGCCGTCGGAAGCACGCGGACTACGCGAGTTGATGTTCGCGTCGTCGCCGCAACCAACCAGGACCTGAAGCAAATGGTTCAGGACCGCGAATTCCGCGGAGATCTGTACTACCGCCTGAATGCTTTCCCGATTTATCTGCCACCACTGCGCGAAAGGAAGGCCGATATTCCGGAGCTCGTGGAATATTTCGTTCAACAGTTTGCTGCGTCTATGGACAAAACGATCGAAACCATTCCTGAGGTAACCATGCGTTCCATAGTTCGCCACTGCTGGCCTGGGAATATTCGAGAGCTGCAGAACTATATTGCGCGCGGTGTGATCCTCTCTAACGATGGCGTTTTTGAACCGGCGCCACTCGAAAGCTTCGAGCCGTTAGAGCGCGAGATTGCAAATACAACCCTTGAAGACAAGATACGTCAGGAAATTCTAACTGCATGTCTGCGCTCAAACTGGAAACTGGGCGGGCCTCGAGGAGCCGCCGCGAAACTTGGTGTAAACCGCACTACGCTCATCTACAAGATGAAACGCCTCGGCATCGTCCGACCGGGGGATCACACGTAGGATTCTCACCTGAAAGGGAAAAAGCATTTCGGCAACTAGATTCATGTCAGTCCTTATGAGCACTTCGCCCTTCATTTTGCTGTGGGTTGCGAGAGAACAGGAGACGAACGAAACGCCCATGATCGGGGAGGCTATGCTTTCTGTATTGCGGGAGACTCGGAGCCGTTCGAGGAGAGTTCTTTTGGGAATGATATTGAGTTTGTCGCTTACTGGAACTTGTCGAGGGCAGTGTTCCTCGGTCGCTTCGACTCCGCAAGCGGCTGCGGATTGTGCCGCTCATGCCACCCCGGAAACCAAAATTGCGAGCCTCGACGCGTCGCATCCGTATTCTTTGGCCGAACTAATCGATATTGGTGAACACAACAACCCAACAACACGAATCGCCTGGGAGCGAGCCAAGCAGAGGGCAGAGTCGCTCGGAATCGCCAAGAGCGAATATTTCCCGGTGCTTGCCGGGATCGCAGCGTTCGGAGATTCGCGTTCGATCACTCCGTTTCCCGCTGCACTGGTTAGCAAGGGATACACCATGGTCGAGGTTCCGTTCGTACAACCGGAAGTGACGCTTGAGTATCTCTTGTTTGATTTCGGGAAACGGGAGGCAAAGGTAGACGCGGCGGCTGCGCAAAAACTCGCAGCGGGCGCCAACTTTATTCAGACCAATCAGGACGTGGCATTTCAGGTCGCGACCGCCTACTACGACCTGGTCACAGCGCAAGAAAGACTGCAAGCCGCTCGTGAAACGCTGAAAACAGCCCAGACAACACAGGACGCGGCGGAGGCCCAACTCGCCAATGGACGCTCGACGACGCCAGATGTTCTCAACGCGCAGGCGGAGACTGCGCAAGCCATCTTCGATCTGGAATCCGCCGAAGGCGACGAGATGGTCGCGCGTGTCTTACTATCAGAAGCCATCGGCGTGGAACCCACGCCGCACGTTCCCATCGATGCGCAGGAAAATGCTCCCCTCCCACAAAGCCTGACTCTTACGATTGAAGAACTTATTGACCGCGCAATCGCTTCGCGCCCGGATCTAGCCGCGCAGGCCGCTGCGATCCGATCCGCCGGCGATGACGTGCGCTCCGCACGAGCGGATTATCTTCCACGGATCGTTCTATCCGGGTCGGTTGCGCAGACTTCCCTGTGGGCGACATCGGACTCAGGCAAGCTGGGAAACGCGAGTATGCCGACATGGTCTGCGACCCTTGGTGTGCAGTGGCGCATTTTTGACGGAGGGGCGCGAAAGCACGCGCTGCGGGAGGCGGAGTCGAAGCGGCGCGAGGAGCAGGACAAGATGACGGACCTGCGCGACCGCACTACGCGCGAAGTCTGGTCAGCCTATATCGGATTTCGCACTGCGGTTCAGAAGGAACACGCTGCCGTGGCGCTCCTGACTTCGGCTACGGCCTCTTATAACTCCTCGCTCGAGTCGTACAAATACGGCGTGAGAACTCTGGTGGACGTGGTGACGGCACAGCGTCAATTGGCGCAAGCGCGGCTTTCGAGCGTCGCCGCGCGCTCCGGACTGTTCCTCGGAGCAGTCGATCTCGAATTTGCTACCGGGAATCTGCTGCGAAATCAGCCGCCGGCTACGGCGACAGGGCCGCACGAGGAGAAAAAATGAAGAAGACGACATCAAGGAAACTAGCGCTGCCGCTAATTAGTCTCCTGTGCGCTGGGTGCAGTGGAGCGCCGTCCGTTGACGTAATCGGCAGCTTTTTCCCTGCCTGGATGGTGTGCATCATCGTGGCTGTCACGCTGGCGTTTGTTGTTCGCTACGTTCTGTTGAGGTTCCAGCTGGAAAGTGAAGTGGGCCACCTGGGACTCTTCTATCCGTGCGCGGTGATTTTCTTGGCCTGTGGAATGTGGCTACTTTTGTTTCGGTAGGTGAAGTGTGGAAGCGACTAAAGAAACGGTTTCGAGAAAACGTATCGGACGGTGGATCAGGGTGACCGTCGTTTGGGGTGCGGCGCTTACGCTGTTCGCCGCCGTCCTCATGACCGACCTTCACCCGCGTACGGATGACGCCAGTGTGCGCGCTAACTTCATTGAGATTACCGCTGAAGTGAGCGGGAAGCTGACCTCTCTTCCGGTGAAGGACAATGTATTTGTAAAGAAGGGCGACCTCCTGTTTGAGATTGATCCTCGGCCGTATGAATACGCCTTGCAGCAGGCGCTATCCGACCAGGAAGCGCTAGAGCAGCAGATTGTGGATGCGAAGCGAAAAATTGCCTCAGAGAAAAGCGCTGTAGAAGCAGCCAGCGCCGCTGAGGTCAATTCGAAAACCGAAATCAAGACGGCGGGAAGTGGAATCGATGTCGCCAGCGCTGCCGTGAACCGCGCCAAGGCGAACGTAGCGGCGGCAGAGGCGCAGCTGACCTACGCGGCCAACAATCTCCACCGTGTGGAACCGCTGCTCGAAAAGAAATACGTCACGGTCGACCAAGTCGACCAAGCCAACACAAGCGTGCGGACAGCACAGGGAAACTATGACCAGGCGCAGGCCGCGCTGCGGGAAGCCGAAGCTCAGCACCAACAGTCGGTACTGCGCCGGATGGAAGCCGATTCCGCAGCCGTAGAATCGACAGCCCGCCTCGGCCAGGCGCTCCACAACGTCGACACCCTCGACACTCTGATGTCGCAGCGTCCGGGGCGAGCTTCGCGGGTCGATCAGGCCCGCCTCGATCTTGAACGGTGCCGGGTCGTCGCACCTTTCGACGCCTACGTGACCAACATGAACATTTCTGTGGGAGCGTACGCTCGCCCAGGAGCCGCGATGTTTACGCTCATCGACACGACGGTCTGGTATGTGGTTGCGAACTACCGCGAGTCCAAGCTCAAGAGCATTCACCTTGGTTCGTCCGTCGACGTTTTCTTGATGGGGCATCCCGACCGGAAATTCCAGGGGGTGGTGGAAAGCATCGGACATGGAGTCTTTCCGGAAGACGGCTCAGTGCAAGCAGGTCTGCCGCAGATTGACAGGACTCTGAATTGGGTTCATCTCTCGTCGCGATTTCCCGTCCGGGTCAGAATCAAAGACCCAGATCCGACGTTGTTCCGGCTGGGAGCTACGGCCGTTACGGTTGTGAGGTAGCGTTTCCGTGGCGAGTTCTCTCCCTTCGATCGCCCAATGGTTTGCATGGTTCGTCGATGATTTGCGGCCGACGCCCGGCAGGCTCGAAAGCACACTACGCGTCGCCCTGACGGTCGTTCTTGCATTGACTCTGCTGCTGGTTCTTCAAATCCCGTTTGTCTCCATCTCGTTGTACCTTATCTTCGTCCTCACACGAGAGTCGCCCGCTGTGTCTTTACGGGCGGCCATCCTCACCGTTATTGTCGCGAGCACCTCGGTGGCGCTTGAATTGGGTGTCGTCATCGCGACGACCAACGACCCCATGGCGCGCCTATTGAGCGTCGCGGCCATCGCGTTTGTTTCGGGAGTGTTGACGCAGGCCAGTTCATTTGCGCCCCTGGCGCCGACTCTCGGACTTCTCTACTGCACCGTTATCGCTCTGTGGGAGACACAGTTACCGGCAGATGCCATAGTCAAAAGGTCTTTGTATCTGATAGGAGCGGTAAGCCTGGTTCTCGGCTGTTCCGTTCTCATCGAGTATCTTCTGGCGAGTCGAAGCCCAGTCGATCGCCTACAGCAGGAACTCAAGACTCGGTATCAAGCACTGGAGACGATGTTCCGCGCCTACGAGAAGGGTGCATCGAAGGAGGAACTATTCGCTGCATACTTGCCGGTGGCCCGCCTGGCATTGGCAGGCCAGCGCGGCATGCAGGGGCTTTACAACATCATTGGTCAACGAAATCTGGATCCAAAGGGCCTGATGCTGGGGACACGCACGCGCATCGTGTTGCTCGCGGAACTTATCGACGTCTCGGCCGCATTTTCTGCGGCGAATCCTTCAAGCGATGACGCGGAACTGAGGGAGCGCTGCGCATGGATCGCCGATCGCTGCCGCGAATTAGGAAGCGGCTCAACTCTGAAGCTGCCCCAGGAGACGAAGCCTGGTGTCACGCCATTGCGCCGCGTCGAGGAAACCTTGGTCTCCCTAATAGGCATGCCAGAAAACTCGGACGACGGCGACAACAAAAAACTCGTTGTGCTTCCTGCTGCGAGGATTCCTTTTTTCCTTCCCGGAGCGCTGCGGGCGAGAGGCACCTTCCTCTTCGGCTTGAAGATCAGCCTCTGCGCGACGCTGTGCTATATCGCTTATCACGCTCTCGACTACCCTGAAATCTCGACGGCGGTGACGACCGTGTTCGTTGCAGGCCTGACGTCGACAGGTGTGATGAAACAAAAGCTCACGCACCGAGTAGTCGGTTCAATCATCGGCGGGCTCTTTTTAGGCCTCGGCTCCATCGTCTTCCTTTTCCCCCATATGGATTCCATAACTGCACTGTGTGGTCTGATCGCCGTCGTTGCCTTCATTGCGGCTTGGTGTGCGGCAGGGCGTAGATTCAGCTACGTGGGACTGCAGATCGCATTCTCCTTTTTCACGGTTACGCTCGCGACTACCAGCGCGCCGACGGAACTGGCACCGGCGCGGGACCGGCTCGTCGGCATTGGCTTGGCGCTGGTCATAATGTGGTTTGTCTTCGATCAGGTCTGGCCGGTCCGGACCGTGAGCATTATGCGTCAGGCTTTAGCGCGGGTCTTGCGTGGCCAAGCCCAGCTGTTCGGACTGGCGGGTTCGTCTTTCGACTCCGCTGATCTAGCTTCACGAACCGATGCGTTGCGTCACAGCGTAAGTGCAACAATTGCGGAAATCCGAATGCTGAACGAAGCCGTGCTCTATGAGTTCGGCGTGGACCACGAAGCCCACAAAGCGGCTGGAGAAACGATACTGAGGGCCGCCCTGAGTTCGGGGGCGCTCTTCTGGAACGAGCTGGCCCTGCTTGAGCGCAACCAGGATCGTGACCTGCGCAGCAATCCGGGCTTGCTGACGATCCGTTCCACCCTCGCGGGCGGACTCGACTCGCTCGCGGAATCGGTGGCAAAGAACAGACCAGTCGCGCCGCAGACCGGGCAACCGCTCCCCGTAGTGGAGCAGTTACCGGAGGCGCGCGAGGCAGAGTACGCGAACACGATGATGTCCCGTTACCGGAACGTGGAATCCATCCTGTCGGCGCTCAGACCGACAACGTGAGTACAACTCCGCGGTGAAGGCGCGCTTCGATGTTAAGCGGAATCGATGATTCGTCCACACTCGGTAACAGCGCCTCGCACGCGTGTCGTATAGAACAGCCTAGTTGCGGGAATCGGGACAGGTCTGGTTAATTGCGAAAAACACTACGGAACAAACGAATCATCTCCGCGAACGCCAGGTCGGTCGCTTCGGGATCGAAACGGGGCCCTTCATCGCGCGTAAAGGCGTGCTCAGCTGGATACAGGATCGTCTTATAGCGCGCACCGGAGCGGCGCAGCGCCTGATCGATCGTTTCGCGTCCCGCATCGGGAACGTGCGGGTCCTTTGTACCGAAAATCATCAGGAGTTCACCGCGAATTTCTTTGGCGCGCGCCAACGATCCGGCATCCGCGTCCTGACCGAGCTTGCCATCATGGATGCCTGTCCCGTAGTAGCAGACCGTTGCGCGGACATCTGGCTGGAATGCGGCACGGAAGGCGAGGTGGCCGCCGATGCAGAAACCGACAGAACCGATTTTCCCTGACGCGACCTTGGGATGTTTGGAGAACCAGTCCAAACCAGCCCGACAATCGGCGTCAAAATGCGTAACAGGAGTTTTCGCGGCGTCTTGCTGGCCGCGCGTCCGGCCGGCGTCATCAAATGGGATCACCGCTCCGGGCGGTTCGATGCGGCGATAGATTTCCGGCGCAGCGGCAACAAATCCGTATCCGGCGAGACGTACACACGTTCGTAGCATGGGCGGAGTCAGTTGAAAAATGTCGGAAAAGCACCAGACGCCGGGATATCGGCCTTCCGCTTTGGGCGCCGCAACGAAGGTTCGCATCGGGGATCCGGGAATAGAAATCTCGGCGTATTCGGTTGTGACGATCATTGTTTAGTTGTCGGAGAGTCTGGCGAAGAAGCATACCCCAGTCAACTCCCGGTTAACCCGTCCTTGGCTCGCCCGATGCCAGCCGCATTGTTGCCATGAAAGCAACTCGTGAAAATAGATGCGGTCGCGCCAGTTTACTTCGCTCTGGAAATTTATCGATCCCGCCATAAACCGGCCGATGTCCATCTCCCGAGCGCAGACAATTTCGCGCAAGCCTACGCGAAACATCCGCATGCCGCAGAGATGCTTGCCGGACCGAACCGATTGGCAGCTCAACCGTGAGGCTAGGAAACAGCCGATAGAGAGAATCCGTCAGACATTCTTTTCTGCGGCCTGATAATCAGAGCACGCTTTGCTCCACGCATGACTTGGTGCCTGGCGCGGAAGAGGCGAGCCTTAAAGGTTGACGTCGAAACCCCGGCTACGAGGCGCGCTTGAGGCACGGACATTTCCTCCCTGTAATACATCGAAAATGCTTGCCGCAGCGTCGGTCTAAGCTTAGCCGTTAATTCCTCGATTAACCCCAGCGCTTCCGTCTTCGCGCAACTCGTTTCAGGATCTGGCTGAGGCGACGGAATTGCGTTCATTCGTTCGCTGCCCTCCTCTGGCGGCCATTCCGTTTCCGATGCATGCTGCTGAACAAGTTTCCGTTTCCGCCCGATCATCAGGGCGGCATTGAACACTATCCGCGTAAACCAAGTCTTGAGAGTTGATCGCCCCTGGAAATTGCGCAAATGCACATGCCCTGAAATGTAGGCATTTTGGACCGCATCTTCCGCGTCCTCAATATTTCGAAGGATCGAGTATGCCGCCGCTACGAATTTCGGGCGTGATTTGACGAACATCTCGTGGAAGGTTTCCGTTGTCGGAATCTCCAGTTGCTTTTGGACGGGGTGGTTGGGTTCGCTACTTACCGGCGTGGGTGAGCCCGACCGGGCAGACCTTTTCCTTACTCTCAAAACCGGCAGAGGGCTGGCGGCCGCTCCTGCACTGGCCCGACGACTGAGAGTTGCACCGCTAGATGGGTTAGGCATTCGTGATCTCCGATTCTCACGGTCAACTTGAAGCAACTTTTAGTCCACAGTGAAGCCGTCAATCACTTTGCTTGTTCCTCTCACTTCAATCAAAAGTAAGTGCCCGGCCCCACGCGAGATTACGCAAGACGTTTTAGCCCGTAACTCATTGGGTGATTTGATCGTGTGGCCAAGATCGCAACGGATCGCGAGAATTCGACTAACGTACTCGCGCGCCGTCTTAGGACCAGAGCGCTTGAAATCGAACAGCAGCAGATGCGACAAATCTTTGACGGTTCGTTGAACAGCGAACACAAGAGTGTCGCGACGGTATTGTCTCCTCATTGAAATCGTCCATAACGCATTCAGTTCAGCCACTTTGCGGGGAGGGCTACCAGGCAGTCCTTTGGCGACCGCGTTGCAAAGTTCACCGGCGATGTAGCGTTCCAGCGCAACACTGCGCGGCCCGAATTTCTTTTGAGGACACTTGATCAGAATGGGCGTGACCTTGCAAACGGCCGATTGGCGAGCGACGCTCAGTCGTGCCCTAGGGATTTTAGTGCTCCTCGCCGGAGTACTTCTCGGGGCAAAGTTGTGCGTTGCAAGCACTCCAGCGGACCACTCGGTTCCCAGCATCTTCGATGCGCACTCAACGCCGGCGGAGTCTATTCGTCATCTGTCTCACTTCGTCCTCACTCTCACTGGACTGATTTTTCTGGTCGTCGCCAGTTTGTTGAGTTACGCCGTGGTGAAGTTCCGTAGCCGAAGGGCTGAGGCGGATCGAGAGCCGGCACAGGTGTATGGGAGTACGCAGATCGAACTGGCCTGGACCGTGATTCCAATCCTCATCGTTGCGGTGCTGTTCGCCGCTACCGCCCGCGTGATTCACGCCATCCAGGACGCTCCAAAACCTCCTACGGCCGTCGAGGTAACTGTCATAGGGCACCAATTCTGGTGGGAATTCCGGTATCCTGGGCTTGGTGTCGTTACAGCGAACGAACTCCATATACCCGTAAGCGACCCAGCCCATCCGACTCCCACATTCTTAAAGCTGCTTTCCTCAGACACTGATCACAGTTTCTGGGTGCCTCAGCTTGCAGGGAAGACGGACTTGATTCCGAATCACCCGAACGAGACATGGCTGGACCCCCACGAGACGGGTCTGTTTCTAGGGCAATGCGCGCAGTACTGCGGAACACAACACGCGAAGATGCTTTTGCGCGTGTACGTAGATAGCCCGGAAGACTTCAAGGCTTGGGTACACGAGCAACAACAGCCAGCGAATCAGGATGAAAAAGAAGCTACGGGAAGACGCGTTTTTGAAACAACTGCCTGCGTAAATTGCCATGCGGTCGGCGGCACCAACGGAACTGGCCGTTTTGGTCCTGATCTCACGCACTTAATGAGTCGTCGCACCATCGCGGCCGGTGCAGCCGAAAATACGTCTGAAAACCTGCGCTTGTGGATTCAGAACCCAGACGCAATCAAACCTGGCTCGCTCATGCCGGCGATGAAGCTCAGCGACGCCGAACTGGATGCACTCGTGCGCTATCTCGAAACACTGCAGTAGAGAAAGAGAGTGGAACTAACAATGTCGACGGATGCCATAGCTATTCAAACTGCGGACGCCGCGGGTCGGCCCTGGGTTGAAACGCTGCACGAGTGGGTGACCACGGTCGATCATAAGCGTCTCGGCATTCTGTACATCCTTTATGCCTTGTTCTTTCTCGTAGTCGCCGGGCTTGAAGCGACCATTATCCGTATCCAATTGATACGTCCGCACAACGATTTTGTCTCTCCACAGGTCTTCAACCGGATGTTTACCATGCATGGGACCACCATGATTTTCTTTGTGGTTATCCCTGTTATGTTCGGCTTCGCGAATTACCTGGTGCCGCTGATGATTGGCGCGCGGGACATGGCATTTCCGCGGCTAAATGCGTTCAGCTTCTGGCTGACGGCGTTAGGTGGCATTCTGCTCTACTTTAGCTTCCTTGGTGGAAATGGACTGTACGGGGCAGGCAATGCGCCTGACGTGGGATGGTGGGCCTATGCTCCTCTGACTTCGCGCGCGTTTTCACCAGGCCATAGCTCCGATTACTGGACCCTTGCTCTGCTCGTTTCGGGATTCGGCAGCATCGGCACGGCGATCAACCTTATCGCCACCATCGTTTCTATGCGATGCCCCGGTATGACCCTGGGCCGGATGCCCCTATTTGCCTGGCTAAACCTGATTATGGCCGGCATGGTCATTTTAGCCATCGCCCCACTCACGGCGGCGCAAGTCATGCTCGCTGTGGACCGTTATCTCGGCGGGCACTTCTTTGATACGCAAGCCGGAGGTTCGGCAACGCTTTGGATGCACTTCTTCTGGATTTTTGGTCATCCCGAGGTGTACGTTCTGGTGGTTCCTGCCTTCGCATTTTTGTCAGAAATCATTCCGGTATTTTCCAGGAAACCGATTTTTGGATACCCGGTCATGGTGGGCGCCACGGCCTGCATCGGCTTCTTAAGCCTAAGTGTTTGGGCGCACCACATGTTCACCATCGGGATGAACTCCTACGCCAACGGTTTTTTCGCGATCACCACGTTTGCCGTCGGAATCCCCACAGGTATCAAAATTTTCAATTGGCTGGGCACGATGTGGGGCGGCCGAATTCAATTCAAAACGCCGATGCTGTTCTGTATCGGATTTCTCTTTCAATTTTTGATTGCCGGTCTCACCGGCATCATGTTGGGCACGGCGCCTTTCAACTGGCAGCTTAGCGGTTCGTACTTCGTAGTCGCGCACTTTCACTATGTGATCGTGGGCGGAATTCTGTTTGCGTTGTTCGGAGCCTTTTATTTTTGGTACCCAAAAATTACGGGAAGGATGTTCAACGAAACTTTAGGCAAACTCCATTTCTGGCTGTTCCTGATCGGATTTCACTTGACGTTTGATGTGATGCACATTCCCGGACTGCTCGGGATGCCGCGGCGAATCTACACGTATGAGCCCGGCCGCGGTTGGGAAACCCTGAACTTGCTGGTGACGATTGGCGCATTCGTTCAGGGCATCGCGATTCTAGTGTTTGTCGCGAACCTGGTTATTTCTTACTTCAAAGGAACCAAAGCGGGGAATGACCCCTGGGACGCCTGGACTCTTGAATGGTCGGTAAGTTCACCGCCTCCTGCCTACAACTTTGCCTCCGTCCCAACCGTTGCCAGCCGCAGACCATTGTGGGACTTGAAGCATCCGGAAGATCCGGACAGTCGCTACGAGTAGAGGAATCGGCCAATGAGCGCAATCACGAATCCATTGTCGGAAACAACTACGGCTTGGAAACTTCCCTATCGAGGGAACGTCGGCATGGCTTGTCTCATCTTCGCCGAGTCCGCCATCTTCATGATTTTCGTTGTGGCCTATCTTTTTTATGTGGGAAAGAGTCTCACAGGGCCTACTCCGCGCGAGGTGCTGGAAACGCCCATCTTTTACACGATCTGTCTGCTGTCCAGTAGCCTCGCGATCCATTTTGCGGGAAAGCTACTGGAACGCGGCCGACGCGGCGCATTTCTTACCTTGTTGTTGCTCACAATCGTTCTAGGTGCCCTCTTCTTGTACGGCACCGGCCAGGAATGGCATCGCTTGATCTACGGACGCGGGCTGACCATTTCCACGAACCTTTTCGGGACAACCTACTACTCGCTGGTCGGACTGCACGCCACGCACGTGATCGTAGGACTGGTCATGCTGAGCATTGTGCTGGTCTTCGGGATCGCAGGCCGAGTTGGCCCGGAGCAGTCCGCTCGCATCGATGTGCTCTCCCTGTATTGGCATTTCGTGGATGCCGTGTGGGTCGTTGTTTTCACCGTTGTTTACGTTCTCGGCCGGTGAGGAGATAAAATGGCAGCGCTCGTACCCGTCGAACAAGTAGAGCCGAGCCCCCGGGGCCCGGTTGAGATCGAAGTACCGGCATCAACCGCGTGGCCGCTGGTTTTATCTTTCGGCTTCACCTTGATGCTCGCAGGTCTTCTTACGAGTGCGTCGGTGAGTGTCTTAGGCGTCGTGCTTGCTGTGGCGGGCTGTGTCGGCTGGTTCCGCGAAGTGTTTCCTCACGAACACGAGGAACCTGTGCCAGTCGTATTCGAAGAGCACCGCGTAGCGACGGAACGCCGCATAGTCGAACGTTTGCCAGTTGCCCCCGATCTCGTGCGTGCATGGCTTCCTCTCGAGACCTACCCCACATCGGCTGGCCTAAAGGGCGGTTTGACAGGAGGCGTAGCGATGGCCGTGCTGGCCTGCGCCTATGGGCTAATCAAGGCCGGAAGCATCTGGTATCCCATCAATCTTCTTGCCGCTACTGTTTACGCGGAATCGCTGAAACTCGGACCTGCCCAGCTGAATTCGTTTCATGCGAGCAGCTTCGCGATTGCACTGGTCCTGCACGGCATCGGATCCATCTTCGTTGGACTGCTCTATGGGGCGATGCTCCCCATGTTCGCGCGGCGTCCAATCGTGCTTGGAGGGCTGATTGCCCCTGTCCTGTGGTCGGGACTGTTGTACTCGATGATGGAGCTTCTCAACCCTTTGCTTGCGAGCCTCATTAACTGGATTTGGTTTATGGCCTCGCAGATCGCCTTCGGCGTTGTAGCCGGCATCGTCGTCGTACGTCAGGAGCGTGTCTCCACTCGCGAGAACATGCCCTTCGCTGTACGCGCGGGAATTGAAGCTCCCGGAACAATTCCGCCGCGAGAAACCGGGGAGAAACGGCCGTGAGCGTATTTCGGAATCTTTGTGTTTGCGCCACTATCGCCGCGATTGTTCTCTCGGGTTGCAGCGTGCCGCACGGCCAGCCGGGGAGGGATTCCGAAATCCTCGCACCGAACGAGGTCGAGGATTTCGGCACTTTGTACGCGCAAAACTGTGCCGGTTGTCACGGTGCGGAAGGGCGCGGAGGGGCAGCGATCGCTCTCGCCAACCCAGTTTTTCTCGCCATTGCAGACGACGCCGCCATTCGCAAAGTCATCGCCAACGGTGAGCGAGGAACCGCGATGCCAGCTTTCGCCGAAAACGCCGGCGGAATGTTGACCGACGCGCAGATTGATGTTCTCACCAATAAAATTCGGTCGAGTTGGAGTCAGCAGGGAGTTCTTGAGTCTGCCACCCCGCCTTCTTATGCACCGAAGTCATCAGGAGACGCTCAGCGAGGCGAACTCGCATACAAGACCTACTGCGAGTCTTGCCATGGTCCCGGCGGTCGTGGTGGATCCAAGGGAAGTTCCATTACGGACGATTCGTTTCTCGCGCTGGTTAGCGATCAGGGGTTGCGCACGATAGTCATCACAGGTCGCCCTGAATTGGGAGCGCCGGACTGGCGGGGAAACTTACCCGGCAGGCCGATGTCGGACCAGGAAGTCACCGACGTAGTTTCCTGGCTGGCTTCCAGACGGGTTCGGAACCCGGGGCAGCCATATTCTGCGTCGAATTACGCCCAGCACTAGGAGTCTGAAAATGTCGAATGAAAACACGCTTTCCCGCCGCGGGCTGTTCATGAAGATCGGAATGCTCTTCAACGGCTTGGTGGCGACCGCCCTTGCATTGCCAATCCTGCGGTTCCTGCTCTCTTCGGTGACGCGTGGTAACGGCAATGCTTACCTTTCCTGGGTGTCCCTCGGTCGCGTCAGCGAATTTCCCGAAGGCGAGACGCGGCTAGCTACTTTCCGAAATCCCTACGTGATGCCGACCGATGGCAAGACCGTGGACACGGCCTGCTGGGTGCGCCGTATCGAAGGCGATCAATTTCAGGTTTTTGCAATCAATTGCGCGCACCTGGGCTGCCCCGTGCGTTGGTTTCCGCAATCCGGCTTGTTCATGTGCCCGTGTCATGGCGGCGCTTACTATCGCGACGGTTCGCGCGCTTCGGGCCCGCCGGAACGCGGGCTGTTCGAGTATCCGTACAAGGTGCAGGACGGTATGGTTACGATTCAAGCTGGCGAAATACCGACTCCAGGATCTCCTTCCGCGTCTCTTTTCGGGAACAAGCCGCCGTGCGCTGCACGGAACGAATTGATTTCCATCGAAAGTAAGCTGCCCACCTCCAGCGAGACGAGTGCTGTGGCCGGAGGCACAAAGACATGGGCGTGATCGGCCAAATCGGACAATGGTTTGATCGACGGCTGCAGCTCACATCTCCCATTCGCGAAGTTGCAGAGCACCCCGTGCCGCGCAACACCGTGAGTTGGTGGTACGTCTTCGGCAGCGCCGCACTCACAGTTTTTCTTTTGCAACTTGTTACAGGAATTCTTCTTGCTCTGATCTATGTTCCATCGGCCAGTGAGGCTTGGAGCAGTCTGCAAGCGCTGAACCACGATGTAACACTCGGGTGGTTCATCCGAGCGCTACACGGATGGGGCTCGAATTTCATGGTGGCCATTGTTCTCATACACATGGTCCAGGTGTTTTTGTTTGGTGCTCATAAATTCCCGCGGGAACTCACGTGGATTATCGGTGTGTTTCTTTTGCTGATGACTCTTGGCATGGCTTTCAGCGGACAGGTGCTGCGCTTCGATCAGGATGCATACTGGGGATTGGGAATTGGTGCTTCGATCGCGAGCCGTGTTCCGATCGCTGGTCCTGCAATCGTAAAGCTGATGCTCGGCGGGCCGATCATCGCAGGCGCCACGCTTTCCCGATTCTTTGCGCTGCACGTATTCGTTATCCCGGGAATGTTGATCGGTTTTGTGGGCCTTCACCTCTTGATGGTCATAAAGCTTGGAATCAATGATTGGCCCATGCCGGGACGCGTTGTAAGACGCGCAACCTACATGACCGAATATCACGAACTGACGAAGAAGGAAGGCGCGCCGTTCGTTCCTTACGCGATCTGGAAGGATCTGTTCTTTGCCGGGTTCGTGCTTCTCGCCGTCGCCGCTTGCGCCCTTTACTTCGGCCCGTTTGGTCCGACCGGCAGGCCGGACCCGACGATCATCCAGTCCGTGCCGAAACCAGACTACTTTTTTTTGTGGCTGTACGGTTTGCTGTCCTATTTACCGCCTTCCATGGAGACGCCAGCTCTCCTGATTGGGCCCGTAGTCGCGATCGCGTTTCTTGTTTTGCTGCCATTTCTTTCTGGAGAAGGAGAAAAAAGCTGGCGCCGGCGGCCCATCGCTGTTTTAACGGTTTTGTTCATCGCCATAATCCTGGGGACGCTCACGCATCTCGCCGGCGATACGCCGTGGAGCCCGCACATGAATGCCTGGAGCGGTGATCCTGTGCCACAACGTTTCCTACATGGCACCACTGCACTTCAACGACAAGGAGCCCTTGTGTTCCAGGTCAAGCAATGCCGCAATTGCCACTCGCTCGATGATCTCGGCGGACAGAGGGGCCCCGCACTCGACAGCGTTGCCGTGCGACTCACGCAAGACCAGCTCATTCGCCAAGTGATTCAGGGGGGCGGTAACATGCCTGCCTACGGGAAGAATTTAAGTCCGGCCGAAACCACGGCCCTTGTCGCGTTTCTCGAGACCTTACATCCTGCAGGCCAAGCGCCTGCACGCGATGCAGCGCGCGATACCGTGCTTCGCGATAGCACCTCGCATCCCTAGGAACTCCATGTCGCCGATACACCACGCTGCCACGGGAATGTCGTCGCCTTCGAGCGCGATCATCCCTGTCGCCCTGGTTTTCGTATCCTTTATATATGCACTCGGCTGGCGTCGCATGCCGAAGGTTCCTGCACGCGCTATCCGGGGCTGGCGCGCGGCTAGTTTCCTTTTCGGAATATTTTTGGTCTGGGGAGCGCTAGGCTCGCCACTCGTTGTCTACGATCATGACTTGTTGACGGTCCACATGATCCAGCATCTGCTGCTGATGACCTTCGCTCCCGCTTTGATCCTGTTGGGCGAACCTCTGTTGGTGTTGTCGTATGGATTGCCAAGATTTACACAGATCCTGCTGGTCGAGCTGTCTCGACGGCTATTGGCGCAAACCTTCACGCGGACGCTTTTTCAGCCTGCGTTCTGCTGGTCAGTTTCTGCCTTGACACTTCTCATTTGGCACATGCCAGCTGTATTTACATTCGGAATGCATTCCGAGGCGTGGCACTCTTTCGAACAGGCATCGTTCTTAGGAGCGGGTTTTCTTTTCTGGTGGCCGGTTGTTCACCCCTGGCCGTGTACCTCGACAGGACCACAATGGTCGACCCTTCTGTACCTTTTTCTTGCAACGTTGCCCTGCGACATCCTTTCCGGATTTCTTGTGTTCTCTGACCGTGTTGCGTATCCCCTATACTTTTCGACTCCGCGGCACTTTGGTTTCTCAGCTTTACAAGATCAGCAGTGCGCGGCTGCTCTGATGTGGACCTGCGTCACGATAGTCTACCTAGTGCCCACGGCGATTCTTAGTACCAGGCTGCTCTCTCCACGGACTTTCCACCGTGGCGACTTGGTGCAATCGGAATTGCGTGGTACTGCGTCAGCGGCGCCCGATCCGCAAACTGTGGAGGCGGCCTAAAGTGGCAACGGAGCCCATTCTCGGTGCTCTCGATCTGGCTGCCGTGCAGCGGCGCCGCCGCTTCGCGATTTCTGCTGTGCTGCTCGACTATTGGGAACTAACGAAGCCAGAAATCAATTTCCTGATTGTCATTACTACAGCCGCTGGGTTCTGGATGAGCACAGCTGCAGCCCTCCCAAATTTCCCGTGGATGCCATTCCTTCATACGCTGTTGGCGACAGCATTCGTAGCCAGCGGTGCGGCAACCCTCAATCAGCTGATCGAGTTGCGGTACGATGCGCAAATGCGGCGAACCGCGCGTCGGCCGCTCGCCTCTGGACGAATTGCTCCTTCGCATGCGCTGTGGTTCGGAGTTTTGTTGTCGGTCTTGGGCGCCGTGTACCTTGCCCTTGCGACGAATGTCATTGCGTCTTTGCTGGCCGCACTCACTCTCCTCAGCTACTTGTTTTTGTATACGCCGCTTAAACGGATTTCGCCTCTATGTACTTTGGTCGGTACGCTCCCGGGCGCCGCGCCACCGTTGATCGGTTGGGCAGCAGCGCGCGGACATTTAGATCTCACGGCTTGGGTGCTTTTCGCGATCGTCTTCCTCTGGCAGTTCCCTCATTTCATGTCCATCGCATGGTTGTATCACGAAGACTACGCGCGCGCAGGATACATTGTGCTGCCCGAGGGAGACGGCAAACACCGATTCGTAGTCTGGCAGTGCCTAGTGCCGGCCCTGAGCCTTTTCGTAGTGGCTATTGTTCCTGCACTTCAAGGTCAGTCAGGAATTGTCTACTTTGCGGGCGCCCTATTTCTTGGAGGCGTCTTTCTTTACTACACCGCGCGGTTTGCTCTTCAACGCTCTGCTGCCCGCGCACGGCAGTTGCTCTTTGCTTCGATTCTTTATCTCCCTGTGTTGTTTGCTTTGCTCGCGTTGGATAAGAAATGAATGCGCAAAATGCCTTCAACTTGAAATCGCAGCCTACTGCCGTTTCCAAAACCGGACCAACCCCGGTCGGGCGTTTCGCCTGGTTCGTCGTCGTATACAACATCGCCGTCATCCTCTGGGGCGCTTACGTGCGCGCTACTGGGTCCGGCGCAGGATGCGGCAGCCATTGGCCTCTTTGCAACGGGCTAATCCTTCCTGGCACGGCCAAAACGCAAACGCTGATCGAATTCACCCACAGGGTGACCAGCGCTGCTTCACTTGTGCTTGCGGCGATTCTTCTAATTTTGTGCTGGCGGCGCACCGCAACCCGCGACTGGCCTCGCTACTCGGCCATAGCTGCAACAGCGCTCTTGTTCAACGAAGCCTTCCTTGGCGCATTGCTCGTCTTGCTCGACCGCATTGGCAGCCTGGACGGATCCGACGCTCACGCTGTCTTTTTGTGCCTGCATTTTGGGAACACCCTGTTGCTGCTTGCCGCGCTGGCACTGACGGCAAAATGTCTTTCTAATCCAGGCCGACGTTTCGCCGTCCCATGCAAAGCAGTATGAAATGATCCTGATTGGGCTGGGTCTATTGTCCGTAATGATCATTGGAATGACGGGCTCGCTGGCCAGTCTGGGAGACACAATCTTTCCCTCCGACTCACTGCAACACGCGCTGATGCGAGACTTCTCGCCGAGCAGCCACGTCTTGTTGCGCCTCAGGCTCCTCCACCCTCTCGCTGCGATGATAGGATCTGCCTACATATTGAGGCTCCTCCGGAGGCTTTGGAGAAAGCAAGATCACTCACCATGGAACTTCATCCTTGGCCTCAGCTTGATGACGCAGATTGCTATCGGCGCAACGAACGTCATGTTGTTGGCGCCTGTTTGGCTGCAGATGACGCATCTGCTCGTTGCCGAAATGTTCTGGCTATTTCTTGTACTCGCATCCACTAATCTGTTATTCGGACCAAGTCGACACTCAACTTTACTCAAGACCGTCTGAGACTGTAATCACACGACAGCTGCCCCGCGAGACCCCGCGTCTGTTCCGACGCTACGCTCTCTGCCAACAAAACGAAGCACATTCGCGCTGTGGATGTCCTGGACTTACTTCCGTGCGAGTGCACGTCGAAGTCTGACTTACCGAAATCACAGATTTCTTCGAAGAGACTTCTGTTCGCTCCCTGCCCACGCGAAGGCCCTTTGATGCGATTTGCCTGTCAATGCGTATGCGATTGGTGGACGCATTGACACTGTAACTTGCGCCGGCAAATTAACCAGGATGGATAACACGCCTCTTTTCAGCGCGCTAAAGCGACAAAGCAATTGGCTGATGAGATGCACTTAGTTGCGTGCATTCGCAAAGTAACCAGGCAAGGAAAAACAGGAGACTTCATGGCGAGCCCAACAAAAGAAACCCAAAAAGCCGTGTACTCGATCGCTGACTCCGGCAAAAACAATACAGGGACGGACAAGTCAAAGACGTCCGGGCGGCTTTTTTTTCTCGATGCCGGCGGCGGCCGCGTGTTCTCCGCAAACCCGGATGGTTCCGATTTGAAAACCATAATTAGCGAGGGCCGGAAATTTCCGGACGGACTGGTAGTTGACACCGCTGCCGGACATATCTACTGGACCAACATGGGCAACCCCGTCGTGAATGACGGTTCCATCGAACGCGCCGACTTTGATGGAAGCAACACCACGAACATCATTCGCCCGGGCGGAACCTTTACTCCCAAACAACTGCAACTCGATGAAAAGAACCGGAAGCTTTACTGGTGCGACCGCGAGGGGATGCGGGTGATGCGCGCGGACTTGGATGGTTCCAACATTGAAACGCTCGTCGATACAAGCGCGGGCGACGCGCGTCCTGGCAAGGACCAGAAGAAGTGGTGCGTAGGCATCGCGGTGGACACTGACGGCGGCAAGTTTTACTGGACCCAAAAGGGGCCTGAAAAAGCCGGCGAAGGACGTATGTTTCGCGCCAATCTCGAGATTCCCAAGGGCCAAACTCCGGCAAACCGCAAAGACATTGAGCTTCTCTACGATAGCCTGCCCGAACCCATCGACCTCGAGCTCGACCTGCCCAATCGCTTGCTGTATTGGACAGACCGCGGGGATCCGCCGCGAGGCAACACCGTAAACCGCGCGCCCATGGACTCGAAGGACGGAAATCGCAAACAGCCTGAGATCCTTTTCAACCATTTGATGGAAGGCATTGGCCTGGCACTGGACCTGAAAGGCAATCGCATGTTTATCACGGATCTTGCCGGCTCCGTCTACATCGCCAATCTTGATGGGTCAAACAAGAAAACGTTGCTGGTTGGCGAAGGAAACCTTACCGGCATTGCGTACGCAGAGCTGACGGACGGGAATTAGGGGAATCGCCGGCGCGCCGTGTCCGGAAAACGCACCGTCATGACTGCACCCGGCAAAAACATGTTGAGTCTGAAAAAGAGAGAATCGAAAGGATGGACGCATGAGTACTGTACAAACCGCACCGGTAACTGGAACATCGACGGACACACTCACTGAGACGCTCCGCTCGAACCTCAGCAATCCTGTAACTTCGCCGCAGTTCGACCTTCATGCCAGCGTGAATGATGTGCTGAAAGACGTTGGACTGACGGCCGCGGACAGCGGGGGCAAACTCACCTTCTACGGCCAGGACCCGATCATTCCCAGCCCACATCGGTTCGGCGCCATGGCCGCGGTCGGCCTGGCTGCCAAGACCATAGCCGTGGCAGCGCTCTGGAGAGCCCGGACTGGCGAAGGGCAGGACATTCATGTCGACGTCCGGAAAGCTCTCCGGCGTTTCTGTGGTTTCTTCGAGGGGAAATGGGAAACGATCAACGGACGTGGCCCGACCGTGGGCGCAGATCGATACAACCCATTCTGGGAGATTCCGCTCTTCCGGAAAACACGCGATGGGCGTCACGT
>Ga0210384_10000279_pt1 | contig 80686 bp, 70 predicted proteins | sample IncBWH2MmetaG_FD_160574 | JGI IMG/M metagenome (GOLD analysis project Ga0210384, IMG submission 160574) | Forest soil microbial communities from Barre Woods Harvard Forest LTER site, Petersham, Massachusetts, United States - Inc-BW-H-2-M | ecosystem: Environmental > Terrestrial > Soil >... | reverse complement strand
ACCATTCTTACCGGCAGGTGCGGCATGCGCTGCAGGTTTCGGGAGAGAGATTCCGGCGGGAGATTATCGACCTGGGGCTGCGGCATCGCGGCAAGCATGATGAAATGCTGCGCGGATTCCGCGCGGGGCAGCAGTTTCGCTTCGACATTCTCATGGATACGGGCGGGTTCCGCGATATGCATCGTCACCGGCGGTGCATTCAGGTGATGCAGGGATTCACTACGCAGCACGGGTACGAAATGCTGCTCGACATGGAAGATGCCGGGGTGCGCGGACGGTTCGAGGCGGCCATGCGGCGGGTGCAGACGGAGGTGGAAAGTTTGGCTGCGCGGAAGACTCCCGAGGCCGAGGAGAATTCGCAGTACGCGATTCCGCTGGCGTTCCGCAAGCGGGCTCTGTTCAAGATGGACTTTGCCGAGGCGGTTTACATTTCCGAGCTGCGGACCACGCCAGCGGGACATGTTTCTTATCGCAACGTGGCTTATGGGATGTATGAGGCGGTGGCGCGGAAATATCCGGCGCTGGCGAAGTATTTCCGGGTGCACGATGTGACGGCGCCGGTGGATTTGCTGCAGCGGTAGAGTCTGGGGATTTCAGAGGACGTATTGTTGTGCGAATTGTAGCAGTGTCTAGATTTATCTTGATTCTTCCAGTTCCGGCGGCTAGAATTTAATCCAGAGGCGCCCATGCCGCGTTCCGTCAAAATCGCTCCCGAAATCGACGCCAAGCTCTACGAAGAGCTCGTCTCCGTGGCCAAGGAGAACGGGCAGTCGCAGCGGTTTGTGCTGGAGCGGGCGCTGGAGCATTACCTGCACAACGTGGTCCCTTCGCAGCGCATGGTGAGGCCTGAGGTGATGGCCGCCTATCGCCGGTCCAACGAAAAGTATCGCGAGTTGTACAAGAAACTGGCGAAGTAATGGCCGAGCGCGTTTACCTGACGGTCGCTGAAGTCGTCGCCATCCATCATCACCAGATCGAAGAGTACGGCGGCATCCACGGCCTTCGCGACCAGGGCGCGCTGGAGGCTGCGGTATTTCGTCCTCAGACGGGCTATTACAACGACTTGAGTGAAGAGGCGGCGGCGCTGTTCGAGTCGCTGGTTAATAACCACGCATTCCTGGACGGCAACAAGCGCGTGGGATTTGCCGCCATGCACACGTTTCTTCTGTTGAACGGCTTCGATCTGGATGTAAGCAGCGGAGCGGCTTATGAGTTCATGGTGAAGACGATGGAGGCCGGTAAATTCCGCTTCGCTCTGCTTCATGAGTGGATTGCAGGGCACGTTGTATCTCTTGGAAACTGATCGCGGTCCTCATCTGTCAACCTGAGGCGGCTGAGTCATCGGCGAAGCCGAGGACTCCCAACGAAGAACCTCTGTAACTGGCGGACACCACCACCGCCGTCGACGATTCCACAGATCCTTCGGTCTGCAAAGAACGCGGACCTCAGGATGACAATGCAAGTCGGATTGCCCATTTCGGAACGTTATTCACAACATTTTCCGTAATTCGCCTTTTCTTCGCTTCGATCTGTATGTATAATCCGGCCAGATTCATTTTCAGGCTGCAGTCTTAAAGGAGCCACTTCCATGGCGGATGAACGGGGCAAGGCGATTGAACTGGCGGTCTCGCAGATTGAAAAGCAGTTCGGCAAGGGCTCGATCATGCGGTTGGGGTCGAAGGAAGCGATCGTGCCGATCGCTGTGATCCCGACCGGGTCGATCTCATTCGATGCGGCGCTGGGTGTGGGCGGGTTTCCGCGCGGGCGCGTGGTGGAAGTGTTTGGGCCGGAGTCTTCGGGTAAGACCACGATTACTTTGCAAGTAATCGCTGAGGCGCAGAAGATCGGCGGCATGGCTGCGTTTGTGGATGCCGAGCACGCGCTTGATCCCGGCTATGCCAAGAAGCTGGGCGTGGACGTGGACAACCTGCTGGTCTCTCAGCCTGACTACGGCGAGCAGGCGCTGGAGATTACGGAGGCGCTGGTGCGCTCGAACGCCATCGACGTGCTGGTAGTGGATTCGGTGGCGGCGCTCGTTCCGAAGGCCGAACTCGACGGCGAGATGGGCGATAGCCACATGGGGTTGCAGGCGCGGCTGATGTCGCAGGCGCTGCGCAAGTTGACGGGCACTGTGTCGAAGTCGAGGACGTGCCTGATCTTCATCAACCAGATTCGCGAAAAGATTGGCGTGATGTTTGGCAACCCGGAAACTACAACGGGCGGTCGCGCGCTGAAATTTTATTCTTCGGTGCGCGTGGATATTCGGCGCATTGCCGCCATCAAGGAAGGCGACGTAGTCACCGGTTCGCGGACGAGGGTGAAGGTAGTGAAGAACAAAGTGGCGGCGCCATTTCGTGAAGCCGAGTTCGACATTCTCTACGGAGAAGGTATTTCGCGGGAAGGCGATCTGATCGACCTCGCTTCGAACAACAACATCGTCGAAAAATCCGGGTCGTGGTACAGCTACAAGGGCGAACGCATTGGCCAAGGACGTGAGAACGCCCGCCAGTTCCTGAAAGACAACAAGGACGTGACGGCAAAGCTGGACGCCGAGGTGCGCAAGGCGCTGGGTCTGACACAGGGGCCGGCGCAACCGGCGGCTGCGCCGGCACCACAGGCTCCGTCATCGACAGGCGCTCGAGTTACGACAATGCCTGCTGCGGCCGAGCCGGTAAAGGCTCCGATTGTGGCGGCAAGGCGCTAGACGTACGAATAACTGTCATCCCGAGCGAAGCGAGGGACCTGGGTTCTTGCTGGCACGAGCGATGTTGCCGACGCCGGCAGAAACCCAGGTCCCTCGCTTCGCTCGGGATGACAGTTTCGAGGGAGGGAAACAATGTCCGAAGACCGGCGGTATTTCGTTTACATCATGACCAACCCCTCGAAGACGCTCTACACTGGCATGACGAATAGCATTCGTCGCCGGGTGAGAGAACACAAGCTGAAGCTAACTCCGGGATTTGCCGCGAAATACAACATCACGCGACTGGTTTACGTTGAGACCTTTGAGGATGTTCGCAACGCGATCGAGCGCGAGAAGCAGATCAAGGCTTGGACGCGGGCGAAGCGAGTTGCGTCGATCCAGTCCACGAATCCGAAGTGGAACGATCTGTCGCGAGACTGGGATCAGCCGGAGACGTTCCGCTTCGTGCCAAAGACGGCATAAGCAGCGCCCTGCATAACCGGTGTGGCCGCCCAAGCAGAAACCCAGGTCCCTCGTTTCGCTCGGGATGGCAATCGTAAAGCCACGCCCTCATTCCCGATTGCCATTGTTGCTCTCGCCCGCATAAAATCTTCTATTGCTTCTCTTTGCTCCAAAGCGCTGAATCCACGGCCTTCCTGCGAGGACGATTGAATAAGGGCATCGCGGTTTATCCCGGGTCGTTTGATCCGCCCACCAACGGGCACCTCGATCTGATTGAGCGGGGCAGCAAGATGTTCGAACAGCTGGTGGTTGCGATTCTGCGCAATTCGGAGAAGACTCCGATGTTCAGCCTGGGGGAACGGCTGGAGATGCTGCGAGAGCTGACGGCTGATTGGAGCAATGTTCGCATCGACACGTTCGACGGCCTGATGGTGGAATACGCCAAGTCGATCGACGCGATGTGTGTGTTGCGCGGCATTCGCGCCATCAGCGATTACGAATACGAGCTGCAGATGGCGCTGATGAACCGCAAGCTCGAGCCCACGCTCGAAACGGTCTTCATGATGCCGGCCGTCAAATATTCTTATGTAAGTTCGCGGCTGGTGCGCGAGGTGGCGCAGGCCGGGGGACCAGTGAAAGATCTGGTCCCTGACGCGGTGGAACAGAAGCTGCGGGAGAAATTGGATCCCGCATACAAACTTCGGGACCCGGAAATTATCGAAGTCCCGAGAAAAAGGAAGAAGAAGGCATGACCACGGCAACCACGGAAGCTCTCAGACTCACGGAAAGAATCAACCGCATCGAACCTTCCGCCACTATGGCGGTGGTGGCCGAGGCGGACAAATTGCGGCAGCAGGGAATCGACGTGGTCGATTTTGGCGCGGGGGAGCCGCATTTCGCGACGCCGCAGCATATCAAGGACGCTGGCATTGCCGCGATTCAGGGAAACTTCACGAAATACACAGCCGTGGCCGGTACGGCCGAACTGCGCGATGCGATCGCGCACCGCCACCACCTGGACTTCGATTCGGACTACCGGCGGGAGGAAGTGATTGCCTCGACCGGAGGCAAGCATGCGCTGTTCAATGCCATTCAGGTGCTGGTGGATCACGGCGACGAAGTGATTCTGCCTGTCCCGTACTGGGTGTCGTTCAAAGATATTATTCGCTACGCTGGCGGGAATTGCGTTCTGCTGGAATCGGACGAGACGCAGGGCTTTCGGGTGACGGCGGAGATGGTCGCTCAGCTGATCACGCCTCGTACCAAGGCGATCATCCTCAACTCACCCTCGAATCCCTCGGGTGCGGTGATGAGCCCGGAGGACATGACTGAGGTCATTCGTCTGGCGCACCAGCGCGGGATTTGGGTGCTGTCGGATGAGTGCTACGTGTATTTGAACTACACAGGCAAGAATTTTTCGGTGGGTGCGCTGCGTGAGTACAAAGAGCGTTTTGTCGTGCTCGGCTCACTTTCGAAGACGTATGCGATGACGGGATGGCGCCTGGGATATGCGCTGGCGCCTGCCCCGGTGGTCAGCGCGATGGCGAAACTGCAGAGCCAGTCGACGTCGAACCCGACGTCGATCGTGCAGAAGGCTGCGGTGGCCGCGCTGAAGGGGCCGCAGGAGTGTGTGGAAGAGATGCGGCGCGAGTACATTCACCTTCGCGACCACGTGGTGAAGGGGTTGCGCGCAATTCCGGGCGTGAAGTGCACGCTGCCGGAAGGTGCGTTCTATGCCTATCCGAATATTTCGTCGTTTCTGGGGCGGGGCGGGCTGAAGTCCGCTTCAGACGTGGCTGGACGGCTGTTACGCGAGGCTCATGTGGCCGCAGTTCCCGGCGAGGGCTTCGGCACGAGCGAACATATTCGGGTTTCGTACGCTACCTCGAAGGCCGAACTGGATCGCGGCCTGGAGCGCATGCGGAAATTCTTTGCGGCAGTGTAACGCCGGCGTCGCTGTTCGGGATGATCAGGTTCGGCAAAGGCCGTTCCATTTGCGAGCGGTCTTTTTTGTGGGCGAAAGTTTGGTATGGGGAATCTTTATCCATTGCTGATGCTTCCGGGATTTGATCCGCGCCCGTGGGGCACGCTGGATTTGTCACCGATTTATCCCAATCACAAGTTCGACGAGAAGATCGGCGAGGCTTGGCTGAGCGGAGACGATTGCAAAGTGGCGAATGGGCCGCTCACCGGAAAAAAGCTCTCGCAGTTGAGCGAAGAATATAAACGCGAACTGGTGGGCGACGCAGCGCGCGATCCCAAGCGATTTCCGTTGCTGCTGAAATTTCTTTTTCCACATGAGAAGCTGTCGGTGCAGGTGCATCCCGACGACGTGCAGGCGCAGCGTGTGGGCCAGCCATGGGGGAAGACCGAGTGCTGGTACATTGCTCACGCGAAACCGGGAGCACAGATTGCGTTGGGCTTGAAGCCGGGAGTTACGGCGCCGCAGTTGAAAGAGGCGATTCACCAGAAGCGCGCGGAGGAAGTTCTGAACTGGATCAATGTGTATGCGGGTGACATGATCTATGTGGCGGGCGGTACGGTGCACACGCTGGGGCCGGGATCGGTCGTGGTGGAAACGCAGCAGCAGTCCGATACGACGTATCGCTTGTATGATTACGGGCGGCCGCGGGAGTTGCATCTGGAAGATGGCATGGAGGCGGTGAAGGAGAAAGTGAAGTCAGGCAAAGTGGTGCGTCCGGCGCCGCTCGAGATTGGGAGTGGGCCGGGCAAGGTGCGCTACGCTCCCCTTGTGACGGCTCCGTACTTTGTGGTCGAGATGTTTGAGGCAAAGGAACCGGTGTTCGCCGTGACTCGGGATGATTCAGGTAAAAGCTCAGCCCAGATACTGGTCGCGACAGAAGGTTGCGGGGTGGTGGAAGCTCCCGGTATGGAGGCCGTCACGATGGCGAAGGGAGACGCCGTCGTCATTCCAGCATGCCTGGAGGAGTTCGCAGTGCGTCCGCAGTGGGCTCTCGAATTTTTGCGGGCTTATGTGCCCGGAAGGCTGCATCCGGAGCCGGAGACGAGAATGTAGTTGGGTCTACCGTCGGCTTTGAATTTTGGTGTGTGAAAATCCTTGGCGAAGAACTTAAATTTCTATCCCGCAATTCTGGCTGGAGGGCGCGGCACGCGGTTCTGGCCGCTGAGCCGCAGAAAGCTGGCGAAACAGTTGCTGGCGCTCGACGGCAAGCAGACGATGCTTCAGCAGACGGTGGCGCGACTGCTGCCGATGGCGCCGGCGAAAAAGTTTTGGATTATCACCAACGAAGACCTGCGACTCGGAGTCTTGAAGCAACTCCCGAAGCTGTCGAAGGCCCAGGTGCTGGCCGAACCGGTGGGCCGGAATACGGCTCCCGCCATTGGGCTGGCTGCGTTTCTGCTCTTACGGGAGAATCCGAACGCAGTGATTGGCTTGTTCCCGTCCGATCACGTGATTGGCGATGAGGAGCGCTATCGCGACACTCTGGAGCGCGGGATTGAGATTGCAGCGAGCGGGCCGAATATCGTGGTGCTTGGCATACCGCCGAACCGCGCGGAAACTGGGTATGGGTATATTGAGGCTGGAGATGCGTTGGAGGGTGAGGCATTGCGGGTGCTCCGATTCACCGAGAAGCCGGACGCGAAGAAGGCGGCGGAATTTGTGGCTGCGGGGAATTACTTCTGGAACAGCGGAATATTCTTGTGGAGTGCGCGCACGCTGACGGATGCGTTGCGGGAGCACCTGCCGAAGACCGCGTCGCTGCTGGAAGAAATCGCCGCGACGTTTGGGACGCTCAAATTTGCGGCTACTTTTCGCAAGCTGTATCCCAAGTGCGAAAACATCAGCGTGGACTATGCGATCCTGGAGCCGCGTTCGGCCAAGGGCGAACAAGGGGCAAACATTTTCTGTCTGCCGGCTGATTTTGGCTGGAACGATCTGGGTTCATGGACGGCGCTGCACGAGCACCACACCGCCAAGAGCAATCCGCCGGAAGGCAATCTGGTGGCTGCTTCCGGCGTTTGTCTGATAAATGCGCGAGGCAACTATATTTATTCTCCAAAAAAGTTTGTGGCGGCTGTGGGCGTGAACGATCTGGTGGTGGTGGAGACTGCGGATGCCTTGCTGATCACGACCCGCCAGCACGCGCAGGATGTGGGCAAGGTCGTGAAGTATCTCGACGAGAAGAAAATGCACAAGCTGGTGTAGGGGGAGAGTGGCTAGTGACTAGTGGTTAGTGGCTGGTTAATATCGGGCACGATGCGCCTTTTCCAAATCACCAGCCACAAATCACTAATCACTAATCACTGCCACGGAACAACCATGCAAGAGATCAAATTCGGAACCGACGGCTGGCGTGGAGTCATTGCCGACGACTTCACGTTCGAGAACGTGCGCCGGGTGGCGGGGGCGATCGCTTCGTACGTTCTGAAATACGAAGAGGCGCAGCGTGGGGTGTTTATCGGGTATGACACGCGCTTTGAGTCGCCTCAAGCGGCGCGCATCGTCGCCGAAGTAATCGCGGCTGCGGGGATTCCGGTGAAACTGGCCAACGATTACACGCCCACACCGGCGGTTTCTTATGCGGTGAAACATCAAGGGGCGGCGGGCGGCGTGATGGTCACCTCGAGCCACAATCCGTGGAACTGGAACGGAGTGAAGTTCAAGGGCAAGTTCGGCGGTTCGGCTACGCCCGCGATCATGAAGAAAGTTGAGGAAGAACTTGCCGCGAATGCTGCGCCCAAAGGGAGCAAGGCCGCGATCGAGGAAGTTGATCTAAAGAAGGCATACGTCGCAGCGGTTTGTCAGTTTGCCGATATGGACCGCATTGCGAAAACAAAATTCAAGTTTGCCGTAGATTCAATGTATGGTTCTGGGCGCGGCGTGCTGACTGGAATATTTGCCGAGCGCGGGGTGCAGCACGTGGCAATCCGGCAGGAAGTGAACCCGCTGTTTCCGGGGATTAATCCCGAACCGATTGAGCCGAATACTGCGATGCTGCAGCAGACGGTGGTGCGCGAAAAGTGTGACGCTGGGCTGGCCACCGACGGGGACGCGGACCGGATTGGCGCCGCGGCGGAGGACAGCAGCTTCGTAGACTCGCACAAAATATTTTGCGTGCTGTTGCGCTGGCTGCTGGAGCGCAAGAAATGGCCGGGCGACGTGGTGCGCGCGTTTAATACGACGCGCATGCTGGACCGCATCGCCGCAAAATACGGGCGCAAGCTGCACGAGACGTCCATCGGATTTAAATATATTGCCGATCTGATGATGGAGAACGAAATTCTGATTGGGGGAGAAGAGTCGGGCGGCATTGGCTACTCGCGTTTTTTGCCCGAGCGCGATGGCGTGCTGAACTGTCTGCTGCTGGCCAATGTGATGGCAGAAGAAGGCAAGCCTCTGGGGCAATTGGTGGCGGACCTGCAGCGCGAGTTTGGTCCGCATTATTACGGGCGGCGCGATCTGCGCATTCCCGAAGAGATGAAGCAGAGTGCGATTCAGCGCGCGCGGGCGGAGAGTACGCAGAATCTCGGCCGTTACCGGGTGCTAAAGAGAGAAAATAAAGACGGGGTAAAGTTTTTTCTCGATGCGCCGGTCAACGGGAATGGAGCGGAAGCGTGGGTCTTGTTCCGTGCTTCGGGGACGGAGCCGCTGCTGCGGCTTTACACTGAGGCGTCTTCGCCGGACCTAGTCAGCGAACTGCTGACCACGGGCGAGAGCTTCGTGAGAGACAAGGGCTAGCACAGAGTTAAAGATCGATAGTTCCAGATCATGGCAGACGACCCTAATCCGGTGCAGGCCGATTCGCCTGAGGCGCTCCGCTACAACCGCATCCGGCGGTGGCTGGGCGTCACCGATTTTATTGTGGGGTTCGCGTTTCTGATTATTTTGCTGGTCACGCGATGGTCAGACTTGCTGCGGGACTTGGCTTACCGGCTGGGATTTCAAAGTTATTCGCTTTCCCTGTTCATGTATTTGTTTCTGTTGCTGGTGATCAGCAAGACACTGGGGATTGGACTCGATTACTACGGCTTCTCTCTGGAGCGAAGATTCAAGCTGTCGACGCAGAGATTCCGGTCGTGGGCCTGGGATGAGGTCAAGAGCTTTCTGGTCGGACTGGTCCTGGGGACAGTAGTAGTGGAGATTTTGTATTTCACTTTGCGGCAGTGGCCGCAGCATTGGTGGATACTGGCTTGGGCGCTGTTTATGGGACTGTTCGTCCTTCTGGCGCAACTTGCCCCGGTGGTGCTGTTCCCCATCTTCTACAAGTTCGAGCCGCTGGATGATGAAGACCTGCGGCGCCGTTTAGTGGTGTTGAGCGAGCGCGCGGGAACGCGGGTGCGCGGTGTCTACCGGTGGAAGCTTTCGGAAAAGAGTAAGAAGGCGAATGCGGCTTTGACCGGGCTGGGCGCGACCCGCCGCATTATTCTTGCTGACACGCTGCTCGACAATTACACGCAGGACGAGATCGAAGCGGTGCTGGCGCACGAACTTGGACACCATGTGCATCGCCACATTTTGAAGAGCATTTTTGTGCAGGCTGCGATTACGTTGCTCGGCTTTTGGGCGGCCAACTGGACTCTGCATTATGCGGTGGACCAGCACATGTTTGAAGAGTTATCGGACTTCGCCAACCTGCCGCTGCTGGCGCTGGTTTCGGTTGTTTTGTCATTTGTGCTGATGCCGGCGCTCAATGCGTATTCCCGGTTCAACGAGCGACAGGCCGACCGGTATGCGTTCGAATCCATCGCTAGCGTTGAGCCATTCATTTCGTCGATGAACAAGCTGGCGGAGCAGAACCTGGCGGAGCGAATGCCGTCAAAGTGGGTAGAATGGTTTTTCCATTCGCATCCTGCGATCTCAAGACGTCTGGCGGCGGCGAAGGAGTGGGGCCGAAAGCACAACCTGGATCCGCAGGTGTGAAGTGCTTCGGTCAGCGCTTGCGCAAGATCTCGATCACGCGTTGCAGATCTTCTTCGGTATCAACTCCTATACTGTCGTGCGGAGTCTCACCGACAAAGATCGGGATTCCATTGTCCAGAAAGCGCAGCTGCTCCAGGCGTTCACTTTTTTCGAGTGAGGATTCTGTCAATTGCACAAAACGGTCCAGAGCGGGCTTGCGATAGGCATAGAGACCGAGGTGCTTGAAATACCGCGGGCGTGTGCCGTCGCGATCGAACGGGATGGTGGCGCGGGAGAAATAGAGGGCGCGGCCGTTGAGGTCGGTTACGACTTTCACGGCATTCGGGTTGGGAATGTCAACCTCGGCGGCGGGAGTCATCAGCGTGCCGACCTGAGCTTCGGGATTTTGCATAACCTGCAGCAGGGTCGCGATGTGCTCGGGACCTGTAAGCGGCTCGTCGCCCTGAACGTTAATGTAGACGTCGGCCGGCTCGCGACCCGCCACTTCGTGCACGCGCTCGGTACCACTGCGGTGTGCGGCCGAAGTCATCTGCGCCTTCCAGCCGCGTTGGCGGCAGACCTGCATGATTACCTCGGAGTCCGTGGCGACGATGACGTCCGCGAGCAATGGCGAAGAACGTACGGCCTCGTAGACCACGCCAATCAACGGCTTGCCCGCGATTTCGCGCAGCATCTTGCGGGGCAGACGGGTGGAAGCTAAACGGGCAGGAATGACGGAGATCGCTTTCATGGACTTTCCGGTCATGGTGGACTATAACGCGGCGACCATGACGCAGAGTAGTGTCTCAATTGCCGCCGAACCTGTCGAGCTTCGCGCGACCGGCTTCGCGCGACCGGACAGCCCAGAGCGGCTGCTCGCACATGCCCTGTTTGACCTATTCCGCGGGCGAACTTAGAATTGAATATTGGACGTAAGTTTCGATGGTTTCTTGCGTTCGTGCTGCGAGTGCCGGGGCCGTACCGGCGGCATTCCCTTCGAGCACCCTTCCCGATTTGCAAGCAAGTGGCGGCGTAGCTCAGGTGGTTAGAGCGACGGTCTCATAATCCGTAGGTCGTAGGTTCGAGTCCTACCGCCGCCACCAATTCTAAAGATAACTTCCGAGGGAGACCCTTTCAGGAACGCCTCCTCATTTTTCCAGTAGACTGGCTGTCCATCGAGGGATCAACGCATGTTTAGACTCAGGTCACATTCCTGTTTTGTTGCCGCAGTGTTTCTCTTGCTGGCCGCGTCGACGACGGCGCAGTCGGTTTCTCCGGAGCTAGTGAATGGGTTGAGGTGGCGCCTCATTGGGCCGTTTCGTGGTGGCCGGGCGGTTGCGGTGGCCGGCGTACCCGGCGACTCTACTACTTTTTATTTTGGCGCGGTCAATGGGGGCATCTGGAAAACCACCGATGCCGGAACCGTATGGACGCCGATTTTTGACGGCCAGCCGGTCGGTGCAATTGGCGCGATTGCGGTTGCGCCTTTCGACGCCAAGACGATTTACGCCGGAACCGGCGAGTCCGATATTCGTTCCAATCTCTCTTCCGGCAACGGCGTCTACAAATCCGCGGATGGCGGCTCTACCTGGACGCACATCGGTTTGGAGGACACGCGGCAGATCAGCCGGATCGTAGTCGATCCGAAGGATTCGAACGTCGTCTACGTCGGGGTGCTCGGTCATGCGTATGGTCCCAACGAACAACGTGGAGTGTACAAATCGGTTGATGGAGGGGCGCATTGGAACAAGGTTCTCGATGCGGGGCGCGAGATCGGAATTTCAGATTTGGCGATCTGCGCGGGCAATCCGCAAATTTTGTTTGCCGGCACATGGAACACGCATCGTCCTCCGTGGGGTACCTATGCTCCGATCGATGGACCCGGTGGCGGATTGTATCGCTCTCAGGATGCGGGCAAGACCTGGTCGCGTCTTAGCGGCGGCGGATTACCTGACGGCGATTGGGGACGCATTGGTGTTGACGTGGCTCCGGACGGCAAGCGCGTCTATGCACTCATCTCGACCAAGAAAGCAGGCCTGTATCGTTCGGACGACGGGGGCGAGACGTGGGTTCTTGAAAATGCGGACCCCCGGCTCACGAGTCGAGCCTGGTATTTCAGCGGCATCACCATCGATCCGCAGAATCGGGATGTTGTCTATATTCCGAATGTTGCTCTATACCGATCCGAAGATGGAGGGAAGACAGTTGCGATCGTGCGTGGCGCGCCCGGTGGTGACGATTACCACCAGATTTGGATCGATCCCAGGAATTCTGCCAGCATGGTTCTGGGAACGGATCAAGGGACCACGATCAGTCTGGACCGCGGCCAGACCTGGAGCACGTGGTACAACCAGCCCACGGCGCAGCTTTATCACGTGATTACCGATAACCAGTTTCCTTACGTAGTGTACGGCGCGCAACAAGATAGCGGGAGCGCTGCGGTTCCGAGCCGCACCGACCACGGACAGATCACACCACGCGACTGGTTTCCCGCGGGCGGAAGCGAGAGCGGGTATATGGCGCCCGATCCCAAGGATCCGAACATCATCTATTTGAGTGGAACTTTCGGCAGCGTCGACCGCTTCAACAAACGCACCGGATTGAGTCAGGACATTACTCCGTGGCCGGCGTTGACATTTGGTTCGGAGATTAATCAGCGTAAATACAGGGATCCGTGGACGCCGGTTCTGCTGTTCTCGCCCGCCGACTCGACCACATTATATTTCGGCACGCAATATGTAATGAAGACGGTTGATGGCGGTCTGCACTGGGAGACGATTAGCCCGGATCTGACGGGATCGACGCAACGGCCGGGAGAGAAGGCGGACGGGCCGACGACGATCGAGAACGCGAAGCAACGAGGTTACGGCGTGGTCTTTACCATCGCGCCGTCGGCAGTGAACCGCGATGTGATCTGGGCAGGAAGCGATACGGGATTAATTCACCTGACGCACGATGGCGGAAAAACCTGGAAAAATGTGACGCCCCCAGATCTTTCGGCGTGGAGCAAGATTTCTGTGATTGAAGCTTCGCACTTCGATCCTGCCGTGGCTTATGCGGCGGTCGATCGCAGCCGCCTGGAGGATCGGACGCCTTATCTGTATCGGACGCGCGACTATGGGGTAACCTGGCAACTGATTACGAACGGCATTGCAGCCCCTGCTTTTACGCACGCCATTCGCGAAGACCCTGAGAAAAAGGGTTTGCTTTTTGCGGGAACGGCAGCGGGAGTCTACCTATCGTTCGACGACGGTGACCACTGGCAATCTTTGCAGCTTAGCCTGCCGGTGACCTCGGTTCGCGATCTGACTATTCATGGCGACGATCTCGTGATCGCTACCCACGGCCGTTCGTTTTGGATTCTTGACAATATCACGCCGCTGCGCGAGGCGGCCGAGGCCGCAGGAGCGAGCGCGTTCTGGCTTTATCATCCCGCGACCGCGTTTCGCGTCGATAATGATTCGTTCGCGGGTACGCCACTTCCGCCGGAGGAACCAACCGCCGAAAATCCTCCGACTGGCGCCATGATCGACTACTTCCTCAAGTCTGCCGCCGCCGGCAAGGTCACGCTAGAGATTTTCGACGCGCAGAAGAAACTGGTTCGCAGATTCTCGTCGGAAGACAGGCGCCCTGAGAAGCATCCGTCAGTTCCCATCGCGGAGCGCTGGTTCCCCAAGCCCGAATCGCTGGGGACAACTTCCGGAGTGCATCGCTTTGTCTGGGATCTTACCTGGGGCAGTTCGGGAGGACCGAGTGCAGAGGAAGAATCCGGATACCGCAGTCCCAGCGGGCCGAAAGTTGTCCCGGGTCTGTATGAAGTTCGGCTCACTGTCGACGGCCAGGCGCAAACTCAAGTCTTGAAGGTCCTGATGGATCCACGCTCGCCCGCGACTCTGGAGATCCTTCAGCAGCAGTGGGAACTCGCCGAACAGATATTCGTCGAGACGATCGAGGCTCGCCGCGCGCTCGCCGAGATCGCCTCGGTGCAGAAACAACTGACTAGTGCCGAGCAGAAGGTCGGCGAGCACAATGCTGCGCTTAAGTCCGCTCTGGCAGACGCTCAAGCGGAAATGTCTAACATTCTTACAAATAAAGGAACGCAGCCTGGAGGGCTTCAAGGTGCTTACAGCGAACTGACGTCGGCTCTGCGTGTAGTCGAAGGCGGAGATCGCGCTGCGCCTTCCCAAGCAATTGCGGTTTACAAGGAGGCCAGCCAGCGCGTCAAAGGAGCTCTCGCGGAGTGGGCTGACTTCAAGCAGGTGAAAGTGCACCTGCTCAATCAGAAATTGCGAGAAGGGAACGTAGATCCGATTGCGATCTCGGAAATCGAAAAAGAAGTGCAGTTTCTTATGTCGCGTTAGAGACTTTGCGTAACGCAGAGTCCAAAACAAAACGTCCCAGACTCATTGAGTCATGGGACGTATGTCGAACAGCCCTCCCCCGAAGTCTGCTCACAAACAGAGTACCGCGTGCCGTGGTGCGTGAGAATGGCTCTGATGGGCTATTACGAAAGTGATTAATAGAAGGGTACCGCGCTCGTTTGGGGATGCCCTGGCGCCTTGGCTTGACGTGTCGGTGATATCTTGGTGGGTGAACCATCACCGGTGAACCGCAGGCCACGTCATGGATATTCTCAAGAATCTCTTCGAGCAGCACTTCCACTTGCCGGTCGAGCAGGTGCAGCCGTTGCAAGGGCAGCTCGGCGGCTCGGGGCGCAAGATTATCCGGCTCGCTGGCGGGAAGATCAGCGCAATCGGGATTCTGTACGATGTGCGCGAAGAGAACGCGGCATTCCTGGAATTTTCCAGGCATTTTCGCAAGCACGGGCTGCCTGTGCCGGAAATCTACGCGGAAAACCTGGATCACGGGGCTTATCTCGAAGAGGATCTTGGCGACACATCGCTGTTTGAGTTTCTTTCCAAACATCGGGCGGGCGAGCAGATCGACGCTCCGGTCGTCGACGCCTATCGAAAAGTCATCGCCACGCTGCCGAGGTTCCAGGTGGAGGCAGGGCGCGACTTGAACTACAAGGTGTGTTATCCGCGAGGGAGTTTCGACCGGCAGTCGATTTCCTGGGATCTGAATTATTTCAAGTATTACTTCTTGCGGCTGGCGGGCATTCCGTTCGGTGAACAGGCTCTGGAAGACGATTTCAGCAGGCTAACAAAGTTTCTTCTGAGCGCGGGGCGAGATTACTTTCTCTATCGCGATTTTCAGTCGCGAAATATTATGCTGCGCGAGGGGCAGCCTTATTTCCTGGATTATCAGGGCGGGCGCAAGGGCGCGCTGCAGTACGATGTCGCCTCTCTTCTCTACGATGCCAAGGCCGATCTGCCGCCGGAGTTGCGGCAGAAGCTGCTGGATCATTATCTCGACGCGCTGGGCCATTACGTCGATGTGAAGCGCGAGGCGTTCCTGCAGCATTACTACGCCTATGTATATATCCGCATCATGCAGGCGCTGGGGGCTTACGGGTTCCGTGGATTCTATGAACGCAAGGCACATTTTCTGCAGAGCGTGCCGTACGCGCTGAAAAATCTGCGCTGGCTGCTGCACAACGTGACGCTGCCGGTCGCGCTTCCGACGCTGATGGATGCTTTTCACAGCATGCTGGCCTCGGAAAAATTGCAGGGGCTGGCTTCGGACGCGGACAATCTAGTCGTCCGGATTACCAGTTTCTCTTTTCACCGCGGCCTGCCGAAAGATGAGAGTGGAAACGGCGGTGGATTTATTTTTGATGGGCGCAGCTTGCCCAACCCGGGGCGCGAGGAGCGCTTCAAGATGCTTACGGGCAGGGACGCTTCGGTAATCGACTACCTCAACCAGCAGGAAAGTGTGCATCAGTTTCTGGCCAGCGTGATGTCGCTGGTGGATGCCAGCGTGAGCAACTATCAGCATCGCGGATTCAAGAATCTTATGGTGTCGTTGGGGTGCACGGGCGGACAGCATCGCTCGGTGTATCTGGCGGAGCAAGTCGCGAAGCGCTTGCGCGGAAGGAACGGAGTTGAGGTCGTCTTGCAGCATCGCGAATTGGAACGCATGGCTACAGAAAACGCGGCGGCGGAGAAAGCCGCGCGATGAAGGCGATGATTCTGGCCGCGGGCCTGGGCACCCGCCTTCGCCCGCTCACCGACGATCGCCCCAAGGCCCTGGTCGAGGTCGCAGGACACACATTGTTGGAGATCACGCTTCGTCGCCTACTGCAGTTTGGGATTCGCGAAGTGATCGTCAATGTACATCACTTCGCCGACATGGTTGTCGATTACCTGAAGAAGAACGACAACTTCGGGATGCGGATTGAAATCTCGCGCGAAGACGTTTTGCTCGATACCGGCGGTGGGCTGAAGAAGGCAGCATGGTTCTTTCTTGAAGAGGGTCGCGCGGACGAGCCGTTTCTCGTGCACAACGTCGATGTGCTCAGCACGATTGATTTTCGCAGCATGGCGGAAGCTCATAAGCAGAATCGGGCGCTCGCGACGCTGGCAGTGCAGGATCGCGAGACGTCGCGCTACCTGCTGTTCGACGAGCAGCAGCAACTCTGCGGACGCCGGGCGGGTAGCGGTCAAGAGCCAGAAATTGTCCGGCCATCCAAGGAAACGCAGGCCCTGGCATTTTCGGGTGTGCATGTAATTTCTCCGCGGCTTCTTTTGAGGCTGGCCGAAGGTGGCGTCTTTTCGATCATCAACTCCTATCTGCGGCTGGCGGGCGAGGGGGAAAAGATCCTTGCATTTCGTGTCGACGAATTTTATTGGCGGGATCTCGGCCGTCCCGAAAACTTGACGCAGGCCGCCCAGGATGTTGACCAGCAACTTCTCCAGCTATCGCAGAGACGGAAGGAGTCTTGAGGGCGACATGGGGCTGCGGCAAGAAGAAGGGTAATCGCGATGCGGGTACTCGGCTACACGTGGGTGGGCGTGCGAACTGCCGACCTGCCATCAACTGCGCGCTTCTTTTGCGACGTGCTGGGCTTATCTGTTGTGCAGGAAGGTAAGGGGATGGTTCAGTTTGAGGTGCCCTCGGGACAGTTGTTCGAGGTCTTCGGCGCGGAGAGTCGTTTCTATCCGCTCCATGCTTGTCCTGTTCTGGCCTTTCAAGTCGAGGATGTGCGCGCGGCCAGGAAGGAACTGGAGTCACGGGGGGTAGAGTTCGTCACCGATGTCGAGGGCAGCGAATCCGAGGCCTGGACTTACTTTCGCGGCCCCGACGGCTACCTGTACGAGCTTTGGCAAACGGAGCGACCGCTGAAAGCGCTGCCGGCTAACTAGCGCCATTTGTCTGAGACCGACCGGACTTTGCACTTGCGGCGAGCCTCCGGCTTCGGTACCATTCTCTGCACGCCTTGAAACAGCTATGAATCGTGGCCTTCTACATCGAATTACTGTCGTCGTCCGCGGGGTACGAGTATTCGTTCCCATCGCGGTGCGGAGGGATACAGCGAGCTGAGAAAACGGAAATCTTAAAGGCTCCCGAATCCCGCCCCGCCAGAAACGCTGGCCTGGTGGGTTTTGCTTTTTTAGGATACGCAGGCTGCATAGGCAGGAAGGTCGCATGAAAGACAACACGCCGTTAACCGCAAAAAGCATGACCGCAAAAAGCATGACTGGCGCCAGCATTCTATGGGAATGCCTGGAGCGCGAAGGCGTCAAAACAGTATTCGGTTATCCGGGAGGCGCCATTCTGCCCGCCTATGACGCGCTCAAGGGCAGCAAGATCCATCATATTCTGGTGCGCCACGAACAAGGCGCGACCCACATGGCGGACGGTTATGCCCGCGCCAGCGGGCAGGTGGGGGTCGCGGTGGCGACTTCTGGCCCGGGCGCGACGAACATGGTCACGGGAATTGCCACGGCCATGCTGGATTCGTCGCCGATCGTGTGCATTACGGGGCAAGTAGGAAGCAAGCTGATCGGCTCGGATGCATTTCAGGAAACGGATATTACCGGCGTTACGCTGCCCATCACCAAGCACAATTATCTGGTGACGCACGCGAGCGAAGTCGCGCGCACGGTTCGCGAAGCTTTCTACGTGGCGCGCTCCGGCCGTCCGGGGCCAGTGCTGATCGACATCACCAAAGACGCACAACAGACGACGTGCGAATTCGACTGGGAGGCGGCCAAGCCGCAACTGCCCGGATATCGTCCGGATCTTTCGCCGGAGCCGAAGGAATATGAGCAGGCGCTGGAGTTGATTCATAACGCCAAGCGGCCGGTGATTCTGGCGGGGCATGGCATCATTATTTCCGGAGCTATGGCGGAAGTGCGCGAATTCGCGGAGCGCACGGGCATTCCCGTGGCGCTCACGCTGCTGGGAATCGGCGCATTTCCTGCGGCTCATCCCTTAAACCTGGGCATGATGGGCATGCACGGCGAGGCCTGGGTGAATCACACGATTCAGGAGGCCGATCTGCTGCTGGCTTTCGGTATGCGTTTCGACGATCGTGTGACTGGCAACCTGAAGACGTACGCATCGAATGCGAAGAAGATTCACATTGAGATTGATCCGGCGGAGATCAATAAAAACGTCAAAGTGGATGTGCCGCTGGTCGGCGACCTGCGCGAAGTGCTGCATGAACTGCTGCCGAAAGTTGAGACGATTGACCGCAGCGAGTGGCTCGACTCCATCGATAAATTGAAGGGCGATGCCGCGGTGCGCGACATCCAGAACCTGCCTGACAGCGGACATCTTTATGCAGCCCACGTGATCAACGATCTGTGGCGCGAGACGCGAGACGGCGACACGGTTGTAGTGACCGACGTGGGCCAGCATCAGATGTGGGAGGCGCAATACTACAAGCACGAGAAGGCGCGCAGTCTGATCACTTCGGGAGGCTTGGGTACGATGGGCTTCGCCCTGCCCGCAGCGATCGGTGCCAAGGTGGCGCGGCCGGAAGCGGATGTGTGGGTGGTGTGCGGTGATGGTGGCTTCCAGATGACTCTGTGTGAACTGGCGACCATTGTGCAGGAGAAATTGAAGGTAAACATCGCCATTATCAACAACGGCTTTCTGGGTATGGTGCGGCAGTGGCAGGAATTCTTCTACGAACGCAATTATGCGGCGACGCCGCTGCTGAACCCGGATTTCGCCAAGTTGGGCGAGGCTTACGGCATTCGCAGTATGACGGTCACGGAACGCTCGCAGGTGGTCCCTGCGGTGCAGGCGGCGAAGGAGCATGATGGGCCAGTGCTCATCAACTTCCGCGTGGAACAAGAGGACACGGTGTACCCCATGGTGGCGGCGGGGGCGTCGTTGCACGAGATGATCCGGCGGCCCAGCAAGATTGTGGAGACCGCCGAGGACGAATAGATGATCAAAGACGAAGATGAGTAGAGACGACGGATAGAGAAACCATGCTGAACACATACGTGGTGTACGTGGAGAACAAGCCGGGCGTGCTGACGCGCGTGGCTTCGCTATTCCGCCGGCGCGCTTTCAACATTGACTCGCTGACGGTGGGGCGCACGGAAAAGCCCGAGGTCTCGCGCATGACGATCACGGTCGATGCTGACGTCGATCAAGCCAAGCGCATCGAGGCCAATCTCTACAAGCTCGTCAACGTGCTTCTGGTGGAAAACATCACCAACCAGCCTGCCATCGTGCGCGACCTGGCGATGATCAAAGTCGCGGCGACGCATGAGGCGCGTTCGCATGTGCTGGAACTGGCTGGCGTGTTCCGGGCGCGTGTCGTAGACGTTGCTCCGGAGTCGCTTACGATTGAAATCACCGGGGCGGAAGACAAGATCGATGGCTTGCTCGAGGTCTTGCGTCCCTACGGAGTGCTGGAGATGGTGCGGACCGGGATTGTAGCCATGCGGCGCGGTAAGTCTTCAACCGGAGCGCAGGGTACAAACAGCACAGATCAGGATGTAGCCGAGGAAGATGTGTCGCACTCGGTATGAATCGTCCGTGTGGACGGAAGACTGGAAGACTAATTGGCTGTTGGATTTAGGGACGGGCCGGCTGCTTTTTTGGTCCCAGAGTAATCACCTCTTTGTAACCAATGTAAGTTACTGAAGTTTCCAGGAAATCCCCCAAATCATTGTTTCTAAAAGCGTTAGCTGGTATTCATAAGGGAGCTGGGTATCCTTCCCGGCCGCAGTGTGCTCACGCATATGACTGGTGCCACCAGCGTTGCCACAGGTCTGCCTTCCCACTCGCATTCGTGGAGAGGTATGTCCTTCCCCGCCAAGGCGTTCATCACGCTGATTGTGATTGCCGGGTTGGGCACGCTGATCTATGGCGGAATCCACCAGAGCAGTAAGAACATTGCGGAATTTATCTGTTATCTGGGCATCGCTATTCTGGCGTCCCGGCTCAAAGTAAATCTGCCGGGCATTACGGGCACACTGTCGGTGAATTTTCTGTTCATCCTGATCGGCGTTCTGGAACTCAGCTTCACCGAAACGCTGATTCTGGGCGCGGTCTCCATGATGGCGCAGTGCCTGTATCCGGAACGTCCTAAAGCGCTGCAGTTGACGTTCAATGTGTGCGCGGGAGCGGTTTCGACAGCGCTGGCATACGAGGTCTATCACCATCCGCTAGCGAATCTTGTGGTGGGCAGCCGGCCGGTTCTGCTGGGAGTGGCGGCGACGGTTTACTTCATCGCCAACGCGGGTTCGATCGCGGCGGTGATTTCGCTGACCGAGCGCCGCCCGCTCACCCGGATTCTGGTGGATTGTTATTTCTGGTCGTTCCCTTACTACCTGGTGGGAGCGGGGATCGCCGGCGGGATTGCATGGCTCAACCAGACTTTCAACTGGGAGACGTCGTTGCTCATGGTGCCGGCGGTATACGTCATTTACCGGTCGTATCGCTTGTACCTCGGCAAACTGGAGGACGAGAAACGCCACGTCGAGGAGATGGCGAACCTGCACCTTCGCACCATCGAAGCCCTGGCGCTGGCCATTGAAGCCAAAGACCACACCACGCACGAGCACCTGCAGCGGGTGCGGGTTTATGCCATTGAAGTGGCGAAGGAACTGGGCGTGAGTGGGCCGGAGTTGGAAGCCCTGCACGCCGCGGCCCTTCTGCACGACATCGGCAAACTCGCGGTGCCGGAGCACATTATCTCGAAGCCCGGCCGCCTCACGCCGGAAGAATTCGAGAAGATGAAGATTCATACCCTGGTCGGCGCCGAGATTCTGGAACGCGTGCGATTCCCCTATCCGGTCGTGCCGATTGTGCGCGCCCACCACGAAAAGTGGGACGGCTCCGGCTACCCGCTGGGCTTGAAGGGCGCGGAAATTCCCATTGGAGCGCGCATCCTCTCGGCGGTCGACTATCTCGATGCCCTGGCATCTGATCGCCAGTACCGGCGAGCGCTGCCCATGCGGGAGGTAATACAGAAGCTGGCGGCGGAGTCGGGCAAGTCGTTTGATCCAAAGGTTGTCGAAATTCTGCAGAAGCGCTACCAGTATCTGGAACGGCTCGCCGTGGCCAAGTCGGCACAGGATCCCACGGGTCCGCTTTCCACCGCGATCAAAATCGAGCGTGGGCTGGAGCCGGCAGCCGGGTTCGAGAACGCGACTGCGCAGGACTACGCAGGACGAGAAAACACGTTCCTGTCTTCCATCGCGGCGGCCCGGCAGGAGGCGCAATCGTTGTTCGAACTGAGCCAGGATCTGGGAGCTTCGCTCAGTTTGACCGAAACGCTTTCGGTGTTCTCCGTGAAGCTGAAGCCGATGGTGCCTTACGATGCCATCGCTATTTACATCAAGCGCGACGACGAACTTGTCCCGGAGTATGTGAACGGCGACAATTATCGGCTGTTTTCTTCCCTGCGTATTCCGAACGGGCAGGGACTCTCAGGCTGGGTGGCGCACAACCGGAAACCGATCATCAACGGCAACCCGTCGGTGGAACCGGGATACTTGAACGATCCTTCGAAGTTCAGCACGCTGCGCTCGGCGCTGGCGGTGCCGCTGGAGGGCGTGTCCGGTGTGATCGGGGTTCTGGCGCTCTACCGGGGCGAACGCGACGCCTTCACCACCGATCACCTGCGCATTTTGCTCGCGGTCAGCGGGAAGATGGCGCTGTCGATCGAGAACGCGCTCAAATACCAGCAGGCGGAAAATTCGGCGATCACCGACTACCTTACGGGACTGCCCAATGCCCGCTCGCTCTTCCTGCAACTCGACCGGGAACTGGCACGCTGCAAGCGCGATAACTCGTCGCTCACCGTCATGGTGTCTGACATGGACGGCTTCAAACAGATCAACGACCGCTTCGGACATCTCGAGGGCAATCGTGTGTTGCGCCTTTTTGCCCAGGCGCTGAAAGACAGCAGCCGCGAATACGACTATGTCGCGCGCATGGGCGGCGACGAATTCGTGGTGATGGCTCCGGGCCTGACGGTCGATGCTGCCGGCAAGAAGGCGGAGCAGATGCGAGCCCTGGCTCGGCAGGCTGGCAGCGAAGTCTGTGGCGAAGATATCCTGTCGCTCAGCGTCGGACGCGCGATGTACCCGGAAGACGGCAACGACGCGGAACAACTTCTGGCCGAGGCCGACCGCCGCATGTATCTCGAAAAGCAGAAGGAGCTTTCCTATAAAGACCGGCGTTCCCACCCGCGCATGAAGTGCCGGGTCACGATCGAAATGCAGGCCGAGGTGGGCGGGGCTCCCATGTTCGCCAACGTTACCGATGTGAGCCTGGGCGGCTGCTTCGTCGAAACCAGCACCATTCTTGCGCCGGGCAGCAAGATCAAGCTGGGATTCTCGATGGATGATGGCAGTTTGTCGGCGGAAGGCGTGGTGGTGAGACTCGATCCCGGGTCGGGCGTTGCCATTCAGTTCCGGGAGATGAACCGGGAAGGCCGTGAGCGGATGTTCAAGATTCTCGAGTTCGTGCAGAAGACGACCACGTTCTACAACAACCGCTACCTTAATAGTCTGACCAAGGGCTGATTCGGGGATCGGGGAAGCTGGATCTCAGGATTGCGTTCGCGCAGCAATCTGCATGGTGGTGGCGCGAACAATCTCGGCGCCCATTTGATCGAGCGGCAGAATTTTATCGGCCAAGCCGCTCCGGGCGACGAAGCCGGGCATGCCCCAAACCACGCTGCTGGCTTCATCCTGTACGTAGATGCGAGCTCCTAAACTGCGCAGCGTTTCGCATCCCTTGAGCCCGTCCTGCCCCATACCGGTGAGAACCACCGCCAGCGACCGGGCTGCAAACACGCGGGCGACCGAGTGGAAGAGCACATCCACCGACGGGCGACAGAAATTTTCCTTTGGTCCCTGGTGAGTCTTGAGGATAACGCGTCCATCCTCCTCGCTGATCACCATGTGAAAGTCTCCCGGCGCAATGATCGCGCAACCGGGCGTCAGCGACTGACCAGAGATGCACTCCCGCACCGGCAACGCCGATTTCGCCGACAGCCGTGCCGCCAGCAGAGAGGTGAAGATGGCCGGCATATGCTGCGCGATGACAATGGGCACGGGAAAGCTAGCCGGCAAGGACGGAAGCAGCCGGGCCAGTGCGTCGGGGCCACCGGTGGAGACTCCAATCGCAACCACTCGCACTGGGGATAGAACTCGTGGCCGATGAAGCGTGGGTATCGGCGGGGTGTGCGCGCTGAGTCTTGTCGCCGGGGCGAGACTGGCGGGTGCCTCGGGCAAACGGCAAAGAGCCCGAATCTTAGGGATGAGCTCGCGCGAGATGGCCGCGAGCGTGGCCGTCATGTCGACATTGCTCGGCTTGGTGACGTAATCGGTAGCGCCGAGAGATAGAGCTTCGAGCGTGACGGACGCTCCGCGCTCGGTCAGGCTGCTGAACATGATGATGGGAACGCGGGCGTCGATCTTGCGCAGCTCACGGACGGTTTCCAGCCCGTCCATCTCCGGCATTTCGAAATCGAGCAGGACGATGTCAGGCTTGAGGGCGGGAAATTTCGCCAGCGCGACACGCCCGTTGACCGCAGTGCCTGCGACCTCCAGGTCCGGGTCTTGAGCGATGGCCAGCGACAGTGCCTTGCGAATTACCACGGCGTCGTCGACCAGCAGCACTCGCTTTTTTGTGGGTTGCGGCAATCGGCCCAGGGGCTCCTTTTCGGTTCAGTCGGTCATCTGCCGGCTTGCGCAGCCCTGGTTTTGAGAGGCTCGAGTGCAGGCGAGGCAACGGCTCCGGAGGTCCCCTCAAGCTTGAACTGGCTCACAAGACTGTGGAGTTGGGCCGCCATTTCGGCCAGATCGTTGGCTGCTTTCTGCGATTCCTGAGCGCTCGACGACGTGCCGCGAGCCGCTTCGGCTACACCCTCGATGTTGCGCGTGATCTCCTCCGAGCCCTTGGCCGCGTCAGCCACGTTGCGGGTCATCTCGTTGGTCGTGGCGCTCTGCTGCTCGACCGCAGTGGCAATGGTGCCCGAGATGTCGTTGATCTGGGTGATCACGCCGCTGATGGTGCCAATGGCCTCGACCGCGCCCTGGGCGTCGGTCTGGATAGCGGTGATTTTGCGGCTGATGTCTTCGGTGGCCTTGGCAGTCTGCTTGGCCAGTTCCTTGACCTCGTTGGCGACGACGGCGAAGCCTTTGCCGGCTTCTCCGGCGCGGGCGGCTTCGATGGTGGCGTTGAGGGCGAGGAGGTTGGTTTGCTGGGCGATGGAGGTGATGACCTTGATGACGGCGCCGATCTCGGCGCTGGAGGCGCCTAGCTTGGCGACGTTGGCGTTGGCGGCATGAGCGGTTTGCACCGCGTTGGAAGCGACGGTGGCCGCCTCGTGGGCATTGGTTGCGATGGACTGGATGGTCGAAGTCATTTCGTCGGCCCCGGTGGAAACGCTCTGCAGGTTCTGACTGACCTGCTGGGAGGCTTTGGAGACGGTGCCCGCCTGGGCGGATGTTTCTTCGGAGTTGGCGGAGATCTGCTGGCTGGTGGCGGAGAGCTCCTCGCTGGCACTGGCCACGTGCTGGGCGTTTTCGATGATGGCGAGAATCATGGTCTTCAGGCTGTGATTCACTTTGTTGATGGCTCGGGTCAGGTCGCCAAGTTCGTCCTGGCTTCGGACCGGCAGGTCGTCCCTGGTCAGATCACCGGCTGCAATCGCCTCCGCCTGGGCCAGGACGGATTGGGTTGCCCGCGAGATGCCGCGGCTCAAGAAGATGGCGACGAACAGTCCTATGGCGATGTCCACGAAGGTAGCGACCAGCAGCGTTATTGTCACGGACCGAGTCTCCGCACGCATGTGCGCGGCTTCCTCTTGCAGCAATTTGTCGTTGGAGTTGGCCACCTCCACGAGGGATTTCCTCATCGCCTCCGTGGCCGGCGCGTCCTTCAAGGCAGCGATCGTGGGGACGCGCACGGCCATAACCCGGTCCTGGTCGTCCTTGAGGTTCCCCAACTGCACAAAGCTGAGCACCGTGCTGACCGCCATCAAGCTGAGGATCACTCCGAAACTCAACCCCAGCTTCTTTCCCAGCGTGAAACGCATTTTGATCTCCTGCGCGTTCTAAGAATTTATGACCCTTGGCGATTTCCCGTTCTCCCGAAATTCCGTTTTCTCGAAATCCCGTTTAGCACCCGGGCGTGGTCGCATCCGTCGCGGCGAGAACCTGGCACACGCTTCCGCTGTCGAGCACGTGCAGAAGGTTTCCCGCCAGCTTGTGGACTCCGAGAATCATGCTGCGGACCGCTCCGCGCAGAGTGTCGGGTGGGGCCTCAAAACTGGACTCCGAAACCTCGATGACTTCCCCGATCTCATCCACCAGAAGGCTTACCCCGCCCTCAGAGGTGCGAATCACCACGTTGATGGGCGGAGCCCCGTCGGCTCTCCGGGGCAGACCCAGACGGCGCCGCAGATCAATGGCCAGCACGATCTGCCCGCGAAGATTGATCAGTCCCTCCACCGCCGGCGGAGCCAAGGGCACCGGCGTCATCGGCTGAAAACGGATCACTTCCTGCACAGCCGGCACCGGCACACCGAATAAATGTCCGTCCAGCAGAAACGTGCAGAATTGTTGGGACGGCATGAAGTCGCTCCTAGAGTCTGCCTGCGTGAGGTTCGGCTGCGTCCAGCAGTCCGGGGATAGCTGCCCGCATGATGGCGGGTACATCCAGGAGATCGGTTACGTGGTGCTGGATCACGAACGAACCCATCACTCCGGCTCGGGGAGCGAGCGACTCGACTGCGGTGCGCTCCTCCACGATGTCGATAATGCCGTCTACGATCAGGCCCACGGTATGCTTGCCCTCGGAATACACCACGACCTGGATGGAGCCTGCATCCGCCAGCATTTCCGCCGCGCTGGTGGCAGGAACAATGGCGGGAATGATGGCGGACAGGCGAACCAGCGGGATGATCTGTCCACGGTATTGCATGACTTCCTGCGTGCCGGCGTGCTCGACCACGGAGCGCGGAAATTCCTCGAGGCGCGCCACCATCGCCAGTGGAATCGCGACCCGGCCTTCCAGTCCGTTCTCGGCGAGCAGCAAGGCGAGTTCGTCGCGGACACCCTCCAGGACGGTCGCCTCGCTGGGGCTTTTGTCGTGTGCCGCATGGCCTGCTTCGGCGATGACCTGGGCGCGTTGCGCCAGCCCGAGCACGTCGAGAATCAGCGCCACGCGACCGTCTCCCATGATGGTGGCGCCGGAATAGGCGCTGATCGCTTTGAGTTGCTTGCCCAGGGGCTTGACCACGATTTCCTGGGTATCGGTGATTTCGTCGACGATCAGCCCAAACTGACGGTCTTCGGCTTGGAGCACGACGATGTTGATGGCAGAGGCACGGGCGGCATCGTTCGCCGCGCTGTCGCGGATCCCGAGTTCCCGGTCGAGGTACACCAGGGGCAGCAAGCGTCCGCGCAAGCGATAGACAGGAACGCCATGAACCAGCTCGATCCCGGGTCCGCTCTGCTCGGAGTCTAATCGCACCAAAGCTAATAGGCTGACCTGGGGAATAGCAAAGCGCTCGCCCCCGCCGGTTACGATCAGGGCCGGAATAATGGCCAGGGTCAGCGGAATTCTTACTCGAACCGTAGTGCCCCTCCCCGGCGTGGATTGGATATCGACCGTACCACCAATTTTTTCCACATTCGTTTTGACCACGTCCATCCCGACCCCGCGGCCGGACACGTTAGTGACTTTTTCGGCGGTGGAGAACCCCGGCAGAAAAATCAAGTTGAAGACATCGCGGTCGGGCATGCTTGTGGCTTGCCGGGCCGAGATGAGGCCGCGCTCCGTGGCTTTCCTCCGGATGCGGTCGCCACTCAGTCCAGCGCCATCGTCCGAGATCTCGATGTTGACCTGCCCGCCTTCGTGGAAGGCCCGCAAGGTCAAATTTCCCGCCGGATTCTTGCCGGCGCACTTGCGGGTTTCAGGCTCTTCAATGCCGTGGTCCATGGAGTTGCGGACCAGATGGGTCAGCGGATCTTTGATGGCTTCGATGATGGTGCGGTCAAGTTCGGTATCCTGGCCCTCCATCACGAGCTGAACTTCCTTGCCACAGCTGTGGGCGAGATCGCGAACCGTGCGGGGAAACCTGTTCCAGAGATTGCCGATCGGCTGCATGCGGGTCTTCATGACTTGTTCCTGCAGTTCGGTCGCGATCAGATTCAAGCGCTGGGAGACAGCCTGAAGCCCGGCATCCTGCGTGCTGTTGGAGAACTGCAGCAATTGGTTGCGGGCGAGCACCAGTTCGCCTACCAGATTCATAAGGCGGTCCAGCAGAGTGACACCCACCCGGATCGTCTCGACCGCCGCCTCCGGATTGCGGGCGTCCTGGGTCGTCGGTGCCGCTGGGGCCTCGTCGGGATGGGTTGGTACAGGGGTGATTACATCGGCACCCTTGGGCAGCTCGGCGTGCTGTGGCTCCGCTGCATGGATAACGTTCCCGGCCTGCCCCTGGCTGGGTTCGACGAGGACGCCGCAAACCTTGGCTGGCTCCGACGGCTCTTTCTTACGACGAGGCTTGCGCTTGGGCTTGCTTGCCGCCGTGCCTGGAGATGGCTGCGAAGCGAGCTCAGCCGACGCAGCGGTCTCGGCCAGCGGAACTGGCTGCTGCAGCGACAGATCGTCGTCGGGCACCTGATCCGAGGGGGCCAGAGATGCGTCGGCCTGCCCGGCCTGCAGGCGGGCCAGAACTTCGATGAGAGGCGCATAATCTTCGTCGCCGTCCTTTTCAGAAGCCTGAATCGCGGCGAGCATGTGACGAACCGCATCCACCATCGCGAGCAAGCCGCTGGTGATGTCGCCGTTCAAGCTCAGCTCGCCGTCGCGCAGCCGCGACAGCAGGCTTTCACCGGCGTGCGCCAACTTTTGCAGTCGGTCAAAACCCAGAAATCCACAGCTTCCCTTGATGGTATGGATGGTCCGGAAAACGCTGGCCAAAAGCTCTTTGGAGGAAGGCTCGCTCTCCAGTTTCACCAGTTCCTGGTCGAGGCGGTCCAGGTTCTCGTTGCTCTCGATAAGAAAATCCTTAACGATTTCATCCATAGATCGATTTCCGTCGCTGGCGCTCCGGTTTGGAATGCACGTCCGAAGCCTCGAGTTCGAACATTCCCGCACGCAGGGACGTGTCGGCTCGCGTCTGCGTTCTGTCTCCACGCCGCATCCTCTAGGCACATCGGCATCCGCCGAGGCAACTTAAGCTTCGAGGCTGGATTCTGAGCTGCATTCTGAGCCTGAACCGGTCGCAGGCGGGATGCGCTTGAAGGCCGCCGCCTGCGCCCTTACACTGGAAGCATGCACGTGCACGCTCATGGCGGGGGCGGTCCTACGCGGGTTCTGAAGATATCGCTCGCGGTGACCCTGGCCTACATTGTCCTGCTGGTTGTGGCGGGCATCCGCGCTCATTCCCTGGCGCTGCTTTCCGAAGCCGGACATAATCTTTCCGATTTCCTCGCCCTTCTGCTGTCTCTGGTCGCCGTCTATTTTCAGGCGCGCCCGGCCAGTTCTACCAAGACATACGGCTATCACCGCGCAGGAGTGCTGGCTGCCCTGGTGAACGCGACCTCGCTGGTTGCGGTTTCGTTCTTTATCTTCTACGAGGCGTTCCGTCGCCTGCAGCATCCCGAGCACGTGCAGGCCAGCGTGATGATGTGGGTCGCCGCCGCGGGCGTGGTGATGAATGGAGCAATCGCGCTGCTGCTCTACCGCTCGAGCCGGGGCTCCGGCGGAGACGTGAATATCCGCAGCGCGCTGCTGCACGAAGTTGGCGATACACTTTCGACCGCGGCCGTGATTGCCGGAGGCTGGGCCATTCTGGTCACGGGAAACTATTGGATCGATTCGGCGCTTTCCTTCGGCATCGGCGCGCTGATCTTGTGGTCAGGCTTCGGCATCGTGCGCGAGACGCTCAACATTTTGCTGGAGGGCACGCCCCGCGGCATGCAACTGGAAAAGATCGAGTCCGCGATCCGCTCGATTGGCGGAGTCAATGACGTGCATGATCTCCACGTGTGGAGCATTGGATCGGAGACCCACGCGCTCTCCTGCCACATTTCGATTGCCGACATTCCGCCGTCGGTCAGCGAGCGCATTCTGCGCGACGTGAAGGAGTGTCTGCTGCACGACTTCCGCATCGTCCACACGACCATCCAGTTCGAGCATGTAGTGTGCGAAGTAGCGCATGGCTGCGTGATTCCGGTTACCGAGAGCGAAGAACACCATCATCACAGCCACTAACAGGTCGACACCGGATCGACCGTTAACTCGACCACTCGAACATCTTCCGCGAGCCCTCGGTTCCTTCGAGCAAGTTCGGCAATTCGGCGCACCGCGCCGCCAAGGTGTCGACGCACAAGGGCAGGTCCGATTGAATCTCTGCAGCGGCTGGGTATTCTCGTTCGTTGACCAGACGGGTGACGGCGTTGCCGAGCACCTCGCTCGCACTCTGTGGATGCAGAGTCTGCCGCAGGAAGCGGACGTTCTCTTCTTGCCAGCGGTTCGTGTAGAGATGGCCGGCGAATTCCCACAGACACGGAGGGCCACCTCCGGCCTCACCGGTCCAAGGAGCGAAGACTGGATTCTCATCTTTGGAGTACATGAGACACGATATGTACTGCACCGCTGCGATCGCGCGGCCCGTCGTTGCAACCGTCCACCAGTCTGTCCAGAGGAGACTGACATCGGGAAGGAGAACGCCCAGAGCCGCCAGGGCCGCAATCCACCGGTAAGGGCGCGCGCCAGTTCCCGAGTATGAGAGTCCTCGTTGATCGTCGATCTCCTCGAGAATCGACTCTCGCATGAATTTCGAAACCGCCATGCTCTGCGCCGGCGTGAGATGGTGGTCGAAGACTTCTCTGTTCGCAAGCACAGGATACAAGTGCTCGACGAACCCTCCGAATTCGCTGCGCTCGCCGCGAAGGTCCTCGTGCCATGCCTTCAGGCAAGATGGAAGCAGATACGTAAATAAAGGCCCCTGGATTTCCGTGTACAGCAGGTCTTGCGTGTACTCCCATAAATCGCTGACGTCAGGCCGTTCGCCGGGGTGCAGGCGCGACAGTCGGAGAAGATGCTTTCGATTGCCTTCGTGAGCTTCCTGCGTGATCTTTTCGGGCGGCTTTGATCCGAGGACGCGCCGAAGAGCGATTGTCCTGTCTGTCTTGTTCGTAGACATATTATTCAAAGTAGCGAGAGCAGGCGTTTCGAACAATTCCTGAAGTTCAATTCCTGAATGAGGTTCAGTCTTATGGTTCTAGTCTCGCACAATCTATGGGGCAGCCTGTCCATCGAAAATTTCTCGGACCCGCTCGATCGTGTCCGCCTCTTCCGCCGACTTATCCGGACGCAGCCGCCCAATCCTCGGAAAGCGCAGCGCGTATCCGCTCTCGTGCCGGTCGGACCGCATCATGTTGTTGAAGGCCACTTCCAGCACGATCTTCGGCTCAACGACGCGGCGGAATCCCTGATCTTCGAGCGTATGATCGAGGAACCACTGCGTCATCTCGGCAATCTCGGAATCGGTAAGGCCGGAATAGGCCTTGCCGATATTCAGCAGTTTTTCCTTATTCGTGTCCCACACGGCGAAGGTGTAGTCGCTGAGCACGCCCACGCGCTTGCCGTGTCCATACTCGACCGCGGTCACGACGACATCGAGCGTGGCCAACTCCCGCTTCATCTTCAGCCACGATTTTCCACGCTTGCCCGGCGTGTACGCAGAGTCGAGATCTTTGATCATCAAGCCTTCATTCCCGCGCTCCTGCGCTGCCGCAAAGAGTTCCTCTAACTCGTCGGGCGACGAGGCGCGAAATACCGGCGAGCGGATGATGCGAGCCAGCGAGATTTCTTCCTCGTTTCCGAATGATAACGTTCCTTGTGTCCCGATCTTCCTCTGCGGCTCCCTGTGACCTCTGTGGTTGAGATTCTTAGCAATCAGCTCATCCAGAATCAGGGCTCGCTCCCGCAGTGGACGATCCATTACCAACTCCCCGCCGGCATACAAGATGTCGAACACCAGAAACGCGACCGGAGCTTCTTGGAGCATTTTGTCGCTGACTTTCTTACGCCCGAGGCGTTGCTGCAAAACGCTGAACGGCCGCGCGTGTCCCGCCGCATAGTCCCAGGCCACAATCTCTCCATCCAGAATCGCATCCTGTGCCAACCCCGTCAGCGCATCCGGCAACTCGGGAAATGACTCGGTAATCTCATCTCGCGTGCGGGAGAAAAACCTTGCCTCACCATTCGCGACATGAGCCTGGGCGCGGATGCCGTCATACTTATCCTCAACCGCCGCTTCTGCGAAGTAACTCAGACCCTCTTCCGCCGACTCGATCGGGCTGGCCAGCATAAAGCCCAGCGGATGAAACAGCCGCATCTCAGCCTGGGCCAACCGGCTTTTCGACGCCAAACGCACGGTCTCACCGATGTCCCCCACCAGCATGTTGGCGTGCTGAACCTCCGCCAGCGTTGCAGCATAGGCCCGGGCAATCGCTTCCTCAACCAGACTCTCTTTCAGTCCAATCCGCAGATCGCCGGTCATGATCTTGACAATGTACTTGGCTTCGAGCGGCGTGGCGCGTGAGATGAGATCGCGCACGAGGTCCGCCTTGGCCGCGGGTCCCCGCGCCGCCGCAATCTGACGGTAGGTTTGCTCGACTTCCAATACGGCCACGCCTTGGCCGGTACGCTCAGGAAGGACTTCGCCGGCGACTGCTCCCAGGTCACCGTGCCGGCGGTAAGCAGCCGTCAGTTCGGCCTCGTCGCGTCCCGACAGTTCCGCCACGATCTGCCAGAGCGACCGCCCGCCAACCTGCAGCGTGGTCTCTTCCCAAGCCGGAAACGCCCGCCCCGAAAGGAAGATCGCCGACACGGCTGCCTCGTCCGTCGTACGCGATTTCAAGTAGTCCGCGACGATACCCGTTTTCAGCAGCTTCTTCGCCGTCGCTGCAATCGCTTCGCAAGCTATCGCCAATCGCTGCATGAAACTCCGATCATAGCGCCGCCGTCTCGCCGGCCTTTCGCCAGAGGATCCTGACCTCGCTCCTAACTCTCTCCCCTGCTTAAACTTAGCGAGCTAGCAACCAATCTTAAACGACTCCCAGCCTGTGGTACCCTAAGGGTGCGTCGTGTGAGCGTAAGGAGCATCAAAACAGTCGTGCGTACACTGCGAAATTACTTGCGATTCCTGATTGCCGTCCAACTTTTGCCCGCGCTTGAGAGCGGGGAAGAAACTCTGGTCGGCGGGCAAGCCGTACTCGAGGGCGTGATGATGCGCTCCCCGCACGCCTGGGCGATCGCCTGCCGCAAACCCTCAGGCGAAGTGGTCACCATGAGCGAACCGCTGGAGCGGCCGTCCGAGAAACATAAATGGATGGCCTGGCCGATCGTGCGTGGCGTTATGACGCTCGGCTACGCCATGAATCTCGGCTACCGCGCCCTGCGCTTCTCGGCGAACGTCGCCATCGAAGACCTGATGCAGGAAGGCCAAGAAAAAAGTGATGTGCCGACAGCCGCCTCGGCTGTCCCGCCAGCGCGAAGCGCGGCGGAATCTTCCCAGACGCAGAGGTCTTCCGAGTCGCGCGAAAAGGCAGCCACAGTCAGCAACTGGCTGGCGGCTGGAAATCTTCTGCTCTCGCTGGGTTTCTTCATTTTCATGTACAAATACGTCCCGCTGCTGGCGGCGACGGAGCTCAAAAAGATCGACCCGGCGCTGGGCGGGCGAATTGTTTTCAATCTGATTGATGGCGGCATCCGCCTCGTGCTGTTCCTGCTCTTCATTTGGGGAGTTTCGCTCTGGAAGGACATTCGCCGGGTTTACGAGTATCACGGCGCTGAGCACAAAACCGTCTTTGCTTTCGAGAATGGCGATCCGCTCAACATCGCGGCGGTGCAGAAGTATTCGACGTATCACCCGCGCTGTGGCACCAGCTTCCTGATGACGGTGATGCTGATCTCGATCGGCTTTTACATGCTGGTTCCGTTTACCACGTTCTGGGCGCGCTTCGCCTCACGCATCGCTTTGTTGCCGATCATCGCCGGAGTTTCGTACGAGATTATCCGCTTCGCGGCCAAGCACCGCGGATCGCTCTTTGCGCTGATGACCGCGCCTGGTTTGTGGCTGCAGCGCATCACCACCCAGCCGCCATCGGACGAGATGGCACAATGCGCCATCACCGCCCTCGACCACGCCATGTCGCTTGAGAAAGAACGCGGCGGCGAGCTGGTGATTGCCTAGCGGTCCCAACCTGGGAAACCGTCGTTGGTCGTCTGTCGTTAGTCGTTGGCCTCCACTCCACAACATTCTAGAGTGGCAATTGGAGGCATCAACATGTCAGCATCATTCAAGGATTTGCGGGTGTGGCAGGAAGCGATGAGATTCACAGTTGAGATCTACCGCGCGACGGCGCAGTTTCCACGCCACGAGTTGTATGGTTTGAGCAATCAGTTGCGGAGAGCGGCCGTATCGATCCCGAGCAATATCGCTGAGGGGAAAGGACATCGCTCCGACCGAGAATTCGGAATTTTTCTCCACCATTCACGAGGCTCCCTGCTGGAAGTACAAACGCAAATTATGATCGCCAAGGAACTACAATACATAAGCGGCGATGATGCGGAGCGAATCCTCTTGTCGTCAGACGCCATAGGCCGAAGCCTCAATAGCCTCATCAACTCGCTGAAGGAAAGAGTTGCCTGAAGCAGAGGCTAACGACTAACGACTAACGACCAACGACGGTTCTCATGTTTGAAAGACTGGACCAAATCGAAGCCCGCTACGACGAGCTGACCAACGCTCTCGCTTCGCCGGAGATCGTGAACGATTCGGCGAGATACCAGAAGACTGCCAAGGCGCACGCTGAAATTGCGCCCATCGTCGAGAAGTACCGTGAGTACAAAGATCTGACCAAGGGCATCGCCGACAGCAAAGCCATGCTCTCCGACGAAAAAGACGCGGAGATGCGGGCCTATGCGCAGGAAGAACTGACGCAGCTTGAGTCTCGCGTTGGTGCGGTGGAAGAGGCTCTGAAGGTTCTCCTGCTGCCCAAAGATCCGAACGACGAAAAGAACATCATCCTGGAAATTCGCGCCGGCACTGGCGGGGACGAGGCCACTCTCTTCGCGGCCGAAATTTTCCGCATGTACACCCGCTATGCGGAAACGCAGCGCTGGAAAGTCGAAGTACTTTCGTCCTCGGAATCGTCCGCTGGCGGCTTGAAAGAAGTGATCGCCATCATCGAGGGCAATCGCGTCTACTCGCAGTTGAAGTACGAAAGCGGCGTGCACCGGGTGCAGCGTGTGCCCGCGACCGAGCAGCAGGGGCGCGTCCACACGTCAGCTGTGACAGTTGCGGTGTTGCCCGAGGCTGAAGACGTTGACATCAAGATCGAAGCCAAAGACCTGCGCATCGATACTTTCTGTTCCTCCGGTCCAGGCGGGCAGTCGGTGAATACAACGTACTCCGCGGTCCGCATCACGCATATCCCGACCAACACGGTAGTCAGTTGCCAGGACGAAAAATCGCAGATCAAGAATCGCGAAAAAGGCATGCGCGTGCTGCGCTCCCGGCTCTACGAGATTGAGATGGAGAAGCAGCAATCCGCCCTGGCCAAAGAACGCAAGGCCATGGTGGGCTCCGGCGATCGCAGCGAAAAAATCCGGACCTACAACTTTCCGCAGAACCGCCTCACCGATCACCGCATCGGATTCACCATCCATCAACTTGAAGCTGTGATGGACGGAAAACTGCAGCCGTTGATCGAGGCGCTTACGACGTACTATCAGGCCGAAAAGCTGAAGCAGGAAGCCGCCAGCGTGGTTTAGAGGACGCACGTGGGCGTTTCTGCCCGCGACGTGGGGGAGACTATGTCCACACTCGATGGGACGCTGGCATCCGTGCTCGATGACCGCTACACCGCGAATGCCGCGCGGGTGCGCGAACTGGCGGTTCCGCTTACCGAGAAGCAGTTCTGGCAAAAGCCGTTCCCCTACGGAAACAGTTTCGGACACCTCGTCCTGCACCTGACCGGCAACCTGAACTACTACATCGGTGCGCAGATTGCGAAGACTGGATATGTGCGCGACCGCCCGCGCGAGTTCAATGATCCGAACCCGCCATCAAAAGACGAAGCACTGAAACGCTTCGACGACGCGGTCGCCATGGTGATCAAAACCATTCGTGCGCAATCGTCGGAGGATTGGTCCGCCGAATATTCCGGTGTGGGCACGAATGCACAGACTCGCCTCGACCTTGTGATCGTCTGTGTCGCTCACATGCAGCTCCACATCGGCCAGATGATCTATCTGTGCTATCAATGGAAGATCGGGACGAATTCAGAATAGGAACCCCAAATTTTTCTGCGCACCTCGCGCCTCCTGGTGAAATAGATCTGTGCAGCTCAGAGAATCCCTTACGTCGGCCATTGCCCGCCTCACCGCAGATCATGTCCCATCGCCACGGCTGAATGCCGAGTTGCTTCTGATGTTCACCCTCAACTGCGACCGCGCCTATCTCTTCGCGCGTCCCGAGCGCGAGCTTGCCGCCGAAGAACAGGCTCGCTATGAAGCCGCTCTCAACGAACGGGTGCGGGGCGTGCCCGCGCAGTACATCACCGGACATCAGGAATTTTGGGGAATGGATTTGATCGTTACCCCGGCAGTGCTTATTCCGCGCCCGGAGACGGAACATGTCATCGAAACGGTGTTGGAACTTGCTCCGGTTGAGACGGCTGGCGGGCAAGAGAGTCCCCACATGAGCGTTCTCGATGTGGGCACCGGTTCGGGCTGCATTGCTCTGGCTTTGGCCCAAGAATTTCCTGGCGCCGACATTCATGCTACGGACATATCTGCTGCGGCGCTCGAAATAGCCCGAGCCAACGCGGCTCGCCTCCAGCTCGAGAAACGCATCCAGTTCTATCAAGCGGACTTGCTGGAAGGCCTCAATCTCGGTGGCCTCGACTTCATCGTCTCGAACCCGCCCTACGTTGGCGAATCCGAAGAAGATCAGGTGCAATTGGAAGTTCGCAAGTTTGAGCCGCGCACGGCTGTGTTTGCCGGCCCCACGGGGCTCGAGGTGATCGCCCGCCTCATCCCGCAGGCTCACGCCGCGCTGCGGCCCGGGGGATGGCTCATCCTGGAAATCAGTGGCTCTATCGCGGGAGCAGTCGGTCAACTTCTTAAGGCGTGGGACGATGTACGCGTCATCCCCGATCTGCAGTCCATCCCGCGCGTCGCGTTGGCGCGAAAGCCGCGGACCTGAGTCGAGGCTAGCGCCTCACCGCGGCCGGTTGAATCTCATCGACATCGATGATGTCGGTCGGATAATTTCCGGTGTAGCAAGCCGAGCAGTACGAAATTTTATCGCCTTCGCCGCAAGCTTTCTTGAGACCTTCTAGCGAGAGGTAAGCCAGCGAATCCGCGCCAATGTAGTCGCGAATCTCGTCAACCGACTTGTTGGCAGCGATGAGCTGTCTCTTCGAGGGCGTGTCCACGCCGTAATAACAAGGCGAAATCGTGGGAGGACACGAGACGCGCATGTGGACTTCCTTCGCGCCCGCGTTGCGGATCATGCGCACAATCTTCCGGCTGGTCGTGCCGCGCACGATTGAATCATCGATCAGCACGACGCGCTTCCCCTGCAGCAGCGAGCGCACGGGATTCAGCTTCAGCTTGACGCCGAAGTCGCGCACGCTCTGGCTGGGCTCGATGAACGTCCGCCCAACATAATGGTTGCGGATCAAGGCGAAGCGAAATGGAATTCCACTCTCCGCGGCATAGCCGACGGCAGCGGTCACGCCTGAATCGGGCACAGGAACTACGAGATCGGCCTCCACTCCGGCTTCCCGAGCGAGCTGGCGCCCGAGTTCTTCGCGGCTGGTCTGCACCGCACGGCCGAAAACAATGCTGTCAGGACGCGAGAAATACACGTGCTCGAAGATGCAGCTCGATTGCGGCGCGGCCGTGGAATAGAAGCGCGAACTCACGCCTTCCGGGCCGACCACGATCAGTTCACCCGGTTTCACGTCGCGCACGTATTCGGCGCCGATCAGATCGAACGCGCAAGTCTCGGAGGCAAAAACGATGGTGTCGAGCTTCTGACCCTCCAGCGCGGCAATGCGGCCCATGGCCAGTGGCCGGAACCCGCGCGGGTCGCGGACCGCGAAGACGCGGTCGTTGCTCATCATCACCAGCGAAAACGCTCCTTCGACACGCCGCAGCGCATCCGCGACCGCTTCCGGCAGCGTGTGCTCTTTGGAAAGCGCGATCAGGTGAACGATGACTTCGGTGTCGCTGTTGGTTTGGAAGATGGAGCCTTGACTCTCGAGCCGCGCACGCACCTGCAGCGCGTTGGTGAGATTGCCGTTGTGCGCCACGGCAATCGACCCTTTGTTGGATTGCACCAGGATGGGTTGCGCATTCAGCAGCGCGGAGTCTCCGGCCGTGGAGTAACGGGTATGACCGATGGCCAGCGAGCCGCGCATTTTCGAGAGCACGTCTTCGGTGAAAATGTCGGCCACCGAGCCCATGGCTTTGTGCGCTCGCGAAGTCAGCCCGTCGGACGTGACGATCCCCGCCGATTCCTGCCCGCGGTGCTGCAGGGCATGCAGTCCCAGGTAAGCCAGCTTCTCCGCCTCGGGATGGGCGAAGATTGCCACCACGCCGCACTCGTCATGAAATTTGTCGGAAGACATTCAGCTCCTAGCTGCTAGCTCTGGCTTAAACCCAATCTCGGAAAACGCGGAACAGAACAAGGTTCCCTCTGTGTTCCTCGGTGCCCTCTGTGGTTCAACTTTTTGATTTGAATCAATGTGCCACCAGCTCCGGGTCAGTCCGCAACGCCGACTCCAGCGCGCCTTCGTAAGCCGCGCTCAACTCCGAAACCGCCCCCGAAATAACAACCGTGCCGTCCAGAGAGATTTCCAGCCGTTCCGGGATCGTTTCTCCGATCACTTCTGCACCCACGCCGAACTCCTCGGCCACTTCTTTGATTCGCGCCAGGTTCGCGAGGTCGCAAGAGATCACAATCCGGCTGGCATCTTCCCCGAATAGCGCAAACGCAGCAAACAGGCCGCCGGATGCGAGGTTCACTCGCGCACCAACGCCCCTGGACAACGCTTTCTCCGCCAACGCGACAGCTATGCCACCATCGGCGCAATCATGCGCGGAGTCTATCAATCGCTGCTCAATCAATCCGATGACCGCCTTCTGCAGGCCGGCTTCTTTCTCAAGATCAAGCTCGGGCGGGTATCCCCACAACGTGCCCAGAACTTCCTTCGCGTATTCAGACGACCCAAACTCACTCTCTGCATCGGTGATATCTCCCGCTTCTCCCGCGCGCAATAGCACGATCGTGCGGCCGGGCGCGACGAAATGCATTTTCGCAGTCTTGTGCACGTCCTCGATAATTCCAACGACGCCCAGCACCGGCGTGGGATAAATGCCTTCGCCCAGCGTCTCGTTATAGAAACTGACGTTCCCGCCGGTGATGGGGATTTCTAATTCTTCGCAGGCTTTCGTGATGCCATCGATCGTCTGCGAAAATTGCCACATGATGTGCGGCTTCTCAGGATTGCCGAAGTTCAAACAATTCGTCGCACCCACCGGAGTTGCTCCCGAGCACGCCACTTTGCGCGCCGCTTCGACGACCGCGTGCATCGCACCCAGCCGCGGATCGAGATAGCACCACCGTCCATTGCCATCGAGTGCCATCGCGAGCCCACGGTCTGATCCTTTGATGCGGATCACGCCGGCGTCGCCCGCTCCCGGAGTTTCGACCGTGTTGGTCTGCACCATGTGGTCGTACTGCTGCCACACCCAGCGCTTACCGCAGATGTTGGGGCTGGCCAGCAGTTGCTTCAGATTTGCCGTGAAGGCGCCGCCTCCACCAAGTTTGATGCGTTCCGGCATCTCGCGCGGTACGGGCGGTTCCCATCGGGCCAGGGGACGTTTGTACAGTGGGGCCTCGTCGGTCAGAGCCGGATTCGGAATCTCCGCCACGATGTTGCCGTGTTCCAGCACACGCAGCTGGTTGCCGGTCGTGACCTTGCCGACCTCGACCGCATCGAGTCCCCATTTTTCGAAAACCCGGAAGACCTCGTGCTCGCGGCTTTTTTGCGCGACGAGCAGCATGCGCTCCTGCGATTCGCTGAGCATGATTTCGTATGGAGTCATGCCGGTCTCACGCTGGGGCACGCGGTCGAGTTCAATTTCGATGCCTACGCCGCCGCGCCCGCCCATCTCGCAAGTGGAACACGTCAATCCGGCGGCGCCCATATCCTGAATGCCAATAATGGCGCCCGTCTGCATGGCTTCCAGGCAAGCTTCGAGCAGGAGTTTTTCCAGGAACGGATCGCCGACCTGCACGTTCGGCCGCTTGGCTTCCGAGGCTTCGCTGAACTCTTCGCTGGCCATAGTGGCGCCGTGAATGCCATCCCGTCCGGTCTTCGCGCCCACGTAGATCACAGGGTTGCCTTCGCCGGCCGCTTTCGCGTAGAAGATTTCATTCTTCCGGACCAGACCCAGAGCGAACGCGTTCACCAAGGGATTGCCGGAGTAGCAGGGCTCGAACTTCGTTTCGCCGCCAAGGTTCGGCACGCCGAAACAGTTGCCGTAGGAGGCGACTCCGCTGACCACGCCCTCAAGGATGGAATGATTTTTGTGGAGCTCGGCTTGGGAAACGTTCTTGGATGCCGTGATGGGGCCGAAGCGCAGCGAATCCATTACTGCAACCGGCCTTGCGCCCATGGTGAAGATGTCGCGCAGAATCCCGCCCACGCCAGTGGTCGCTCCCTGAAACGGTTCGATGAACGAGGGATGATTGTGGGATTCGATCTTGAAGGCACAGGCCCAGCCGTCGCCAATGTCGATAATGCCGGCGTTCTCTCCCGGGCCCTGCAAGACCAGCTTGCTGCGCGTGGGCAGGCGTTTCAGATGGACGCGCGACGATTTATACGAGCAGTGCTCGCTCCACATCACGCTGAAGATGCCGAGTTCAGTAAGCGTAGGCTCACGGCCGCCGAGGAGTTGCTTGATCTTTTCGTACTCATCGGGAGTGAGGCCGTGCTGCCGGAGGGTGTCCGGAGAAAAAGCAGAGGTCAAAGAGGTGGCCATGGGAAGAGCTTCTATTGTCGCATTTGGCGAGGCGGATGGGTAGGACCAAGACGGTCATTTTGTCTTAGCGGGTACCCGGCCGCGGGATAAACTCCGCAGCTCACTTAGCAAGAGTCTCCATCTCTTTCTCGTCAATGACCGCAACCCCGAGTTCCTTGGCCTTGTCCAGCTTCGATCCTGCATCCGCGCCAGCGACGACGTAATCCGTTTTCTTGCTGACCGAGCCGGTTACTTTTCCGCCAGCGTCCTCGATCATCTTCTTGGCTTCGTCACGCGTGTATTTCGCCAGCGTGCCGGTCAGGACGAATGTCTTGCCGGCAAGTTTCGTGCCGCGCTCCTTCTTCTTGCCTTTGAACGCAAGCCCCGCCTCGCCCAGGCGCTCGACCAGCTTGCGGTTGGCGGGGATGCTGAAGAATTCCGCGATGCTCTCCGCGATGCGGGGACCGACTTCGTCCACAGCTTGCAGTTCTTCGACGCCCGCCTGCTCCAGAGCTTCCATCGATCCGAAATGCTCAGCCAGGAATTGTGCGGTGCGCTCACCGACCATGCGGATGCCCAGGCCGTAGATCACGCGTTCCAATGGTAGCTTCTTTGAATTCTCGATCTCGTCGAGAATGTTCTGCGCCGACTTGTCACCCATGCGCTCCAGACTAAGCAGATCAGATTTCGTCAGCTTGTAGATGTCGGCGACGTTTTTCACCAGTCCACGCTCGGTGAGTTGCGTAACCAGGGCGTCACCCATGCCGTCGATGTTCATGACCCCGCGTGAGGCAAAATGCAGGATTGTTCCCACAAGTTTCGCCGGGCAGTCGGCGTTGACGCATCGGTAATCGACCTCGCCCTCGGTGCGGACAACTTTGTTTCCGCAGACCGAGCACTTCACGGGATCCTCGACGTCTTTTTCTCCGCGCGGATGATGTTTATCGACCTCAACAACCTTTGGAATCACGTCGCCACCGCGCTCCACTCGGACCCAGTCGCCGATCTTCACGCCGAGACGCCGAATTTCGTCCATGTTGTGCAAGGTCGCGTTGCGAACGGTCGTCCCGCCGATCAGAATGGGCACCAGTTCCGCGACCGGCGTCAGTTTGCCGGTACGGCCAGTCTGCCAACGAATGTTTTGCAGTTTGGTGATTCCGCCGCGCGCCGCATACTTGTAGGCAATCGCCCACCGCGGAGCCTTGCCGGTGAACCCGAGTTCATCCTGCAGACCGGTGCGGTCGACTTTGACGACGATGCCGTCAATCTCGTAAGGCAGCGAATCGCGCTTCTCTTCCCACTGCTGGATGAACGACCAGACTTCGTCCATCGAATGCACGAGCTTGTGGTTTGGATTGACTTTGAATCCCGCAGCGTCGAGGGCGGCCAGCGTTTTCGAGTGCCGATCAAAATACGTCCGGCCGTTTTGCAGCAGAATGTACGGGAAATAATCCATCCGGCGCTCGGCCGTAACATTTGGATCAAGCTGCCGGACCGTACCGGCAGTGAAGTTGCGCGGGTTGGCGAAGGTTGGCAATCCCTGCCGTTCGCGCTCTTCGTTGATCTTCTTGAACGACGCGGTGGGCATGAGCAACTCGCCGCGCACTTCGAAATCCGCCGGGATGCCCGCTTTCTTCAGCCGCTCTTTCGGAATCGACAACGGAATCGAGCGCACGGTGCGGACGTTGAGCGTGACGTCTTCTCCGACCGATCCATCGCCCCGCGTCACGCCCCGCGCCAGTTTGCCGTCCTCATAAGTCAGCGCCAGTGACATGCCGTCGAGCTTCAGTTCGCAGACGTAGTCCACATCGCCGCGCCCGGTGAGTTCGTGGACGCGCCGCTCCCAGTCGCGCAGTTCTTCCTCGCTATAGGTGTTGTCGAGCGACAGCATGGGCGAGGAATGCGCGACCTTGACGAATCCCTCGCGCGGCTTTCCCCCCACACGCTGGGTGGGCGAATCCGGCGTCACGAGCGTGGGATGCTCGCTTTCCAGATCCTTGAGCTGCTGCATCAGCTTGTCGAAATTCGCGTCGCTGATCTCGGGATTGTCGAGTACGTAGTAGAGATGCTCGTGGTGGCGAATCTTTTCGCGCAGAGCTTCTATCTTTTTGTCGGCGTCTTTCGCGGCAGGCATCGCCCAAGATTATAGGCGGAACGAAACACAGAGGGACAGCCGAAGGGGGCTGTCCCCACATGAGTCGTTTTCACACTAGGTCATCCAACTTCAGGGCCTCAGGTCCGCCTTTCCACGACGCTTCGAACTGCTTCTGAACGAATCCCGCATCGTAGTCGCGCTTCTGCTGCAGCAGGGCCTGGCGTAATCCCCACAGCGACCGCGGGTTCCGCGGATTGCGGTCGAGATCTTCCCGGAACACTTTTTCTGCGCCCGTGGCGTCACCGCTCATCAGCAACGCTGCTCCCAGCGATTCCCTCACCGGGAAGAACCAGTCCGGCGGCTCTCCATACTTGAGCGTGTCCTGAATGGCGACCGCTTCCCGCAGCATCGCGATCGCACCGTTGGGATCTTTCTTTGCAATGGCGATCTTCGCACCCACCACATCCTTCGCGATCTTCATGATGTCTTTGGCTTTGTTGTTGATCGGCATCTGGAAGATGACGTCGGGGGGCGTAGCCGCCTCCGCGTCGGAGACAATTTTGTACTCCGCTTCGGCATCGGCTATTTTGCCGGTTCCAGCCAAGGCCAGGCCGCGTCCAAAGTGCCAGAAGACAGAGGCAGTCTTCATGGCAGGATCCGGCGCAGGCATTTTCAGAATCTCGTTCCAGTGATGGAAACGAACCTCGACCGCCACGGGGATGGTCATGAAGCCCTCGAGCGGCGGCATGTCTTTCACGTGCGGTCCGACGTTCGCGGCCAGCAAGTCGGCATTTTTGCGCGCCTCCGCGTAGCGGCCATTCATGGCACCGCACATCGCGATGAAGTGCAGGTTGTGGCTGTAGTACATCATCGGGTAGATGCCTTGCGCGCCGCTCGCCTTGAGGTAAGCGCGATCCACGGAAGCCGCCTGCTCGTTGGTCTTGACCGCCGCCTCGTAGTCACCGGTGCGAATGTAAACGTGCGCCGGCATGTGAACGATGTGTCCCGCACCGGGTGCGAGCGCGGCCAGTTTGTTTGCGCCCGCCAGGGCGCGCTCAGGATTATTCGAGGCCTCGACCGTGTGGATGTAATAGTGAATCGCGCCCAAATGGTTGGGATCGCGCTTCATCACCGATTCCAGCGTCGCGACGATTTCATCGGTGCCGGCTTCGGGGGTGCCATCCTGATGCCAAAGTCCCCAGGGATGCAGGTTCATACCCGACTCTGCGAAGAGCGTGGCAGCGTCCAGATCGTCGGGAAATTCAGCCGAGACCTGCCGCATGGCGTCGTGATAGTCCTCGGCGGCCTTCTTCAGATCGGAATTCGGATCCGCTGGAAACCGCTTGGCCATCGCCTGGATGTAGGCCTGTTCGCTCGGCAAGGCTCCCGCGGACAAGTCCACGGCTTTCTGCGCGGCATCATGCGCGTGCTTGTAACGCTCGGGATCCGCGGGATCGTTGTAGTTGGGTCCCACGGCCTCGGCAACGCCCCAGTAGGCCATCGCCAGCTTGGGATCAAGTTCCGCGGCATGCTGGAACGACCGCGCCGCCTCGTCGTGGTTGAAGGCATAAATGAAGCGCAGCCCCTGGTCAAAGAACTGCTGCGCCTGCGGATTGTGTGTGGAAACAGGGTGATGGAGATCACCCAGTCCCGTGACCAGCGTGACCGGGTGGGTCTGCATGTGAGCGGGATGATCCTGCGCCATCGCGCCCAGGCAGAGCAGAGCACCGCACAACACCTGCGCCAGAGTTTTCATCTGGTCAACCCTCCTGAATGCAATTTTGAAATTCGAGTCCCGACAACCGAGAACTGCTGTGGAAAAGACGCCCCTTGCGAGTGCGCCCAGCTTATGCCAAATTGAGTCGCTTGCCAAGTCGTTCTGCAAGTTAACCATGCCGAAGATTCCTCCTCTCAAAGCAGGCCCTCCCGACACGCCGTACGCGAGCCAACTGCCGGTCGCGCTGCTCAATGCATTCAACACCAACAACCGCATCAACCAGTATTTGATCGACAATCTTCCCCTGGCAGCGTGGGCAGCGAAGCCTCCGGACAGCAAGGGCCGCACCGTTGCAGCCATCGTCGCGCACATGCACAATGTGCGCGTGATGTGGCTGAAGGCGGCGAAAGCAGAGGACATTCCTCCGCAGCTCGATCGCACCATCGTGACTCCATCGCAAGCCTTGCGCGCGCTGGAAGCCAGCCGCCACGCCCTCAGCGTAGTCCTCAGCCGGGCCTTGCAAAGTGATGGCCGCGTCAAGGGCTTTCGCCCAGATGTTGCGGGATTTCTCGGCTACTTGATCGCGCACGATGCCCACCACCGTGGGCAGATCACCATGCTCGCTCGCCAACTCGGCCATCCCCTGCCCCAGAAAGCAATGTTCGGGATGTGGGAGTGGAACTCCCGCTGATCGTGCTGCGGGGATCATGTCTGAGCGTCTCCCGCCTCAGGTACAATCCAGCTTCGACCACGCTATGCGCAAGGCTGCGTTGCTCTACAACCCGGATTCCGGCGGCAGCCAGGAACGCCAGCGGGAGCTGGAATCCGCTCTCGCAATACTCAGGGCGGGAGGCGTGGAAGCCGACTTGGTTCCCACGGAGTCTCGGGATCACGCTGGGGATGAAACCCGCATGGCTGTCGAAACCGGCTGCGACACCATCTTCGCCTGCGGCGGCGACGGTACCATCCATAACATCGTGCAAGTCCTCGCGAACTCGCCCGTCGCGTTGGCGATTTTGCCCCTGGGCACCGCCAACGCTCTGGCGCATGATCTCCGCCTTCCGATCAATGTGCCAGCTGCGGCCCGGGCGGCCCTGAGCGCCGCGCCACGGCGTATTGCGCTCGGACGCATAACCTACGCCGACCTCCAGGGTAATCCTGGCACGCGTTATTTCGTGGTCGCGGCCGGCATTGGAGTGGATGCTCATCTTTTCTACAAGCTCCATACCGGAGCCAAGCAGCGCATGGGAATGGCCGCCTACTATGCCAAAGCCTGGAATCTGTGGTTTACCTATTCCATGCCCCGCTTTGTGGCCGAGTACATCGAAACCGGCTCAGACCTGGCGCGGCGCGCGGAAGTCACGGAGCTGATGGCCGTCCGGATTCGCAACTTCGGCGGAGTCGTTCAGGAACTCGCACCAGGAGCCTCTCTCGACCGCGACGACCTGCGGGTGGTGTGCAGCCGCACCGCCAGCCGCCTGGCCTATCTCGCCTACGTGACCCGCGGCCTGCTACGAGTACGCTGGACGATCCCCGGCATCGACCTCGCTCATAGCGCGCGCATCTCGTGCCTGTACCGGGCGCCCTCGACTCCGCCGCAAGGGCAGCAACGGATCTACGTCGAAGCTGACGGCGAATTGCTGGGCACACTGCCAGCCGAAATCACAGCGGTCCCGAACGCCCTGACGCTGCTGGCGCCGTCGCGCTGATCCGCCCTTGACACCGAGGAGCGAATTACTTTGCGTCTTCGCCCCGGTTCCCGCGTCAAATTAACTTCGCTGAGTCTCCCGATGCGTCTGTGGTGGCGCATCGTAGCCTGGCGAAATAGAATTCCACGAACCGATTGGAACCACTCACCCACTTCTTGACCGGCGCCTGCATGGGACGCGCCGGACTCAACCGCAAGACAGCCCTCGCCACGCTTACGCTCACGCTCGCCGCCGAAGCGCCCGACCTCGATGTGATCGGCGTATTTCGCGGGTCGGCTTTCGGCTTCGCCCATCATCGCGGCTTCACTCACTCGTTTGTCGGCGTGCTGATCGACGCCCTGGTGGTCGTCGGCTTCGTCTATCTGCTCTGGCGCATCCGTGGTCGAAAGATCAAAGATCCCAACCTGCCCCCGCGCTGGGGATTGCTCTACATCTACGCCTGCCTCGCCGGACTCAGCCACATTCTGCTCGACTTCACCAACAACTACGGGGTTCGCCCCTTCTGGCCGTTTTCCGAGAAGTGGTATTCGTGGGACATTGTCTTCATCGTCGAGCCGGTGATGCTCGCGTTCCTGATTCTGGGGTTAGTGATCCCGTCGATTTCCGCCATGATCGACAAGGAAATCGGTGTGCGCCGTCGCGCGCCCGGCGGCCGAGTCGCCGCCACTCTCGCGCTCGCTGGCATCGTCTTGTTATGGGGGCTCCGCGACTACGAACACCGCCGCGCGGTCAACGCCCTCGAATCCCGCACCTACAACGGAGCCGACCCAGTGCGAGCCTCGGCGTATCCCAAATATATCGATCCCTTCCACTGGTACGGCGTGGTCGAGACGCCGGCATTCTTTGCCATGGCCGAGGTGGACTCACTTACCCCCGAGGTCGATCCCGAAGGCCGGCTCGAAATCCGCTACAAGCCCGAGGAAACTCCCGTGACCCTGGCCGCCAAGAAGTCTTACGTGGGACGCGTGTTTCTGGATTGGGCGCAGTATCCCATCACCGAAACCGAACCACTGCAAGCCCCGCAGCAGGGTTTCACGGTATTTTTTCAGGATCTGCGCTATGCGGGAATCCCGCGCTCGCTCGCCGGCCGCCGGGGTCGCGGCGGCCTCAGCCGAGGCGTGCAAATCGACCAGAACCTGCATGTAGTCGGCGACGTCTACGACACTAAAAACGGTCAAGTCGTCGTTCCCGAACCAGACTAGCTTAGTCTGGCGAGTGGCGGAAGTAAGGGGCAAATTCTGGAGCCCGCATCCTGAAAGATCAGAGCCCCCCCGATCCGCTCTTGACGCCAGCCGCTCCAGCGGCCAGAATAGGATTTCGTCTTCGAGGTGATTTCATGCTGCCCTATCTATTCGTGCTTCTGGTTATTGCCGTCCGCTTTCTGCCGTTTGCGGGTCCCCTGAACGTTCTGCCGCACGCGTGGCACTTTACGCCGCTGGCCGCATCGCTGCTGTTTTTCGGAGCGCGCGGTTCGCGCCGCCAGCTCTGGATCCCGCTGGTAATGCTGGCAGCCACCGACGTGATTCTGACCAAATACATGTACGCCTACCGCGTCTCTCCCGAGCAATTGCTCATCTGGGCGTGGTATGCCGCTATTCTGTGGCTGGGCACCAACCTGCGCGAGAAGTCCGGCTTCTGGCGCGTAGTTGGCGCAGCCGTCACCAGTTCCGTCACGTTCTTCCTCATCAGTAACATGGCGGCGTGGATCGCGCAGCCGGAAATGTATCCTAGAACCCTCGGCGGCCTGATGATGTCCTACACCGCAGGGATCCCGTTCTTCCGCAACACTGCCGCCAGCGACCTATTCTTCTCTCTCGCGATGTTTGGGACACCCGTACTCATGCACGCCCTTGCCGGATGGATGAACAAATCCGGCGACCACACCGCAGCCGCCTAGAAGATCGCGCAGAAATGCTCATGTGGGGACAGCCGCCCTCGACGGTCCAGGCCGCGACGTATTCTGTCGTGGCTGCCGCATGAGTGGTACTGGAGGCCCTCACCGAGTGCTGACATGGTTACGAGTGAGAACTCGTGTTTTGCGTCAACTACAATGAGGAGCTGCGTGCCGCGGGGTATATGGAAGCCAAGTTTACACGGCCGCCTGAAATTGCTCATGGTGCAAAGGTCAGAGGCAACGAGTACGGCTGGACTCTGGAAGCATTCCCCCAAGCGCTACTGAAAGCGCAAGTGCTTGGTTACGCCTGTTTGGGTGGACAGTTTCAGTTTCGATTGGACGACGGCACCTACGAAATGTACTGGCTCAATGCTGACTCAACTGACCGCCGTGAGGGTGAGTCGTGGGCGGAGTATGGTCACCGCTCTTGCGGCGAGGTGCTTGGCCGCTTCAAAGCCGCCGAAACAAGCGCCGATTTCCCGAAAGAAGCTACAAGCTGGCCTTCTCTGGCAACTGCGATGGCGCAGGGCTTGAACATCGCGGACCATCTCGTGTTCGTAGCGTATTTCGTAACCGAAGCTGAATTGGCTGCACGGTGATTGTCGAAAACACTTTACGCTCAATGAGGAATTGGCTGATCCCACCCTTACTTCGCGGCCCGCGCCGTTCTCCACCGCCGCAGCACGAGCCACAGGCAAACTCCGCCGACGATTACTGCCAAAACTCCAAGCCAATGCTGCTTGAGCAATCCTCCCAGCAGTCCCACAATCGGCGGGCCGAACCAGAGCACGAGCACCGAGAGCACCAGAAACCTGACAAATCTCCCCAGAAAAATCGCAACCAGAAAATCGCGGAACCGCATTTCAAACACTGCCGCACCCAGCACGAAAATCTTGTAGGGCATGGGCGGCGGCAGCATCCCGGGAAACATCAGCGCCCAGAATTCGTGCTCCTCAAACGAACGATGAATCTTCAGGAAGCGCTCCTCCGAAATCCGCTTGCGCAGCACTTTCTCGCCGCCGAGATAACCAACGATGTAAAGCGGAACGCTGCCCAGCGCCGATCCCAGCGACGCCATGGCGATGTAAAGCAGAAGCCGCCTGCGATCCTGATACACATAGGTGGCGACGACGAAATCCACCGGCATGCCTAACAGCGCGCTGTCGGCAAACGCGATCATAAACACGCCCCAGATCCCGAGCAGCTTCATCAGCCCCAGGACCCACGCCGTATAGCGCGCCAATATGTGTCCAATGCCTTTCAAGGGAAACAGTTAGTGTACGTGATCGAGAAAGCGTTTGCGTAGAGACGTTGCTTGCAACGTCTCTCTAACCATCGTTCGCGCCGCCGCTAGCCGAGACGTAGCAAGCTACGTCTCTACGATGCTGCTATCATCGCAGCCTCGGAGCCATTCATGCGCAAGCAGATTTTCTGTCTCGCTCTCATCCTTCTCTCCACCGCGCTCGCGGCCCAGCAATACGATCTCGTCCTTGAAGGCGGCCGCGTCATGGACCCCGAGACTGGCCTCGACGCGGTGCGCAACGTCGGCATCCGCGAAGGAAAAATTGCCCGCATCTCCGCGGACCCGCTTAGCGGACGCCGCGTCATCCGCGCCGCGGGCCTGGTCGTTGCTCCCGGCTTCATCGACCTGCACCAGCACGGCCAGGAACCTGCCAGCCAGCGTGTCAAGGCTTTCGATGGCGTGACCACAGCGCTCGAAATGGAAATCGGAGTACGCGACGTCACCCAGTTTCTTAAAGCGAAGGAAGGCCACTCGCTGATCCACTACGGCACCACCGCCAGCCACGTGGCAGCGCGCTCCCTGATTTTCGGCGCGCCCCTGCCGGAAGGAGCGATCCTCCCAAAAAGCGGACCGGCCACCGACCAACCCGCCACGCCCGAGCAGATCGAGCGCATTCAGGAGCGACTGCGCGACCAGATCGACGCGGGCGCCCTGGGCATCGGCATGGGCATTGAGTACACGCCCGGCGCCACGCGCCTCGAGGTCATCGACATGTTCCGTGTTGCCGCCGAGCGCAAGCTGCCGGTCTACACCCACATGCGAAGCGCGGGCCGGGTAGAGCCGGGCTCTGCCATTCAATCCACCGAGGAGGTCATCGGCGCGGCTGCCATCACCGGCGCCTCGCTGCACATTGTTCACATCAACAGCACCTGCCTGCGCGACTCGCTGGAATGCATCGCGCTGATCGAAGGTGCCCGCGCTCGAGGCCTCGACGTGACCACTGAGGCGTATCCCTACATCGCCGGCATGACGGCGATCAACTCCGCGGTATTCAATCCCGGATGGCGCGAGAAGCTGGGCATCGACTACGGCAATCTCGTCGTTCCCGACACCGGTGAGCACCTGACCAAAGAGCGCTTCGATGAGCTGCACAATTCCACCAAGCAACTATGGGTGCTGATCTTCGCCAACACGCAGGAAATCGTCGATGCCATCATCCCCAACCCGCTGATCATGATCGCCAGTGATGGAGCCGAGGGCCATCCCCGCAATGCCGGCACCTACGCGCGCGTGCTGGCGCAATATTTCCGTGAGAAAAAGACGCTCACCCTGATGGAAGCGCTCCGCAAAATGACGCTCATGCCCGCGCAAATGCTGGAGCGTTCCACTCCCGCCGCGCGCCAGAAGGGGCGCCTCCAAGAAGGCGCTGACGCCGACATAGTGATCTTCGATCCCCAAACCATCGCCGACCGCTCCACCTTCGAAAAGCCGATGGAACCGAGCATCGGCGTGCACTATCTTTTAGTCGGCGGAACGCCGCTGATCGACGAAGGCAAGCTGGTCCCGGATGTATTCCCGGGCCGCGCCCTGCTGGGCCCAGGAAAGACAACCGCATCAAACCGTTAACTGAGGATGTAGGGAGAAATGCTCGTGTGGGGACGGGCGCCTTCGCCCGTCCATGCCGCGACGGTTTTTGTCGCGGCAGCGCACTTCCTCCGCGCTACCTGTGCTCCGTCTTGCCACTCAATAACTCAATCGCATGTGGAATCAATCCCGCTACGGCCTCCAGCGATTCCACCGCGCCCGCGGGACTCCCCGGCAGATTGAGAATCAGAGCCTTCCCGCGCACTCCGCAAACTCCCCGGCTCAGCGCCGCAAACGGAGTCTTCTTGCTCCCCTCACTCCGCATCCGCTCCGCGACGCCGTCCAGCAAGCGGTCACAGACAGCGGCAGTAGCCTCCGGCGTCACATCACGCGTAGCGATCCCGGTGCCGCCGGTAGTCACGACGAATCGCACCTCGCGCGCCAGCCGAACCAGCAGATTTTGAACTTGGATGGACTCGTCCGCAACAATTTCGCGCACGGTCACCGAGAAGTGATGCCTCTGCAGAAGTTGCGCCACTGCCGGTCCCGACAGATCCTCGCGTTCTCCGCGAGAGCAGGAATCGCTGACCGTCACGACCGCGGCTGTCAGTCCTTCGGGTTCAGCCATCGAGGAGGACATCTTCCTCTTCTTCCCGTCGGCCTCGCCCGGCAGCGCTGGGAGGCGCGCTCGCAGCGCTCGGCCCAGCGGGAGGAGGCGTAGAAGCAGCCGCTGCCGGCGCGGCCTCCTGCTCCGGCTCGCCACCGCCCTCGCGCGAGGATTCGTCCAGCAAACGCAAGCCTTCCATCAACAATCCCTGGGTGTTGAGTTGCGTCGTCTCTTTGTCCGTCTTGCCTTCGAAGTCGAGCTGGAAATTTCCGCCGGTCCAGCGCAGAACTTTGAACACCGCCTCGTCGCCCACCAGAGCTCCGTAGGTCGCGTGTTTCACTTGACCTTCGGCAAAGAACACTTCGCACTGGTCGCCTTCATTGCTGAGCGAAAGCTGGCAGCTCTTCCGTCCCATCTCTAGCGACTGCATCAGGTCGATCACGTTCATCTGCGCCAGACTTCCACGTACCACGCCATCCTTTGGCGCGGTCTTCGCCATCTTCTCCAGCGCGATCCGGTCAATGGTGCGCTTGATGCGCCGGATCGCGTCCTTCAGGTAAAACGGCTTTTCCAGATAATCGTCAGCGGCGTCGACCGGGGAGAGCCGCTCCGCGATGTCGGCCTTGCTGGCCATGAGCACGGTCGAAAAATTAGCGGTTGCCGGCCGGCTCTTCAGTTTCTCTACCAGTTGCCGTCCATCCATTCCCGGCATTTTGTAATCGCACACCAGCAAATCGGGAGCGTCATCCACCGCTTTCAGAAGCGCGTCCGCCGCGTCGGCGGCGGTCGTGACCAGCGCCAGCGGAGTCAACGCGTGCTGCAACATCGCCAACACCATCGGATTGTCGTCCACCACCAGCAGCTTGACGTTATTCGCCATGAAGGTTGTTACTTCTTCCGCCGGTACTCTCCACTTTTGCCGCCACTCTTCCGCTCCAGCACAATCTCGCGAATCTCAATCCCCTTGTCCGCGCCCTTGCACATGTCGTAGACGGTGAGCGCAGATACGCTAGCGGCAACCATGGCCTCCATTTCAACGCCGGTCTCGGCGGTGGTCGCGACTTTCGAGGTAATAGCGACGCCATTCTCGCACAGGCGCAGATCGACATCAATGAGCGAGAGCGCGAGCGGGTGGCACAGCGGGATCAGTTCGGCGGTGCGTTTAGCAGCCATGATGCCGGCGATGCGGGCCACTTCCAGCGGATCGCCTTTGGGATTGTTAGGCAGGCCTGCGAGCACCTCGGGTTTGATCGCGACGAAGGCGCTGGCTTCAGCCTGCCGCTTGGTGGAAGGCTTGCCGGATACGTCCACCATCCGCGCCCGCCCGGAATGATCGTAATGAGAAAGTTTTCCCGACATTAAACTAGCATCTTACAAGGAATTCTCGCGACTGCGGGCGGCGCGCAACTGAATGCGCCTGCTCAAGACTAACGCCACTCCTCCGCAGACGGCAACGGCCAACCACGCGGCCCAAAAGAACGGGGCGTAGTATTCGTCGTAGTTGGGCCAGTTAAGCACCGTGTCGTACACCAACAGACCAAGACAGACAGCGAAGGCCGTGATCGGGCACCACCATGAGACGTTTCCTCTCCGCGAGCAGAGCAGGGTGAACACGGTTACGAACGTGAATGTGCCTGCCGCGTGAAAGCTGATCAGCGAAACTGCCAGGTCGTTCCCTTTGCTTGAGGCGCGATCGTACAAGTACACTGCCGCAATCACTCCCACAGCTCCAACTAAGGTGGCGACGATCAACGAGGCGAACGCGACGAGAATGAATGCGAAGGGAGTGGGGAGCCGTCTCATCGCATCATCACCGCAGCCCATTCGCCGGCTGCGATGCACTCGCGGTCCGGGGGAATGACGATGTAGCAGTTGGCGCGCGCGATGGCGGCAATGTCGCCTGATCCTTGCCAGGCGACCAACTCGACCTCGGAATGTTCGAATTCGCCGGAAAGGATCGCGGGGAGAAAACGCTTCAGGCCGGTCTTGATTCGGATTTCTTTCTTCAGCCGCGCATGAAGAAATATCAATTTGCGCGGGGACTCGCCGACTAGCGCCTCGAGTATAGGGCGCGCAAAAAGTTCGAAGGTCACCATGGTCGATACGGGATTTCCCGGCAGGCCGAAGAAGTAGGTGCTGGCTCGCGGAGTTGAAACTCCGTCGCGGGCAGCAGCGCCCGCGCCACACTTGCCAAACACTACCGGGCGTCCGGGCTGGATTTTCGCGCCGGTGAAGAAAAAGTCGGCATTCATTTCTGAGAGCGCTTGCTCGACCAGATCGTAGCGGCCCATGGAGACGCCGCCAGTCATCAGCAGCAGGTCGGAGCTCAGGCCTTCCTCGATCAGGCGGCGCAGTCCCTGCAATTCGTCGGGAGCAACGGGTAACAGCACTGGTTCACCGCCCGCGCGTCGAATCTGCGCAGCCAGGGAATAGCTGTTCGAGTTGCGAATCTGCGTGGGGCCGGGAGTGGCGTCGATATCGACAATTTCGTCCCCGGTTGTTAGGACCGCGACTCGCGGTCGCGCGTAGACCCGCAGTCGTGATTTGCCCACCGACGCAGCCAGCGCGATGGCGGCCTCATTCAGACGAAGGCCGAGGTCAAGCAAGATTGTGCCCTCGCGGGCTTCTGCGCCGCGAGGAACAATGTTCTCTCCTGGCCCAACGGCCCGCGTGATCTCAACTTGTTTCCCGCTCTGAGAGGTGTACTCGACCATCACCACCGCGTCCGGACCACTGGGCACGGGCGCCCCGGTCATGATGGCGACGGTCTGTCCGCTGCCGATGGCGGATGGAATTCTATCGAGCTTCTCGCCGGCTTTGATTTCGCCGATCACATCGAGCGTTGCGGGGAGTTGGGACAGGTCTGCGGAGCGCACGGCATAGCCATCGCGGGTGGAGCGCGGGAAGGGCGGAATATCGCGGTCGGCCAGCACCGGTTCGGCCAACACGCGTCCCTCGGCCGCGAGCAAATCGACCGGTTCGGTTGCGGGGGTTTGAACGTTGTCGGCTTGGATCAGCGCCGCCTGCTCCTGGACCACGCGGCGGGCGTCTTCAAAGGTCAAGACTATGGGCTTCAGCGGCGGGGCGGACATGGACAGATCATACGATACAGGAAGGGAGAGACGGTTCGACGAGGTGGGAGTTAGCGCGCCAATTCCTGGCCCAGAGCCGCGGGATTGCTGGCAAAGGAGAGGCCAGTTTCGAGATCGACCACGCGATCCTGAACCAATTGCGCGATCTCGCCGTCGAAATGCTGCATGCCGTCGGACGCGCCCGCTTTTATGGCGTCAAGCAGACTCTTGTTTTCGCGCTCGCCTTTTTCGATGCACTCCCGCGTACGGGCGTTCGCTTTGAGGATCTCGAAGGCGGCAACCCGCCCGTTGCGATCCGGCTTCGACATGAGCCGCTGGCAGATGACGTAGCGGAACGCCTTGGCGAAGCGCTCGCGCGCCGACTGCTGCTCCGAGAGCGGAAACGAACCGACAATGCGCTCCACCGTCTTCGCGGCGTCGACCGTGTTGAGACTGGAGAACACCAGGTGACCGGTTTCAGCCGCTTCCAGCACGATTTCAATGGTCTCGCGGTCGCGCATTTCACCGACCAGAATCACTTTCGGAGCCTGGCGCATCGCCGAACGCAGGGCGTGAGCAAAGCTCGGCGTGTCGCTGTGCAGTTCCCGCTGGTGAATCGTTGAGCTCTTGTGATTGTGCAGGAACTCGATAGGATCTTCGATAGTGATGATGTGGTAGTACTTCTCGCGGTTAATTGCGTCAAGCAGCACCGCCAGGGTCGAAGACTTGCCGGAGCCCGGTGCACCCGTGACCAGGACAATTCCGTCCCTGAGCTTGGTGACTTCGGATAACTGCTGGGGCAGGCGCAAGGCCGCAAAGTCAGGGATGGCTGTGGGAATCACGCGCATCACAACGGCACAACTGCCGCGCTGAATAAAAATGTTGACGCGGAAGCGAGCCAAACCAGGCAGCCCGAAGGAAATATCGCAAGCTCCATGCTCGCGGAGGGTGGTAATGGCCTGCTTGTTATCGCCTATCAGATCGGCGGCGATGTGGCGCGTGTCGTCGGCGGTGAGGAAGGTGAGCCCAGGAACCTGCACGGGGATCATCTGCCCGTAGACCTGAACTTGGGGTGGACGGCCAGGGGAAAAGATCAGGTCGCTGATCTTTTCCGCCGCGCGCAGCATGGCGCCCAGCAAAGCCGGAGTCGCTACTCGGCCGCCTCCAGAGAAACCTTCTAAAGCAACCGAAATCGGAGCAATGGTTGGTGCTGCCATTCGTCCTCACACCTCGGGAATCGCACGCACCACAGAAACGGGATGAACACTCAGTCAGATAGTTAACTGTACCGCGCCATGGCCCATAACACGAAGGCCAGTAAGTACATAGACCTTGGTAACCGCAGAATCCTGCCCGACCAGCACAAAGGGCGGCTCACTGGAGCCGCCCCTTGAATCGCGAAATCCGAAAGTAACTACTTTGTCTTCTTCTTCGTGCCGTAGCTGGTTTCCACCTTGGCACCGAGGCTGGCGAGCAAGTCCTTGGCGCTCTGGGCGTTCGGTCCCGTGGGCGAGAGTTCCAGGTACTTCTGGAACGATTCCGTGGTTCCCGGGGGCGCGATCGTTTTATCCCCCTGGAGGGTGGCTTTGCCCAGCAAGTTCAATCCCTTCTGGTAATAGGCTTCGGCTCGGTTCGGATCGGCGGCCAGGCACTTATCGAATGCGGCGTTGGCCTCGTCCGGCCGGCCGGAGTTCGTGAGGACGGCTCCGATATTGAAATATGCCTGCGCCACCGAGGATGGGTCGGTTTGTGCCGCCAATTCGTACGTCTTTACCGCTTCATCGACCTTCTTTGCCTTGTAATACGCGTCTGCCAGGTTGTTGTAATAAGCGGCCAGCGCTTTGGCCGATGCGGCCGGATCTTTGTCAGGAGGCGCGGCCTTCTTGATCTCCACCGCCTTCTGATAGGACTCCACAGCTGAATCAAGACGCTTCTGTTTTTCTGCTGGATCCGTCTGCTTGGGCGCCGACATGCGGTAATAATCGCCCAGCTTGAACCAGATCAAGTCGCGAGTAGCGTCCATCTGGGTCGCTTCCGTCAGGGCGGCTATGGCCGTATCGTAGTCGCCCGTGTCGGCGGCAGCCTTGGCGGCATTCAGCTTGTCGTTGAGCTTGCCGACCGTAGATTTTTCCTTCTCCGCCTTGGCAGTCTGCTCCTGCATCTTCTTTAACTCTTCAGGAGAAATGCCCTTACCCTTGGCGGCGTCCTCTTGTTCCTTCTTCACATCAAAGTCGTAAATGTTCTCGTCGATTTTGATCTGCGCGCCGTTGATGTGGTCCATTTCCTTAGCGGCTTTCTGATCGTCAGCACTCTTGTAAAGCGTTATGTTGTACTTTCCGGGGGTCAGTCCGAGAGAGAAGTATTCCCCTTTCTTGTTGGTCTTGAGCGTGTACTTCTGGCCGTTATCCTGATTGGCGAGGACCACGATACCGTCGACGATCGGATTCCCCTGCGCATCTTTGCAGACGCCTTTGACCGTTCCTGATGCCTGGGCGAAGACCGGAGGAACACACAGTCCGAGCGCCAGTATGGCGAATAGAAGAATTACGAATTGCTTTTTCATTTTGCCTCCCGGCAAACTCGATTTTTGCTGTTCTACTTCTCAAACGCTTAAGGCGAAGCCGCTTTTCATCCGCCAGCTATCCCGCCACGTACGGAATTGGATCCTGCGCTCCCGCTGCCGCGAAGGCGCGCAGGCGCAACACGCAGCTGTCGCACATCCCGCAGGCCCGATCCTCGCGGCTGTAACATGACCAAGTTAAATCGAAGGGCGCACCCAGTTCAAGGCCAAGACGCACGATCTCGGCTTTGCGCATGGCAATGAGCGGGGTGACAACTTCAATCAGCCCTTCCTTCGTGCCTGCTTTTACAACTTCATTGAACGCCCTGTAATACGCCGGGCGGCAATCGGGATATCCCGAACTGTCCGGCTCAACAGCGCCAATGTACACCTTTTCGGCGCCCAGCACCTCGGCCCAGCTCACAGCGACCGCGAGGAAATGCGCATTGCGAAAAGGGACATAGGTGAGAGGAACCCCGTGGCCGACCTCCCCAGCCTCGGGCACGGAGATGGAGTCGTCAGTGAGCGCCGACCCACCAATCGCGCGCAACGCTTCGTTGCGAACCATGAGCTTGTCATAGATTTTCAAACGCTGGCAAATGGCGAGAAACGACTGCCGTTCGCGCTCCTCGGTGCGCTGGCCATAGCTGATGTGCACCGCGGCTACCTCATGGTCGCGGGCCGCTAAAGCAGCGCAAACGGAAGAATCCATGCCTCCGCTCAGGAGAACTACGGCGCGCGATTTCTGCGAAGTCGGCATTCAAACAAATGGTTGATTGATAATTTTTGATTGTTGATTGAAAACCGCAATCCCATCGATTCTGCTTTTCAATCAACAATCAGCAATCAAAAATCATCAATCGCTTTCCTAAACTCCCTTCACCGCCGGATCCCAGATGAACTTGTGCAACTGCAGGCCGAGCCTCGCGGGAACGCAGTCGGCGAGCATCCATTCGGCCAGCTCCTGCGGATCGAGCAGGCAATGCGAGCTGTCCCGCGCTCCAGTCGCATCTTTGCGGAACGCGGGCGAGAACAGGACGGCGTTCACCCGCTCCGCGAGATTATGCCGGCGTGTAAATTCCCGGGCAAACTCGTAGTCGGCGCGGCTGCTTAGAACGAACTTGATTTCGTCGTGCGGGGACAGGGTCTCCAGATTCTCCATGCAAAAAGTATCGCCCTCCCCTGAATCCGGACATTTCACGTCGACGATCTTGATGACCTCGGCCGGAACCCGCTCCAGTGGCCGTTCACCGCTGGTCTCGAGCAGAACCCGGTAACCATCGTCCACGAGATGCCGCATCAGAAGCACAACCTCCCGCTCCTGCAGCATGGGCTCGCCGCCGGTAATCTCAACCAGCCCGCCACCAGGACTCAGGCGCGAGACTTCGCCCAACGCCTCTTCGACCGCCATTTTGCGGCCTCCCTGGAAGGTGTACTCGCTGTCGCACCACGAGCACCGCAGGTTGCATCCCGTGAGCCGCACAAAAACACAAGCTAGGCCAGCGAAAGTCGACTCGCCCTGCAGCGATTTGTAGATTTCCGTAATCTGCATTGGAAAACAGCTGCCAGCCGCCGGTTGCCAGCTACCAGTTTCAAGCCTCTGCTTGTTTTGAGACCGCTGCTAACAGTCCGTTGAGGATCCGACCAACCTCGGCGCCGACTCCAACAACTTATTTGTGTGTTCCTTTTGCATATAGCCGAGATTCTCGGCAATCTGAAGCTTAGTTTCGACTTCCATTAACGAACCGCGCGCCTGCCCGAGAAAATGTCGGAACTCCTTTTCAGAAAATCTGCCTTGCCCTTCAGCGACATTGCTCGGAATGGAAACGGCAGCCCGGCGCAGCTGGGAAGTCAGTCCGAATAACTCGTCCTTCGGAAAACCAGCAGTGGCTTTGTAGATCCCTGTGACCAGTTCCATCGACTTCTGCCACGCCACGAGATCTTTGTACGATCGTCCCAAGCGTTGATCCCTCTTGGATCTACACTGGCAGCTGGCAACTAGCGGCTGGCAGCTGCTCTATTCACTGTATTTCGCCGTGGTCGTGTCGGTCTCGAAGACGGTGACGTCCTTTACCCGCACCCTGCCGTTGGTCACGCTTTTCAGCTTCCCGTTCGACTCGTCGTAGAAATACTTCGCCAGATTCTCGGCCGACGGATTAATCACAGTAAACGGCTCGATCTCGTTGATCATCTGATGATCGAGGCGCTCGATGACGTGCTTCATCACCTCGCGCAGGTCTTTGAAGTCGAGCAGCAGGCCGGCTTTGTCCAACTCGGCTCCGGCCAGCGTCACCCGGATCTTGTAATTGTGGCCGTGCGGCTTCTCGCACTTGCCCTTATAGTTGCGCAGGTAGTGGCCCGCGGCGAAAGTGTCTTCAACCGTGACTTCGAACATGATCCCCCAGCAGCCGGGCCTGTAACAGGGCAGGCTGCGCCCTTTGGCGAAACATCCATTGTACCGCTGGAATGTATCGCTAGAATGTACTGCTAGAATGTCCCGCTGGAATGGCGTTCCCGGAGCCCCACCGCTTGACTCCATTCCCCTGCGGAATGTAGTTTGCCTATTCGTCATTCCATCCCAAGGAGCACGCATGCTGCGCCGAAGATCGTCGATTCTGCTTCTATTCATTCTTACAGTGTCGGCGAGCCTTTGGGCTCAGGCCCGGCCGGATGCACCGGACTATGACGTCCGCGAGTACTACACGAAGTACGAATACAGAATCGCGATGCGCGACGGCGTTCGCCTGTTCACGTCTGTTTACGTGCCCAAAGACAGCTCGCGCTCTTACCCGTTCCTGATCAATCGCACGCCTTACAGTGTCGGCCCATACGGAGTCGATTTGTACCGCACGCAGCTCGGTCCCTCGCCGGAGTTCGACAAGGCGGGCTACATCTTCGTCTTTCAGGACGTGCGCGGGCGCTACATGTCGGAGGGCACGTTCATCGAGATGCGCCCCCACCTCGACATCAAGAAATCCAAGCAGGACGTGGACGACAGCAGTGATCTTTACGACACCATCGACTGGCTGCTCAAGAATGTGCCCAACAACAACGGCAATGCCGGAATCTGGGGAATCTCGTATCCCGGATTCTTTACCTCCGCCAGCATCATCGATTCGCATCCGGCGCTGAAAGCCGCGTCCCCGCAGGCTCCCATGACCGATTTGTTCATGGGCGACGACGCCTACCACGGTGGCGCATTCATGCTGGCCGCGAATTTCGGCTTCTATAGTCAGTTCAAGCCGCAGGAAAATCCTCAACTTCCACCGAAGACTTCTGTGCCCTTCGACTGGGGCACTAAAGACGCCTACGAGTTTTATCTGCAGGCCGGACCGCTGTCGAATTTGCGGAAGTATCTGGAGGGCAAGAGCGCCCTCTGGGACGACCAGGTGAAGCACGATACTTATGACGATTACTGGAAAGCCCGCAATCTGGCGCCGCACATGAAGAACATCCATTGCGCCGTGCTGACCGTGGGTGGATGGTTCGACGCCGAGGATCTGCAGGGACCGTTCTCAACATTTCACTCCATCGACAAGAACAATCCGGGAATCTTCAATGCACTCGTGATCGGCCCCTGGGTTCACGGCGGTTGGGGTCGCTATGACGGCAACCACCTGGGCCGAGTGGACTTTGCCTCGAACACTGGCGAGTACTACCGCAAGAACATTCTGTTCCCGTTCTTTGAGCAGTACCTCAGAGGCAGTGGTGACGCGAAACTTCCGAAAGCATATGTCTTCGAGACCGGCACCAATGTGTGGCGGCAATATTCGGCATGGCCGCCGAAGAGTGCCGAGCCGAAAACTCTTTACTTCCACGCGAACGGAGGACTGTCGTTCGACGCACCGACCGCGGATTCGCCCTCATTCGATGAGTATGTGAGCGACCCGGCCAAGCCCGTTCCCTTTGTGAATTACGCGGCACTGAATGTTCCCCAGGAATACATGCTCTCGGACCAGCGCTTCGCCGACAGCCGCACCGACGTATTGGTCTACCAAACGCCAGTGCTGCAGGAAGACGTGACGATTGCTGGGCCGATCTCACCGCGGCTTTTCGTTTCGACGAGTGGCACCGATTCCGATTGGGACGTGAAGTTGATTGACGTGTATCCCCCCGATTATCCGGACAGCAGGCAGGACGCACCTCGACCGGAAGACCGCGACAAGCCCAGAAAAGATGTGCCAGCGCCAGCGTTCACCATGGGCGGATATCAGCAACTGGTGCGCGGCGAACCCTTCCGCGGAAAATTCCGCCACAGCTTTGAAAAGCCGGACGCCTTCACGCCGGGCAAAGTGGAAGAGATCAACTTCACCATGCAGGACGTCAACCATACTTTCCGCCGCGGCCACCGCATCATGGTGCAGATTCAAAGTTCCTGGTTTCCGCTCACCGATCGCAACCCGCAAACCTTCGTCAACATCCCCGACGCCAAGCCCGCGGACTTCGTGAAAGCCACCGAGCGCGTGTATCACACGAAAGCGGAGCCGTCAGGACTTGCAGTGCAGCATCTGCCTACGGGAGGCGCAAGCGGAAGCAATTAGCGGCACAGGCCGTCATTGGGTCGGTTTGAAATTCGTTTTGAAAGGGCTCTGCTTCCTCCGCGCCGTAAGTACAACAAAATCAATCGCAACTTTAGCCGCTGAGGGATGCCCTTGGTTGAAAACGACCCAGGGCGCAGTGAATTGACTCTCTTGGTATTCCTTACTATAATGTAAGGAACGTGCAAAGGAGTAAGGATTAATGGCGTCTGCAACCGTTACCTCGAAAGGTCAAATTACGATTCCAGTCAAAATCCGGAACAGTCTGGGTCTGAACCCGGGCGATCGAGTGCAGTTCGTCGAGGTGGACAAGGGCAAGTTCGTGATGACCGCTGTGAACCGATCGATACGGGAATTGGAAGGCATTCTTTGGCGGAAAGGGAGGAAGCCCGTCACGATTGAGGAGATGGACGAAGCGATCGCCAGAGGCGCGGCGGGCCTCGAATGATTGGTCTCGATACGAATGTCCTAGTTCGATATCTCGCAAAAGACGATCCGATTCAGACGCCCGTTGCCGTAAAACTGGTTCGTTCACTTTCCGAGGACGAGCCTGGCTTCCTTTCGCTCGTTGTCATTACCGAGCTCATCTGGGTGCTACGTATGAGTTATCGTTACAGGAATAACGAGATCGCAAATGTGGTCGAAAAGTTATTGCAGAGCAGGGAATTAATAGTCGAACAGGAAGAACTTGTCGCGGATGCCTTACGAGGTTTTGCCACTGGAAGCGCCGATTTTGCCGACTACCTGATCGAACGCACTGGACAATTGGCCGGATGCATCCACACTTTTACCTTCGACAAACGCGCTGCAACCTTCGCGGGAATGCGACTGCTGAAGTAAGAATTCTTCCCGACTACGTTCCCACCCCGAAAAACTCCTCCACCACCTTCATATCCGTGGTCCGCTTGTAGTTCGGCAGACTCTCGACGAAAACGCGGCCGTACTGCTTCTTCAGAATGCGGTTATCGAGCAGCACCAGCAATCCGCGGTCGTGCAGCGATCGGATGAGGCGCCCAAATCCCTGCTTCAGCGTAATCACCGCCGCCGGCACCTGATAATCGAAGAATGCGTTTCCGCCGTCAGCGTCGATCGCCTTCACCCGCGCCGCCACGACTGGGTCGCTGGGCACCGCAAACGGCAACCGGTCAATGATCACGCAGCTCAGTTGCTCGCCCTGCACGTCCACGCCCTGCCAGAACGATGACGTAGCGAACAGCACCGCATTCGGGGTTAGACGGAACTCCTCAAGCAGCGCGCTCTTCGGAGCGTCACCTTGCCGCAGAATGGGGAACTCTACTTCCCCCAGCAGTCGGTGGTAAATGTCGTTCATCTGCGCGTAGCTGGTGAAAAGCACAAATGCCCGGCCGCGCGTGATTTCGAGCAACCGGCGAATGCGCGCCGCGGCCTGCACCGTAAACTGTGGTGTCCGCGGATCGGGCAAGTCCGGCGGTACGTACAGCAGCGCCTGACTTTGATAGTCGAAGTGCGAAGGCAGCACCGACTCGCGCGCATGCTCCAGGCCCAGCCGCTGCCGGATGTACTCAAAACCGCCGCCCACGGCCAGAGTCGCCGAAGTCAGCACGGCGCACTCCAGCTTCGCCCACAGACACTCGCGCAGAATTGGACCGACATGGATCGGCGTCGCCTGAAGAAATACATTCTGCCGCCCGCGAGGGCTCGTCTCCGCGGATTTATTCGCAGCGCTGCGCGAACCAAAGCGTCCGCCCCGGCGCTCAATCCAAAAAACGGTGTTGCGATCCTCGGCTTCCATCGCAAACCCGAGCTGCGCCTGAATTTCCTGGGCGCGGCGGACGAAGTTGAATACTTCCTCGGGCTTCTGCGGCAAGCCTTCGAGTTCGCCCGTCAAGCGCGTCAGGGCCTGATTCAGCGCGCCAAACTCATCCCCGTTTTCCTCCAGAAATTCGCGGCGGGTCTCGAACGCAAACCGTCCGTCGCCCGCGGGCAACAGCGAGAAGAAGAATTGCGAGCGCTCCCGCACACTGCCGAGGGCCCCGGAAAGCGAAGCCGAGAGCATGCGATTGCGTTGCATCGAGTTCTCAACGTCGCGCGCCAGATCTTCCAGCCGCAGATTGCTCACCGAGATGCCGAAATAATTCCCGGCCACATCCTCCACCTCGTGAGCTTCATCGAAAATCACCGCCGCTGCCTCCGGCAGAATGCCCGCGTCCGGCGCTCCATCCGCTTGCAGCTTGATAGCGAGATCCGCAAAAAACAGATGATGGTTGACGATGATAATGTCGCTCTCCATCGCCTTGCGGCGCATTTCAGTGATGAAGCAGCGCTCAAACTCGCTGCACTTCTGGCCGATGCAGGCGTCCGCGCGCGCGTCGAGCTTGTGCCAAAGCACGCTGGCCTCGGGCAGTTCCGCCAGCTCGGCGCGGTCCCCGGTTCCAGTCGTCTTTTCCCACGCGGCAATAGCACGATACTGTTCGATTTCTTCCAGGCCGCTCAGTACGGGCTGATCGGTCAGGTCATACAGCTTCTTGCGACACAAATAATTATTGCGGCCCTTCATATAGCAGACCGAGAGCCGGGAGCCAGAAGCCGGTTCACCGTATAACGCCTGCTCCAGGAAAGGCACGTCTTTATAGAAAAGTTGTTCCTGCAGATTCTTCGTGCCGGTCGAGATGATGACACGCTTGCCCGACCGGATCACCGGCATCAGATAAGCCAGCGTCTTTCCGGTGCCAGTGCCCGCTTCTACGATCAGATGGCGCTTTTCCTCCAGCGCCTGTTCGACGGCTTGCGCCATCTGCAGCTGGCCGCGGCGAAATTCATAAGCCGGATGAGTGCGCGAGAGCACGCCGCCAGGCCCGAAGAATTGATGGAGGGTAGCCTCCTTGTGGCCGGGAGTGGATCGATTTGAAGTCGTGGACGCCACGGAGACTCTATAATACGAGTTCCACCCGCAAGCAGGAGATGTGCTCATGTGGGGACAGCCGAGGGCGGCTGTCCCTACATAAAGACTCAACTTTGACTCAACCCACGTATAACTCGACCAGCACTCTCGCCACGACCGCCGCCGGCATTCCCACAATCGCTATCGTAGGCCGCCCCAATGTGGGCAAGTCCACGCTCTTCAATCGAATCGTGGGCTCACGACGCGCCATCGTCGGGGACGAGCCCGGAATCACCCGCGACCGTCTTTACGGCGACGCCGAATGGGGCGGGCGACGGCTGCGGATCGTTGACACCGGCGGCATTCTGCCGGAAGAAAAGGATTTGATCCCATCTGAGATCTACCGCCAAGCGCGCGTAGCGCTCGACGAGGCCGCCGCCATCATCATGGTCATCGACGGACGCACCGAGCTCGCCGGTCCTGACCTTGAACTCGCCCGACTGTTGCGCAAAGCGAACCGTCCGCTGTTCCTGGCCGTGAACAAAGTTGACACCGAAAAACAGTCGTCCCTGATCGACGACTTCCATCGCCTCGGTCTCCCGAAGATGTTCCCCATCTCCGCCGAGCACGGCCGCGGCATCGACGATCTGTTAGACGCGGTGGTTGCAGTACTTCCAGAGGAATTATTAACCACAGAGGACACGGAAGGCACAGAGGAAGCCAACGACCAACGACCAGGGACCAACGACGACTCATCCCACGAAACTAAAGTCGCCATCATCGGTCACCCCAACGTCGGCAAGTCGACGCTGCTGAACTGCCTCACTTCGTCCGACCGCGCCATTGTCTCGCCCATCCCCGGCACCACGCGCGATGCGGTCGACGAAATCATCGAGCACAATGGACGCCGTTTCCGCTTCATCGACACCGCCGGAATCCGCCGCAAAGGCAAGACTCATCTGATGGCCGAAAAGCTTTCAGTCGTGATGGCGCGCAAGCACCTGGAAGGCGCCGACATCGCCCTGCTGGTCATCGACGCCACCGAAGGCGTGAGCCAGCTCGATGCGTCGATCGCCGGATACGCCCACGAGAGCGGACGCTCCATCATCATCGTGGTCAACAAGTGGGATCTGGTGATCCATCCTGAGAAGATCAACGGGAAAGAAAAAGCTGCCCGGTCCACAAAGTCCGAGCGCATGCGCGAGAGCAAGCGCCCCGGAGACCGCGACGCCTATGAAGAACGCCTGCGCTACGAACTCAAATTCCTGAACTACGCGCCCATCGTTTTCATCTCCGCCCAAAGCGGCAAGGGCACCGAGAAAATATTCCCTCTGCTTGAAGAAGTTGCCACCGAGCGCCGCAAGCGCGTGACCACCTCGCAAATGAACCGTTTCCTCGAGCGCGTGGACTTCGAACGCGCCTCCGTCCCGGTGCGCTCGCGCGTTAAAATTCTCTACATGACGCAGGCTTCGGTCGCGCCACCAACGTTCGTGCTATTCACCAACCGCGCCGTCAAGCTGCACTTTTCCTACCAGCGGTTTCTCGAGAACCAGATCCGCGAGGCCTTCGGCTTCGTCGGCACGCCGATCTGGATTAAGAATCGCGCCAGAAACTCATAGAGCGAAAATGACCGAGGGACAGCCGCCTCGACTGTCCGATTTGGACAAAGCCCTCGCTGACTATTGTGGGAGGATCGGAACCGGGCGCTGATCGACCAGGAATGCAACTCTGATAATCCCAGCGGAGCGCACTCCGTCCAGCACCATCTTGACCGTACCCCATCGCGCGCGCATGTCGGCGACGACGTAAACCTTTCGTTCCACGCCGCGATCCTTCAGCCGGTCCAGTACCTTCGCTGGCAAATCGATGACATTGATCTGATCGCTGCCAAAATAAACTTTGCCGTCGCGCCGGATCGTAACCTTCATCACGTCTTCCCGGAGCGCGCCCGGCATTGGGACGGGGTGCGAAACGTGAGCAAGGTCAACACTGACTCCGTTGTGGTGAGTTGGCACCGTCATGAATATAAGCAGCACGACGAATACGACCATCGCCATGACGCTAGCGAACTGTAGAGTGTTGAAGTCGCTAAAAAGTCTCGGCGATGTTCGAGATTTCCGCACGGGTTCCATTCTCTTAAGTCGAAGGGTTCGTTGGGAGGTCACCGCCGTAACCAGCGTTTCGAACGCACGGAAAGGAATTATTCTCCGCTCAACTGCTGGCGCTGCGTCAGCAACCCGATCCGCTGTACGCCCGCATGATGCGCCCTGTCGATGACGTCTGCCACGTACTGGAAATCCACATCCGCGTCGCCGCGCACGAACGCAACTTTCTCCGCTCGCTTCAGATAGATCTGCGCCAGTTGGGTCTCCAGGTCTTCCCAACGCACGTCTTGCTGATTGATCTTCACCGCCGGCGGCGCATCCTTCGTCTTCCAAATGACCTGGATCACCACCGTGCCCTCGGGTGTGGGTTTGGAAGTCGGATCCTTCGGGGGCTCAGGAATAAGCACCTTCTCCTGGTACTGCTTGTCCATCGACACCACCAGCATGAACAAGACGATCAGGGTCAGCAGCACGTCGATCAGCGGTGTGACGTTAATCTGCGGACCAGGCGGACCACCGCCTGCCCCATTTCCTGCACTGGAGAAAGCCATCGAAGTTGCTCCTCTCGGGCACGCGCGTGTCTGCAACATCAGACACCTCGCCCGCTACCTGTGTTCCATCAAGCTGTTGTCATTCCGAGGAGCGCAGCGACAAGGAACCTGCTGTCCCGTGCGCGACTACAAAGGCAGATTTTTCGCTTCGCTCGAAACGACAACGAGTGTTCCGTCTTCCAACGCTAAGTTGCGTCTTCGGGCCGCGCCCGTGCATCATTGACGAAATGGCTTCGATTACCAATCTCCGGCCCGCGCGCACCGAAACCCATGGCTTCTAAGACCCGACTCATCCTCCTTGCCCTCTTTGCCGCCGTTCTGGCTGCTCCATCCGCGCGCGCGCAGGACAACTACGAAATTCAGGTTTACGGTTCCGACACCGTTCCGCCGCGCGCGACCATGGTCGAGATCCACTCCAACTTCACCTTGGATGGCAGCAAGACCGTGCAAGACGGCATGGTTCCTACCAACCACGCCGAGCACGAAACTCTCGAAATCACCCAGGGGATCAACGACTGGTCGGAGGTTGGCTTTTATGTTTTCACCAGCATTCAGCCGGACGAAGGATGGCAGTGGGTGGGAGATCACATCCGCCCGCGCGTGCGCGCTCCGGAGAAGTGGCACTGGCCGGTGGGCGTGAGCCTGTCGACCGAGATCGGCTACCAGCGCGCTGCATTCTCCCCCGACACCTGGACGTGGGAGATTCGTCCCATCATCGACAAAAAGATCGGTCCCTGGTACCTAAGCTTCAATCCCGCGCTGGACCGCTCGTTCCACGGACCCAGCGTGAACCAGGGTGTGACATTCTCCCCCAACGCGAAAGTCAGTTACGATTTCACCAAGAAAATTGCGGGAGGACTGGAATACTACGCGGCCTACGGCTCACTCGCCGGCTTTGACGCGCTGCGGGATCAGCAGCAGCAGTTCTTCCCCACCATCGATGTGGATTTCGGTCCGCAGTGGGAGTTCAACTTCGGAGTCGGCGTCGGCACCACGCGTTCTACCGACCATCTCATCGTCAAGTGCATCATCGGCCGCCGCTTCTCGTGGCCCCACGGCAAGAAATAGAATGGGGGGGCAGCCGCCCTCGGCTGACCGCCTCGCAAAGCGAGGCGCATCGGCACGAGCCAGCCGCGCACCTACTCGTAACGCAAGGCTTCCACCGGATCGAGCTTCGATGCCCGCATCGCCGGAACCAGTCCGCTAATCACGCCCACCACCAGCAACACGGCAGCAGAAAGAATCACGGTCATCATCGAGATGCGCAGGTGAATGTCGCCCTGCCCGGAATCGTCCTCAAACAGCGGCCCCATCATGGGCAAGGTGCCGACCGACCACGCGATCAGATACGACAACAAAACACCGATCCCGCCCCCGATTAGCATGATCAGCAGCGTCTCCGCCAGGAATTGCAGCTTGATGTGGCGCTTGCGCGCTCCCAGCGCGCGCCGCAGGCCGATCTCGCGAATCCGCTCATCCACTGACACGAGCATGATGTTCATCACGCCCACGCCGCCGATCCCGAGCGTCAGCGTGCCGATGAAAGTCAGCAGCACCTGCAACCCAATCGTCAGCGCATCGATGACCGGCCGGAATTCGTCCCGCCCAAACATCTGGATCGCTTTGGGATCGGTCGGCGAAAAATTCTGCCGCGTCGCCACCGCTGCTAGAACCTGCGCCATCGCCTTCTTTTCGAACTGCGGCGCGATTGGCTCGAACACCATCACCGCGGCATAACGCGTGTTCCACAAATCGCCAGCCGTCGAATACGGAATCCACGACGACTCGTCGTCGCTGGAAAAATAGTTGCTCAGCTGAATCTTGCGAGCCATGACGCCGATCACCGTGAAGCGCACTCCGGAGACTTGCACGGTCTCGCCCACCGCCGGGCGCCCGCTGAACAACTCTTCCCGCAACCGCCCGCCCAAAAAGATCACGCGCCGCCGTTCCAGTTCATCCTCAGCGTTGAGCCAGCGGCCCTCCGATGGCACTTCGTTCCGCATCTCGCCATACTCCGGACAAACCCCACGCACCGGCGCCGTCCCCACCAGTCGGTCGCCATAAGCGATTCCCGGCCGCCGCACCGTCTCCAGGCACACGTGCTTCACCAGCGAAGCCGTCTGCTTCACCATATCCAGATCGGCTCGCTCCAGGACGACCTTCTTCCCCGCCCGCTGCCCGCCGGGTTGCTCGCTGGTCTGCTGCGGCCAGCAAATCACCGCGCCCTTGCCGAACGCATCAAACCCATGCACCAGAACACTGCGGAAACTACTGCCGTAGGCGATCAACAGAGTGACCGTTGCGATCCCCCAGACAATCCCCAGCATGGTGAGAAAGCTGCGCGTCACATTCCGCTTCAGCGCGACCCAGGCTTCGAGAATGATTTCAATCAGCATAAAGAGCCGCGAGTAGCGAGCCACGAGTTATGAGCTCATAAAATCGACTGTCATCCCGAGCGTAGGGAGGCGATAGCCGAACGAAGTCGAGGGACCTGCTGTTTCTTTGCTCGAGCAAGAAGCTTACCCCCCGGCCTCATATCTCAGAGCTTCTATCGGATCAATCGACGCCGCCCGCCGCGCCGGATACAGCGCGGCCCCCACTGCGATCGCTCCCAACAGCCCCGCGGCAATCAACCCCGAACTCCAACTCGGGATCAGTCCAGCAAAAAAGTCGGGCATGGGCAGCATGTTCACCAGCGCGCAGAATCCAAACGCAACGCCCAGGCCGATTCCCCCACTTAACAGCGCGATGATCAACGCCTCAATAAAGAACTGCCGCAGAATCGTTCCCGCCGGAGCGCCAATCGCCTTGCGCACGCCAATCTCGCGCGTCCGCTCCCGCACCGCGACCAGCATCACGTTCATGACTCCAATGCCTCCCAAAAGCAGGGTTACGATTCCAACCGCTCCCAGAAAGAATTTCATGCCGTCAGTCATGGTCTTGAAGGCCTGTGCTTCCTGCACCGTATCCCAGATCGGACATGCCTCTTTGTCGTTGGGATCGTAGCGGTGCATACGCGCCAGCGCCACTCGCACTTCGTGCTTGCAGGCGGCATGCTGATCGACCGACTTCGGCGTCACCAATAACTGATCAAATGTCGTATCCGTTCCCGGAGGCTTGTCGGGAAAATCACGCCGCATCGCGGCAAACGGCAAGAAGACCTTGTTCACGTCCCAGCCGTCGTAGCTGGAGTCCTGCTTCTTCTTGGCCATCACGCCAATGACCGTGTAAGGAAAATCATTCAAGTAAATCGTATCGCCCACCGCATTACGCCCGGGAAACAGTTGCTTGGCCGCATCCGACCCCAGAAACGCAACACGACGCGCCTCGCGCATATCGTCCCAGTCATAGAAACGTCCCACACCGACGTCGAGGCTGCGGATGTATCCAAACGGCGGATAGGAACCGGTCACGGTAAACGCCGCATTGTTGAAATTGCTGTGCACCCGCACCGTGTCCTGTTCGAGTTCCGGAATCGCGTATTCGCAATCAGGAGATTCCGCCTGCACCACCGCGACATCTTGATCTTCCCAGTGCACGACTCGTCCGGCATGCGTCCCGCCTGCCTGCAAGCTGGTGCGCCCGTGAAAAACGATCATCACGTCCTTGCCCAGGTTGCGCGCCTGTTCTTCCTGCCCCTTACGCAATCCTTCGCCGGCCGCCACCATGAGCACAATCGAGACGATGCCCCACGCAATCCCGAACATGGTTAAGAAGGCGCGCAGCTTGTGCGACCAGAGCGTTCGCAGCACGTCGAGAATGAGATCGCGCACCGTCATGACACTGGGTTGGACGCGGCCGGGAAGAGAAAGTAATCCCTCCAGTCCGCGCTGCTGGTAGATACGCATCCGGCCGGCTTTTTGTTGCAGGAAAATGCCTAGGTAGGGATAGCCGCCTCGGCCGTCCGCCGAAGCGAAGCGAGGCCTCAGCGAGACGCCATGGTTTGTGGGGGATCTCGGCGGGACCTCCCTGCGACTCAGGCCTTCAACGTCGCGGCGCCAGCCCGTTCCAGCCACCCGTCGAACTCTCTGAGCGCCAGCTCACACTGCAGCCGCCGCCGCTCCTTACGATCCCGAATCTTCTTCTCCAACGGGGGAAGCAGATCAAACGTGATATTCGTCGGCTGAAAATTTCTGGCATCGGCCTGCGTCACATAGTGGGTCAGCGATCCGAAAGCGGATGCCCGCGGAGCCGGCGCCATTTCCGCCCCGGAACCCAGAGCCGCAGCGTGCATCCCAGCCAGAAGTCCGGTGGCGATCGACTCGACGTAACCTTCCACGCCGCAAATCTGTCCCGCAAAGAATACTCGCGGATGCATCTTCATCTGCAAAGTCTCGCGCAACAACGTCGGTGCATTGATATAGGTGTTCCGGTGAATCTGCCCGTAACGCAGGAACCGAGCATTCTCCAGTCCGGGAATAAGCCGCAGCACCCGCGCTTGCTCGCCAAATTTCAAATGATTCTGGAATCCCACCAGATTGTAGGAATCGGCCCGCAGGTTCTCCTGTCGCAACTGCACCACCGCGTAGGGCATTCGCCCGGTGCGCGGATCGATCAGTCCCACCGGCTTCATCGGCCCAAACCGCAGCGTGTCCCGCCCGCGGCGCGCAATCTCCTCAATCGGCAGACATCCCTCAAAGTAGTTCAGCTTCTCCCAATCGCGCTCCTCGACCGACTGCGCCGCCAGCAGCGCATCGTAAAAGCGGCCGTATTCCTCCGGCGTCATGGGGCAGTTGATGTAGTCCGCCGACCCCTTGTCATATCGCGCCGCCATGTACACGCGCGTCATATCTATAGAGTCGGCCTCCACAATCGGGCTGATCGAATCGTAAAAATAGAGGTGCGGACAGAGATTTGGAGTATGTGGAGCGGACACTCCTGTCCGCTGACTGCTGGCGCAATCGGAAAGTCCCTGCTCCAAACCAGTGTCGGAATCAGATTGATTTGAGCTGGCGCAGCGCTTCAGCCCCGCGATATCGGCCACACTCTCGGGAGCGGCTTGACCCGCCGAGCTCGCGGCACTCAGCCGCGCGATCTCAGCAGCGAGCCCGTCCGAAGTGAGAGGCCCCGTGGCGATGATAGTGATGCCCTCCGCTTCATCGACCGCGGTCACTTCCTCCCGCCGCACCGCAATCCGCGGCTCGCGCGAGATCGCCTCGGTGACGCGAGCCGCGAAGGTGACGCGATCCACTGCCAGCGCATGCCCCGCCGGAACCGCGCACTCCCGCGCAATCTCCAGCAGCAGCGATCCCGCTCGCCGCATCTCCTCCTTCAGCAGCCACGGAGCGGTATTCTCGCTGTCCGATTTCAACGAGTTCGAGCACACCAGCTCGGCAAAGTCCGCCGTCTGATGCGCTGGGGTCGAGCGCGCGGGACGCATCTCAAACAACTCGACATCGAGGCCGCGCCGCGCGCACTGCCACGCCGCCTCCGCCCCGGCCAACCCGGCCCCAATGATTTTGATGATTGCCATTTTTCTCTCTATCTTGACTGCCTATTTTCGCGGCGGACGCGTCTTCCGCTGACACTCTTTGTTCTCTTTTGTCGTCACCGCGCCTTCTCCGCCAGCCGCCGCAGCGCCTCATCAGCGAGAAGCACGGGCCGCCATTGGTCGCGAAAGACGGCCCCCAGCTGCTTGTACAAACCGATCGCCTTCTCGTTCCAGTCCAGCACTTCCCAGTGAATTCCGTAACAGTGCTCATCGACCGCAACCCGCGCCACCGCGGCCAGCAGCGCCCTCCCAATGCCGTGCCTGCGAAAAGCCTCGCGCACGAACAAATCTTCCAGAAACATTCCGCGACCCGCCCACGTCGAATAGTATTCCCAAAAAAGCGCGTATCCCGCTGGCTGTCCATCCCACTCGGCGATGAGCGCCCGAAAACGTGGGTTCTCCCCAAATCCATCCCGTGCCAGATCTTCTTCACGTAGAGTCACAAGCTCGAGTTCGCGCTCGTACTCCGCCAATTCACGAATCATGGTCCAGAGCAGCGCCGCGTCATGGATGGTTGCAGGACGAATGTGCAGCATAGGAACGTCCAGCATAGGAATGTGCCGCATAGGCGGGCAGGGAACTATATTCTACTACTCGGTCAGGGGCGCGGCCCCCGCGGCAACCAGCACCCACGAGCCCTTCTTGTACACCCATGTATCGATGAACCGCCACCGCTTCACTCGAACTTTGCCTTCTTGCACAGTTCTCTCACGGTAGATTCCAACCGCGATGGCTGTGCTTCCGAACGTGCGAACGGCCATGGGTTCCATCACGATCTGGCTGAGTTGTGCAGTTGCCCGCTTGATCCTCGACAGATAATCCCCCTTGGTTACCAATCTGCCGTATTCGACGTACACCAGGGAATCGTCAAAGATCAGATCCAGGGCGCGGTTATCATTGCGCGATTGCGCAACCACCCACTCGCGCTCCCGCGCACGAATGGCCGTTGCAGCGCTGCCCTCGTTACCCTCCTGCGTGGAAACAGACAGTGACAATGCGCACACCACCATCAGCCACCAGCCCATGGTTTTCATGAGATCGACTCTTTTCAACCCATCGGCAGCACATCGGCTGCAGAACCGGATCGTTTGGGCTCACTCCCTGATCGGCGTTACCAGGCCTGCAATCGTGACCCACTGACCATTCTTGTAAAGCCACGTGTCCACGAAACGCTCGCGTTGCGCAAATGCCTTTCCCCGCTCCAATCCCTTGATTAGAACGACGCCAGTGACGATCGCCGTGTCGCCGTGCAAGCGCACCACCATCGATTCCGTCAAAACCTGCAATACTGAAGATTTCGTGACTTCCGCCAACACGTCCGCCTTGGTAATCACTTTACCGTCGGACTCGACGTTGACGAATGCGTCGTCAAGAATCCTCTCCAGCGCCTTGGGGTCTTTGAGCACGTATGCCTGGCTCCACATATGCTCCATCGCAACAATCTTTGTGGTGACGTCGAGATCAGAAAGTCCCTGCGCGAAGATGGCCGGAGTGCCTGTGCAAGCCAGCAGCATAACCAACGTCACCGTTCTCATTGCAGACGCCTCACTCGCTATCATCGGCCCGCAACGCTATCCCTTGAGTACGTTGCTGTCTTCTGCGCAAAACCCGCAATTCTGCGATGATGAAGATCGAGTCGGTGCACTCTGAATCCTGGAGAACTCGATGGCACGTATCAGCCTGATCAGCCCGGAATCGGCGAATGCCGACGTGAAAGAAATCTACGAGAAGACTCTGCGCGGCAAGCCGGGCAACGCTCAAAAAGCGCTCGCGCACCGTCCGGAAATGCTTAAGAATTTCTTAGCCTTCTACGCCAGCGTCGGGCGTTCCCTGGATCGCAAGCTCTACGAACTCATCTACACTCGCGTCTCGCTCATCAACGGATGCCACTACTGCATCCAGCACCACCTGGCATCGTCGAAGCGGGTCGGCCTCACGGCGGAAGATTGGTCCGCCCTCAAGATCGGAGATTATTCGCGTTACAGCGAAAAAGAACGCGCTGCCCTCACCTACGTTGAGAAACTCACGCGTACGCCGCACGACATCACCGACGCCGATTTCGCGCCTCTGAGCCAGCACTTCTCCGAACCGGAAATCGTCGACATTCATCTGCTCACCGGCCTGGCCAACGTGACCAACCGCTTCACCGACCCGCTTGGGCTGGAGGTGGAGTTCCCCGAGGAAAAGATATAAGGCTCTCTTACTTGATTTCGTCAGAGTGCAAGGCCCAGTAGAAGAAAAGAATCAGCAAGAAACCAGCCAGATACCAAGTGAGCGCCTTAGCAATCGGAATGCCCGCGACATACTTCAAAACTCCGCTTCCCAAAATCAGGCCCACGAGCCCACTCAGAGTCTTGAGATCATATTTCGAGAACTTTGGAACGAACCATACCGCGAGAGCAGAAATCGTAATCCCGAGCAGAAGAGGCGCCGAAATGTCATACATGGTGCTCACCCTGACCGAAGAACGATTCGATCGTCAAGACAAATGTGGATCGAGGTTTGCTCTTGAGCGCTAAAGGATTTCCCGCGCATCCCCCACGCGCCTGGTCACATGCTCCCGGTCCAAATATTCGAGCAGAGGAATCGCATACTTCCGGCTGACGCCCGTCAGCTCTTTGAACGCTGCCACATCCATCTTCGGAGATTTTGCCTTCTGCGCGGCCACCAGCCGCCGCAACTCTTCTAACGCAGCGCGGTGAAATACCAGTTCGTCGGAAACCTTGACCAGCACCTTGTCGCGCAGCAGCAGCGTGACAATCTTCTGCGCGCGAGCCTTGTCCACTTTGAGTCCCGCAAGCACCTCATGCAGCGCCGGAACTTTCAATCCTGCCCCTGCAAAGGCGTCTTCGATCTTCTTCTTCGATTCCGCCTCTTCATCCTTCATCACGACGCCGTGACCGGGCAGCCGCACCAGGTCGCCAGCAACCTCGATTTTCTTTTCGCGGATCAGTAGATCAAGCACTGCCTTGAAGACCTCCGCGGACGCTTTAACCTGTTCGCGCAATGCTTCGCGCGGAATTCCGCCCACCAGCGAATTCTTCCGATGAAACCCCTCCACCGAACTCACCACCAGTTGCTGCAGCCGGACCATAGCAGGCGCGTCAACGAACAGGTCAGCGATCCGCAGCACGCGCCCCTCCTTCACCGCCTGAGCCAGTCGCGTTTCGACGGAACTCCTTGTCCACCCAGTTTCGGCAATGAGTCGCGGCACAGAGATCCCGCCGTGCCCGCGCCTTGCGATGCGGGCTTTCAGCATGGGCTCCGGATCACCGGCCGCCAGGATCTTCAGGAAAACGTCGTGACGCGGCACGCGCGGGACCGGCGCTGGGTCCAGCACAACTCCGCCTCCGATCGTCACTACCGGGGAAAATTGGCGGATGATGAACCGGTCGCCGGGCAGCAACAGCGCCGCTTCCGGAAGCTTCAGGCGTGCAAACGCCTCCGCCCCCGGAGCAAGTTGTTTGACGCCGTGGAGCATGATCTCTGCCACGGTCTCCATCGTGTTGGAATGGAAGTGGACCCGCGTCCGGGATTTCAGCGGCCGCGGCGCAGAGGATAGTAGCCTCAACTGCACATCCACCCGGCGTGTCGTGGCGAAGGTGTCGACAGGGGCCAGCGTCATCCCGCGCGACAAATCTTCCGTGCTCGCCCCCGCCAGGTTCAGCGCCGTGCGTTGCCCAGCGACAGCTGTGGCGGCAGTCTGTCCGTGCACTTGCACCCCGCGCACGCGAACTCTGCGGCCGGAGGGAAAGACCTCCAACTCTTCCTCGCGATGAATCGTTCCCGCTACCAGCGTCCCCGTCACCACCGTGCCGAAGCCCTTCATCGTGAACACGCGATCAATCGGCAACCGGGCCAGAGCGTGTGAATCGCGAGGCTGCACTTCCGCAGCGGCTGCCACCATCGCCCGCTTCAGATCGTCCAGCCCAGCGCCGGTCAGTGAACTCACCGCGACGATGGATTTTGGGGTATCTAAGTCTGGGTTGTCAAAGTTTGGGTCGTCTGACTTTGGGGTATCCAAAAAAGTCCCGCGCAGAAACTCTTCAACCTCCAGCCGCACCACATCGAGCGTCTCCGCATCCACTGCGTCCGATTTGGTGAGCACCGTGATGCCGCGCTGCACGCCGAGCAACTGCAGAATGTCGAAGTGCTCCCGGGTTTGCGGCTTGATCGATTCGTCCGCCGCAATGACCAGCAGGACCAGGTCGATGCCACCCACCCCGGCCAGCATATTGCGCACAAAGCGCTCGTGCCCCGGAACGTCTACAAAACTAACGCTCAGCGGCTCGCCGTCCGCGCCCGCCAGATCCATGTGCGCGAAGCCCAGGTCGATGGTGATGCCGCGCCGTTTTTCTTCTTCCAGCCGGTCCGCATCGATCCCGGTCAGAGCCTTAACCAGCGCCGTTTTTCCGTGGTCGATATGCCCAGCCGTGCCGACGATAATCGATTTCATGCGCCCTGAGATCCTACCGGAAAGGAACTGCTAAGGATCGTGTAAGAAGAGCCGCCGGTCCTAGGAATATTGATCTTCGACTACGACTTTCATAGGGAAGAACGTTAAGAGCCAAACGCTTTCCGCATCCTCGCCCACGTCACATCCAGCGTTTCCGGCAGCAGCCGCGTCTCCCCAATCACCGACACAAAGTTCGCATCCGCCACCCACCGCGGCAACTCGTGCATGTGAATGTGTCCGGCAATCCCCGCCCCCGCGGCCTTGCCAATATTCATCCCCAGATTAATCCCGTCCGGATGGTAGAGTTCGCGCAGCACCGACTCCATCCGTTGCGAAAGCGCCATCATCTCTTGCGCGGCGTCCACCGGCAGCTTCTGCAACTCGTCCAAATGCTGGTAAGGAACGATCATCACGTGCCCCGGCGTATACGGAAAAGCATTCAGGATGACGAAACAGCGCTCACCGCGATGCACGATGTGCACCTTGGCGTCGTCCTTCTCCCTGGGCGCATCGCAGAAGACGCACCCGCCGGTCTTTTCCGTGGTCGAGACATAGGCATACCGCCACGGCGTCCAGAGATAATCCATAGCAGGGCAGGTTAGCAGATGCGTCGCCGTGTTCCAAAACCATAACCCTGAAACCTTCCTGTAACATTCGCCCGATTTGCGTTTGACACTGTTCGCGCGCGGTTGCTATAGTCGAAGAGTTCCCATTGGACGCGGGTTCTCTGTGAAAACGTCCGACAGCTGGGATTGTCCAAGCTCACTCGCCAGGGTGGGCCCACCACAACCAAACGACTCGTCCAGCAGTCCGCAAAGCAGGCCCCCGCATCCCGTATCAGAGAGGCATAACCTTGTTCGACGAGACCACCGCCCACAACTCCGAATCTAACTCCTCTGTCGCAACCGAAGCCGAACCGACGACAGAACAGCAGCACCAGCCCGAACCGACGCAGGCTGCCGCCACCACCGACGCTCCCGCCGAGACGCAGGCCACCTCCGCCGCTGCCGCTGCCGAAGACAAGACCACGGCCAGCGAGGACTTTGCCTCCGTGCTCGAGAATTTCACCACCGAAGCCGAAGAGGCGGTGAGTGAAGACCGCGTCATCAAGGGCACGGTGCTGAAGCTGACCGGGACGCACGTGGTCGTCGATATCGGCGCCAAGTCCGAAGGCATGCTGCCGCTGGCGGAAGTCCTCGATCACGAAGGCAAGCCTAAGTTCAAGCCCGGCGATGAGATCGATGTGATGCGCGACAAGGGCCCGTCCGAGGAAGGCTACATCAATCTCTCGCACCAGAAAGCCCAACGCATTCACGCCTGGGAAGAAATCGAAAAAGCCTACAACGAAAAGAAGCCGATAAAGGCCGTCGTAGTTGACCGCATCAAGGGCGGACTCACCGTCGACATTCTCGGGGCGCACGCTTTTCTGCCCGGTTCACAGGTCGACCTGCGGCCCATCCGCAACTTGGATGGCATGAAGGGCCAGACGCTCGAAGTCGCGGTCATCAAACTGAATAAGAAGCGCGGCAACATCGTCGTCTCCCGTAAAGACCTGTTGGAAGGCGAGCAGAACGAAAAGCGCTCCAAGACTCTGGAGCATCTCGAAGAGGGATCGATCCTCACCGGTGTGGTCAAGAACCTCACCGAGTACGGCGCCTTCGTCGATCTCGGCGGGCTCGACGGACTGCTTCACATCACCGACATGTCCTGGGGACGCCTGACTCATCCCAAAGATCTGGTGAACGTTGGCGATCAGATCCAGGTCAAGGTCCTGAAGTACGACAAAGAGAAGCAGCGCGTTTCCCTCGGATTCAAGCAGCTCACGCCCGACCCGTGGCTCGACGCCGAGCATCGCTATCCCGAGGGTGCACACGTCGGCGGCCGCGTAATCAGCGTGACCGACTACGGCGCATTCGTGGAACTCGAGCAGGGAATTGAAGGCCTGGTTCACGTCAGCGAAATGACCTGGTCGAAGCGCATGAAGCATCCCTCGAAGCTGGTCAACGTCGGCGATCAGGTCGAGTGCGTCGTTCTGAACGTCAACCCGACCGAGCGCCGCATTTCGCTCGGCATGCGCCAACTGGCGGCCAACCCGTGGGACTCGCTGCACGAGAAATTCCCTGTCGGCATGACGGTCGAAGGACGTGTGCGCAACCTGACTGACTTCGGCGCCTTCATCGAAATTGAAGACGGCATCGACGGCTTGGTCCACGTCAGCAACCTGAGCTGGACCAAACGCGTGAAGCATCCCTCAGAAGTGCTGAAAAAAGGCGACCGCGTGAAGGCCGTTGTGCTGGCGATCGAACCCGACAAGCGCCGCCTGTCCCTGGGCGTGAAGCAGCTCCAGCCGGATGTCTGGGAGTCCTTCTTCCAGACGCATCACATCGGCGACGTGGTTCACGGCAAAGTTCTGCGCGTAGCCGCATTCGGCGCGTTTGTAGAAATCGCGGAGGGCGTGGAAGGCCTGTGCCACAAGTCCGAGGCCGCCGACGAGCACGGCCAGCCGCTGGCTTTGGAGCCGGGCCTCGAGCACGACTTCAAGATCATCAAGATGAATCCGGAAGAGAAAAAAGTCGGACTCAGCATCCGCGCCGTGGGCGAAGAAGCCTCGCGCTCGGAAGTGGAAGCCTACAAGCAGCCCGTTTCCAGCACCAGCTCCACCATCGGCGAGCTGATCTCCTGGAAACGCGCCAGCAACGAAAACAACTAAGGTCGCACTTCCGCACCTCTGTCATCCTGAGCGAAGAAACAGCCTCGCGATAAGCGAAGCTGTTTCGCAGTCGAAGGACCCCGAGTTCGCCGCACTGGCACCGGCGCAGCGAGGAGTTCTCACGTGCGAGCCCCTCTGTGCTCCCTCAGCGTGTGGACCCAACCACGGCCCTGTTCTAGAATCAAACGTTTGCACATCATCATCTGTACCTATAAAGAGGAGTCACCACTTTGCCCGAAACCATCTACGACATCGCCATCATCGGCAGCGGCCCCGCCGGATACACGGCCGCGATTCGCGCCGGCCAGTACGGCCTGAAAACCGCGCTCATCGAAAAAGACGGATTCCTCGGCGGCACCTGCCTGCACGTCGGCTGCATCCCGACCAAAGCCCTGCTGTTCAACGCCGAGCTCTGGGATCACCTCAAAGACGCGAAAGAATTCGGCATTGAAGGCGTGGACGCGCGCAAACTCAACTGGGCCGCCGTCCAGGAGCGCAAAGGAAAAATCGTTGCCAAACATGCCAAGGGCCTCGAATTCCTGATGAAGAAAAATAAAGTGGACACCGTGAAGGGCTATGGCAAGCTCACCGGCCCGCCGCAGAATGGCGTGTTCACAGTCGAGCTGACGAACGACAACAAAGCCAGCCATCTCAAAACAAAAAACATCATTCTCGCCACCGGTTCCGAAGCCCGCATGCTGCCCGGCCTCGAAGCCAACGACCGCATCCTCACCAACATCGAAATCCTGAGCCTGAAAGAAATTCCGCAATCGCTCGTCATCGTGGGCGCTGGAGCCGTCGGCGTCGAGTTCGCCTCGATCTACAAATCATTCGACACGGAAGTCACGATCGTCGAAATGCTCCCGCGCCTGGTCCCGGTCGAAGACGAAGAAGTCTCGAAAGAACTCGCGCGCGTCTTCCGCAAGCGCGGCATTAACTTCCACGTAAGCGCGAAAGTCGACAAAGTCGAAAAAACCAAGTCAGGCATCGCGGTCACCATTACCGCCGAAGGCA
>Ga0210384_10000278_pt1 | contig 81107 bp, 62 predicted proteins | sample IncBWH2MmetaG_FD_160574 | JGI IMG/M metagenome (GOLD analysis project Ga0210384, IMG submission 160574) | Forest soil microbial communities from Barre Woods Harvard Forest LTER site, Petersham, Massachusetts, United States - Inc-BW-H-2-M | ecosystem: Environmental > Terrestrial > Soil >... | reverse complement strand
ATGCGCAGCTTGACCACGCGTCCGGCCACGCGCACTTCGTCGCCGAAGGAGATGCGCTGGCCGGTGTGGGCCACTTCGCCGTTGACCGTGACCTTGCCGTCGGTGATCAGCTGCTCCATGTCGCGGCGCGAGCCGATGCCCGACTGCGCGAGCACCTTGTGCAGCTTGGGCGCGTCGGGCTCGGCGGCCAGCACGCGCTTGGCGGGGATGGCGCTCTCGCCTTCGCCCAGCTCGGGTTCGTTGTCGTAGTCGCCGGACAGCACGCCGGCGAAGGTGTCGGACACGTCGGCGCTGGCGAACTCGACCACGGGGCGGTTGCCGCGCTCCGGACGCGGGGGACGCTCGCCGCGCGGCGGACGCTCGGCGCCCTCCTCGCCCGGCTCGCCGTCGTCCTCGGCTCCCTCGGCGCCTTCGGCGTTCTGGCCGGCCTCGCCCGCGGGCGCATCGTCGGCGCCGCCACGGCGGCCACGGCGACGGCGGCGGCTGCGCGAACGGCGGCCTTCGCCCTGTCCGTCGGCGCCCTCGCCCTGCGGACCGGCGCCATCGCCGTCGTCACCCCCCTCGTCGCCGTCGCTCGAGGCGGCGGCGACCGGAGCGGCCACCGGCTCGGCGGACTGCGGGGCGGCGTCCTCTGCCGCCACGGGGGCGCGTTCCGCGCGCACGCGCGGGGCGCGCGGCTTGCGCGGCTCGGCGGATCCGGCGGGCTCGATGGCCGGCGCGGCGGCCTCGACGACCGGAGCCGCCTCGGGCACGGCCTCGACCGGCTCGGCGGCCTTGCGGGTGCGCTTGCGCGGGGCGGCCGGGGCCGCGGCCTCGACGGCGTCCGCCGGGGCGGCCTCGGGGGCGGCGTCGGCCTTGGGTGCGGTCTTGCGCGGCGCGCGCGGCTTCTTGACGGCGGGCGTCGTGCCTTCGGGCGCGTTCTCGGGCGTCATATCCGGGGTATCGGAACTCATTGCAGCGGACCTTGTTTCAGGTGATCTTCAGGGGACTCGGGCGAACCGGAAGATGCGGGCGCATGTTCATCGGTCGTCGGCGTGGACGCCGATGACGGCGCGGAATGGGGGGTGGATTGAAGGCTTGCCAGCTGGGCGGCATGGGCCTGGTCGGCGGCGATGGCCGCCGCGATGGCATCGGCGTGGCGAGCCGCCTGGGCAGCCTCGGCGTGGGCCAGCGTGGGTTCGGCCGGATGCGCGGGCGTTCCGGCCTGCGCTTCGGTGGCGACGGCCTCGTCGGCGCGATCGGGCGCGTCGGCGACAAGCGGCGTCTCGACCATCCCGGCGGCCGGGCCTTCGGGCACCGCCACGTCGCCATCGCCGGCCGGCTCGTGCGCGCCGCCGCCGTCGTCCAGCGTGGGCGCCAGCTCCAGCGAGCCCTGCACCTCGCCCAGCAGGCTGGGCTGCAGGTCGGCCAGCGCATCGCTGGGCGGCAGGCCGCCTTCGAGCGTGGGCAGTTGGTCGAGGCTGGCCAGGCCCAGGTCGTCCAGGAACTGGCGCGTGGTGGCGAACAGCGAGGGACGGCCCGGGGCGTCGCGGTGGCCGATGGCCTCGATCCAGCCGCGATCCTCGAGCTGCTTGATGATCTGGCTGCCCACCATCACGCCGCGGATGTCCTCGATGTCACCGCGCGTGACCGGCTGGCGGTACGCGATGATGGCCAGCGTCTCGAGCACCGCGCGCGAGTACTTCGGCGGCTTCTCGGGGTGCAGGCGATCCAGGAACTCGCGCAGTTCGGGGCGGCTCTGGAAGCGCCAGCCCGAGGCGATGGAAACCAGCTCGACGCCGCGGCCGCTCCACTCGCGCACCAGCTCGTCGAGCATGGCGCGCAAGGTGTCCGATCCGATCTGGTCATCGAACAGGTTGCGCATGGCGCGCAGCGGCAGCGGCTGATTGGCACAGATCAGCGCGGTTTCAAGAACGCGCTTGGCATCCTGAGTATTCATCGACGAATTAGCGGGTGTCCGCCTGCATCTGCAGGCCAATGGAGGGCCGGTGTCAGCGGCGGCACGGCGGCGCCATCATTTCGAGGCGGAAACCACCAGGCACGGCCGCGTTGTCAGGGACGGCTTCCGCACACATGGGGCCGGCGGGCTTCGTGCAGCACTGCGCGCGGTCGGAAGCGTCCCATTCCCTGCTCCGGGCTACGCGTCACCAGGCGCCTTCACGGCGGGTCACGAAATCACGGACTGGAGGAGGAATGGCGCATTGTAACCGCTTTGGTGCGACACGCCTCGCAATATCGCTCCCCCGACATTTCCGGGCCTTATTCGGCCAGGTCGTCCGAGAAATCCTCCAGCAGGTCGTCGCCGACGATCGTGGCCCAGGCCTGGCGGAAATCGTCGGGCGGCGCCGAGTCGAAGCGCAGGGGCTCGCCGGTGACCGGATGCTTGAACGCCAGATGGGCCGCGTGCAGCGCCTGGCGCGTCATGCCCAGCGCCGGCCGGCCGCCGTAGAGCTCGTCGGACACCAGCGGATGGCCGCGGAACATCAGGTGCACGCGGATCTGGTGGGTGCGCCCGGTGTGCAGCGTGCAGCGCACCGCGGCGATGCCCTGGTCGTAGGCCACCAGGGAGATCTCGGTCTTCGCCCACTTGCCGCTGTTGACCACCGCCATGCGCACGCGCACCTTGGGATCGCGGCCGATGGGGGCCTCGATCGAGTCCTCGTCGAACTTGAGCCGGCCATGCACCAGCGCCAGGTACTTGCGGCTGACCACGCGCGACGCGATGTCGCGCATCAGGCCGGTGACGCCCTCCAGCGTGCGGCCCACCACCATCAGGCCCGACGTGTCCTTGTCGAGGCGGTGCACGATGCCCGCGCGCGGCAGCGCGGCCGCCTTCGGATCGCGGTGCAGGATGCCGTTGAGCAGCGTACCCGACCAGTTGCCGGCGGCCGGGTGCACGACCAGGCCGGCCGGCTTGTCGACCACCATCACGTGCTCGTCCTCGTAGACCACGCTCAGCGGGATGTCCTCCGGCTTGAACGCCTGGTCCTGCGCCGGCCGCACCAGCTCCACCTGCACGCGCCAGCCGGCCTTCACCTTCGTGGAGGCGCTTGAAGAAACTTTACCTTCCAGCAGGACGCGCCCGTCGGCGATCAGGCCCTGCAGGTGGGCCCGGGAGAACTCCGGCGCGAGGGTGGTCAGCAGCTTGTCCAGCCGCTCGCCATGCTGGTCCAGCGTGACGGCATGGGTCCGGATCTCGGAGGCATCGTCCCCCGGCTCCACTTCGTCGGGGCGCGGATCGGCGTCCGCGTCTGTCAAGGCACTGCTCATATAATTCCAGGGATTCTTTCAATTTGCACTGCGACCCTGCGCTGCACACAGCGCCCAGCCAATGACCTTCTCGATCGCACCTCGCCGCCTCGTCACGCTCCTCGCGCCCCTTGCTCTGGCAGCCATCCTGGCAGCCTGCGGCGCCACCCAGGCCGAGAAGGACGCCGCCACGCCGGTCGAGAAGCTCTATGCCGACGCGATGGACGACGTGGCGTCGGCCAACTACGACCGCGCGATCAAGTCGCTCGACCGCATCGAAGGCAAGGCGGCGGGCTCCATTCTCGCCCAGCAGGCGCAGCTCGAGCTCGGCTACCTTTACTGGAAGACGGCCGACAAGGTCAATGCGCTGGCCACCATCGACCGCTTCATCAAGCTGCACCCGTCCAGCCCCGCGCTCGACTACGCGCTGTACCTGCGCGGCGTCGTCAATTTCAACGACGACCTCGGCTGGCTGGGCAGCTTCACGGGCCAGAAGCTGTCCGAACGCGACCAGGCCGCCGCGCGCGAGTCGTACCAGTCGTTCAAGCAGCTGTCCGAGCAGTTCCCCGACTCCAAGTACACGGCCGACGCGCGCCTGCGCATGGACTTCACCGTCAACATGCTCGCCGAGTACGAGGTGCACGTCGCCAACTACTACATGCGCCACCAGGCCTACGTGGCCGCGGCCAACCGTGCCAAGGAATCGGTGCTCGAGTTCCCGCAGACCGCGTCGACGCCCGAAGCCCTGGCCATCATGGTCACGGCCTACGACAAGCTGGGCCTCACGTTGCTGCGCGACGATGCCCAGCGCGTGCTGGACAAGAACTTCCCCACATCCGCGTACGCCGAATCGAACAAGAACAAGGCCTGGTGGAAATTCTGGTGATGACATAGGGCCCCACGGTCGCTGGCGCTCCCTGCCCCCAAGGGGCTGGCCGCGAGCGGCCCGGCGGAGCCGGATCCGCCGCTCCCTTGAACTTCGCTTGAAACGGGCCAGCGGCAGCGCCGGCGAGATGGGCGGCCCTGGCTACGACGTCGCGGCCAGTTTCGCCTTGAGATGGTCCGCGAGGCGAAGCGCCAGGGCGACGATCGTGAAGGTGGGATTCACGGCCGAGCCGGTCGGGAAGACCGAGGAGCCGGCGACGAAGAGGTTCTGGATGCCGTGGACCTGGCAGTTCGCGTCGACCACGCCGGTCTTCGGGTCGTCGCTCATGCGGGTGGTGCCCATGTGGTGCCAGCCGGCACTGGTGGATGCGGGCAGGCCTTCGACGCCGTCCTCGGCGAGGTCGTCCTTCAACTTGACGCGCCCAAGGCCCGCCGCCCCCGCCTGCTGGCCGACGATCTCGTAGATCTTGCGGATGCTCTGCCGCTCGAGCTTCGTGAACGTCCAGTTCAACTCGGCGCGAGGCACCCCGAGTTCGTCCTTCTCCTGCGCGAGCGTGACGCGGGAGTCCGGGTTCGGGGCCTGCTCCAGGCGCAGGATCATCTGGAACGCGCGATGGGCACCATGGATCTCGCCCGTGCGCAGCACATCGAAGAAGTGGCCCACCCGGGTGCCGCGAGCCTTGCTCTGGGCCTGGCGCACCTGTTCCTCGTTGACTCGGGGATCGGTGTCGGACCAGACTTCGATGAAGGGCGGCATCCGCTCGGCGACCTGCAGGGGCGTGAAGGACACGATCCCGTTCAGCACCCCGTGTCGCGCCTGCTGCCCGGGCCGGAGGGCCAATTCCCCTTGGACCCGGGGCGCGGCGGCCATGTACAGCTTGAGGTCGGTCTTCTGCTCGAGCCACAACTCGGCCGACTTGATCTCGAGGTGCTCCATGAAGAACCGCCCGACGAGATCGTGGTCGTTGCCCAGCCCCGCGGACGCCTGCTTGTTGGCCGCCAGCAGGACGCGGGCGTTCTGGATGCCGGCACAGGCCAGGACGAAATGCCGGGCCCGCACCTTGTGGGTCTTGCCGGCGTAGTTCTTGACGGTGACCTCCCGGATCGCGCTGAGGCCTTCGTTGCCGGCGAGGTCCACCACGTTGGCGTACGTGTACAGATGGATGTCCGGCGCCGTCACCACGGCCTCCTTGTATTTCTGGCCAAAGCGCGTGGGCGCGCTGAATTGCCAGACCTTCGTCCAGAAGACATCGTCGTCGAAGGGCAGCGGCACCAGCGAGGGATCCCGCTTCTGCCAATATCCCAGGTCGAATTCCCTGCTCTGCAGATCCAGGATCGGCCATGCCCTGTCGTAGTAGGGCAGCACGGTGGCCTGCGTGATGGGCCAACCGCTGTGCTCCACCCAGGGTCGGTTCTGGAAGACGATCGGATCGAAGATCGAGCACATGCCGGCCCAGTGTCCGGTGGTGCCGCCGAAGTAGTGCAGCTCCGAGGACTTGAGCGGGTAGTAGGGCTGGCCGGTCGTCTTGCCGTCGTAGAGTTGCTGGACGCGGTCGTCGTATTCGAAGCCCCCGCCCTCGAGCAGCAGTACCTTGTACCCGGAGTTGCGGAACTCCAGTGCCAGGCTGATGCCAGCGGCGCCGGCGCCCACGATGCAGAGGTCGCCCTCGATCAGGGAGTCGTCGGGCAGGGTTCTCGCGTCGACGTGCATTCGTGGGCCGTCAGGACAACGCGAGCAAAGCGCATTGCCGCGCTTCCGTCCGCGAGATGATCCAGCCGCCGACGACCAGGATCTTCTGCGTGAGAAAGTCCTGTTCGGCCTGGCTCGCCGCGGCGCCGGCACCCACGATCACATCGGGGCCGTCGGCCGCGAGGCGGGAAAGCAGGATCCTGGCCGAGCCCTCGCCGGGTACCTGGGCCAGGTACTGGCGGCCGACCTCGCGCAGGGTGGCCTCGTCGCAAAAGCCGGACAGCATCAGCGGGAAGGCCAGCGCCAGCTTCCTGGGCGGAAAGAAGCGCCACTTGACGATTCCACCGGCGACCACGACCGCGGTGGCGATCGCCGCCTTGTTGAGGAAGGATCTGCGAATCATTGACAACGGCACCGCAATCGCATCGTGGGATAGTTGCTTCCATGCCGACGCAAATGCCAGATGGTGCGCAGGCCGGTCACGCGAAGAATAGCGCCTTCAGTGTCCACGAAATTGTGATCGAGCTGAAGGCGGTTCCCAAGAACGTGGTCGATCGGCCGCCGCGCCGCGCGCGCGATTCGCCTCGGAAGGCCCGCAGCGGGCACCGCTCGACAAGCGATCAGGAGTCGTGGCTCAGCGCCAGCTCGCGCAGGAAGTCGAGCGCCTGCCCCCCATCGGAAAGCTGCCGCATCGGCGGCAACGCCGCGAGCAGGCGACCGCCATACCGCGCGGTGCGCAGGCGCGAATCGCAGATCACCAGCAGCCCGCGGTCGGAGACGGTGCGGATCAGCCGCCCCGCGCCCTGCTTCAGCGACACCGCCGCCTCGGCCACGAAGCAGTCGTTGAACGCGTCGCGGCCCTGCGACTGCAGGCGCTTGACGCGCGCCTCGATCAGCGGGTCGTTGGGCGGCGGGAAGGGCAGCTTGTCGATGAGCACGCATTGCAACGCATCGCCCGGCACGTCGATGCCTTCCCAGAAGCTCTGCGAGCCCACCAGCACGCAGCCGCCGCGCGCGAAGCGCTCCAGCATCGCGCGCTTGGGCAGGCTGCCCTGCAGCAGGATCTCCAGCGTCACGCCCAGCTTGGCGAGCTCGGCCTGCAGCGCCTCGGCGGCCGAGCGCATCGCGCGCAGCGTGGTGGTGAGCACGAAGGTGCGGCCGCGCAGGGCGGCGGCGCAGTGCGCGGCGGCGCGGCCGACGCTCTCGGCGTGGTGCGCGTCGGCCGGCGCGGCGAAGCGCGGCGGCACGTAGACGCAGGAGTTGGCCTCGTAGTCGAACGGGCTGTCCACGCGCAGCTTGCGCGCGTCCTCCAGCCCGGCCGGTTCGGAGAACCACGTGAGGCCGTCGTCGTCGCCCAGCGTGGCCGAGGTGAAGATCCAGGCGCGCGGCGAGGCCTCGCGTTGCAGGCTCAGCGGACCGCCGATGTCCAGCGGCGACTCCACCAGCCGCGCCTGGTGCGTGGTGAGATCGACCCAGCGCACCTGGCCCTCGGGCGCGCTCCCCTGGAAGCGCGCGCACAGGCTGCGCAGGTTGTCGGCGCGGCCGCGGAGCTTGGTGAAGTCGGGCCCGATCTCCTGCAGCGGCTCCAGCGTCTCCACCAGTTGCGCGCAGTGCGAGGCCAGCGCCGCGAGCGCGTCCGGCAGCAGGCCCTCGGCCTCGACCTGGTCCCACGGGCGCCGGGTGCTGCCGGTGCCGCCACCGCTCGCGTGCGCGCGCGGGCCGCCCGCGGCCAGGCGCACCTCGCGCGCGAGCAGCTCCAGTCGCGCCGCGAGCTCCGTCCAGGGCGCCAGGCCGCGCGCCTGCTGCAGGCCGGCGCCCACCAGGTCGCGCGACAGGTCGATGGCCTGGCCGGTGGCCAGCGTCTGGCCCAGGAACTGCACGCCGATGTCCACCATCTGGTGGGCCTCGTCGAACACGGCCACGTCCACCGACGGCAGCAGCTCGGCCACGCCGCCTTCGCGCAGCGCCATGTCGGCGAAGAACAGGTGGTGGTTGACGACCACGACATCGGCCGCCATCGCCTCGCGCCGGGCCTTCATCACCGGACAGACGGCGAACTTGGGGCATTCGCTGCCGAGGCAGTTCTCGCGCGTGGAGGTGACCAGCGGGATCACCTCGGAACGCTCGTCGAGGCCCTCCAGCTCGCTGAGGTCCCCCGACACGGTGGACTGCGCCCAGGTCTCGATGCGCGACAGGGCGCGGATGGCCGTCCGGTCGGCGAAGGTGGCCTCGCTGCGGGCGCGCTCCATCCGATACGGGCACAGGTAGCTCGCCCGGCCCTTGAGCAGCGCGGTGGTGAGCGGGATGGCGAGCGCCTCGGTCAGGCGCGGGAGGTCGCGGTAGAAGAGCTGGTCCTGCAGGTTCTTGGTGGCCGTGCTGACCAGCGTGCGCCGCCCCGCCAGCAGCACCGGCACGAGGTAGGCGAAGGTCTTGCCGACGCCGGTGCCGGCCTCCACCACCAGCGTGGCGCGATCCTCGATGGCCTGCGCCACGGCGCCCGCCATCGCGAGCTGGCCGCCGCGCTCCAGGTAGGCGTCGTCCTCGCGCGCCAGCGGGCCTTCGGCCGACAACGCGCGCAGCACCGCCTGCACCAGTGCAGGTGCCGCTTCGGGTTCTTGGCTCACGCTTTTTCGGGGGGGGACAGTTCGGCTTCGAGCTGCGAGATCTGGTCGCGCAGGAGGAGACGACGCTTCTTCAGGCGCTTGAGCGCCAGTTCGTCGAGGGTCGCCTGCGCGCCCGCCGCGTCGATCAGTTGATCAAGGTCGGCGTGAGCCATTCGGAGCTCGATCAGGTGACGTTGTGGGGAATGCAGGGATTCATTCATGGCCGGAGCCGGTGGCAGGCGCAATCACAGTTTATATTGGCGGACATGAACACGACCACGCAAGGATTCCGCATTTCGGCCTCCACGGGCCTGCACAAGGGGGATCGTGCCTACCAGCAGGACCAGATCGAGCTGCTGGTGCACCCGCGTATACCCGGGTGTGCGCTGGGCCTGGTGGCGGACGGCATGGGCGGCAAGAGCGGCGGTCGCACGGCGGCCGACCAGGTGGTGATGACCGCGCGCCAGGTGTTCGAGCGCTTCTCGCCCGCGCGCGACGATCCCACCAAGATGCTCACCGACCTCGTGGTCGAGTCGCACCTGATGATCAAGCTCACGGCCATCACGGCCGAGGAAGAGCCGCACAGCACGCTGGCCGCGTTCCTGGTGATGCCCAGCCGCCAGGCCTACACGGTGCACGCCGGCGACTCCCGCATCTACCACTTCCGCGGCGCGGAACTGGTGCGCCGCACCAAGGACCACTCCTACGTGCAGCGCCTGATCGACGAGGGCCGCCTCACCGAAGAGAAGGCCAATACCCACCCGCAGTCCAACCTGCTCACCGGCTGCCTGGGCACGCAGCAGGACCCGCCGGTGGAACTCAACGCCATCGACTATCTCGAGGTGGGCGACTCGCTGATGGCCTGCAGCGACGGCCTCTGGCACTACCTCACCGCGCGCGAGATCGGCGCCATCATCAACGCGCTGTCGCCGCGCGAGGCCACCGAGATGCTGATCAGCAAGGCCCGCCAGCGCGCGCGTGGATCCGGCGACAACCTGTCGCTGGTGCTCGTTCGAGTGGAAGCGATCACCTGAACATGAAAAGCGGCGCCGAGTGCGCCGTTTTTCATGGCGGCCCCGCGGTCACCAACTGACTTCGCGCTCCGGCGTCGCCCCGATGCGGTGGATCGACAGGTCGGCGCCCTCGAACTCCTCTTCCTGCGACAGGCGCAGGCCCACGAAGCGCTTGAGCAGGCCGTAGACGACGAAGCCGCTCGCCAGGCCCCAGGCGATCGCGCCCAGCGTGCCGACGGCCTGCGACGCCAGCGACACGCCGCCCAGGCCGCCGAGCGCGCGCTGCCCGAAGATGCCCGCGGCGACGCCACCCCACGCGCCGCACAGGCCGTGCAGCGGCCACGCGCCGAGCACGTCATCGATCTTCCAGCGGTTCTGCGTGAGCGTGAACAGGCGCACGAAGATCGCGCCCGCGGTGACGCCGGTCACCAGCGCGCCGACCGGGTGCATCAGGTCGGAGCCGGCGCATACCGCCACCAGGCCGGCCAGCGGGCCGTTGTAGGCGAAGCCGGGGTCGTTGCGGCCCATCAGCACGGCCGCCAGCGTGCCGCCCACCATGGCCATCAGCGAGTTGACGGCCACGAGGCCCGAGATCCTGTCCAGCACCTGCGCGCTCATCACGTTGAAGCCGAACCAGCCCACCGCCAGCACCCAGGCGCCCAGCGCCAGGAACGGGATGTTGGACGGCGGATGCGCGCTGATCGCACCGTCCTTGCGATAGCGATTGGCACGCGGCCCCAGCAGCAGCACCGCGGCGAGCGCCACCCAGCCGCCCATCGCGTGCACGACGACGCTGCCGGCGAAGTCGTGGAACGGCGCGCCGAACCATCCCTTCAACGCCGCCTGGACGCCGAAGCGATCGTTCCAGGCCACGCCTTCGAGCAACGGATAGGCGATGCCCACGATGATGGCCGTGGCGGCCAGCTGCGGCTCGAAGCGCGCGCGTTCGGCGATGCCGCCCGAGACGATGGCGGGCACCGCGGCGGCGAAGGTCATCAGGAAGAAGAAGCGCACGAGCTCGTAGCCGTTGCGCAGCGCCAGGTGCTGGGCGTCGACGAAGAAGCTGGTGCCGTAGGCCACCAGGTAGCCGATGAAGAAGTAGGCCACGGTGGACACCGCGAAATCGACCAGGATCTTCACCAGCGCGTTGACCTGGTTCTTCTTGCGTACCGTCCCCAGTTCCAGGAACGCGAACCCGGCGTGCATCGCCAGCACCATCACGGCGCCGAGCAGCAGGAACAGCACGTCGGCGCCTTGTCTCGAAGTCTCCATCATTCTTCTTTCGCGAAGTCGGCCTACCGATTTCCACAATGGTGCGGTTTCCGGGCCGACGCACCAGAAAGCAATATGCGTGCTCGCAAATGAAGCATCGCCCTGCCCGGCCGTGCGTGGCGTGACGCGGCGCAGCAACATCGTTTTGGTGCGTGACGCCCCATTTCGACGCGTTGCACCCCAATCGCGGTCGGCCAGAGCCTGAACTTCAGGCCGGCCCAGAACGCCCACGGCGCGCCCGGATGCACGGTCTCGCCGCCGGGATTCACCGGGACCCCGGGGCGCTCTATAGTCCGTTCGACATGAGCCCCGCCGCCTCGATTTCCGAACTCCTCGGCCTCGCCGTCGTCGCCGGCGTGCTGGGCATGCGCCACGGCGTCGACGCCGATCACCTCGCGGCCATCGACGCGATGACGCGCTGCAACGCCGAGGCGCGCCCGGCGCTTGCGCGGCGCACCGGCCTGTGGTTCTCGGCCGGCCACGGCGTGGTCGTGCTGGCGGTCGCGTTCGCGGTGGCGCTGACCGCCCATGCGTGGGCCGCGCCCGAATGGCTGGAGCCCTTCGGCGCCTGGGCCTCCATCGCGATGCTGGCGCTGCTGGGCGCGTTGAACCTCGTCGCCTGGCGTCGCGCCGCGCCCGACGCCGCGGTGGCGTTGGCCGGATGGCGCAGCCGGTTGTTCAACGGCGCGCTCAAGGCCTGCAGCCGGCGCGCGGTGATGGGCGTGGGCGTGTTGTTCGCCGTGTCGTTCGACACCGTGAGCCAGGCCGCGCTGATGGCGGCCACCGGCACCGCCAGCCAGGGGCTCGCGGCGGTGGCGCTGCTGGCCGGCGCGTTCGTGCTGGGCATGATCGTCGTGGACGGCCTCAACGGCTGGTGGGTGGCGCGCCTGATCCAGCGTCCGGGTGCGGGTTCCGCGCGCGCCTCGCGCGTGATGTGCGTCTCGATCAGCGGCATCAGCCTGGGCACGGCGGCCCTCGGCGCGGCGGTGCAGTTGTCGGCGGGCGTGGCGGGGTGGGCGGAGGCGCATTCGGAGCTGGTCGCGCTGGCCATCGTGGCCGTCGTCGGCGCGAGCTTCGTGGCCGGCCTCGCGCTGGCACGGCGTGACGCGCCGCTGACGCCGGCCTAAGTCAGGCCCGTGTCCACGTCGCGCTTGGCGATCGCCAGGTACTCCTGCGACTGCATCTCCTGAAGGCGCGAGATCGTGCGCGGGAACTCGTGCACCAGCGGGCCTTCCAGGTACAACTGCTCGGGCGGCACCGCGGCCGAGATCACCAGCTTGACGCGGCGGTCGTAGAGCACGTCCACCAGCCACGTGAAGCGGCGCGCCTCGGCCGAGAGGCGCGGCGGCATCTGCGGCACGTCCGACAGCATCACCGTGTGGAACTGGGTGGCCAGCTCGAGGTAGTCGTTCATCGAGCGCGGGCCGCCGCACAGCTCGCGGAAGTCGAACCACACCACGCCGCCGGCGCGCCGGCGGGCGCGGATCTCGCGGTGCTCGATGTGGAGGATCGGGCTCTCGTCGCGCGCCTCGGCCAGGTGGTCGAAGGTGGCGGCCATGTCGGCGTCGGCCTCGGGGCCCAGCGGCGTGTGGTACAGCTTGGCGTCGGTGAGCGTGCGGCGCCGGTAGTCGGTGCCGGCGTCCACGTTGATCACCTCCAGCTTCGCGTTGAGCAGCTCGATGGCGGGCAGGATCCGCTCGCGGTTGAGGCCGTTCGGATACAGGTCGTCGGGCTTGAAGTTCGACGTGGTGACGAACGAGACGCGGTTCTCGAACAGCGACAGCAGCAGCCGGTGCAGGATCATCGCGTCGGTGACGTCGGCGATGTGGAACTCGTCGAAGCAGATGAGCCGGTAGCGCAGCGAGATGCGGCGGCCGAGCTCCTGCAGCGGATCGGCCATGCCCTTCAGGTCCTGCAGCTCGCGGTGCACCTCGCGCATGAACTCGTGGAAGTGCAGGCGCACCTTGCGCTTCAGGGGCACGGCCTGGAAGAAGCAGTCCATCAGGAAGCTCTTGCCGCGGCCCACGCCGCCGTACATGTAGACGCCACGCGGGATGGGCGGGCGCACCAGTATCTTGGTGATGGCGTTGGAGCGGCGCGACTTGTAGGCGTCCCACTCGTCCTCGCAGCGCTGCAACGCGGCGACGGCGTTCAGCTGCGCGGCGTCGGCGGTGAAGCCGCGCTCGGCGAGGGTCTGCTGGTAAAGCTCGGTGACGGTGGGCATGGATTCGGAGGGGTCTGGCATCTCCTCGGATCGCGCCAGCGATTCGAGGCAATGCCTGACCACTATCCCCTGGGAGAGGCTTCAGCGCGGACGGGTTCAGGCATTGCCTCGATCCGCCTGCGGCGGTTCGAGGAGATGCCAGCCCCCTGCGGACTCAGAAGTTCAGCGTGCGCTTGTCGATGGCCAGCGCGGCTTCCTTGGTCGCTTCCGACAGCGACGGGTGCGCATGGCAGATGCGCGCGATGTCCTCGGCCGAGGCCTTGAACTCCATCGCCACGCAGGCTTCCGAGATCAGCTCCGAGACCATCGGGCCGATCATGTGCACGCCCAGGATCTCGTCGGTCTTCGCATCGGCGATGAACTTGACGAAGCCCGTGGTGTCGCCCAGCGCGCGCGCACGGCCGTTCGCGAGGAACGGGAACTGGCCCGTCTTGTAGGCGCGGCCCTCGGCCTTGAGCGCCTGCTCGGTCTGGCCCACCCACGCGATCTCGGGGCTGGTGTAGATGACCCAGGGCACGGTGTTGAAGTTGACATGGCCGTGCTGGCCGGCGATGCGCTCGGCCACGGCGACGCCCTCTTCCTCGGCCTTGTGCGCCAGCATCGGGCCGCGCACCACGTCGCCGATGGCCCAGACTCCGGCCAGGTTCGTCCTGCACTCGCCGTCGACCACCACCATGCCGCGCTCGTCCAGCTTCAGGCCCACGGCCTCGGGATTCAGGCCGATGGTGTTGGCCGTGCGGCCGATCGAGACGATCAGCCTGTCGACCGCCAGCACCTGCTCGGCGCCCTTCGCGTCGGTGTACGTCACGGCCACGCCCTTGCCGGAGGAATCGACCTTGGTGACCTTCACGCCCAGCTCGATCTTCAGGTTCTGCTTGGCGAAGACCTTGGCCGCTTCCTTGGCGATGGACTCGTCGGCCGCGCCCAGGAACGCCGGAAGCGCTTCCAGGATCGTGACCTGCGCGCCGAGTCGGCGCCACACCGAGCCCATCTCCAGGCCGACGACACCCGAGCCGATGACGCCCAGCGTCTTCGGAACGCCGCCGATGCGCAGCGCGCCGTCGTTGGACAGGATCTTGTCCTCGTCGAACGGCGCACCCGGCAGCGCGCGGGCGTTGGAGCCCGTGGCCACGATCACCTGCTTGCCCACCAGCGTCTCTTCGGCCGCGCCGGCCACCTTCAGCTCGTAGCCGCCGTCCACCGCCTTCACGAAGCTCGCGCGGCCGTGGAAGAAGCTGACCTTGTTCTTCTTGAACAGGTACAGGATGCCGTCATTGTTCTGCTTCACGACGGTGTTCTTGCGCGCCAGCATCTTGGTCACGTCGATGGCCAGCTTCTCCAGCGTGATGCCGTGGTCGGCGAACGCGTGGCCGGCGTGCTCGAAGTGCTCCGACGACTGCAGCAGCGCCTTGGACGGGATGCAGCCGACGTTGGTACAGGTGCCGCCCGGGGCCGGGCCGCCCTTGTCGTTCTTCCACTCGTCCACGCAGGCCACGTTGAAGCCCAGCTGGGCCGCGCGGATCGCTGCGATGTAGCCGCCGGGCCCCCCGCCGATGACGACGACGTCAAAATTCTTGCTCATGGTCGTCGTCCTCAGATGTCGAACAGCAGGCGCGACGGATCTTCCAGCGCGTCCTTCATGGCGACCAGGCCCAGCACGGCTTCGCGGCCGTCGATGATGCGGTGGTCGTACGACATCGCGAGGTAGTTCATCGGACGCACCACGATCTGGCCGTCGACCACCACGGCGCGATCCTTGGTGGCGTGAACGCCCAGGATGGCCGATTGCGGCGGGTTGATGATGGGCGTGGACAGCATCGAGCCGAACGTGCCGCCGTTGGAGATGGAAAACGTGCCGCCGGTCATCTCTTCCAGCGACAGCTTGCCGTCCTTGGCCTTCTGGCCGAACTCGGCGATCTTCTTCTCGATCTCGGCGAACGTCATCTGATCGGCGTTGCGCAGGATGGGCACGACCAGGCCGCGCGGCGAGCCGACGGCGATGCCGATGTCGAAGTAGCCGTGGTAGACGATGTCGTTGCCGTCGATCGAGGCGTTGATCACCGGGTAGCGCTTGAGCGCGGCCACGGCGGCCTTGACGAAGAAGCTCATGAAGCCCAGCTTGACGCCGTGTTCCTTCTCGAACTTCTCCTGGTACTTCTTGCGCAGCGCCATGACCGGGGCCATGTCGACTTCGTTGAAGGTGGTGAGGATGGCGTTCTGCGACTGCGACTGCAGCAGGCGCTCGGCGATGCGCGCGCGCAGGCGCGACATCGGCACGCGCTGCTCGGGGCGATCGCCGATGGACACGGCCGGCCCGGCCACGACGGGCAGCGCGGCCTTGGGCGCCGGGGCGGCCAGCGGCGCGGGCGCCGCGGGCTTGGTGCCGCCGGCGACGGCGCCGAGCACGTCGCCCTTGGTCACGCGGCCGTCCTTGCCGGTGCCGGCGACGTCGGTGACCTTCAGGTTGTTGTCGGCCAGCAGCTTGGCGGCGGCGGGCATCGCCACGTCGCCCTTGGAGCCGCCGGCGGCGGCCGCCGGAGCAGGTGCGGGTGCGGCGGCCTGGGCCGGCGCGGCAGCCGGGGCGGCGGCCGCGGGCGCGGTGGCGCCGGCCGTGGCCGTGGTGTCGATCTTCGCGATCAGCTGCTCGGCGGCGACGGTGGCGCCATCGGCCTGCACGATCTCGGTGATGACGCCGGCGGACGGCGCGGGCACCTCCAGCACGACCTTGTCGGTCTCGACCTCGATCAGGATCTCGTCGACGGCGACGGCGTCGCCGACCTTCTTCTTCCACTGGAGCAGGGTGGCTTCAGACACCGATTCCGACAGTTGCGGAACCTTCACTTCTACGATGGCCATGAAATTTCTCTTCTTCTGAATGTTGACGCGAAGCCGGTCCGCGGCGGGCCTTCCCGTTCCCCGGGAAAAGCGCCGCGGCCGGCGAGCAATGTCTTATTTGGTGAGGATGAAACCCTTGAGCTTCGTGAAGGCCTGTTCCAGCAGCGCGATCTGTTGCTCCTGGTGCAGGTGGGCGTAGCCGACGGCCGGCGATGCCGAGGCCGGGCGACCGGCATAGCCGAGCTTCTGGCCTTCGAGCATGTTCTCGTGGATGTAGTGCTGCACGAAGAACCAGGCGCCCTGGTTCTGCGGCTCGTCCTGGCACCACACGATGTCGGTGAGGTGCGGGTACTTCTTCACCTCGGCCTGGAAGGCCTTGTGCGGGAACGGATACAGCTGTTCCACGCGGATGATGGCGACGTCGGTGGCCTTGCGCTCGGCGCGCTTCTTGACCAGGTCGTAGTACACCTTGCCGGAGCAGGCGATCACGCGCTTGACCTTGGCGGCATCGATGGTGGCGTCGAGCTCGGGGATCACCGTGCGGAACTCGCCCTTGGTGAACTCCGACATCGGCGACGTGGCGTCCTTGTTCCGCAGCAGCGACTTCGGCGTCATGATGACCAGCGGCTTGCGGAAGGCGCGCACCATCTGGCGCCGCAGCAGGTGGAAGATCTGGGCGGCCGTGGTGGGCTGCACGATCTGCATGTTGGTGTCGGCGGCCAGCTGCATGAAGCGCTCGAGGCGCGCCGAGCTGTGCTCCGGGCCCTGGCCTTCGTAGCCGTGCGGCAGCATCAGCGTGAGGCCGTTGGCACGGCCCCACTTCACCTCGCCGGAGGCGATGAACTGGTCGATCACCACCTGGGCGCCGTTGACGAAGTCGCCGAACTGGGCTTCCCAGATGACGAGCGTGTTCGGATCGGACGACGCGTAGCCGAATTCGAAGGCCAGCACGGCCTCCTCGGACAGCAGCGAGTCGATGACGACGAACGGCGCCTGCTTGTCGGTGACGTTCTGCAGCGGCGTGTAGGTGCCGGTGTCGAACTTCTCGCGGTTCTGGTCGTGCAGCACGGCATGGCGGTGCGTGAACGTGCCGCGGCCGGAGTCTTCGCCGGACAGGCGGATCGGGTAGCCGCTGGCCACCAGCGACGCGAAGGCCATGTGCTCGCCCATGCCCCAGTCGACGTTGATCTCGCCGCGGCCCATCGCGGCGCGGTCAGCGATGACCTTCTCCACCAGAGGGTGCAGCTTGAACGTGCCCGGGATCGTGGTGATGCGTTCGGCCAGGCGCTTGAACTCGGCCACCGGCAGCGCGGTGTCGGCGGCGTCGGTCCACTTCTTGTTCAGGAACGGCGACCAGTCGACCGCGTACTTGCCCTTGAAGTTGGTGAGGACGGGGTCGCGGGTGTGGCGGCCGGCGTCCATCGCGGCGCGGAACTCCTTGACCATGTCGTCGGGGCCCGTCTCGCCCAGCACGCCCTGCGCGACGAGCTTCTCGCCGTACAGCTTGCGGGTGCCCGGGTGCACGGCGATCTTCTTGTACATCAGCGGCTGGGTGAGGCTGGGCGTGTCCTGCTCGTTGTGGCCCAGCTTGCGGAAGCAGACGATGTCGACGACCACGTCCTTGTTGAACTGCTGGCGGTAGTCGAGCGCGAGCTGCGTGCACAGCACGACCGCTTCCGGATCGTCGCCGTTGACGTGCAGCACCGGCGCCTCGATCATCTTGACGACGTCGGTGCAGTACAGCGTGGAGCGCGTGTCGCGCGGGTCGGAGGTGGTGAAGCCGATCTGGTTGTTGATGACCAGGTGCACCGTGCCGCCGGTGTAGTAGCCGCGCGTCTGCGCCAGCGCCAGCGTCTCCATGACCACGCCCTGGCCCGCGAAGGCCGCGTCGCCGTGGACGATGACCGGCAGCACCTGCAGGCCCTTGTGATCGCCGCGGCGATCCATGCGCGCCTTGACCGAGCCTTCGGCCACGGGGTTGACGATCTCCAGGTGCGACGGGTTGAACGCGAGCGACAGGTGGACCGGGCCGCCCGACGTGGTGATGTCGCTGGAGAAGCCCTGGTGGTACTTCACGTCGCCCGAGGGCAGGTCTTCTGGCGCGGTGTGGTCGAACTCGGCGAACAGGTCCTTGGGCATCTTGCCCAGCGTGTTCACCAGCACGTTCAGGCGGCCGCGGTGGGCCATGCCGATGACCACTTCCTGCACGCCCTTGACGCCGGCGCGCTGCACCAGTTCGTCCATGGACACGATGAAGCTCTCGCCGCCTTCCAGCGAGAAGCGCTTCTGGCCGACGAACTTGGTGTGCAGGTAGCGCTCGAGGCCTTCGGCCGCGGTCAGGCGGTCGAGGATGTGCTTCTTTTCCTCGGCGTTGTAGGTGGGCTTGCTGCGGATCGCCTCGACGCGTTCCTGCCACCAGCGCTTCTCACCGGGGTCGGTGATGTGCATGAACTCGCAGCCGATGGTGCCGCAATAGGTTTCGCGCAGCGCCTGCAGGATCTGGCGCAGCGTCATGTTCTCGTTGGTCGAGAAATACGTGTTCGTCGCCGAGAACGTGATGTCCATGTCGGCTTCGGTCAGGTCGTAGAACGCCGGATCGAGCTCGGGGATGCGCGGACGCTCGGTGCGCTTGAGCGGATCGAGGTCGGCCCAGCGCGAGCCCAGGAAGCGGTAGGCGGCGATCAGCGACTGGACATGGACCTGCTTGCGCGCGATGGCGAGGTCGGTGGAGCTGGCCTTGACGGCGAACGCATTGGCCTTGGCGCGTTGCGCGAAGGACTCGATGACCGGCGCGTGCGGGACGTCGCGGGAGTCGGAGCCGTCGGCGGCCGGTACATGCTGGAGCGCGTCGAAATAGGCGCGCCACGTATCCGGCACCGAGCCGGGGTTCTCGAGATAGGCCTCGTACATCTCTTCCACGTAGGGCGCGTTACCGCCGAACAGGTAGGAGTTGGACCTGTTTTGCTCCATCATCTTTCGCTCACCTTTTGCCCCGGTTTCCAGGACTACGATGGGTTGATCAACCTTCCGCGGCCCGGCTCAGCCGGTTGGCGGATTGCAAACACCTTGCTGGTGGTTTGGAGGCCAGCAAGTGGACACAGAAGGACTATTGGGACTCTGCAGACCACGAATGTAGCACTTACCCTGAGTCGCTGCCTTTGCGCTTCTGCCACGAAATCATGGACTTTCTCCACGGACTCACGCTTGCCTCACCCTGGCACAGTCGCGTGAACCATGTCCCGACAGGTCATCCGCCTCCACCCCGCCGCCCCGGCGAAGCCGCCCGAAGCCGCGCCGTGCAACGGCTGTGGCGTCTGCTGCGCGGCCGAGCCCTGCCCGATCGGCGTGCTCGTCAGCGGCCGCCGCACCGGGGCCTGCGCGGCCTTGTTGTGGAAATCAGACGCCGGGCTGTACCGCTGCGGCCTGGTGAGCGCGCCACGGGAGGTGTTGCGCGGGCTCCCCGGATTCGCCGCACCGCTGCTGAGCCGCCTCGCCCGCCGCTGGATCTCGGCGGCCAGCGGATGCGACAGCAGCCTGCAGGTCGAGGCGGCGACCTGAGAACAGCGGTCCGTGACGACTTTCGCGCGTGACAGCCCCGGGAGGCTCAACGCAGCGCGAGGCGCTCGCGAGCAGCCGCGTACTCGCGTCCCAGTTGCGCGACGAACTGCGCCGTCGGCACCACGGACTTGACCGCGCCCACGCCCTGCCCCGCGCCCCAGATGTCCTTCCAGGCCTTGGCGGCGCCCGCGCCGGCGAAGTTCATCTTGCTCGCGTCGCTGGTGGGCAGGTTGTCGGGATCGAGCCCGGAGGCCGTGATCGAGCCGCGCAGGTAGTTGCCCAGCACGCCGGTGAACAGGTTGGAGTAGACGATGTCGTCGCTGGTGGAGGCGACGATCATCTTCTTGTAGTCCTCGGAGGCGCGCGCCTCGTCGGTGGCGATGAAGGCCGAACCGATGTAGCCGAAGTCGGCGCCCATCGCCTGCGCGGCCAGCACGCCGTCGCCCGTGGCGATGGCGCCCGAGAGCGCGAGCGGGCCGTCGAACCACTCGCGGATCTCCTGGATCAGCGCGATCGGGTTCTTGACGCCCGCGTGGCCGCCGGCGCCGGTGGCCACGGCGATCAGGCCGTCGGCGCCCTTCTCGATGGCCTTGTGCGCGAACGTGTTGTTGATGATGTCGTGCAGCACGATGCCGCCCCACGAGTGCACGGCGTCGTTGACGTCGGTGCGCGCGCCCAGCGAGGTGATGATGATGGGCACCTTGTACTTGGCGCACACCTGCATGTCGTGCTCGAGGCGGTCGTTGCTCTTGTGCACGATCTGGTTGATGGCGAACGGCGCCGACGGCGCGTCGGGATGCGCCCTGTCGTACGCGGCCAGCGTCTCGGTGATCTCGGCGAGCCACTCGTCCAGCAGTTCGGCCGGGCGGGCGTTCAGCGACGGCATGGCGCCGACGATGCCGGCCTGGCACTGCGCGATCACCAGCTTGGGGTTGCTGATGATGAACAGCGGCGAGCCGATGACGGGCAGGCGCAGCTTGCTGAGTGCGGCGGGAAGGGGGCGACGGCTCATTTAGAAGGCCTCCAGGGGCATGGCGAGGGTGCCTTCGGCGCCGTCGACGATCGAGTCGCGGATGCCTGGGGCCTTGCTGAGGATGTGGTCGCCGTAGAAGCGCGCGGTGGCGATCTTGGCGGCCATGAAGGACGCGTCGTCGCCGGCCGCGAGCTTGTCGACGGCCACCAGCAGCGCGCGCCCGAGCTGCCAGCCGCCCACGAGGTTGCCCGCCAGCATCAGGTACGGCACGGAGCCGGCGAAGGCCGCGTTGGGGCTGGCCTTGGTGTTGCCGGCGATGAAGCCGACGGCGTCGAGGAAGGCCAGGCGCGCGGCCGTCAGGCGCTTCGCGAAGGCCAGCGCGTCCTTGTCGGTCGAGGCGGCCAGCGCCTGCTCCGTGGCCTCGATGCGCGCGACGATCGCCCGCGCCGCGGTGCCGCCGTCGCGCGCCGTCTTGCGGCCGACGAAGTCGTTGGCCTGGATCGCGGTGGTGCCCTCGTAGATCGTGAGGATCTTGGAGTCGCGCATGTACTGGGCCGCGCCGGTCTCCTCGATGAAGCCCATGCCGCCGTGCACCTGCACGCCCAGGCTGGCCACCTCGATGCTCATCTCGGTGGAGTAGCCCTTGACCAGCGGCACCATGAATTCGTAGAACGCCTGGTTCTCGGCGCGCACCGCGGCATCCGGGTGCCCGTGCGCCGCGTCGAACGCGCTCGCGGCCACCAGCGCCATCGCGCGGCAGGCCTCGGTGTAGGCGCGCATCGTCATCAGCATGCGGCGCACGTCGGGGTGGTGGATGATGGGCGCGGCGACATTCATCGAGCCGTCCACCGGGCGCGACTGCACGCGGTCGCGCGCGTAGGCCACCGCGTGCTGGTACGCGCGCTCGGCCACCGCGATGCCCTGCACGCCCACGCCGAAGCGGGCGGCGTTCATCATGATGAACATGTACTCGAGGCCGCGGTTCTCCTGGCCCACCAGGGTGCCGATCGCGCCGCCGTGGTCGCCGAATTGAAGGACGCAGGTCGGGCTCGCCTTGATGCCCATCTTGTGCTCGATGCTCACGCAATGCGCGTCGTTGCGCGCGCCGAGCGAGCCATCGGCGTTGACCAGGAACTTCGGCACGATGAACAGGGAAATCCCCTTGACGCCTTCGGGCGCGCCCGAGACGCGTGCGAGCACGAGATGCACGATGTTCTCGGCCATGTCGTGCTCGCCCCAGGTGATGAAGATCTTGGTGCCGAAGATCCTGTACGTGCCGTCGGGCTGCGGCTCGGCACGCGTGCGCACCAGCGACAGGTCGGAGCCGGCCTGCGGCTCGGTGAGGTTCATCGAGCCCGTCCACTTGCCCGAGAGCATGTTGGGCAGGAACGTGGCCTTCTGCTCGTCGGAGCCGGCCGTCAGCAGCGCCTCGATGGCGCCGTCGGTGAGCAGCGGGCACAGCGCGAAGCTGACGTTGGCCGAGTTGATCATCTCGCCGCACGCGGCGCCGATCAGCTTGGGCAGGCCCTGGCCGCCAAAGTCGGCGGGATGCTGCAGGCCCTGCCAGCCGCCCTCGCCGAACTGCTTGAACGCCGCCTTGCAGCCGTGCGTGGCGATGACCTTGCCGTCCTTGAAATACGAGGGATTGCGGTCGCCCTCGACGTTGAGCGGCGCCACAACGTCCTCGTTGAACTTGGCGCACTCCTCGAGCACCGCCTGCGCGGTGTCGTAGCCGGCGTCCTCGAACGCGGGAAGCTTCGTCAGCTCATCGATGCCGGCCAGCTCCTTCATCACGAAGAGCATGTCCTTGACGGGGGCGCGATAGGTCATTTCTGTCTCCAACTGGCAAAAAAAGGGGCGCCTCGGCGAGCGCCCCGGGGTCCTGACTGTCCTGGGACGTTCAGAGCGCCTTGATCAGTTCCGGCACGGCGACGAACAGGTCGGCCACGAGGCCGAAGTCGGCCACCGAGAAGATCGGCGCCTCCTCGTCCTTGTTGATCGCGACGATGACCTTCGAGTCCTTCATGCCTGCCAGGTGCTGGATGGCGCCGGAGATCCCGACCGCGACGTACAACTGCGGGGCGACGATCTTGCCCGTCTGGCCCACCTGCCAGTCGTTGGGGGCGTAGCCCGCATCGACGGCGGCGCGCGAGGCGCCCAGTGCGGCGCCCAGCCTGTCGGCCAGCGGCGTCAGCACTTCGTTGAACTTCTCGCTGGAGCCCATCGCGCGGCCGCCCGAGACGATGATCTTGGCGGCGGTCAGCTCGGGGCGATCGAGCTTGGCGATCTCCTTGCCGACGAACGTGCTCTTGCCGGAATCAGCGACGGCGGCGATGGTCTCGACGGCGGCCGAACCACCCGTTGCGGCGGCGGGATCGAAGCCCGTGGTGCGCACCGTGGCGACCTTGACGGCCTGCGAGCACTGCACCGTGGCGATGGCGTTGCCGGCGTAGATCGGGCGCTCGAAGGTGTCGGCGCTGATGACCTTGCTGATGTCGCTCAGCTGGCCCACGTCCAGCTTGGCGGCCACGCGCGGGGCCACGTTCTTGCCGGCCGCGGTGGCCGGGAAGAAGATGTGGCTGTAGGCCGAGGCGACGGCCAGCACCTGCGCGGCGACGTTCTCGGCCAGGCCTTCGGCCAGCGCCGGCGAGTCGGCGTGCAGCACCTTGGAAACGCCGGCGACGGCGGCCGCGGCGGCCGCCACGGCGGCGGCGTTCGAGCCGGCCACGAGCACGTGGACGTCGCCGCCCACCTGAGCAGCGGCGGTGATGGTGTTGAGCGTCGCGCCCTTGAGGGTCGCGTTGTCGTGTTCGGCAATGACGAGAGTGGTCATGTCGTTGTCTCTTTAGATGACTTTGGCTTCGTTCTTGAGCTTCGCGACGAGGGTGGCCACATCGGGCACCTTCACGCCGGCACCGCGCTTGGGCGGCTCGCTGACCTTCAACGTCTTGATGCGCGGGGCGACATCAACGCCGAGCGCGTCGGGCTTGATCACTTCCAGCGGCTTCTTCTTCGCCTTCATGATGTTGGGCAGCGTCACGTAGCGCGGCTCGTTCAGGCGCAGGTCGGTGGTGACGATGGCCGGCAGCGACAGCTTCAGCGTCTCCGAGCCGCCGTCCACTTCGCGCGACACGGTGACCGCGTCGGCGGTGAGTTCGACCTTCGAGGCGAACGTGGCCTGCGGCAGGTCGGCCAGCGCGGCCAGCATCTGGCCCGTCTGGTTGCAGTCGTCATCGATCGCCTGCTTGCCCAGGATCACCAGGCCCGGCTGTTCCTTGTCGACCAGCGCCTTCAGCAGCTTGGCCACGGCCAGCGGCTGCAGCTCGACGTCGGTCTCGACCAGGATCGCGCGGTCGGCGCCGATCGCCATCGCGGTGCGCAGCGTTTCCTGGCATTGCGTCACGCCGCAGGACACGGCGATGATCTCGGTGACCACGCCCTTTTCCTTCAGGCGAACGGCCTCTTCGACGGCGATCTCGTCGAACGGGTTCATGCTCATCTTGACGTTGGCGATGTCGACGCCGGTGCCGTCCGACTTCACGCGAACCTTCACGTTGTAGTCGACGACGCGTTTCACGGGCACCAGAACCTTCATGACGCAGAACTCCTCAGGCAATTGACGTTAACGTAAACGGAATACGGGTTCATTCTAGGTCTGGCGGCCGCGGATTCCAAAAACCGAAGAATAAAACGAACGATCGTGCTATTTTAGATCAAAGACTCCAGGATTCCAATAGACTTCGAGGCCATGTCGCGCCAAGCCCACCCCGTTCCCGTGTCCCCGTCCATGCTGCAACGGCCAGTGCGCATCGGCATCTTCGACTCCGGCGTGGGCGGCCTGTCGGTGACGCAGGCGATCCGTGCCCGGCTGCCGCACGCCGAGCTCCTCTATGCGGCGGACACGGCGCACGCCCCTTACGGCGATCGCAGCGAGGAATTCCTGTGCGATCGCTCCGAGCGCATCGCCCGCTTCCTGTGCGACCAGGGCGCGCAGATGATAGTCGTTGCCTGCAACACCGCCACCGCGGCGGCCGTGGCCCGGTTGCGCGCGGGCTCGCCCGCCCTGCCGCTGGTGGGCGTCGAGCCGGGCGTGAAGCCGGCGGTGGCCCTCAGCGCGGCGCGCCGCGTGGGCGTGCTGGCCACCACGCGCACCCTGGCCAGCGAGAAGTTCCGCAAGCTGGCCGAGGCCCACGCCGACGGGGCCACGCTGGTACTGCAGCCCTGCCCCGGCCTGGCCGACGCCATCGAGGCGGCCGACGCGCAAGGCAATGGCCTGGACGTGCTGGTGGAGCGCTACTGCGCGCCCCTGCGCGACGCCGGCGTCGACGTTGCCGTGCTCGGCTGCACCCACTACGTGTTCGCCCGCGCGCTGTTCGAACGCGCGCTGCCCGGCGTGCGGCTGGTGGACACCGCCGAGGCCATCGCGCGCCAGACCGCGCGCTTCGCCGCCGACCTCGTCGAGCGCGGCGAGGCCGACGCCGACTCCGCGGCCGGACCCGCGCTGCGCGCCTGGAGCAGCGGCTCGCCCCAGGTGCTGGCCGACTTCGCCCACCGCTGGCTGGACCTGCGCCTCGTCGTGCAGGACATACACTGCTAAACGCCGCGCCCGCGTCACGCGTGCGCCCGTCGACCGCCATGCGCCTCGTGCGCCACGCCCCGCTGGCGCGCTGCATGTACTGCCTGGCCGAAGGCGTGCCCCGCACCGAGGAGCACCTGATCCCGCACGCCCTCGGCGGCCGCCTCACGCTGCGCGACGCGGTGTGCGAGCCGTGCCGGCGCATCACCGGCCGGCGGGAGCAGGCCACGCTGGATGGCGAGTTCGTCGTGCCCAGGACCTTGCTCGCGCTGAAGCGGCGACGTGCGCGCGCCCAGGGTCCGAGCCGCCTGCCGCTCGTCACGATCGAAGGCGAGCACACGCCGTCGGCGCCGACGCCGGCCATGTTCCCGCGCGGCTTCTCGCTGCCCACCTTCGAGCCGGCCGCGCTCCTGACGAACGCCGGGCGGAGGACGCCGCCACGCATCGAGTTCGTCGATTGCCACCTGAACCTCGGCACGCCGGCCCGCCAGGCGCGCGCGATCGCCCCGCCGCTGGCCGACCCGCACGCCTACGCCCACTCGATCGCCAAGTGGGCCTACGCGCTCGCCGTCGCCGAGCGCGGCCTCGCGTGCTGCGACACGCAGGCGATGCGTGACCTGATGCTGGGCCGCCGCGACGACCCGTTCGCCTTCGTCGGCACGCCCTCCCCGCGCGCGGGCGCGTCACGCGAATGGCTGCATCACCACAGCGTGCACGAACGCGGACCCTGGCTCGCCGTGACGCTGGCCCTGTTCGCCTCGGCCGGCATGACGCCCTACGAGGTCGTCATCGGCGGGCTGGGTTAGCTGTCGCCGTCGCGGACCGCGCGGTCAGGCCGCTCCGTCGGCGATCCGGCTCGTCGCCCGTGCCAGCGCGCTGCCCGTGTCGGGCAGGCGCGCCAGCCCTTCGTCCAGCAGCCGCTGCAGCGAGCGCCGGGTGACGCTGAGCGGGCCGCCGGCCGCGCGCGCGAGCAGCAGGAAATGCCCGTTGTCGCTGCGCCAGACCAGGGCCATGTCCACCCACTCGCCCTGCATCTGTACCGCCAGGCTGTCTCCGATGGCCAATGCGGCCAGAGGATCGGAGGGCGACGACAGTCCGGGCAGCACGAAAGGCTCGACCGACGGCACGTCGGTGGACGGGATCTCGTCCTCGAGCGCGAGATCGATCGTGAGCGGCATGTCGGTCTGGGCATCCTCGGCCGAACGCTGCATCGAGCGAACGTGCAGCGCCGCGAGCCGCGCGAGCCAGGCCTGCTGCACCTCCTGCTCGAGGCCGAGCCGCCCCATGCCGTCCTTGAGGCGCTCGACGAGGCCTGGAATCATGGACACCAGCGTCGGCGCGTCGAGGCGGCTGCGCGCCGGCGAGGCGGACCAGATGAGATCGGTGGCCGTGTCCCAGGCGTTGGGCTGGCCGAGGTCGCCGGGGGCATCGCCCGCGGCTTCCTGCGCGCACACGAGCGCCCAGATCGACGAGACGAAGCGCCGCACCGCTTCGTCCGCGCGCGACGCATCGAGGCGCCGCTCGAGACGCCGGCGCGCGGATTCCACGCCGTCTTCCAGCAGCGCATGCCGCCGCAGCAACTCGACGCTGGGCTCCATCTCGGTGAGCCGGTGACGCGCCCGCTCGGCCCGCCAGGACTGAAGCTTGCGGTCCACCGCCTCGAAGCGCTCGCGCCGCGGATCGGCACGCAGCATGGCCATCACCCGCTCCAGCCACGCGCCGAGGTTGGGCGGGCGCTGCGACGCGTCGTCGTCGAACAGCGTCGCGAGCTGGTTGACCAGCGACCAGGCCGGATGGCGATGGCTTTGTAGCAGCTCCGGGTCGTCGGTAGCCAGGCGCAGGACGGCCCCCTGCAGGCGGCCGATCCAATCAGCGCCCTCGGGGTCGAGGGTCGGGTCGGCGATGATCTCGTCGAAGATGCTGCCGATGAACAGGTGCACCGCGGCCGACGGGCCGTCGGCCGCGAGCGCGCCGTGATGGCGACGGATCAGGCGCGGGATCTTCTCGCCGGCGCCTTCCGGCGGCAAGGGCCGCGTCGATGCGACGCCCGCCGCGGCCAGGGCCATCGCCCTCGAGTCCATCAACTGCATCAGCGCGCCGGGCCGGGTCACGTCAAAATCGTCCGGCTGGGGCGCGCGGGGCCAGCGCTCCGCGGCGATCGCCTCGCGCCTGGCCGCGACGACCTCCGGGGAACGAGGACGCAAGCCCCGTACCGTCGCGGCCGACGAGGGTCGCGGCGCGGACGGCTCAGCCGATATCGTGATGCGTTCGTCGCGTTCAGCAGCCTCGACCAGCGACGCATAGAGCGGCCCCAGGCGCGGGCCGAGCAGCCGCACGGCACAACGCACGGCCTGGCTGCGCGACGTGGCCGAAAGCGGCACGTGCTCGGTGGCGCGCCACAGCGCCCGGCCGATCGCCGCCGGGCCGACCGGCGACAGGCTGCGCAGGTCGAGCTGCGCCCGCAAGGCCGCCTCGAGGCGCTGCATGCGGTGCAACGAGCCGCCCGCCTCGTCGGCGAGCACGCGTCCTGCCTGGACCACCTCGATTTCCTCTTGAGCGCGCAGGTCGTCCATGATGCTCAGCGAATCAAGGTCGAGCTTGACCGGCCGCGGCCCGGCCAGCGCCTCCTCGACGAGCGCCTCGAGCGCCTCGCCGAAGCCACTCACGCACGGCCCGGGATAGCGCCCGAGCGCCTCGACCACCTCCGATCGCGCCAGCCGCTGAATCGGATCGAGCGCCGAGCCGCGCGTCATCTCGCCCGGCACCTGGACGATGATCTCGCCCACGATCGCGCGCAACTCGGTGCAGGCGCGTGCCAGGTGTTTGCGATAGGCCTCGGTCGACATCCGGATATCGTAACGTCAAGCCGACGACGCGTCGGATCGCGGGGCGCGCGTTCCAGCCTCTCCCCCGGCAGAACCTGACTTTCGTGGCCCGATTCGGGCTCAGGTGGCGCCAAGGATGGTACCCCGGGGCGGACTCGAACCGCCATGCCCGTGAAGGCGCGGGATTTTAAGTCCCGAGTGTCTGACCAATTTCACCACCGGGGCGCGCGCCCATTGTGGCAGCAGCGCCGCGGCGCCCAAGGTCCGCCGATTGCTCCAGCGCCCCCGGATCGACGGCCCGAGGAGCGCTCCATGGATTGGCATTGCATCAACTTCAAGCGAGGCGGCGCCCATGAAGCCGAGGCCGCCGATCTGGTGCTCGCCCTCGAGGACGCCTATGGCAGCGCGGGCGAACCGCCCGCCGCCGAGGTGTTCCTGGCGCACGGCCGGGTCGGCGACTACGCGTTCTACCTGTCGCCCGAGGCCGCCAGCATGGCGCCGAGCGTGCTGCAACGTTTCCATGCCGTGACGTGCGACCCGCCGGAGGACCTGCACCGCTGCACGCCCATGATCCTGTGAGGCCCCGTGGCAGGCGCTGGCCAGAAGTGCGGGCGCCCGACGGCAGCGCTCAGTCGCCCTTGGGGCGGCCGGTCTTGAGCGTGGGGACGGCGGCGATCGCCTTCAGGAGCGCGCGGTCGTTCAGCGCGGCCAGCGCCCGGATGCCGGCGCGCAGCAGCTCGCTCTTGCGCACGTGCTTCTCGAGCCCCAGCGCGCGCGCCTTGAGGGCGTCGATGACCTGGTATTCGTCCTTGGGCATCGTGAAGCTGTCGCGCACGAGCTTGGGCTTGTGGGCCTTGGCCGGCGCGGCCTCGACCGGCTTGGCGACCTTGGCGGACGCCGCCGGCTTCGCCTTCTTCGCGGCGGGCGGCGCCACGGCGGCCTCGGCCGGCTCGACGGGCTTGCTCGCGCGCTTGGGGATGCGCTTGGTCTGCAGGGGGCTGGGCGTCCTGGCCATGGGTGATCCTGTTCGGGTTAATGATTTATACAGTTTATACCTTTTACGTGGATGGGCTGGTCCGGACCAGATACGTTTGGCGACTACCTGTCGTCGATCGGTCACCGTACGGTCATGGGTATCCGGGAAAGTCGCCGGATCCCGCGCCCGTCCACGAGGCGGGCGTGGTCACACGACAACCCGGAGAGAGAACCGATGAACAAGCAGATGATCGCGGCCGCCCTGGCCGCCGCGGCCGTGATCGCGGCGCCCGCCCACGCCACCACCGCCGCGCTGCCGGCCGACGGCAACTGGAACGAGTTCACCGTCGACAACAGCGTCGCGCCGGCCTACGGCAACGGCTGGATCGACTACACGGACGGCTCGCCGCTGAGCTTCAGCTTCACGATCGCGGCCGGCAGCATCGGCACCCTCACCGTGGTGGACGCCGGGTACGCCGGCGACACGTTTGCCATCACCAACTTCGGCACCGTCATCGGCAACACCTCCGGAGTGCCCACCGGCACCATCGAAGGCCCGCGGGAGCACGACTTCGATGCCGCGCTCGCCAACCCGGCCTACAGCCACGGCGTGTTCACGCTGGGCGCCGGCACGTACAGCATCAGCGGCTGGCTGCTGCAGTCCGTGCTCGACGACAGCGGCGCCGCGCTGGACGCCACCGACGGCGCCCTGCGCCTGAGCGTCTCGCTCGTGCCCGAGCCCACCGGCGCCGCGCTGCTGCTGGGCGGCCTCGCGGCCCTCGCGCTGCTGGCCCGCCGCCGCCAGTCCAACCCGTCGATCTGAGGAAGCCCGCCATGAAGACCTCCCTCCTCGCGCTCGGCCGCACGCTGCTCGCCGCCACGATCGCCTCGGCCTTCGCCGGCGCCGCACTGGCGCAGTCGTCCACCGCCCCGATCACCATCAAGATCATCGGCTTCAACGATTTCCACGGCAACCTGCAGTCGCCGGGAACCTTCGGCCAGAACACCATCGTGCCGGCGGCGCAACGCCCGGCCGTGGGCGGCGCCGAATACATCGCGGCCTATGTCGCCCGCCTGAAGGCGCAGAACCCGCTCAACGTCGTCGTCGGCGGCGGCGACTTCATCGGCGCCTCGCCGCTGATCTCGGCCTTGTTCTTCGACGAGCCGACGGTGGAGGTGATGAACCACGTGGGCGTCGATTTCACGTCGGTGGGCAACCACGAGTTCGACAAGGGCTCGGCCGAGCTGAAGCGCCTGCAGAACGGCGGCTGCAAGCTGACCAACGGCCAGCCCGACCCGAACAGCTGCCGCGGCATCGGCTCGCGCGCGCCCGGCACCTTCGACGGCGCGCAGTTCAAGTGGCTGTCGGCCAACGTGATCGAGACGGCCACCGGCCACACGCTGCTGCCCGCCTACGGCATCAAGTCGTTCAACGGCGTCAAGGTGGCCTTCATCGGCATGACGCTCAAGGGCACGCCCGGCATCGTCACGCCCACCGGCGTGGCCGGCCTGCAGTTCCAGGACGAGGCCGACACGGTCAACGCGCTGGTGCCGCGCCTGCGGGCGCAAGGCATCGAGGCCATCGTCGTGCTGGTGCACCAGGGCGGCTTCCAGTCCAGCCCCAACGTGGGCGACATCAACGGCTGCGACGGCAACCTGCTGAACTCGGACGGCAGCAAGTCCGACATCGAGAACATCGTCAACCGCCTCGACGACGCCGTCGACCTGGTGGTCAGCGCGCACACGCACGCGGCCTACAACTGCTCGGCCAACACCGTCGACGTGAAGAACGTGGGCGGCAAGGCCCAGTCCACGCCGCGGCCCACCGGCATCGCCAACAAGGTCGGCCGCCTGATCCCGGTGACCAGCGCCAGCGCGTTCGGCCGCATCGTCACCGACATCGACGTGACGCTCGATCCGAAGACGCGCAACGTGATCGCCGTCTCGCCCACCAACCGCCTCGTCGACCGCACCGACCCGGCCATCAACCAGGCGATCGCCACCGACCCGACGGTGCGCAACATCGTGCAGGGCTACAACGCGCTGGTGTCGCCGCTAGCGAACGCCGTGGTCGGCACGATCGCGCGGGCGCTGCCGTCCACGGCCGGCGCGGCCGGCGAGGAGCCCGCGGGCAGCCTGATCGCGGACGCGCAACTGGCGGCCACGCAGCCGGCCTCGCTCGGCGGCGCGCAGATCGCGTTCATGAACGCCGGCGGCGTGCGTTCCCCGGGCTTCGTCTCGGCGGCGTCCACCTATCCGTACGCGCTCACCTACGGCAACGCGTTCACGGTGCAGCCGTTCGGCAACAGCCTGGTCACGATGACGCTCACGGCCACGCAGCTGAAGGCGCTGCTGGAGCAGCAGTTCAGCGGCTGCGCGGGCCAGACCGCCAACCGCGTGATGCAGGCGTCCAACGGCCTGAAGTACTCGTGGAGCGCGGCCGCGCCGGCCTGCTCGAAGATCGTCGACGTCACGTTCACGCCCACCGACGTCACCGTGGCGCCGCCGGTGGTCACGGGCGCGCCGGAGATCGTCGTGTCCAACGGCGTGGTGCAGAACCCGGGCCACACCTTCCGCGTGACCGTCAACAACTTCATGGCCACCGGCGGCGACGGCTTCACCACGCTGATCGGCGGCGTGAACTCGCTGGGCGGCGCGCAGGACATCGACGCCCTGGTGGCCTACCTGGCCAACTACAAGGCGCCGGCCGCGGCCTACGACCCGACGCTGCCGGCGATGGGCATCCCGCGCGTGACGCTGCTGCCTTGACGCGGCGACGCTCCGGGGTGGCGGCCGCGCTCGTCGGGGCGTGCATCGCGGTGCACGCCCACGACGACGACGCGGCGGCCGCCGCGCGCATCCCGCAGCGCGCGGCCTTGCTGGCCCGCGCGCAGGCCGAGCTGGAACGCGGCGACGCGACCCAGGCGCTCGACGACTTCGAGCGCGCGGCCATGATGCTGCACGCCGCCGACGCGGAGCTGGGCCTGATCCGCGCCGCGATGCAGGACGGACAGTACCGCCGCGCGCTCGCGTTCTGCGCGCACACGGCGGGCGAGCACACCGACGACGCCGACGGCGGCGCGCTGTACGCATGGCTGCTGCGCGTCGGCGGCCAGGCCTCGCAGTCGGATCGCGTGCTCGCGGACGCCCGCGCGCACACGCCGGATGCGCCCGTGACGCGCGCCGCCGGGGCCGCGCTCGCCCTCGACCCGCCCGTCGCCACCGGGTTGTTGCTGACCTCGCCGCACCGGATGGCGCCCTGGCCATCCGCGACCGGGGGACCGGTGCCACCGGCCGCGCGCTTCGCATCGAACGCGGTGCTGGTGGACGACGGACGTGCCGCGCTGGTGCCGCTGGCGGCGCTCGCACCGGAGAGCCCCGCGCGCCTGTGGGTGCGCAACGGGCTGGGCCAGGCCGTCGAGGCGAGCCGCGCCGACGACGCCGCGCTGGCGGCGCGCGGCCTGGCGCGGCTGCGCCTTCACGCGGCGTTGCCGGTGGGCGCCTCGCGCGAGTCCGCCGGCCGCGCGCCGTTCGCCGGCAGCCCGGGCTATTCCCTGCGCTTCGGTGACACCCGCGAGCCCGCGTGGCCGATGCTCACCCAGGGCTTTCTCGGCGGCCTCGCCGGCGCCGGCGCCGCCCGCCGGGTGGGCTTCGATTCGGCGCCCGGCGCGCCGGTGCTCGACGCCGGCGGCGCGCTGGTGGGCATCACGCTGGGCACGACCAGGCCGCAGGCCGCCTGGCTGCCGTTGTCGGACGCCACGTCCGCGCCGGCCGCCCCGGCGAGCACGGCCGCCCGAGCCGGCCTCGCGCTGGTCGCGCCGGACGAGATCTACGAAGCCGGGCTGCGGCGCGCGCTGCAGGTGCTCGTCGAGCCGCGCCGAGCCTCGCGGCAGTAAGCTGTACGGATGGCGCGCCGGCCGTGACGACGTGCCCGCGGCGTAAGGCAGGCTCGGACTCAACCCTGTCCGCCGCCAGCCGCAGACTGTGACTTCCTGCGCGGTTTGAAGTTGGAGTTGCGGTTTCCCGGCAGCATTGCATGCCGAAATACAGACTTGGAGTGCCCCAGAGCTCTTGCATGCGCTCGCACATGTCCTTACCGGATCGCAGTCCCATGCTCATCGATGCACCGAAGCGCGACCCGTCGCCGGATTCCGACGTGCGCCGTCCGCCGCGGCTGACGCGCGCCGTGCGGGGAGCGTTGGCCAACGCGCTCGGCAGGCGTGTCATCGCGTGGATCTTGCTGTCGAGTTGCATCATTGCACTGGTATCGGCCGTAGCCCAGCTCTACGCTCTTTACCACCGTGAAGTCGCGCAGATCGAAAGCAGCCTGGACGCCCTGGAGCACTCGTCGCTGGCGGGCCTGGAGTTCGCGGTCTGGAATTTCGACCAACCGCAAATCGAAGCCCAACTCGCGGGCTTGCGAGCGCTCCCCGACGTGAGCTACGTCGCGGTGCGCGACAGCCGCGGTCGAACTTTGGCCGAATCGGGCCAGCGCCCGAAAGACGCGGTGGTTCGCCGGTTCCCGATCATCATCGAGCGCACGAGCGGCGCCGGCGCCGTGGTTGACCGAACGCCGATAGGCGAGCTGACGGTACAAGCCACACTCGATGGCGTCTACGGTCGGTTGGGCAACGAGGCGCTTACCGTTCTCGCCAGCGAGTCGACAAAGACGTTTGTTGGCGCCCTTGTCATGCTGCTGATATTCCGGCACCTGGTCAGCCGTCCACTGTCGGAGCTGGCAAAGGCAGCAGGCGATGCCGACGTGGCTCGACTCGGGCACCCGATTGCCGTGCACCGCGTCGCTCGTGCGCCGGACGACTTCGATACTCTGGTGTCGGCGATGAACCGGATGCGTGCCTCGTTGAAGCACGAAGTAGACGAATTGCAATCCGCCCGCGATGCATTGGCGGCAAGTGAGTACCGATACCGAAGCTTGATCGAGTCGACCAACGTGGTCGCATGGGAGATGCACGCGACCTCAGGTCGCATGACGTTCGTCGGCCCGCAGGTATCGCGCGTGCTTGGGTACGCGAGCGACGACTGGCGTGAGAAAGGGTTCAGCGCAGCCACGGTCGACGATCTCGACTTGCCGTCGCTGCAAGCGGCCCTGACGGGTCCGAGTGATCGATTGGACGTCGAATGCCGCCTGGTGACCGTCGACAACGAACGGCGCTGGGCCTCGATCTTCGCAGAGCGCCGGACTGCGCGATCCGGCGAGGCTTTCTGGCACGGGCACATGGTCGATATCGATGCGCGCAAGCGCAGCGAGATCGACCTGGCTCGACATCGCGCAGAGCTTGAGATCCACGTTGCGGAGCGAACCGCCGAGCTACGCGAGAAGGTAGCGGAGCTCGAGCAGCGTCGTGAAGAGCAGGCCCGGCTTTTCCGAGATCTGGAGACCGCCCGCAACCAGGCGATCCAGTCCGAAAAGCTTGCTTCCATCGGGCAACTTGCGGCCGGCGTCGCACACGAGATCAACAACCCCGTTGGTTTCGTGCTGTCAAACTTCGGCTCGCTCGAGCGCTATGTCGACGACATTGTCCGCGTCCTGGCCGCCTATGAAGCCATCGAACCCTTCGTACCTGCCGGAACGACCGAGCTTTCGACGCTGGCTGACGTCCGCACCGCAGCCGACATCGAATACGTCAAGGACGACGTGCGTCATTTGCTGGTGGAGTCGCGCGATGGCCTGGACCGCGTGCGACGGATCGTGCAGGATTTGAAGGACTTCGCCCACGCAGGGGAGGCCCACTGGCAGCGGGCAGATCTTGTGCGGGGCTTGGAAAGTACGCTGAACGTCGTGCGCAACGAGATCAAGTACAAGGCCGAGGTCGTCAAGCGCTATCAGTCCCTGCCGGACGTCGACTGCATGCCCTCGCAGTTGAATCAGGTGTTCATGAACCTGCTGGTCAACGCGGCACATGCGATCGCAGATCACGGGACCATCACTGTCGCCTGCGGCACGCAAGATGACGAGGTCTGGGTCGAGATCACCGACACCGGCTGCGGAATGACCCCCGAGGTCGCGGAACGAGTCTTCGATCCGTTCTTCACGACGAAGCCGGTCGGACAAGGCACCGGGCTCGGTTTGTCCGTGTCGTACAGCATTGTCAAGCGGCACGGTGGCCGCATCGAGGTCGCCAGCGCGCCGGGGTACGGCACGACGTTCCGGATCTGGCTGCCGATTCACAGGTTGGAACCGGAAACGGCGCAAGCGAGTTGAGCCCGGTCGCTCACTCGAACGTGATGGCGTTGTTGAGTCGGCCGATGATGTCGTCCGAAACGTTTCGCGAGCACATCAGGTAGCGCTTTTCTCCCGGCGGCACGTCGTCGAACTGCAAGATCTTCACTGCCGACGGACCGACCGCGGACTGCGCGACCAGGTACTGCGCCTCTTCCTGCGACGTGAACATGATGTCGGCGCGCTGCCCGGCGATCATGCGAACCATCTGCACATTCTCCTCCGTGGTGACGACGGTTTGAGGCCGCGCGCGGGCCATCAGCGCATCGATCCAAGGGCCGTAGGAGTATTTGTCCTTGACGAGGACGCGCAGCCCGGCTTGATGCACAACCTCTGCCAGCTTCTTCGAGGCCGGGGCGAAATTGCCGCGGGCCAGGGCCACGGTTGGCTTGTCTCGGTAGATCGCCTTGGTGAACTTGAATGCCACCTCCCGATCAGGATTCTTGAACCACCCGACCGCGCAAGCGGGCTCGGTGCTCTCTCGAAGAGTCACGAGCTGGCGTGTGGAGGGCATGGCCGTCCACCGAGGTGCGAGTCCCGCGCCGACGAACGCCTGCACCGCCGGGTCCGCGGTGAGCCCGACAACCTTGTCCGGCGTCGATCTCGTGACGAGGTAGGGGGGACGCTCGTTGTAGTACAGGGTCAAGGCCTCGCCCGCCTGTGCGACCGGCGTCGCGATGAAGTGCGCCGCCGCGGCCACAAGGCAAAAGCGTGGGATGTCCTCGAGTATCTTGATCATGCGGGACTCGTTGCTCAGGGGAAGATCACGTTGGTCGCCAAACAGTTGTGCATTCGGAACGGATGTCAGGAGGCGTCTAGACGGTCAGTGCCTCGCACAGTCCGTCGAGTTCAGTTTCGGTGCTCTCGAATACGGTGAAGCATTGACCTGGTGTAAGGCCAACCCGGTTCCAGGCCGCGGAGTCCAGTGGGGGAACGATCTCGGCCGGGTCGTGTGCCAGGTCCAGCGCGTGAGCGATGTTGTCAGCGACATGCACGACGTCGATGAGGGTCACCGCTGGCGAGGCTGGAGGTTCATGGTGCAGTCGCATGGCGTCGACGACCTCGGTGCCGAAATGCCAGCGCGACCCGACCTCGTTGCCGATATCGGCATGGTCCGTCCCGAGTTCGGCACGCTCTGCGTCCAGCATCTGGCAGTCTCGCGCGCCGCGGTGCGCGTAGACCCGCTCGAGCGACTTCGACAACTGACTGGCCAGCGCCAGACGCCCGAGATCATGCAGGAGCCCGGCAGTGAACGCGGCATCGGCGTCGATCCGGACAAGCTTGGCGATCTCCCGGGCGCACAGCGCCACGGCGACCGAGTGGCGCCAATAGCGCCCCAGATCGAATCCTGCGCACGCAATCCCGGAAAAGCGATCACTGACGGCCGCCGCGACCAGCAGTGTCGAGACGCTGCGAAGGCCGAGGATTCCGATGGCTTGGCGAATCGATACTACTCGGGTGGGCACGCCATAGAACGAACAGTTCGCGATGCGCAAGGCCTTGGCCGCAAGAGCCTGGTCATGCGATACGGCATCCGCAACGGCGTCCAACGAGACGTCCTCGCGCGCCAACGCAGCTTGCAGATCCAGTATGACCTGCGGCAGCGACGGCAACTCGCGCAATCGCTCAAGGCGGGATGTCCCGCCAACCGCGCTCATGGCGCATCCTTTTCGCGATAGCGGCGCACCAGATCCATCAGGGGGTGAACCTGCTGACTACGCAGCGCATCGCGAAAGAGCCAGTCGATCCGCTCTGGGCTTCCGGGCGGTCTCAAGGCCCTCGGCTTCGGCGGCGAATTGTCGACCGCCGCGCGCGTGTCGGCTGCGGATGTATTGGTGATCATCATCTTTTCCTTCCCTGGATCTTTTACATTCGAAAAGCAGAAATGCTACGGCGCCATGGGTATCTCCCGCGGGATGATGGCGACCAGCGTGCCGCGCTGCCCTCCAGGATCGTCGATTGCGCGGCAGCTGCAGCGATACGAAATGCCTTCAAGGTCGATGTCGAGCGACTGCCCATCCACCAGAGAAAACACGTCGCGGAAGCTCGCTGGCAACGAATCGTCCGCGTAGGTACCGATCCATTCGCGGATACCGGGCAAGATCCGCTCCGCATCGTGGTTCGCGAAAGCGATCAATCCTTCCGTATCGAAACCGACGAGCGGTGTCGGAACGTTGTAGAGCACTTCGAGTGCGTTGCGCCCGCGATCCTCCACGACGCTGAGTCTTTCGTTCTGCTGCGCCAGCGCAGCCTGCAGTCGTTGGTTGAGCTCGGCCAGCTCGGCATTTGCTGTCCGCACTTCCCGATCGAGCCGGCGATTCTCGTCGGCCATTCCCTTCTGGCGGAAGGCTTCTTCGATGTTGGCCCGCAGCAGGTCATCCTCCCAAGGCTTGGTGAGGAATTTGTAGATCGCGCCTTCGTTGATGGCGTCGGTGATCGACTGCAACTCGGTGTAGCCGGACAGCACGATTCGCACCGTGTCCGGGTACAGCACCTTCGCTCGACGCAGGAATTCGACGCCAGTCATTCCAGGCATTCGCTGGTCGGACACGATGACATCGACCTCGGTTTCCGCGAGTCGCTGCAAGCCCTCGGCGGCGCTGTTGGCCGTGACGATGCGGTAGCCGCTGCGCCGCAGCAGTCGCTTGAGCGAAGCGAGAATGTTCTCCTCGTCGTCTACGAGCAGCAAGGTGCGCTGCCTCGGCGATCGATCGAACAGGTGTTCCGGCAACCGCCGGCCTTCGCGCATGAGCGCCGAGATCGCCTCTGCGTCCACGGGTTGGCTGAAGTAGAACCCTTGTATCGCATCGCAGCGATGCGCCAGCAGCAGCGCGAGCTGACTTTCGGATTCCACGCCCTCGGCCAGCACACGCATTTGCAGGCTATGGGCCATGGTGATGACTGCGCGCGTCATCGAAACCTCCGCCGGCGCCGCCAATACGTCGTGGACGTAGGAACGATCGATCTTGATCACATCGATGGGCAGAGCGCGCAAAGTGCTCAGGTTCGAGTAGCCCGTCCCGAAGTCGTCGAGCGAGATCTCCATGCCGATCGCTCGCAAGGCGCCGAGGGCGCGCGCGGCCTTCTCAGTGTCGTCCGCAAGCATGCTCTCGGTCACCTCCACCCCAAGCAGAGCGGGATCAGCACCCGATTCCAGCAGGATGGCCTGGACACGATCGGCCAGATCGTTGCGTGCCAGTTGCGCGGCCGAGATGTTCACGTGCACCCGGAAGTTGAGGAATCCCTCCCGCTTCCAGGCTGCGGCCTGCATGCAGGCGGCACGCAACACCCACTCGCCAATCGCCACGATCAGACCGCTCTGTTCGGCGATTGGAATGAATTCGGTCGGGGATACATCACCCAACGAGGACGATCGCCAGCGCAGAAGCGCTTCCACACCCTGGACGTTCCCGTAGCGCAGCTCGACCTGGGGCTGGTACTTCAGGCTGAATTCACCGCGCGCGAGTGCCTGGCGCAATGCCCATTCCAGGGCTATCCGGCGCATCGCATGCTCGTTCCCGCGCGACGATGCAAACCGAATTTGTCCGGCACCCGCCTCGGCGGCCGACTTCAGCGCGATCAGCGCCGACGACAACAGCGATCGGGACCGGTTGCCGTCGTGGGGCGCGCGCGCAGCGCCGAGCGCGTAGGTCGCGAACATGCTGTTTGACCGGAACGTCAGTGGCTCGCTCAGGGCCGATTCGATCAAGCGCGCACGCAGCGACACCACGGTGCCGAGATCGCCGTTCTGTTCGTCGCGAACGAGGATGGCGAACTCAGCGCCCGCCAGCCGCGCCAGGACATCGCCCTCGGAAATCACCGCCGTCAGGCGTGCGGCGAGCGCCATGGTCAGTTCATCGGCAGCCTCGAACCCCATCCCTTGCTTGACCTGCAGAATCTGCGGGATCTCGATCGCAATCAGAATCACTTGCTCCCCGGTACCGGTGGCCGCCGTGAGGCGTGCTTCGGTGCGCTCGATCAACTCGGCGCGGTTGGGCAATCCGGTCAGTGGATCGAGGCTCGACAGCTCCTGCAGCCGCCGCTCGGTGTCGCGCTGCGCCGTCACGTCCTGAAGGATTGCGATGCCCCGGGGTGTGAATCCGGAGGGATCCGGCTCGATCAGGCCGCGATGATGGACGATGCAAAACCCGCCGTCGAGCCGGCGAATGCGATGCTGGAGTTCAAAGGGACGCCCTGGCACCGCCCGGCGCCAGGCGTTCACCACGGCGGAGCGGTCGCTTCGGGCAACACGCGACAGCAGCGCTCGCCGGTTCATGGTCGAAGACTGGGGGGCGCAGCTGAGCAATGCCCAAAGGCCTGCAGAGACGACCACTCGATCCTGGCGAAGATCAATCTCCAGCGAGGCGCCGCGGCAGAGATCCTCGGTAAGTGCCAGCATTTGCGCGCGCTGTCCGGCGGCGTCCAGCGCCTGCTTGACCTCGCTGATGTCGGTCAGCGTGACGAGGTTGGCGAGTTGTCCTGCGAATCGAATGTATCTGCCGCAAACTCGCGCGTCCAGGGTGCGGCCTGCATGCCCGACGATGCGGATGTCGTAGGGAGCGGTGACCTCGCCGGCATCACGACGTCGTATCTTTTCGAGGACGATGGGGCGATCGTCGGGATGAACAATGTCGAGTGCATCCATATCGCCGAACATGTCGGACAGCTCGAACTCCAGCATGTCCGCGAGACACTGGTTCACGTAGACGAAGCGCCCGTCGCGGATCACGCAGACGCCGGCGTGAACGTGGTCGAGCAGGACATCGTCCAGCTCCGGCGAGTCGGCAAGTCGAGGGCGCAGGGAGATGTCCACCCGTTGCCTCCTTCAATCCGCCTGCGCTTCCGGAGGCAGGACTGGCGCTTCGCCTGATCCCTCCGGGTCCACGGGAATCCAGACCCTGAACGCACTGCCTTTGCCGGGCTCGGACTTGACCTTGATCATGCCCTTGTGCTTCTGCACGATCGAGAACGACAGCGACAGGCCGAGTCCGGTGCCCTTGCCGACGGGCTTGGTCGTATAGAAGGGCTCGAAGATCCGCCGCTGGATTTCCTCGGACATGCCGCTGCCGGTATCGGCGACCTCGATCCAGACCCATGCGCCGCAATGGCCGCTCGACAACGTGATCACGCCGCGAGACTCGATCGCATGCGCCGCGTTGACGATGAAATTCATGAACACCTGGTTCAACTGCGCGGCGAGACAGCGTACCGGCGGCAGCACGCCGTAGTTCTTCACGACGTCTGCCTTGTACTTCACTTCATTGAGCACGACATTCAAGGTCGAGTCCAACCCGGCGTTCAAGTCGGCCTCCGCCCAGTCGGAGTTGTCGACCCGAGAGAAATCCTTCAGATCCTGGACAATCCGCTTGACGCGGCCGAGGCCATCAGCGCTCTCGCGCAGAAGCACCGGCAAGTCCTCCAGCATGTATGCCAGGTCCACGTCCTGTTTTGCGGCCTGCAGGCGCTGGCGCAGCTCCGGTCCAAGCTCCGCCTCTGTCGACTCGTACTCGGCAATGAGGCCGAGGAGGTCGTCGATGTAGTGCTTCAGGGAGTTCAGGTTCGAATTGACGAATCCGATCGGATTGTTGATCTCATGCGCGACTCCAGCGGCCAACTGGCCGATCGACGCCATCTTCTCGGATTGCAGCAATTGGTTCTGCGCTTCCTCGAGTCGATTGTTGGTCTCCTTCAGGCGCGCGTAGTTCGTTTCCAGCGCCTCCTGCGCCCGCCGGACCTCGCTGCGATCCTGGAGCAGCCACCAGGCGCCTGCTGCGGGATCGTCCGCGTTCGAGACGTAGCCGATCATCTGGACCCACAGCCGCTTGCCATCGAGTCGAGACAGCATCATCTCGTGCTGGAACGGGCGTCCCTCAGCCAGCTTCGGAAAGGCAATGCTGGCAAAGTCTTCGTAATCAGTCGGCGAGCAGAAGAAGTCGGCCGTCGCTCGACCCGCCGCACCTTGACCTTCGGCGAGGAACATCTCCGCGAACTTCTTGTTGTGGCGCACGATGCGGCGGTCGGCGACGGCCAGGATGCCCACGCTCGCGTTCTCCATGAACGCGGACAGCTCCCGGTTCGTGCTGTCGAGTTCCGCCGTTCGCTCCCCGACCAGCAGCTCAAGCTGGTTGCGGTGCCGCATCAGCTCTTCCTCGGCATTGCGCCGCTGGGTGACGTCCTGGAGCGTCTCGATCGCACCGACGACCTTGCCATCCGAGTTTCTCAGGGGCGCCGCCGTGAAGAAGAGCCAGAGCCCGGACTCTCCAAAATTCGGAAAGAAAGACTCTGCCTCGTAGGCACCCTGGCTGATTTTCGAGGCGCGTATCTTCCCTTGATACAGCGCCTCCAGCGTCGCGACGCTCGCGCCGTCGACGATCAGGTCGCACAGCAACGGCCTCTCGGCGCCGTAGAAGACTTGCCCCTTCTCGGTCAACCCTTGCATGTCCCACCAATCCCGGCCGGTCAGCTGCTCGCAGGCCCGGTTCCAGTGCGTCACTCGATGCTCCGAATCGACGACGAAAGTGGCGACCGGATCGCTGTCGAGGATCTGGTTCAGTACCTGGCTCATATTGAGCAGGCTGGTCTGAACGTGCCGGATATCGCTCAGGTCCTGGCACGTCGAAAGCACCATCGCCTGCCCCGCGATTTCGATCCGGCGTGCCGTCAGTTCAACGAAACGGTCGTCTCCGCCTGCGGTGCGCAAGGTCATCTCCGTCGCGGCTGGCTCGGGGTCCGTCGCGAGGCAGTTCCCGCCGTACAGGGCCATCTTCTCGCGCATCTCGGGGTCGGCCAACTGGTCGTGCGTCATCGCCAGCAACTGGTCTTCCGAGTAGCCGAGCAGGCGCGCAAGCGCCGCGTTGCCACAGAGCAGACTTCCGCCGCGATGCAGGAAGGCCGGCAGGCTCAGTGCGTGCAAGACGGCGCGGCACACCGCCTCCGCCTCGCTCCGACTCTCGCCCACGGGGTGATGTCGCCGGAGTTCAGTTTCCATGGTCGCGCAGCGCCTCCGCGATCTCGTCCATGTCGATGACGACGGAACCATCCGGACCCCACTGCACCTGCGTGATACCGGGCTCCTGTTGCTCAAGCCGTTTCATTTCCAGTTCGACCGGGGTAACCTCGCCGCGCTCGCACCGTACCTGGTCCGCGAGCGACTCGTTTTCCATCCGGAGCGCCCGGATCTCGAGCACCTGTGCCAGCGTGCTGACGAACTCGAAATCGTTCCAGGGCTTGGCGATGAAGCGGTCGATGCGTGCCTCGTTGATGGCGCCGATCAATCCGTTGAGATCGGTATAGCCGGACAGGATCACGCGGGCGCAATCGGGCTGCAGCTCTCGCATATGCCGCAACACTGCGACACCGTCCATTTCCGGCATTCGGAAGTCGGACACCACGAGATCGTAGGCACGCTCAGCGGCGGACTTCAGGGCCTCAACCGGTGATGTGAAGACATCGACGCGAGGATGCCACTCCACGCCTCGCACCACAATGGGCGTCAGCCGCAACAGTCGCAGAAGCGCGTTGAGGACGCCAATTTCGTCATCGACGAGGAGGATTCGATGCATTTGTACTCCCTGGAGTGTCATGACTGCGGCACTGCGGCCGCTTCTCGGAGGACGTAGAGCGTCAGCTTCGCGCCCTCTCGCTGCGCGTACTCGCGCACTTGGCGCACGACGCGCGCGTCGAACGCATAGCCCGCAGCGAGCAGCAGCGTCCCTTGAGGGCTTACAAGATCGCGCGACAGGACCATGCCGGCGGCAAGCTCCGTCGCCGATATGCAGCGATCGTCGCGCAACTCGTCGAGGGGCTGCTTGAGCGCTTCAAGAAATGCGTCCACGACTTTCCCGTCATAGCGGCTTCCTTCGCCGCGCCGGATGCTCGCGGCGGCGTCATCGGGCGAAAAGCGGCGCTCCGCCAGCGTTCCCGTGACCAGGTTCTCGTAGTCGATGATGGGCGCCAGGACGCGGGCGCCAAACGGAATCTCGCCGGCCTCGAGGCCGTCCGGAAAGCCGTTTCCGTCATAGCGTTCGTGCTGCGATCGGATGATCTTGGCGACGGGCTGCAGCTGCACCAGGGGCATCAACGCGGTCTCTGCATTGAGCGGGTGCTTGCGATAGCGCGCGGTTTCCTCGGCGGACATGAGCGACACCGGCTTGCCGAGCAGGCTGTCCGGGAAGCCGATCTTGCCGATGTCGTGAAGCAGCCCGGCGACGTAGATGTCCTGGCTCGTCCGCTCGTCGAGCTTCAGGATGACGCACACCCGCCGTGCCCATTCGGACACGCGCCGCGAATGGCCGGACATGCCGTTGTGCCGCAATTCCATCAGACCGGCAAAGATCTGCATCGACAGCGTGAAATTCGACTTGAGTTCCGCGTAGGCCACGTTGAGCATGTCGTTGATCTGCTCGATTTCCGCGGTACGGTGACGCACGCGCTCCTCGAGGTTCGCGTTCAGGTTGCGCAGTTCCTCGTTCTGTCGGCCTGTAAGTTCCGTCAGTTCGTGATTGCGGACCTCGAGATCGCGCCGCGCCAAGGCCTCGCGAACTACGAGCAGGATGTCGTTGTCGTCCCAGGGCTTGGCGATGTAGCGATGGATTTCTCCACCGTTGATCGCGGCAATGGTCGAGTTGATGTCGGCGTAGCCGGTCAGCAGGATGCGTACCGCGCGTGGATGAACGTGCCGGATCTTTTCCAGGAATTGGGCGCCGTCCATGCCTGGCATGCGCATGTCCGAGATCACCAGGTCGACCGAGTCGTTCGCGACGAGCTCCAGGGCCGCCGTGCCGCCGTCGGCCATGAGAATCCGGTATCCCTGCGGACGGAACAAGCGCCTCAGCGCGCTGAGGATCGACGGTTCGTCGTCCACCAACAACAGCGTTGGGGGCGTGGCTGAAGTCGACGCGTTCGTGTCATCCAACGTCATCGGCAGGGTTGCCATGGATCGCTCCTGGGGCCGATTCATCGCTGGTTGCTCGCCACACACTGTCGAGCCAGTACGTGGCGATTGCTCATTCCCTGCAAACGGGAGCGCGATCGGCCAAATCATCTTAGGACGAATCCCGGGGGCGCGAATCGGAAAAAGCGCTGTAGAAGGCCAGCAAACTTGCTAACTGCGGTTCGAGTCGCGGGTAGCCCGCGGCATCGGCTCGACCATGACCATGACCTTGAGCCGCGAGGATGAGGAATATGTCCTGCAGGAGGCTCCAATGCCGACGCCTGCCATTGCGCTACCTGGCGATGCGAGTCAGCATGAGCGTGTCAAGCAGCAGATGAGTGGGAGCTGGGAACGATGATGCCGTCGATTTCGCATGGTGTTGCCAACTGGGATGCGCGCCGGGAAGATCCTGCTGCGCCAACGTCGAGCGCGAAGCGGACCGTGCTTTGCGTTGACGACGAGCCCGGAATTCTTTCGGCACTCAAGCGCGCCTTGCGTTTGTCGGACATCTCCGTCATCACGGCAACGAGCGGCGAACAGGCGCTGGAGTTCATGGAAGAGCTGCCGATCGACCTCGTGATCTCGGACATGCGCATGCCGGGCATGGATGGCGCGCAACTGCTCGAGCGGATCTGCCGCGACTGGCCGGACACCGTGCGAATACTGCTGACGGGGTACTCCGACACGGCGGCCACGATCCTGGCGGTGAACCGCGGCCGGATCTTTCGGTACCTGCAGAAGCCCTGGGACGAGCGAGAACTCGTCCAATCCGTGCGGGAAGGCCTGGAATTGCGCCTGCGCCTGAAAGACGAGGCACGTCTGGTCAGCATGAGCGCGACCCAGGGCGAACAGCTGCGTCTGCTCAACGACGAACTGCAGCAGTTGCAGGAACGGCATGCCGCCGATCGGCGCAATCTGGATCGCGCGCGACAGCGCCATTACCTCCAGTCAGTCAAGGTATTGACGAACCTCCTGGAAGTCCGCTGCACTGATTTGTTCACGCACGGCCTGCGAGTTGCAACCCTTGCGCGAGACCTTGCCCGATGCATGGAATTGCCTTCGGAGGCCGTTCTCGACGTCTTTGTCGCGGGGCTGCTGCATGACGTAGGCCTCATCGGGCTCTCCGACGAGCTGTTGTCGCGACTCGACGGCACGGGGATCTCCGAGGACGACGCCATCTACCGAGATCATCCTTCGCTCTCCGCGCGGGCGCTCGCGGCGATGGAAGACATGTCGCCGGTCACCAGGTTGATTGAAGCCCATCACGAACGATTCGACGGAAAGGGATACCCAATCGGGAGTGCGGGGAGCGCGATACCGATCGGCGCGCGCATCCTCGCCGTTGCAGATGCCATCGACGATCTCGGGCACGGGAGATCCGGCTTCGCGCGCTGCGACGACGAGGCGCTGGCTGAGCGCATGCTTGCAAAAAGCGGAACGTGCTTCGATCCGGCAGTCGTCGAGACCTGGATTCGTTTGTCGCGATCGACGGGTAGCTGAAAGTCGCCGGGTAGCGTCGCAGCGTCCGGTTTGTCCTTCGTCATGACGCGCATTGTTTGTATCGCGTGTCAGGTATCCGCGACTGCCCGTCCGCCAACGACCACTCGAAGCAACGTCGGTGTGGCTGCCCGCACGGCTCCGCGGCCGTCCGCCTTGACCCGGTAGCAAGCCGCATCGGCCTCGGCCACCCACTCAGCCATGTCCGGGGTATGTTCGTTCAGCGATGCCACCCCCACGCTTGCTCCCACACGCAGTGTTCGTCCCTGCCAGGGCACTGCAACGGCTGAAATCGCCGAATGCACGTTCTCGGCGACACGCATGGCGACGTCGTGCGCGCAGCGCTCCAACAACAACGCGAATTCATCACCGCCCAGGCGCACGACCAGGTCACTGGCGCGTACGTGCGACAGTATTGCCGCGGCCACCGCCTTCAACATCGCGTCGCCCGCGGCGTGCCCGAACGTGTCGTTGATGGGTTTGAAGTGATCGAGGTCGATCACGACCACCGCGGCGGGTATGGAGCGCGGCAACGCGTCGAAGACATGCTCCAGGCGTTGCTCGAAGCTCTTGCGATTGGCCAACCCGGTCAGGACGTCATGCGTCGCCGACCATTCCAGTCGTGATCGTTCAGCGATCTGTTGATCGATGTCGTTCAGGGTCCAGATGACCCCTGCCTCCGAGTCGGCTACTTCCACGGGCCGTCCGCGCAACCGGGCCCAGAAGGGCGTGCCATCATCGCGCAGCATCTGCCACTCGCCGACGTAGGCCTCGCCCGCTCGGAATGCGAGCTGAACTTGGGGCTCAAATGCCTGGTAGTCGGCGTTGGCGCCGAAAATCATATGCATGGGCTGACCCAGCAGTGCCTGTTCGTCGCACCCGAACAGGCGGCAAAATTCCGCGCTCACCAGGTCGAAGCGTGCCGAGCGCACGAACGCGATGCCAACCGGCGCAGCTGCCATGACCGAGTTCAGCTTTCCGAGCACCACCGCATTGAACCCCTCCAGCTGCGTCCGCTCGGCGCCTACGTGCCGCAGGACGCGCGCCAAGCGGCCGATCTCCCCGAATCCTGCCGGCCAGCCGGCGTGCGGGTCGTTATCGCCGTTGAACAAGGTTTGCGCACGATGCTCGAGCTGGCTCAATGGACGCAGCAGCCACCACACGAGCGTCAGTATGAGCAGCGACATGAGCCCGATCAGTCCAGCGGCCCATTCCAGCGCCTGCTTGCGCGCCGACCGCAAGGGGGCCAACAATTCGGCCTCCGGAATAGCCCGCCAGATCATCCAATCGGGCCCCGCGACGCCGGCGGCGCTGACCACCTCTGCCGGTTGAGCGAGCCGCAGTCCCGCCGGCTCGACCGCACGCCCATCGTCCAGCCAACGGCGAAACGCTGCGGCCAATCGCGGTTCGCTGGCCAAGCTTTGCAGAAGCCGTTCGCGGTTGGGATGAGCGAGGATGCGGCCCTGCGCGTCGGTCACGACGAGAAGCACATCGGAGTCGCCTGCTTGCGTATCGACAAGGTCGCTCAACAGGTCGCGGCTGCTCAGGCGCAGCGAGCCACCCAGAATGCCATAGACGCCCTTTGCATTCTTGAGCGGGTAGGTGAAGAGGATCGCCGTTTGCCCCGAGATGCGGCTTTGAAACGGATCGGACACGATGGGACGTTGCTCCGCGACCGTACGCCGAAAGTAGTCGCGATCTGACACATTCAGCTGGGGGTGGCGCGTGCCGGCCTCGTCGACGAATACCCGCACCTGCCCGTCGAGCGACGCAACGGACAGCGTGGAGAAAAGCTCGCGCAGGACGGGCTGGGCATGCATGAACGCATCGAGCTTGGTATCGTCGGCCAAGGTCGTCTGGTCGAGTTGGGCTGCGACCACCTGCAACGCTCTTTGCAGTTCGACGACCCGACGCGACAGGACGCCGGCGGCCCGTACCGCTTCGTTGAGTTCGCGCTCGTTTTGAGCGGACAAGGTGTCTCGCTCGGCGCGCTGGAGCAAGACCGCAGTCGTCAGCCCGATGCCGAGCACCAGCGCGGCGATGGTGCCCAGCGTGATTCTCACTTTGAGCGACCAGAAGGCCATGCCCAGTTGGACGCTCCAACGGGCTCCGGCGGTCTGACGGTATGAATTCACTCGTGGCCTGTTCTTGACGGTGTGGCCTCAGGCGCTGTGCGGCAGGGCGCCGCCGAGCACGAGGCTGCAATGCTTTGGCGCGCACAGTGATTCGCCAAAGACGGAAGCCGCGAACTCCGGGCGGTCGGGCGGCTGCCGCTGTCCCTGGACCCACGGCAGCAGATCGAGTGCAGGCATCGGGCGGGCGAACAAGAAGCCCTGCAATTCGTCGCAGCCCAGACGCACGAGGATATCGCGCTGACCCTCGGTCTCGACGCCTTCGGCCACGACGCTCAGCTCCAAGGCGTGGGCCAGACGCACGACCGCCTCGACAACGGCGCGAGCATCCCTGCTTTCCTCGAGATCCATCACGAAGCTGCGATCGATCTTCAACTGCCGAGCCGGCAGTTGGCGCAGGTAGCTCAGGCTCGAGTAGCCGGTTCCGAAGTCGTCGATTGACAGAAAGACCCCGATCTTTGCGAGACCCTCGAACGCGCGCTGCGTGACTTCGATGTCCTCCATCGCCACCGACTCGGTGATCTCGCACAAGAGGTACGCTGGATCCACTTGGTGGCGGTCCAGCGCCTGGCAGATGCGCTCGACCAGGGCCCCGTCCCTCAATTGGTAGGCCGAAAGATTGATGGCCACCTGCATCCGCATCCCCTGCGTGCCCCACTCGTGCATTTGCCGGCAGGCCTCCTCAATGACCCAGGAGCCGATCTGGCAGATCAACCCGAAGCGTTCGGCCAAGGGGATGAATACGTTGGGGCCCACCATGCCGCGCTGCGGGTGCTTCCAGCGCAGCAACGCCTCGACACCATGGATCCGTCCCCCCACGCTGTCGACCTTCGGCTGGTAGTACAACATCAACTCGCCGCGCTGCGAGGCGTGACGCAGATCGCTCTGCAGGCCCAGTTCGGCCTGAGGGTCGGTCTCCATGTGTGACTCGAACAACGCAAAGGTGTTGCCTCCGGCGCGCTTGGCGGCGTACATGGCCGCATCCGCGTGGGCGATCAGCTTGCCGCGCTCACCATGCTCCGGATAGATCGCCACGCCGATCGAGGCAGTGACCTCGATCCTTTGTCCGGCGGCCTCGAACGGCTGCTGCAGCGCTTCGGTCAGTCGCCTGGCGAGTGTCGCGACATCGGCCGCGCTCACGGCGTCTTCCATCAGCACCAGGAATTCGTCGCCACCGACACGCGCCACCGTGTCACTGTTTCGCGCGATGGTGCGCATGCGCTGCGCCACTTCCTTCAGCACGATGTCCCCGACGCCATGGCCAAAGCAGTCGTTGACCGGTTTGAATCCGTCGAGATCGACGAACATCACCGCCAGTTTCTCATGATGCCGCTCGGCCACGCGATCGTCGGACCGCGCGTTGCGCGCCACCGCATGCGCGAGGCGGTCTTCGAACAACGTGCGGTTGGGCAGGTCCGTGAGCGGGTCCAGGAAGGCGCGGCGGCGCAACTCGTCGTTGGCACTGCTCAACTGGCTGTTCGTCTCGTGCAGGGATCCGAGCATGGTCCGGATGGTATTGACCATGGAGCCGAGCGCGACCAGCAATCGGGTGGTCTCGTCGTCGGCACTGCCGCACGCCACGGGGTCGAGGTGGCCTTGCGAGACCGCTTCGGCCACACCCACCGCCTCATTCAGGCCGCGCGTAACGCCGCGCACGGTGCGCACACTGACGACTGCCGACAGGATGATTATGACGCTCGACATCCCCAGAATCACGAGCAGCGTATGGTCTACGCGCCTGTCGACGGCCGCGGTGACTTCGGCCTGCCGTTCGTTGATGTCCTTCACCTCGCGCTCACCTGCGCTGGCTTGTTGTGCGGCGACAGTCTTCAGGCGCGCCAGCGACGCGTTGGTGAGCGCCTCGCTGTCGAGCAGCCTGCGCTTGGCTGCAGCGACGTTCTCGATAGACACGGCCACCGAGGCCATCGCGGCAAGTGCATGGTCCACGTTGGCGGCCAGTTGGGGCCGCCCCATCTTGTCCAGCGCCGAGCGCATCGTGCGCATGTTCGCGACCAATTCGTTTCCCAGGATCTTGAGCCGGGATTCCGAAGCCGCACACTCCGCCGGTGCAGTGGCCAGCATCAGTTCGCGCAATGCGGCGACCATCTCGCGCATGTCCAGCGACACTTCTTCGCTGACGGCGATGACACCGCCCGGCTCGCCGCGCAGGCGCAGCGCAGCCTCGAGCGCGTGCCGCTGCTCGTAGTCCTGCACCTCCGTGCCGTCGATCAGCAGCCCGAGCCTGGTTGATTGCTCGTCCAGCCGCGCCAGCAGCGCCTTGCGCTGCCGCTGGTAGACGGCCTCGGCACCGTCCTTCTTCGCCAGCATGGCCGCCCGCGCGGCCAACAGGCCCTGACTGTCGTCGGTGAACGCCTCGTAGGCGTCAGCGGCCGCCGCCTTGAGCTCCTTGAGCGGATCGTCAGTGCCCGCCTCGACCTCCAGACGCTGAATGCTGTCGGTCGCGGCGCGAATCTTGTCGCGCAGAGGCGTCAGCCGAAACCGGTTGGTCGCGAGGTCTGTCTCGGCCACCACCATCGCGATGTCCTTCAGCCGGGCTTGCGCCGACAATGCGACCTTGGTCACGCTGGCCAGCCGCCGGCTGGCGTCCTGCGCCTTGTCGGCGGCCTTGCTCGCTTCTGTGGCAATCCCGGCAACGTTGCTGCGCGTCAGCGCGATGGTCGCCTCGGCCAGTTGCAATGCAACTCGGGCACGCTCGGTCTCCTGGCGATAGGCCATCTCGTCGTCCAGGCGCCTTTGGACGGCCTGCACGATTTCGCCCTGCGCTGCCCGGAACTCGCTGGCGTTGACATGGGCCGAGGGATCCAAGCCGTGGATCTCCTCGCCGAGTTGGTCAATTTCTGCGCTGTCCGCGCGGATGCCCCCCAACGCCTTGTCGACCTCTTCGCGCTCGTGCGCCAACGACAGCTTCAGCAGGCCACCCAGCCACCGCTCGGTGCGCTCCTGCATCTCATAGGTCTTGTTCTGCAGCGGTGTGGCATGCAAGGTCAATGTGCGCAGGTCCGACTGGATCGACGTGACCGCGAAGTAGCTGACCGCGGACACGCACAGCAGGCCCGCAGCCGAGAAAGTGCACAGCGCCGCCAAGCGTTGCGAGATTTTCATTGATGCTCCCTGAAGTGCGGCGGGCTTGTCGAAGATAGCTTGTCGATCTTGCCGTCACGAATCTGGGTCATGAACACCTTGTCGAAGGCCTGGTGCCTTTCGGTGGAGAACGAGGCGTTCAGGCCGCCGATGTCCACCAGGTGCATCGCATCGAGCGTACCCACCAAGGACTTGCGGTCCACGGCCTTGCCGGCGCGCTCCAGCGCGGTGGCCAGCACGCGCGCGGTCAGGCAGCCCTCGAAGTTGACGAATCCCAGCGGCTCGTGTCCGTACCTGGCCAACGCTTCGCGGCACTCGCGCGTGACCGCCAGATCGTCGTCGTACGGAAATGGCACCACTTGCGAGATCACGACCCCGTCACCATCCTTGCCGAGTTCGGCGACCAGGTTGTCGGTTCCGACGAACGAGACAGTCGCCAACTGCGACTTCAGGCCGGTGGCTCGCGCCTCCTTGATGAATGCCGCCAGCGGCCCGTAGGGGCCGACCATCACGATGGCGTCGGGCTTGGCGTCGAGCATCGCCGCCAGACCCGCCTTGACAGCCAGCGTGTTTCTCTGGAAGGTGCTCTTGGCAGCGACCTTCAGTCCGCGCTTGCCAAGAGCCTTCTCCGTGCCGGAGAGGACTGCCATGCCGAAGCCGTCATCCTGGTAGAAGACGGCCACGCTCTTGGCACCCTTGGCCACGAAGTGCGCCACCAGCGCCTCGGCCTCGTCGTCGTAGCTGGCGCGCACGTTGAACACCTGCGGCGTGACCGGCTGGCGCAGGGTCATCGCGCCGGTGAACAGCCCCACCAGCGGGATATCCATCTCCTTGACGATCGGCAGCACCGCGTTGGCCGTGGGTGTGCCGACGTAGCCGAAAAGCGCGAAGATCTTCTGCTGCTCGATCATCTTCAACGTCTCGTCCACCGCCCGATCGGGCTCGTAGCCGTCGTCGGCGATGACCAGCGAAATCTGACGGCCGTGCACCCCGCCGCGCGCGTTCAAGTCCTGGAAGTAGGCTTGTGCGCCGGCACGCAGACCGCGGCCCAGGCCAGAGGCGGGGCCGGATTGCGCGTTCACCATGCCGAGCTTGATCTCGGTGTCGGTAATGCCGTCGTCGGCGCGTGTGGGGAGAACGACGAGCGAGGCCGTCACGGCTGCGATGGCGCGAAGCATGGTCAAGCTCATTGAGGGCGCTCGAAGTGATCGGGATTCAGCTGGCTCACGGCGATCCATGATTGCCGTCGGCGGGCGCCCGCGAGGGCTCCCCCGAGCCGGTCGTTGCGCTTGAGGCGGCATGCGGCCGCGCCGCCTCCGCGGCTGCGGTCAAATGGAACTGCTGCGGCAAGTGCCGCGAGCATGGCAATACGGCAGTTTTTCACGACCAACTCCTTGACCGGAGCATCACAAGCCGGTCTGACGTGATGGTTTTCGGCCGAACTGCAAAGCGGCTGGAGTCGGCAATTTGCCTACATGGCAATTGGAGCGTGCGCTCCGCGGCCTGCGGGCCGGGAGCAAGGCATCCTGCGGGCAATCCGCCTCGTCATCCTGTGCGTAGTCGCAGGATCACGGCGCAGCGTAGCGTTGCGCAACGTCAAGCCTCGCGGGCCGGTTCCGTTCGAAGATGGCTCGTCACCCAAAGCGATACCAGGGCAAGGCCGGCGACGCCACCGGCGGCTTTGCCATCTTCGCGGGCAAGCAGGTCTCGTCCAAGGGCTGGTGCAGCGCGTACACCAAGAAGGCCTGACGGCAGGGCAATGCAGCGAGGACGGCGCCAGCAAGCGCTTCTGAGCAACCAGGTTCGCCATGCCCTCGAGCCTCGACATCCTTCTGGCCGAGCACATCGCGTTGCGCAAGGTGCTGCTGTTCCCGCGGCTGCGCGCCCGCACGCCGCTGGCGCGCCACGTGCTGGACCACCTCGAAGAGGATCACCGGCGCGGCGAGGCCCGCATCCGCGAGCTGGCACACGCGTTGACGGCCTTCGAGATCCTCGGCGACTCGCGCCGCGCCGGGTTCGAGATGGCGCTCGCGCACTACGTCGAGTTCTACCGGTCGCATGTGGCACTGGAAGAGAGCGAGATCTTCCCGCTCGCCGAGCGCGCGCTGTTGGCGACCGACTGGGACGAGCTCGACGCCGAGTTCAAGCCCGACGGCGACCCGCTGACGGGCGCCGCCTCGCAGGCACCCTACGCGCGACTGTTCGCGCGATTGCGGGCCCACCTCGATGGCCTGTATCCCGCCTGATTCGCGGCGGTGGCTTCGGAGCGACGGCTTGCGCACCGCGGCCCGCGCCTTGATCTGGCGCAAGCGCGCACTGCAGGCGGGGCCGAAGAATCAGGCCTCATGACCACCGTCAATTATCCGCATGCCGGAGTCCAGCCGGCGCGACATGCGCCGCGCGATGACGGTGCGGCGCTGACGCCGCCGCGCGCGCGGCAACCCCGCATGCGCCGGCTCGCGGGCTGCTCAGTCGCGCGAGATCGCGCGCTGCGTCGACATGTGCGTGGGCATCATGTTCGCGTTCGCGTTGTGGGTGACCCACAGCGAGCCGGCCACGATGATCGCGATCAGCAACGCGGTGCATACGAAGATGCCCGTGTTGTCGCGCTGGTCGCGCGCGGAGCCCAGGTGCAGGAAGAACACGAGCTGCACCAGCAGCTGGGCCACGCACAGCAGCACCAGGACGCCCATGACGGCGCCGCGCGGCAGCAGGCCTGTCATGACCGCGCCGAACGACGCCAGCGTGAGGACGACGCACGCGCCGAACCCGATCACGTAGCCGCCCAGGTTGGCGTGGTGGAAGGTGCGCGACGGCGCGCTGAGCTGGATCGGTTTCATTGGAATACCTCCGTCCTGCGGACTCCGGTGCGATCGCCTTCGGGCGGCCGGGCGGCGATCATGCGAACTCCCGCAGGTAGACGAACGTGAACACGCAGATCCACACCAGGTCGAGGAAGTGCCAGAACAGGCTCAGGCAGGCCAGCCGCCGCCGCGTGATGCCGTCGAGGCCGAAGCGCGTGACCTGGTGGATCATCAGCGCGATCCACAGCAGCCCGCAGGTGACGTGCAGGCCGTGCGTGCCGACGAGGACGAAGTAGGCGGACAGGAACGCGCTGGTGCCCGGCCCGGCGCGGTCGTGCACCAGCGCCGCGAACTCGTGGATCTCCATGCCGACGAACGCGGCGCCCAGCAGCAGCGTCACGGCCAGCCACGGCAGCAGCCGGTCCTGGCGGCCGGCCTGCATGGCCAGCATCCCCAGGCCGAAGGTGAAGCTGCTCACCAGCAGCAGCCCGGTCTCGCCCAGCACGAACGGCAGCTCGAACAGCTGGCGCCCCGACGGGCCGCCCGCGGTGTTGTCCATCAGCACCCCGAAGGTGGCGAACAGCACGCAGAAGATGAGGCAGTCGCTCATCAGGTAGATCCAGAAGCCCAGCGTCGTGCGCGGACCGCTGTCGTCATGGTGGCCGCCGTGGGCGACGACCGCAAGCGTAGCCTGGCTCATAGGGAAACCTCCGTCCTGCGAACTGCGGCGCGAGCACCTTCGGGCGGCCGGGCGGTGCTCATCACGCCACCTCCGCCAGCGCGGCATGGCACGCGTTCTCGATGCGTTCGACCTCGGCGGCGGGCACCCACCAGTCGACGTCGCGGTCATAGGTGCGCGCGATGAACGTGGCGAGCACGCCGGCCAGCGACGCGACGGCCAGCCACCAGATGTGCCACACGAGCGCGAAGCACAGCACGGTGCCGAAGGCGGCGATCACGACGCCGGCGGCGGTGTTGCGGGGCATGTGGATGTCCTCGTACTTGCGCGGTCGCACGCCGTCGCGGCCGCGCTTCTTGTCATCCCAGTGCTGCTCCAGCGACGTGATGTGCGGCACGTGCGCGAAGTTGTAGAACGGCGCCGGCGACGCCGTCGACCACTCGAGGCTGCGCGCGTCCCACGGGTCGCCCGTGATGTCGCGGTTCCCGGCGCGGTCGCGCACGCTCACGTAGAGCTGCACGAACAGCGCGACGATGCCGCAGGCGATGACCAGCGCGCCGGCCAGCGCCACGACCAGCCACGGCTGCCACGCCGGCTCAGCGTAGTGGTTCATGCGCCGCGTCATGCCCATGAACCCCAGCACGTACAGCGGGATGAAGGCCAGGTTGAAGCCGACGATCCAGCACCAGAACGAGACCTTGCCCCAGAACTCGTTCAGCGTGAAGCCGAACACCTTGGGAAACCAGAAGCTCATGCCCGCGAGGCAGCCGAACAGCACGCCGCCGATGATCACGTTGTGGAAGTGGGCCACCAGGAACAGGCTGTTGTGCAGCACGAAGTCTGCGCCCGGCACGGCCAGCAGCACGCCGGTCATGCCGCCGATGGCGAAGGTCACCATGAAGCCGATCGTCCACAGCGTGGCCGAGTGGTAGCGGATGCGGCCGCGGAACATCGTGAACAGCCAGTTGAACAGCTTCACGCCGGTGGGGATCGAGATGATGGTGGTCATGATCCCGAAGAACGCGTTCACGTTCGCGCCCGAGCCCATCGTGAAGAAGTGGTGCAGCCAGACGAAGAACGACAGCACGCCGATGGACGACGTCGCCCACACCATCGACTTGTAGCCGAACAGCGGCTTGCCGGAGAACGTGGCGATGATCTCGGAGAACGCGCCGAAGCACGGCAGGATCAGGATGTAGACCTCCGGATGGCCCCAGATCCAGATGAGGTTGACGTACATCATCGCGTTGCCGCCCAGCTCGTTGGTGAAGAAGTGCATGCCCAGATAGCGGTCGGCGGCGAGCAGGGCGAGCGTGGCCGTGAGGACGGGGAACACGGCGACGATCAGGATGTTGGTGATCAGCGCCGTCCAGGTGAAGACCGGCATCTTCATCAGGTCCATGCCGGGCGCCCGCATGCGCAGGATGGTCACGATGAAGTTGATGCCGGTGAGCGTGGTGCCCAGCCCCGAGATCTGCAGCGACCAGATGTAGTAGTCGACGCCGGTCGTCGGGCTGTATCCGAGCTCGGACAGCGGCGGATAGGCCACCCAGCCGGTGGCCGCGAAGTCGCCGCAGAACATCGACAGCATCACCAGCACCGCGCCGGCCGCCGCGAGCCAGAAGCTGAGCGAGTTCACGAACGGGAACGCGACGTCGCGCGCGCCGATCTGCAGCGGCACGACCACGTTCATCAGGCCCAGGATGAACGGCGTGGCCACGAAGAAGATCATGATCACGCCGTGCGCGGTGAAGATCTGGTCGTAGTGGTGCGGCGGCAGGTAGCCCGCCTCGCCGCCGGCGGCGACCGCCTGCTGCGCGCGCATCATCAGCGCGTCGATGAAGCCGCGCAGCAACATCACCAGCGCCATCACGATGTACATCACGCCGATGCGCTTGTGGTCGACGGAGGTGAACCACTCCTTCCAGAGGTACGTCCACTTGCCCGCGCGCGTGACCGCCGCGAGCAGGGCGGCGCCGCCCAGCATCACGACCAGCAGCGTGCCCATGATGATGGGCTCGTGCCAGGGGACGGCGTCGATGTCGAGCTTTCCGAACATGGCGGCTACTCCTTGCGCGCCGCGGTGGCGGCCTGCGCGATGACCGGCGGCGTGCAGACGTCGGCGGCGCCGGGCCGGCGCGTAAACCGGTCGACGATGCCGTCGAACAGGTCGGGCTCGACGCCCGCGTAGACGGCAGGCTCGCCGCGCGTCGAGGGCAGGCTCACCACGCGGTACCGCGACGCGTCCATCGCGCGCGGCGCGCGCCGCGCATCGCGCAGCCAGGCCTCGAAGTCGGCGGGCGAGACGGCGACCGTGTCGAAATGCATGTCCGAGAAGCCCTCGCCGCTGAAGGCCGCCGACATGCCGCGGTAGGTGCCGGGCGCCTCCGCCACGAGGTGCAGCTGCGTGCGCATGCCGGCCATCGCGTAGACCTGGCTGCCCAGGCGCGGGATGAAGAACGAGTTCATCAGCGAGTCGGCCGTGAGCTCGAAATCGATCGGCGTGCCCGCGGGAATCTCGAGCCGGTTGACCGTCGCCACGCCGTAGTCCGGATAGATGAACAGCCACTTCCAGTTCAGCGCGACCACCTGCACGCGCACCGGCCTCACGCTCGCCTCGAGCGGCCGCCAGGGATCGAGCGTGCGCGTCGTGCGCCAGATCAGCACGCCCAGGATCGCGACGATCACGCACGGCACCGCCCACACCACCGCCTCGATGCGGGTGGAGTGCGCCCACGTCGGCGCGTAGGTGGCGCGGGCGTTGGACGCGCGGTAGCGCCAGCCGAACCACAGCGTCAGCGCGATCACCGGCACCACCACCAGCAGCATCAGGCCCAGCGCCACGAGGATCAGCGTGCGCTCCTGGCGCGCGATCTCGCCCGCGGGCTCCAGCAGGTCGATGGTGCAGCCGCCCAGGAGCACGGCGGCCAGCGCCGGCACGAGCCCGGCGCGCAGGACGCGCAGCCCCTTTCGGAGGGAAGTGCCGGACGGCCCCGGCGACAGGTGGATGGGCGTGGAAATCATTGGGGAGCGTGCGGTGCCGCGGGTTTGCATGTATGGTTCGTATGGGTTTTGGCAGATGCTAGAGCCATACATTCCCCATACATGAAGGCCGTGCTGCCATGCAATCGGACATCCCGGCGGAACGCTGGCTGGCGCCGCTAGAGCCCCGCGGCGGCCCGCGCTACCTGCAGATCGTGGAGCGCCTCGAGGACGCGATCGCCGCCGGCCGGCTGCGCGCGGGCGATCGCCTGACGCCGCAGCGCGCGGTCGCCACGCACCTGGGCGTCGACCTGACGACCGTCACGCGGGCCTACGCGCAGGCGCGCACGCGGGGCCTGCTCGTGGCCGACGGGCCGCGCGGCACCTTCGTCGCGGCGCGCAAGGTGGAACTCGGCGCGCTGGTCGACCTGAGCCTGAACATCCCGCCGCAGCCCGCGGATCCCGACCTCCAGGAACTGTTGAAGCACGGGCTCGCCCAGGTGCTGCTGCGCGCCGACATCGACCTGCTGATGACCTACCACCTGGTCGGCGGCAGCGCGGCCGACCGCCTCGCCGGCGCGCGCTGGCTGGCGCCCGTGCTCGGCGACGCGCCGCCCGAGCGCGTGGTGGCGTCGCCGGGCTCGCAGGCGGCGCTGTGCGCGCTGATCCTCGCGTGCACCCAGGCGGGCGAGACCCTGCTGTGCGAGCCGCTCGTCTATCCCGGATTTCGCGCGGCCGCGGCACAGCTGGGCCGCCACGTGCGGGACGTCGAGATCGACGACGAAGGCATGCTGCCCGCCGCGCTCGAACGGACCGTGAAGCAGTCGGGCGCGCGCGTCGTGTACCTGAACCCGACGATCCAGAACCCGACCACCGTGACGATGCCGGAGCGCCGCCGCCGCGCGATCGCGAAGATGGCAGCGCGGCTGGACCTGCAGGTCATCGAGGACGACCCGTACTGGCTGCTGGCAGACGCCGCGCCGCCGCCGCTGGCGCGGCTCGCGCCGGAACGGGTGCACTACGTCTCGACGCTGTCCAAGTGCCTGTCGCCGGGCCTGCGCACGGCGTTCGTCGTCTCGCCGGACGCGCGCCGCCAAGCCGCCTTCCTCGCGGCGCTGCGCGCGTTCTCGCTGATGCGCGCGCCGCTCACCGCGGTGCTCGCGACGCAGTGGCTGCAGGACGGCACCGCGCAGCGCGTCCTCGCGGGCGTGCGCGCCGAGGCGCGCGCGCGCCAGGACGTCGCCGCGCAGGCCCTGGCGGGCAACCTGACGGGGCCGCACGCGTCACGCGAGGGCATCCACGTGTGGCTGCCGCTTCCGAGCTACTGGACGGCCCCGGCGTTCGCCCAGGCTGCGCGCGCGCAGGGCCTGGCCATCACGCCCTCGGACGCCTTCGCGTCGGGCCGCGCGACGACCAACGCGATCCGCATCTCCCTCGGCGCGGGGCGCGACCGCAAGAGGCTGTCGCACGCGCTGGCGCGGTTGTCGGACCTGCTCGCGCGGCGACCTTCGGCGGAGGAGGCGGTGGTGCTGATCTGACCTTGATCGCCCTAACCTTCGGATGCAGCGGACAGGGGCGCGAAGGGCCCACCCGGAAACGACGACGCCCCGGAGACCGAGGCGTCGTGTGTTGCTTGGCAGCAGTGTTCTGGAGGCGCGACCCAGAGTCGAACTGGGCTAGACGGATTTGCAATCCGTTGCATAACCGATTTGCTATCGCGCCGCTGGCGGCTGGCCGACCGGAGAGGCCTGCCAGAACCGCCGATTCTGACAAAAAAGGGAAGCCGGAGCTTCCCTTTTTCAAATGACCTGGAGCGGGAAACGAGACTCGAACTCGCGACCTCAACCTTGGCAAGGTTGCGCTCTACCAACTGAGCTATTCCCGCAGGGGTTCAACCTGTCGACTCGTCTTCGATAACGTTTTGCGTTAGAAGTTTTCGTCGTCTTGCTGAAGCTAGCAGTTTATACCGATTCGTTCACTCCTTGCAAGCCCAACTGATTCAGTCAGATTTGCGCGGCGCTGATTCGAAGGCCGGAAAAACTGCGCCCGGGCCTCTTGCGAAGCCCGGGCGCGCATTCTAACCCGAGATCAGTGCTTGATCGACTCGGTGACGTCGGATTTCGCCACCGGCGCGTCGACCACCGGCGCCGCGACGCCGTCCTTCGGCGCCTCGTCGTCCGGCAGCGGCACGGGCATCGATTCCAGCGCCACTTCCAGCACCTTGTCCACCCAGCGCACCGGGATGATCTCGATCTGGCCCTTCACGTTCTCGGGGATGTCCTGCAGGTCCTTGACGTTGTCCTCGGGGATCATCACCGTGGTGATGCCGCCGCGATGCGCCGCCAGGAGCTTTTCCTTCAGGCCGCCGATGGCCGTGACCTCGCCGCGCAGCGTGATCTCGCCGGTCATCGCCACGTTGGCGCGCACCGGGATGCCCGTGAGGGCCGAGACGAAGGCCGTGGCCATCGCCGCACCCGCGCTGGGGCCGTCCTTGGGCGTCGCGCCGTCGGGCACGTGGATGTGGATGTCGCGCTTCTCGAACAGCTCGTCCTTGATGCCCAGGCGCGCGGCGCGGCTGCGGATCACGGTGCGGGCGGCTTCCACCGACTCCTTCATCACGTCGCCCAGCGAGCCGGTGCGGATGATGTTGCCCTTGCCGGGCATCACGGCGGACTCGATGGTGAGCAGGTCGCCGCCGACTTCCGTCCACGCGAGACCGACCACCTGGCCGACCTGGTTCTTCTTCTCGGCACGGCCGAAGTCGTACTTGCGCACGCCGAGATAGTCGTTGAGGTTGTCCTCGGTGATGACGGCCTGGCCGGTGAGTGTCTTCAGCTGCACGCCCTTGACCACCTTGCGGCAGATCTTGGAGATCTCGCGCTCGAGCGACCGCACGCCGGCTTCCCGGGTGTAGTAGCGGATGATGCCGCGGATGGCGCCTTCGGTCAGCTCCAGCTCGTCGGCCTTCACGCCGTTGTTGGTCTGCTGCTTGGGCAACAGGTAGCGCTGGGCGATGTTGAGCTTCTCGTCCTCGGTGTAGCCCGCCAGGCGGATCACTTCCATCCGGTCCAGCAGCGCCGGCGGGATGTTCATCGAGTTCGAGGTGGCCACGAACATCACGTCCGACAGGTCGAAGTCGAGCTCGATGTAGTGGTCGCCGAAGGTGTGGTTCTGCTCCGGATCAAGCACCTCGAGCAGCGCCGACGACGGGTCGCCGCGGAAGTCCATGCCCAGCTTGTCGATCTCGTCGAGCAGGAACAGCGGATTGCGCGTGCCCACCTTGGTGAGGTTCTGCAGCACCTTGCCCGGCATCGAGCCGATGTAGGTGCGGCGATGGCCGCGGATCTCGGCTTCGTCGCGCACGCCGCCGAGCGCCATGCGCACGAACTTGCGGCCGGTGGCGCGCGCCACCGACTGGCCCAGCGAGGTCTTGCCGACGCCCGGGGGGCCGACGAGGCACAGGATGGGCGCCTTCACCTTGTCCACGCGCTGCTGCACGGCAAGATACTCGAGGATGCGGTCCTTGACCTTCTCGAGGCCGTAGTGATCCTCGTTGAGCACGTCGGACGCGTGCCCGAGGTCGTGCTTGATCTTGGTCTTCTTGGCCCACGGCAGGCCGATCAGCGTGTCGAGGTAGTTGCGCACCACCGTCGCCTCGGCCGACATCGGTGACATCAGCTTGAGCTTCTTCAGCTCGTTGTCGGCCTTCTTGCGCGCTTCCTTGGGCATGCGCGCGGCCTTGATCTTCTTTTCCAGTTCCTCGAGGTCGGCACCCTCCTCGCCGTCGCCCAGTTCCTTCTGGATGGCCTTGACCTGCTCGTTGAGGTAGTACTCGCGCTGGCTCTTCTCCATCTGGCGCTTGACGCGGCCGCGGATGCGCTTTTCCACCTGCAGGATGTCGACCTCGTGCTCGAGCAGCTCCAGCAGCTTTTCCAGGCGCTGGGCGATGTCGAACAGGTCCAGCACGGACTGCTTGGCCTCGAGCTTCAGCGGCAGGTGCGCGGCGATCGTGTCGGCCAGGCGACCCGGATCGTCGATGCCGGCGATGGACGTGAGGATCTCCGGCGGGATCTTCTTGTTGAGCTTGACGTACTGGTCGAACTGCTGGGTGACGGCGCGGCGCAGGGCCTCGACTTCAGGCGAGGTCTCGGCCTGGGGCGCGACGGGAACGGACTCGGCGACGAAGTGCTCGCCGTTGTCGCTGATCTCGCGCGTGGACGCGCGCTGGATGCCTTCGACCAGCACCTTCACGGTGCCGTCGGGCAGCTTCAGCATCTGCAGGATGCTCGAGACGCAACCGATCTCGAACATGTCGTCGGCGCGTGGCTCGTCCTTGCCGGCGGCTTTCTGGGCCACGAGCATGATCTGGCGACCCGCCTCCATCGCCGCTTCCAAGGCCTTGATGGACTTGGGACGGCCGACGAACAGCGGAATCACCATGTGCGGGAACACGACGACGTCGCGCAGCGGGAGCAGCGGCAGCGTGATCGGTTCGGAAGGCAGGATGGGATGTCCGGACATGGGGGGAAACCTCTCTTTCTCGGGCCCAGATGCGGCCCGAGCATTCATTTACAAGATGCCAACCCGATGCTGCGTGATTGCCGCAGGACTTTCAGCGAGATCAAGCGCTGGCTTTGGCCTGTTCTCGATAGACCAGCAGCGGTTTCGCGTTTTCTTCGATGATGTGCTCGTCGATCACCACCTGGGCGACGCCGTCGAGCAGCGGGAGGTCGAACATCGTGTCGATGAGGGCCTGCTCCATGATGGAGCGCAGGCCGCGCGCGCCGGTCTTGCGCTTGAGCGCCTTGCGCGCGATGGCCGCGAGCGCCGTGGGGCGGATGTCCAGCTCGACGCCGTCCATCATGAACAGCTTCTGGTACTGCTTGACCAGCGCGTTCTTGGGCTCGGTGAGGATCTGCACCAGCGCGTCCTCGGTGAGCTCGCCCAGCGTGGCGACCACCGGCAACCGGCCCACCAGCTCAGGGATCAGGCCGAACTTGATGATGTCTTCCGGCTCGACCTCGCGGAACAGGTCGGTGACGCGGCGCTCGTCCTTGCTGTGCACGGTGGCGCCGAAGCCGATGCCCGAACGTTCGGTGCGGCCACGGATGACCTTCTCCAGGCCGTCGAACGCGCCGCCGCAGATGAACAGGATGTTGGTGGTGTCGATCTGCAGGAAGTCCTGGTTCGGGTGCTTGCGCCCGCCCTGCGGCGGCACCGAGGCCATCGTGCCTTCCACCAGCTTCAGCAGCGCCTGCTGGACGCCCTCGCCCGACACGTCGCGCGTGATCGACGGGTTGTCGGCCTTGCGCGAGATCTTGTCGATCTCGTCGATGTAGACGATGCCGCGCTGCGCGCGCTCGACGTCGTAGTTGCAGTTCTGCAGCAGCTTCTGGATGATGTTCTCGACGTCCTCGCCCACGTAACCGGCCTCGGTCAGCGTGGTGGCGTCGGCGATCACGAACGGCACGTTGAGCAGGCGCGCGAGCGTCTGCGCGAGCAGCGTCTTGCCGGAGCCCGTGGGGCCGATCAGCAGGATGTTGCTCTTGGACAGCTCCACCTCGTCCTTGGAGGCGGACATGTGCTTCAGGCGCTTGTAGTGGTTGTACACCGCCACCGCCAGGATGCGCTTGGCCGGATCCTGGCCGATCACGTAGTTGTCGAGGCTCGCCTTGATCTCCGACGGCATCGGCAGGTCGGACTTGGACGTCTTGGCGGCGGAACCCTCGGCCGGCACTTCATCGCGGATGATGTCGTTGCACAGCTCGATGCATTCGTCGCAGATGAACACCGACGGGCCGGCGATGAGCTTCTTGACCTCGTGCTGGCTCTTGCCACAGAACGAGCAGTACAAGACCTTCTCGGCGGAGGTGCCCTTCTTATCTGCCATGGACGTGCTTCAAACTCGCTGAAATGTGAAAAATGTCGATCAATGATAGACCAAGCCGGCCTCGGCCTGGCCGGGGCCGTCAGCCGCGGTTGGCGACCACCTGGTCCACCAGCCCATAGGTCTTGGCTTCCTCGGCGGACATGAAATAGTCGCGCTCGGTGTCCTTCTCCACCTTTTCGAGCGGCTGGCCCGTGCGCTCGGCCGTGATACGGTTCATCTGCTCGCGGGTCTTGAGGATCTCGCGGGCGTGGATCTCGATGTCGGTGGCCTGGCCCTGCATGCCGCCCAGCGGCTGGTGGATCATGATCTTCGAATTGGGCAGCGAAAGGCGCTTGCCCTTCTCGCCGGCGGCCAGCAGGAACGCGCCCATGCTGGCGGCCAGGCCGATGCACAGCGTGGAGACGTTGGGCTTGATGAAGTTCATCGTGTCGAAGATCGACATGCCCGCGCTGACGCTGCCGCCCGGCGAATTGATGTACAGCGAGATGTCCTTGTCCGGGTTCTCGCTCTCCAGGAACAGCAGCTGGGCCACGACCAGGTTGGCCGAGTGGTCGTTGACCGGGCCCACCAGGAAGATGATGCGCTCGCGCAGCAGGCGCGAATAGATGTCGTAGGCGCGTTCGCCGCGGCCGGAGGTCTCGATGACCATGGGCACCATGCCCAGGGCCTGCGTTTCAAGTGCGCTCATGGAGGATGTATATCCCGTGTCTCGTTGCTGGATGGGTCTGTGGAGACCATTATGTCGCTTCGCGCGCGACCCCACCGTCGGGAGATGGCGCCTGTTCCCGGCATTGCAAGCGGGGCCATGAAGCGGCAACGCCCGGCGGAGCCGGGCGTTCGAGGCGGAGCCGTGGACGGATCAGGCCGTCATCAGCGAGTCGAACGGCAGTTCCTTGTCCGTGACCTTGGCCCTGGACAGCACGAACTCGGTGACGTTGTTCTCGACCACGATGGCCTCGACCTCGGCCATGCGCGACCGGTCGGACAGGTACCAGCGCTGCACTTCCACCGGCTTCTCGTAGCTCTGCGACATCTCCTCGATGTGCGCCTGGAGCTGCTCGGGCTTGGCCTGCAGGTTGTTGGCGCGCACCAGCTCGGCCACGACCAGGCCCAGGCGCACGCGGCGCTCGGCCTGCGGCACGAAGATCTCGGCCGGGATCGGCGCCTTGTCGGCATCCTTGACGCCGCGCTGCTTCAGGTCCTCGCGGGCGCCGTTGACCAGGCGCTCGGTCTCGCCCTGCACCAGGGCCTTGGGCAGGTCCAGCGTGGCGGTGGCGGCCAGGGCTTCCATGGCGGCGGCCTTGTTCTTGGCCAGCACGCGGAACTTCACCTCGCGCTCGAGGTTCTTGCGCACGTCGGCGCGCAGGCCCTCGACCGTGCCTTCGGCGATGCCCAGCGACTTCGCGAAGCCGTCGTCGACTTCCGGGAGGTGCTGCGCCTCGATCTTCTTCATGGTGACGAGGAAGTCGGCCTCGCGGCCGGCCACGTCGGCGCCGTGGTAGTCGGCGGGGAACTGCAGCGGGAAGGTCTTGGACTCGCCCACCTTCATGCTGCGCACGGCCTGGTCGAACTGCTCCAGCATCTGGCCTTCGCCGACCAGGAACTGGAAGGCCTCGGCCTTGCCGCCGTCGAACGGCTCGCCGTCGATCTTGCCTTCGAAGTCGATCGTGACGCGGTCGCCGGCGGCGGCGCCTTCGGCGGCCGGGCGCTGGGCGAACGTGCGGCGCTGCTTGCGCAGGATGTCAACGGTCTTGTCGATGGCGGCGTCGTCGACGCTGGTGGTGACGCGTTCCACTTCGGCGGCCGCGAGGTCGCCGATGACCACTTCGGGATAGACCTCGAAGGTGGCGTCGAATTCCATCGCGCCCTCGGCCGACTGTTCCTTCTCGGCGATGCGCGGCGTGCCGGCGACGCGGAGCTTGGCCTCGTTGGCGGCGGCGTTGAACGCGTTGCCCAGCTTGTCGTTCATCACCTCGTACTGCACCTGGTAGCCATAGCGCTGCGCCACGACAGACATCGGCACCTTGCCCGGGCGGAACCCGTCGGCCTTGACAGTGCGGGACAGCTTCTTGAGGCGGGTCTCGACTTCCTTGTTGATCTCGTCGGCCGGGAGGCTCAGCGAGATGCGGCGTTCGAGCTTGTCGAGGGTTTCTACGTTAACTGCCATGATGGGACTCTTGGTTCGCAAATTCTGGTGCGCGGGGCGGGACTCGAACCCGCACGCCGGTGAAGGCGTCAGGACCTAAACCTGGTGCGTCTACCAATTTCGCCACCCGCGCTTCGTGATCCAGAGCTGGGGACAGGATTGAAACGCAACCCCCCGCTTTCCGGTGAACCCGGGATTGTAGCCGCAGGAAAGGCCCTCGCCCTTACTTCGGCTCCGGGTGAACCCTGAACCACGCCGCGTACATGGCGGGCAGCGCGAGCAGGGTCAGCGCGGTGGCGATCACCAGCCCGCCCATGATGGCCACCGCCATCGGGCCCCAGAACTCGCTCTCGGACAGCGGGATCATGGCCAGCACGGCCGCCGCGGCGGTCAGCACGATGGGCCGGAACCGGCGCACCACCGACTCGATGATGGCGTTCCAGGCCGGCACGCCGTGGCTGCGATCCTGCTCGATCTGGTCGATCAGGATCACCGAGTTGCGCATGATCATGCCCATCAGCGCGATCACGCCCAGCAGCGCCACGAAGCCGAACGGCCGGTTGAGCGCCAGCAGCGCCGCGGCGGCGCCGGCCACGCCCAGCGGGCCGGTGAGGAACACCAGCACCGCGCGCGAGAAGCTGTGCAGCTGCAGCATCAGCAGCGTGAAGATGATGAACAGCATCACCGGCACGCCGGCCGCGATCGCGCCCTGCCCCTTCGACGCCTCCTCCACCGCGCCGGCCACCTGGATCTGGTAGCCCGGCGGCATCTTCTTCATCAGCGCCCGCAGCGGCCCGACCGTGTCGCCCTTGCCCCACAGCTCGTCGGTGACCGTCGGGCCCTGCATGCCCTCGACGACGTCGCCCTGCACCGTGACCGCGTAGCTGCGGCCCTCGCGCCACAGCACGCCCGGCTCCCAGCCGAGCGACAGCTTCGCCACCTGGGCGAGCGGCACCACCGTGCCGTTGCTGGTGGCCACGTAGGCGCTGGCGAGGTCGGTGACGGCGTCGCGCTCGGCCAGCGGCTGGCGCAGCACGATGTCGATCAGCTGGTCGCCCTCGCGGTACTGGCCGATGGTGGAGCCCGAGAACTGGGTCTGCGTCGCCTGCGCGATCGCCTGCGTGCTCACGCCCAGCGCGCGCGCCTTGTCCTGGTCGACGGCCAGGCGCATCGCCAGCACGTTCTCGTTCCAGTTGTCGTTGACGCCGCGCATGTGCGCGTTGGCGCGCAGCACCGCCTTGGCCTCGTCGCCCCACTTGCGCACCTGGTCGGAGTCGGGCCCCATCACGCGGAACTGCACCGGGTACGGCACCGGCGGCCCGTTGGGCAGCAGCTTCACGCGCGTGCGCAGCTCGGGAAACTCGGCGGCCATCATGGCCGGCAGCTTCTTGCGCAGGCTCTCGCGCACCTTCAGGTCGACGGGCTCGACGATGGCCTCGCTCACGTTGCTCTGCGGGAAAACCTGGTCCATCGGCAGGTAGAACCGCGGCGTGCCGCTGCCCACCCACGTGGTGACCGCCTTCACGCCCGGTTCCTTGAGCAGGCGCGCCTCGAAGCGCTTGGCCGCCTCCTCGCTCTGCTTGATCGTGGCGCCCTCGGGCAGCCAGAGGTCGACCAGGATCTCGGGCCGGCTCGAGTCGGGGAAGAACTGCTGCTGCACGAGGCCCATGCCCACCAGGCCCAGCACGAAGGTGGCGATCGTGGCCCCGATGGTGATCCAGCGGTGCGACAGGCACCACGCGATCACGCGGCGGAAGCGCGCGTAGAACGGCGAGTCGAAGGTCTCGTGCGGCTGGGTGGAGATGCTGCCGTCCGGCTCGTGCGCCTTCACCCGCGTGTGCAGCAGGCGCGCGCCCAGGTAGGGCACGAAGTACACCGACACGCCCCACGAGATCAGCAGCGCCGCCGAGGTCACCGCGAAGATGGCGAAGGTGTACTCGCCGGTCATCGACTTGGCCAGGCCGATGGGCAGGAAGCCCGCGGCCGTGATCAGCGTGCCCGTGAGCATGGGCATGGACGTCACCTCGTAGGCGAACGTGGCGGCGCGCTCCTTCGAGTAGCCCTCCTCCAGCTTTCGCACCATCATCTCCACCGCGATGATGGCGTCGTCCACCAGCAGCCCCAGCGCGATGATCAGCGAGCCCAGCGATATCTTGTGCAGCCCGACGCCCCAGTAGTACATGGTGACGAAGGTGATCGCCAGCACCAGCGGGATCGTGATGGCCACGACCAGGCCCGGCCAGATGTCGATGCGGATCGGGTTGAAGTGCAGGCCCAGGCTCACGAAGCTGACCAGCAGCACGATCACGATGGCCTCGATCAGCACGCGCACGAACTCGCCCACCGAGCGGCTCACGGCCTGCGGCTGGTCCTGCACCTGCGTGAGCTCCATGCCCACCGGCAGCTGCCTGCGCACCTCGGCCACCTGCGCCTGCAGGCCCTTGCCCAGCGCGATGATGTCGCCGCCCTTGGCCATGGAGATCCCGATGGCCACCACCTGCTTGCCGTTGGCGCGCACCTTCACGTCCGGCGGGTCGGAGTAGCCGCGCTTGACGTCGGCGATGTCGCCCAGCTTGATGCTCGTCGCCTGGCCCGAGGCCGGGTTGACCACGCGGATCGGCAGCGCGCGGATCGCGTCCACCGACTGGAACGCGCCGGCCACGCGCACCTGCACGTTCTGCGTGCCGGCGTCCACCACGCCCGAGCCCTGCACCGCGTTCTGCGCGTTGAGCTGGGTGATGACGGCGTTGACGTCGACGCCCATCTCGGCGGCGCGCTTCTGCGACAGCTCCACCCAGATCTTCTGCGACTGCACGCCGAACAGCTCCACCTTGGCCACGTCGTGCACGCGCAGCAGCTGCGAGCGGATGTCCTCGGCGCGCACGCGCAGTTCCTCGTCGGAGAAGCCGTCGGCCGACAGCGCGTAGATGGAGCCGTAGACGTCGCCGAACTCGTCGTTGAAGAACGGGCCGATCACGCCCTGCGGCAACGTGGAACGCATGTCGCCGATCTTCTTGCGCGCCTGGTACCAGGTGTTGGGCACCTCGTGGCCCGGCGACCAGTCGGCCAGCTGCAGGATCGTGAGCGACTCGCCCGGCTTCGTGTAGCTGCGGATCTTGTCGGAGTACGGCACCTCCTGCAGCGTGCGCTCGATCTTGTCGGTGACCTGTTCGGCCATGTCGTGCGCGCTGGCGCCCGGCCAGTAGGCCTGCACCACCATCGCGCGGAAGGTGAACGGCGGATCCTCGTCCTGGCCCAGCTGGAAGTACGCGGCCAGGCCCAGGATCATCAGCACGATCATCAGGTAGCGCGTCAGCGCGGGATGCTGGAGGGCCCAGCGCGAGATGTTGAAGCGGCCGCCCTCGACCTCGGCGGTCGTCGTTTGTTCGATGCTCACGGCGGGCCTTCAGCGCTTCGAGGGTTCGACGTACAGGGTCACCTGCTGGTCGGGCGACAGCGCGTGCGCGCCGGCGGTCACCACCGTGTCGCCCGCCTTCAGCCCGCCATCCAGCACCAGGCTGTCGCCTTCGGGGCGCAGCACCACCACCGGCTGCTCGCGCACCTTCATCGTGGCCTTGTCGAGGATCCACACGTGGCTCTGGTTGCCGTTGCCGGTCACCGCCTGCAGCGGCAGGCGCAGCTTGCCGTCGGCCGGCGCGAGCTCGACGTGCACGGTGGCCGTCTGGCCCAGCTCGGCGGCGCCGGCCGGCACGTCGGCCTTGACCTGGAACGTGCGCGACGCCGGGTCGGCGGCCGCGGCCACCTCGCGGATGGTCGCCGGGATCGCCGCATCGCCGCCCCACAGGGTCACGCTGACGCCGCCGGCCTTGCCCTGCAGCCTGCGGAAGATGGGCAACTGGTCTTCCGGCACCGCGAAGACCACGTCGCGCGGGCCGTCGTGTGCCAGGCTGACCACCGGGGTGCCCGCGGCCACCACGGCGCCAGCGTCGGCGTAGACCGCGGTGATGACGCCCGGGGCATCGGCCGTGAGCGCCGCGTAGGCGGCCTGGTTGGTCTGCATGCCGGCCTGTGCGCGGGCCTGGTCGAACTGTGCCTTGGCGGCCTGCAGCCCGCTGTTGCGGCGCTCGAGGTCGGCGGCGCTGATGAAGCCCTGCGCGCGCAGGTCCTCGTAGCGCTTGAAGTCGATGGCGGTCTGCTCGTAGTTGACCTGGGCCGCGGCGAGGCCGGCGCGCGCCGCGTCCTGGCCGAAGCGCAGGTCGGCCGGATCGACCTGGGCCAGCGCCTGGCCGGCCTTGACGCGGTCGCCCAGGTTCACCGGACGCTGCGTGACCTTGCCGCCGACGCGGAACGCCAGCTTGGACTCGACTCGGGCGTGCACCTCGGCCGCATAGTCGCGGGTAGTGGCGCCCGACAGCTGGCCGACCGTCAGCGTGCGCACCGCGCGCACCGGCTCGGCCGTGGCGGGCTCCTTGCCGCAGGCGACCAGGGCCAGGGTCGCGACGAGCGACAGGCCCAGGGGCAACGCCGTCAGGGCACGCGATCGGGTCGGAAGGAAGTGGGGCGAACGGGAATGGCGCATGGGTGGAGCTCGTAGTTACTGACCGGTCAGTCAGTAATATACGAACAGTCGGCCAACTCGTCAATCCACCACCGGCACCAACCGTCGCGAAACCTGCAGGACGCCGTCATTGCGCACGGGCACAATTCGCCGCCTGTGAGCGTCGAACACTACGAAAACTTCCCCGTCGCCTCGTGGCTGTGCCCGCCCGGGCTGCGTCCGGCCGTGCGCGCCATCTACTGGTTCGCCCGCACGGCCGACGACATCGCCGACGAGGGCGACGCGCCTGCCGCCGAGCGCCAGGCGCTGCTGGCGCACTACCGCGCCGACCTGCTGCACGCCGCCACCGGCCGTGCCGGCTCCGGTCGCTGGGCCGGCGTGTTCGGTCCGCTCGCCGCGATGATCGCGCGCCACCGCCTGCCCGTGCCCCTGCTGGCCGCGCTGCTGGACGCCTTCGAGGAGGACACCCGCCACGCCGGCTACGTCGACCGCGCCGCGCTGCTGCACTACTGCAGTCGCTCGGCCAACCCGATCGGCCGGCTGCTGCTGCACCTGCACGGCCTCGACGATCCCGTGCTCCTGCGGCGCAGCGACGCCGTGTGCTCGGCGCTGCAGCTGATCAACTTCTGGCAGGACCTGAGCGTCGACGTCCCCCGCGGACGCCGCTACGTGCCACTGGCCGACGCGCAGGCGCACGGCACCACCGTGGAGGACTGCCTGCGGTCCCCGCACGCGGACGCGTCGCGCGCGCTGGTGCGCGACTTGTGCGCGTGGGCCGAAGGCCTGATGCGCGAGGGTGCGCCGATCGCGCTCGACGTCCCGGGGCGCGTCGGCTGGGAACTTCGCGTGGTCGTCCAGGGCGGTCTCCGAATTCTTGCGAAAATCGACGGCATGAACTTTGCGAGCTTTGCCCGCCGGCCACGACTGAATGGCATCGACCATCTGGTCGTAGGCGCCCGCGCCCTGACGATGCGCCCTTCCCTTCCCGACTCCAAGCGCCCCGCATGACGCCCGAACAATACGTCCAGGACAAGGCGCAGAAGAGCGGCTCGTCGTTCTACTACGCCTTCATGTTCCTGCCGCCCGCGCGCCGCGCGGCCATGACCGCGTTCTATGCGTTCTGCCGCGAGGTGGACGACGTGGCCGACGACGTGCAGGATCCGGGCGTGGCCGCGACCAAGCTCGACTGGTGGCGGCGCGAGGTGGACGCCGCCTTCGCGGGCCGGCCCACGCACCCGGTGATGAAGGCCTTGATGCCGCATGCGGGCAACTACGGCGTGCGCGCCGACCACCTGCACGCGGTCATCGCGGGCTGCCAGACGGACTTGGAGCAGTCGCGCTTCCTCGACTATCCCGGCCTGCAGAAGTACTGCCACCTGGTGGCGGGCATCGTGGGCGAGGTGGCCAGCAACATCATGGGCCGCAGCCAGGCGCAGACGGTCACGTTCGCGCACCGCCTGGGGCTCGCCATGCAGCTCACCAACATCATCCGCGACGTCGGCGACGACGCGCGCCGCGGCCGCATCTACATCCCGATCTCCGAACTGCAGCAGTTCGACGTGAAGGCCGCCGAGATCCTCAAGCGCGACGCGCCCTGGGGCTACAGCGAGCGCTTCACCGCGTTGATGCGGTTCCAGGCCGAGCGCGCGCACCGCCTCTACGACGAGGCCCTGGCGCTGCTCCCGCCCGAGGATCGCAAGACCCAGGTGCCGGCGCTCATGGTGGGCAACATCTACCGCCGCCTGCTGCGCGAGGTGGAGGCCGGCGGCTTCCAGGTGCTGCACCAGCGCATCTCGCTGACGCCGATCCGCAAGCTGTGGATCGCCTGCCAGACGCAGTGGCGCGGGCGCTGAGATGAGACTCGCCGTCGTCGGCGCCGGCTGGGCCGGTCTCGCCGCGGCGGTGCGCGCCACCCAGGCCGGCCACGACGTCACCGTGTTCGAGACCGCCGGCATGCCCGGCGGGCGTGCCCGCTCCGATCATGACGACGGCGCCGGCGACGGCGCCACCGACAACGGCCAGCACATCCTGCTGGGCGGCTACGCGCGCACGCTGGCGCTGATGCGCGACGTGGGCGTCGACGTGGAGCGCGCGCTGCTGCGCCTGCCGCTGTCGATGACGTATCCCGACGGCAGCGGCTTCGCGCTGTCGCCCGACGGCCCTCGCCTGCTCGCCGCCGCGAGCGCGCTGTGGTCCGCGCGCGGCTTCGGCTGGATCGACAAGGCCTCGACGCTCGTCATGACGGCCTGCTGGCAGTGGCGCCGGTTCCGGTGCCCGCCGGCATGGACGGTCGACGCGATGCTGAGGCTGGCGCCCACGCCGCGCGTGCGGCGCATGCTCATCGAGCCCCTCTGCGTGGCGGCGCTGAACATGCCGTCCGCCGAGGCCAGCGCCGAGGTCTTCCTGGCGGTGATGCGCGACAGCCTGTTCGGCGCGCGCGACGCCTCCGACCTGCTGCTGCCGCAACTTCCGCTGGCGCAACTGCTGCCGCTGCCCGCGCTGGAGTGGCTGCGGGCGCATGGCGCCACGGTGCACTTTCGCAGCCGGGTCACGGCATTGGCGCGCGACGGCGTCCGGTGGCAGGTCGTCGCGGGCGCCGACGCCGCCGATTTGCGCAAACCGGAGCCCGCATTCGATCAAGTGATCCTCGCGACGCCGGCGCCGGAGGCCGCTCGCCTGACGCAGGCGCTGGCCCCCGCGTGGTCGGCGGCGGCCGCCGCGCTGGCCCACGAGCCCATCGTGACGGTGGTCCTGACCGCGCCGCCGCGCGCCTGGGCCGCGCCGATGCTCGCGCTGCGCGGCGACGACACGCAGGCGCCCGCGCAGTTCGCGTTCAAGCTCGGCGACCAGGTCGACGGCGTGGATCGCGTGACGCTGGTGGTCAGCGCCGCGGGCCGCTGGCTGGAGCGCGGCAGCGACGCCGTCGCGGCGGCCTGCGCCGCGCAATACCGCGAGGTGTTCGGGATCGCCGATGGCGTGGCCGTCGCCAGCGTGCGCACCGACAAGCGGGCCACCTTCCGCTGCACGGCCGGTGTCGTGCGGCCACCCATGGACATCCTGCCGGGCCTGCGCGCCGCCGCCGACTACGTGGCCGGCCCCTACCCGGCCACGCTGGAAGCCGCCGTCCGCGCCGGCGAGGCCGCGGTCGTACCGGGTTAGGCGCGCTCGTCGGCAAATCGCAACGTGGTTATTGTTTTCACCATGCGAGAATGAAGACCCCACAGCCCCAGGCCGACCCCATGTCCAAGTCAGACGGCTCCGGACCCACCATCCAGGTACTCGCACGCGCCTACGCGCTGCTCGACGTGCTGGCCGCCCATACCGACCCCGTGCCGCTGAAGGAGCTCAGCGCCCGCACGGGGCTGCACCCGTCCACCGCGCACCGCATCCTCAACGACCTGGCAGAGGGCCGCTTCGTCGAGCGCCCCGAGGCCGGCAGCTACCGGCTGGGCATGCGCCTGCTGGAGCTCGGCAACCTGGTCAAGGCGCGCCTGGACGTGCGCGAGGCCGCCATCGGCCCGATGCGCGAACTCCACAAGCTCACCCACCAGCCGGTGAACCTGTCGGTGCGCCAGGGCGACGAGATCGTCTACATCGAGCGCACCTACAGCGAACGCTCGGGCATGCAGGTCGTGCGCGCCGTCGGCGGCCGCGCACCGTTGCACCTCACGTCCGTGGGCAAGCTGTTCCTGGCCAACGACGAGGCCCAGCGCGTGCGCGCATACGCCACGCGCACGGGCCTGACCGGCCACACGCGCAACAGCCTCACCGACCTGGCGCAGCTCGAACGCGAGCTGGACAAGATCCGCAAGACGTCGATCTCGCGCGACGACGAGGAGCTGGAGCTGGGCGTGCGCTGCATGGCGGCCGGCATCTACGACGACCAGGGCCGCCTGGTGGCCGGCCTGTCCGTCTCGGCCCCGGCCGACCGGCTGGAGGAGTCGTGGCTGGAACGCGTCAAGGAGACCGCGGCGCGGATCTCGTCGGCGCTGGGGCACAGCGGCGCGGCTTGATCAACGGTGTCATCCTGCGCGCAGCCGCAGGACGACAAGGCAAATTGAAAGGGCCGGGAGCTTGCGCCACCGGCCCTTTTCCCATCGCTTTGTTGTTTCTGCGGTTCGGGGTGATCAGCTCGCGGCGACGGCGGCGCGGGCGGTGGGGGCCGGGGCCGTGTGGTTGGCCGTGACCCACTTGCGGATGCGTTCGGCGTCGGCGATGCGCGAGTACTTGCCGGCGGAATCGAGCAGCACCATGATCAGCTTGCGGCCGGCCATCTGCGCCTGCATCACCAGGCACTGGCCGGCTTCGTTGATGAAGCCGGTCTTCTGCAGGCCGATGTCCCAGGTGGGATTGGCCACCAGGCGGTCGGTGGTGTGGAACTGCACGTTGCGGCGGCCGAGCTCCACGTCCAGCGACGGCGTGGTGGAGTATTCGCGCAGCAGCGGCACCTGGTGGGCCGCGTTCACCAGCACCGCGAGGTCGCGCGCGCTGGACTTGTTCTGGCTCGACAGGCCCGTGGGCTCCACGTAGTGCGTGTCCATCATGCCCAGTTCCTTGGCCTTCGCGTTCATCGCCGGGATGAAGGCGGCCAGGCCACCGGGATAGTTGCGGCCCAGCGCGTTGGCGGCGCGGTTCTCGGACGACATCAGCGCGAGGTGCAGCATCACGCCGCGCGTCAGCTGGGTGCCGGGCGTCAGGCGCGAGCGGGTGTTCTTCTCGGTGTCGATGTCGTCGCTCGTGATCGTGAGCGGCTCGTCGAGCGACTGGTTGGCTTCGCTGATCACCAGCGCGGTCATCAGCTTGCTGAGCGAGGCGATCGGCAGCACGGCCTCCGAGTTCTTGCTGTACAGGACTTCATGCGTGTCCTGGTCGAGCACGAGCGCGGCGCCGGAGCGCAGCAGCAGCGGATCTTCCGTGGAGTGCAGGCCCGCGGCATAGCCCGCGGACTGCGAGGGGATGTCGGCGACACGCACGGTCGTGCGCGTGACGGTGGTCGTGTGGCGAACCATGGCCACGCGCCTGGCACGCGGCGCCGCATGGGCCGAGGGGGCCGTCTTGCGGTGGTGCTTGGCCGTGGTCGTGTCGGAGGCCGCGGTGGTGACGGCCGAGCTGGCGAAAGACGCGCAAACGAGGGTGCCGCCAACCGCGCAGGCCAGCGCCCAACGCGACAGTTGCTTGAATTTCCGCGATACGGAAGAGCAGGAAGCCAGTTGCATCACCATTTGTTTCAGTCTAAGGCAAAGGAAAAATCCACGCAAGATCAAAAACTTGCGTGGACTTCCTCAACCGGACGTCGAACCAGCGGTACGGCTTGTGACCGATTGGCGACAGCGTTCGACGGTGCTTGAACTGTCTAACGCAAGCGCGACGGTTTCGGCTGACGCCACCAACGAAAATCGGGGTCGGGAATCCACGCCTGGACCAATACGCCCGTCGTGGAGGGGCGCACCTTCAGATCCACAGCCTGGATTTTGCGCATTTCGCGCGCGGGCCAATGCGGGAAAAGCGGGCATTTGCCACGCTATTCCGCTCCGCCAAGTAACTTAAGGTAGCTGGTGCCCGTCGGCGTTTCCCAACGCGACGGGCGCCTTCCGGCCAAAACCGGCTCAGGCGGCCTGGGCGGCGGCCGCGTCCACGGACACCGGGCTGGTGCCGCGCGAGGACGCCGACAGCACGGCCAGCAACGTGGCGCGCACGATGTTGGCGTCGATGCCCACGCCGAACACCGGCGCGGCGTCGCCGACGCGCACCTCGACGTAGGCCGCCGCGCGCGCCTGCGCGCCGCCGCCCATCGAGTGCTCGTGGTAGTTGAGCACCTTCACCGGCACGCCCGCCGCGCGCGACAGGCCGTCGACGAACGCGTCCACCGGGCCGTTGCCCTCGCCTTCGAACGCCATGTGGCGGCCCGCCACCGTGGCATCGGCCGCGACGCGGACGCGGCCGGCGCCGATGTCGGCCTGGGTGAGATCGGACAAGGTGACGCTGCCTTCGGCCAGGCGGTATTCGGATTCGAAGATCTTCCAAATATCGGAGGCCGTCACTTCGCGGCCTTGCGCGTCCATCACGGCCTGCACGACCTGGCTGAACTCGATCTGCAGGCGACGCGGCAGCTCGAGCCCGTACTCCGACTCGAGCAGGTAGGCGATGCCGCCCTTGCCCGACTGGCTGTTGACGCGAATGATCGCCTCGTAGCTGCGGCCGAGATCCTTCGGGTCGATCGGCAGGTAGGGCATCTCCCAGACGTCGCTCTCGCGGCGCGCGGCGAATGCCTTCTTGATGGCGTCCTGGTGCGAGCCCGAGAACGACGTGAAGACGAGGTCGCCCACGTACGGGTGGCGCGGGTGCACCGGCAGCTGGTTGCAGTACTCCACGACGCGGCGGATCTCGTCGATGTCGGAGAAGTCGAGCTGCGGGTCGACGCCCTGCGTGTAGAGGTTCAGCGCGATGTTGACGATGTCGACGTTGCCGGTGCGCTCGCCGTTGCCGAACAGGCAGCCTTCGACGCGATCGGCGCCGGCCATCATCGCCAGCTCGGCGGTGGCCGTGCCCGTGCCGCGGTCGTTGTGCGGGTGCGCGGAGATCACGACGCTCTCGCGGCGCGCGATGTGGCGGCACGTCCACTCGATCATGTCGGCGTAGACGTTGGGCGTGGAATGCTCCACGGTCGTGGGCAGGTTGATGATGCAGGTGCGCTCGGGCGTGGGCTGCCACACCTCGGTGACGGCGTCGATCACGCGGCGCGAGACCTCGAGCTCGGTGTCGGAGAACATCTCCGGCGAGTACTCGAAGCGCCAGTCGGTGCCGGGCTGCTTCGCGGCCAGGTCCTTGATGATGCGGGCGTGGCTGCTGGCCAGCTCGACGATGCCGTCCACGTCGAGGCCCAGCACGACCTTGCGCATCATCGGCGCGGTGGCGTTGTAGAGGTGCATGATCACGCGCTTCGCGCCGCGCACCGCCTCGAAGCTGCGCTCGATCAGCGGCTGGCGCGCCGGCGTGAGCACCTGGATGGTGACGTCGTCGGGAACCAGGTTGTCCTCGATGAGCTTGCGCACGAAGTCGAACTCGGTCTGCGAGGCCGACGGGAAGCCGATCTCGATCTCCTTGAAGCCGACGCGCACCAGCGTCTCGAACATGCGCAGCTTGCGTTCCGCGTCCATGGGTTCGATCAGCGCCTGGTTGCCGTCGCGCAGGTCGGAGCTGCACCACACGGGCGGCTTCGTCAGCACGGCGTCGGGCCAGGTGCGGTCGGCCAGGCGCACCGGCGCGACAGGACGGTACTTGGTGGCGGGGTTCTTGAGCATGGACATCGCGTTCTCCGAGGAATTTTTAAGATGGCAACGCCGCAAAAGGAAACGGCCCGCTGCGTTGCGCAGAGCGGGCCGTTGATCCGGGAAATATGTTCAGACGTGAACGATCAAAGCACCCGCGGTTCTCCGATTAGGGATAGCGTAATGGGCGCGATGCGGGACGTCATGAAAATGAATATAGCACGCTGAAACGGGCTTGTGGCAAGGAATTCTTCGCGTTCGGCGAAGGCTCTGTTCGTCGCGACTCAGCGGTGGAGCCCCACCTCGTCGGGCTCGTCGGTGGACAGCGCGATCGCGCTCACCGGCCGGCCCTTCGCGCGCTTGTACGCGTAGACGAAGTAGCCGGAGAAGCCGTACAGGCAGAAGATCGCGAAGATGATGCGCGCCGGGTACAGGTTGATGATGCCGATGGCCAGCGCGATCAGCACGATGACGATGAAGGGCACCGAGCGCTTCAGGCTGAGGTCCTTGAAGCTGTAGAACGGCACGTTGACCACCATCGTGACGCCGGCATAGAACGTGGCCACGGCGGCGGCCCAGGAGAGCACGTTGGCGCCGTTGGCGTCGGCGTAGCCACCGGTGTCCACCGCCACCCAAATGAAGCCGATCACCAGCGCGGCCGCGGCGGGGCTGGGCAGGCCCTGGAAGTAGCGCTTGTCCACCACGGCCAGGTTGGTGTTGAAGCGCGCCAGGCGCAGCGCGGCGCAGGCGCAATAGAAGAAGGCGATGCCCCAGCCGGCCTTGCCCAGGCCCTTGAGCGCCCACTCGTAGACGATCAGCGCCGGCGCGGCGCCGAAGCTGACCATGTCGGACAGGCTGTCCATCTCGGCGCCGAACGCGCTCTGGGTGTTGGTCATGCGCGCCACGCGGCCGTCGAGGCTGTCGAGCACCATCGCGCAGAACACGCCGTAGCACGACAGCTCGTACTTGCCGTTCATCGCCATCACGATGGCGTAGAAGCCGCCGAACAGCGCCGCCAGCGTGAACAGGTTGGGCAGGATGTAGACGCCCTTGCGGCGCGGGCGCGGCGCCGCGTGGGCGTCGTCGCCGTCGTCGTCTTCGTGGACCGGAATCAGGTCGTTCATCGCGGAAGGCCCTCGAGGGCGCGGGGCGCTGCAGTCATCGGAAATGGCAGGATCATGCGGCGAGGATACCGCAGCGCTCGTGACGCCTCGGAGCGCCTCAATCCTCCAGCAGCGTCAGGTCGCGCACGGCGCCGGTGTCGGCCGAGGTCACGAACCTGGCGTAGGCCTTCAGCGCGGCCGACACCTTGCGCGGGCGCGCCTTGGCCGGCTTCCAGCCCTTGGCGTCCTGCTCCACGCGGCGGCGCGCCAGTTCCTCGTCGGACACCAGCACGGCGATCGTGCGGTTGGGGATGTCGATGCGGATGCGGTCGCCGTCGCGCACCAGGCCGATGGCGCCGCCCGCGGCGGCCTCCGGCGAGCAGTGGCCGATCGACAGGCCCGAGGTGCCACCCGAGAAGCGGCCGTCGGTCAGCAGCGCGCAGGCCTTGCCCAGGCCCTTGGACTTGATGTAGCTGGTCGGGTACAGCATCTCCTGCATGCCGGGGCCGCCCTTGGGGCCCTCGTAGCGCACGATCACGATGTCGCCGGCCTTGACCCTGTCGGCCAGGATGTTCTCCACCGCCTCGTCCTGCGACTCGGTGACGTGGGCCGAGCCCTCGAACACGTGGATGCTCTCGTCGACGCCCGCGGTCTTCACCACGCAGCCGTCGAGCGCGATGTTGCCGCGAAGCACGGCCAGGCCGCCCTCCTGGGAGAACGCATGCTGGGCCGAGCGGATGCAGCCCTCGGCGCGATCCAGGTCGAGGCTGGGCCAGCGCGTCTCCTGGCTGAACGCCACCTGCGTCGGGATGCCGGCCGGGCCGGCCTTGTAGAAGCGCCTGACGTCGTCGTCCTTCGTCAACGTGACGTCCCACTGCGCCAGCGCGTCCTTCATCGTGGGCGCGTGCACGGTGGGCACGTCGGTGTGCAGCTTGCCGGCGCGATCGAGCTCGCCGAGGATGGCCATGATGCCGCCCGCGCGGTGCACGTCCTCGATGTGGTACTTGTTGGTGTTGGGCGCCACCTTGCACAGCTGCGGCACGCTGCGCGACAGGCGGTCGATGTCGCCCATGCCGAACGCGATCTCGGCCTCGCGCGCGATGGCCAGCAGGTGCAGGATGGTGTTGGTGGAGCCGCCCATGGCGATGTCCAGCGTCATCGCGTTCTCGAACGCCTTGAAGCCCATCGAGCGCGGCAGCACGCGCTCGTCGTCCTTCTCGTAGTACTGCTTCGTGATCTCGACGATGCGCGAGCCGGCGCGCCTGAACAGCATCTCGCGGTCGGCGTGCGTGGCCACCACCGTGCCGTTGCCGGGCAGCGACAGGCCCAGCGCCTCGGTGAGGCAGTTCATCGAGTTGGCCGTGAACATGCCCGAGCACGAGCCGCACGTGGGACAGGCCGAACGCTCGACCTCGGCCACCTCGGCGTCGGTGTACTTCGGGTCGGCCGCGATCACCATCGCGTCGATCAGGTCCAGCTTCTTGAACTCCATCGCCTTGGTGACGGGGTTCGCGAGGCGCGTCTTGCCGGCCTCCATCGGGCCGCCCGAGACGAACACCACGGGGATGTTCAGGCGCATCGCGGCCATCAGCATCCCGGGCGTGATCTTGTCGCAGTTGGAGATGCACACCATGGCGTCGGCGCAGTGCGCGTTGACCATGTACTCCACCGAGTCCGCGATGATGTCGCGGCTGGGCAGCGAGTACAGCATGCCGTCGTGGCCCATCGCGATGCCGTCGTCCACGGCGATGGTGTTGAACTCCTTGGCCACGCCGCCCGCCGCCTCGATCTCGCGCGCCACGAGCTGGCCGAGATCCTTCAGGTGGACGTGCCCGGGCACGAACTGGGTGAACGAGTTCACCACCGCGATGATGGGCTTGGAGAAGTCCTCGTCCTTCATGCCGGTGGCGCGCCACAGGGATCGGGCGCCCGCCATGTTGCGGCCGGCGGTGGTGGTTCTGGAGCGGTAGGCGGGCATCGTCGGCTCGGCGTGGTGGTTCAGAAAAGGGTCGGGCCAAGGGCTGCTGCGTCCTTGGCCCGGGGGGATTCGAACGGGCCCGGCGCGGTGCCGGGCCCCTCTCGCAACGGCTTAGTTGCGGCTCTTGTCGACCAGCTTGTTGGCCTTGATCCACGGCATCATCGCGCGCAGCTTCTCGCCGACGACCTCGATCGGATGCTCGGCATTCAGGCGGCGGCGCGACAGCAGCGTCGGGGCGCCGGCGCGGTTCTCCAGGATGAAGCTCTTGGCGTATTCGCCCGTCTGGATGTCCTTGAGCGCCTGCTTCATGGCCTTCTTGGTCTCGTCGGTGACGATCTTCGGGCCCGTCACGTACTCGCCGTACTCGGCGTTGTTGGAGATCGAGTAATTCATGTTGGCGATGCCGCCTTCATAGATCAGGTCGACGATCAGCTTGAGCTCGTGCAGGCACTCGAAGTAGGCCATCTCGGGCGCGTAGCCTGCTTCGGTCAGCGTCTCGAAGCCCGCCTTGATCAGCTCGACGGCGCCGCCGCACAGCACGGCCTGCTCGCCGAACAGGTCGGTCTCGGTCTCCTCGCGGAAGTTGGTCTCGATGATGCCGGCCTTGCCGCCGCCGTTGGCCGCGGCGTAGCTCAGCGCCAGGTCGCGCGCCTTGCCGGTCTTGTCGGCGTAGACGGCCACCAGGTGCGGCACGCCGCCGCCTTGCGTGTACGTGTTGCGCACGGTGTGGCCCGGGGCCTTCGGGGCGACCATCCACACGTCGAGGTCGGCGCGCGGCGTGACCTGGCCGTAGTGCACGTTGAAGCCGTGGGCGAACGCGAGCGAGGCGCCTTCGCGGATGTTGGGCTCCACGTCGTTCTTGTAGACCTCGGCGATGTTCTCGTCGGGCAGCAGGATCATGACGACGTCGGCGGCCTTCACGGCCTCGGCCACTTCGGCCACCTTCAGGCCGGCCTTGGCGACCTTGTCCCAGGACGCGCCGCCCTTGCGCAGGCCGACGGTGACCTTCACGCCGCTGTCGTTCAGGTTCTGCGCATGGGCATGGCCTTGCGAGCCGTAGCCGATGATCGCGACGTTCTTGCCCTTGATGAGGGAAAGATCGGTGTCCTTGTCGTAGTAGACCTTCATGATGTGCTCTCTTCTTTCGTCTGGAAAA
>Ga0210384_10000277_pt1 | contig 81325 bp, 69 predicted proteins | sample IncBWH2MmetaG_FD_160574 | JGI IMG/M metagenome (GOLD analysis project Ga0210384, IMG submission 160574) | Forest soil microbial communities from Barre Woods Harvard Forest LTER site, Petersham, Massachusetts, United States - Inc-BW-H-2-M | ecosystem: Environmental > Terrestrial > Soil >... | reverse complement strand
TCACATTGCCGGCCCGGATGTCCCCCACCGCAAACACCCCCGGCAGGCTGGTCTCGAGGAGCTGCGGCGGGCGCGACAGCGGCCACGCCTTCTGTTCCAGCGTCGCACGGTCGAGATCGTGGCCGGTTAGCACGAAGCCTTTGTTGTCCAGCGCCAGACACCCCTCCAGCCACCCCGTGCGCGGCGAGGCACCGGTCATCACGAAGAGATGGCGTATGTCGTTTGGGACAATCTGCCCGCTATCGCCATCGCGCCAGCTGATGCACTCCAGGTGTCCGTCGCCGTCGACGCTGGCGATCTCCGTGTTGTAATGCAGCTCAATCGCCGCGTTTCCTTCGATGCGCCAAATCAGGTAGCGCGACATTGTGTCCGCCAGCTTGCCCGAGCGCACCAGCATGTAAACCTTGCGCGCCTTTCCCGACAGGTAAACCGCCGCCTGTCCCGCAGAATTTCCTCCTCCGCCGACCACCACGTCCTCGCCCACGCACAACTGCGATCCCATAGCGGTGGCACCGTAGTAGACGCCGTTGCCCTCGAACTGCGATAGCTTGGGAATAGGTGGCTTGTTGTATTGGGCGCCGGCGGCCAGCACGATGGAGCGCGTCGGCAGTGGCGTGCCCTCCTCGAGGATGACCTGATATGGACGGCGATCACATTCCAGGCGCACGGCGGTGCGCGCGATCATCATGTTCGCGCCGAACTTCTGCGCCTGCGCCAGCGCGCGCCCGGCCAACTCCTGACCCGAAATACCCATAGGGAAGCCGAGATAGTTTTCGATGCGGGAGCTCGATCCTGCCTGTCCACCCGGGCTCTCCGTTTCCACCACCAGCACGTTGAGGCCTTCGGATGCCGCATAGACTGCGGCGGCCAGCCCTGACGGCCCCGCGCCCACGACGATCAGATCGCGCACCTGCGATTCGTCGATGCTCACGTTGAGCCCGAGGCAATCGGCCAGCTCGCGGATCGAGGGATTCCGCAGGACGCTGCGCCCGTTGCAGATGACGACCGGCACTTCGTCCACCTTGACCTGGAAGTGGTCGAGGATCGACTGCGAGCGCTCGTCCGTGTCCAGATCGATGAACTTGTAGGGATAACCGTTGCGGCCCAGGAACTCACGCAGGCGTAGCGTGTTGGCGCAGTTGAGCGAGCCCAGCACCAGCACATTGCTCGCCTCTTCGCTGATAAGAAGCATCCGGCGCAGGATGTACGCCTTCATCAGAATATCGCCCAGCTCCGCATCTTTGGCGACGAGGGCGCGGAACTCGCCGGACGCGATCTGCAGAAAGTCGCCGGAGGCGATGACCTGTCCGCGTAGCAGCGCGTGCTGGCCGGAGATGACGGCAAACTCGCCGGTGATGCTGCCGGGAACGTGCCTGACCAGGGTTCGCACATCCTTGGGACAGGGTTGAAGAATATCCAGGCCTCCCGACAGAACCACATAGACGGGAACGTTGCTGTCCCCCGGTTCGAACAGCACCTCGCCCGCTTCCACGTGCCGCAGCTTGCCGTGCGGGCGCAGCCGCTCGATCTGCGCAGGCGTGAGAAGAGGGAAGGCCTCAGAGCCGGGTTCGACGGAGATGTGGGTGGCTATAGCAGACATAAGCTTAATTCTACCTCCGCAACAAGAATGCGAACCGATGCAGTCTAGATGAAGTGCGAATGTGGGAAGGCGCAGCGATCGCCTCGAAATAGCTTGCGCCGCATGGCTACAAGCTAAGTTGAAAGTCTGTCCGTCTACACAGAATCAAGAGAAACGACAGCAGCTGGGAGTCTCTCTGGCGGATGACCTATGTCAGACTCTTGGTCACCGCTCTATTTTGTACCGACTCATCAGGGGCTCAATTTGTGGCAAAGCGACCTTTCATTAACTGAGCTCAGCGACGCGGTCAGCTACCGACCTGGCCGCACCATAACCGAGAACGTCTTCCCCGACACAAGGTCGTTTTTCGTTAGTAATCCGCTCGGAAGCCCCAAACTCAAGCTGGATGAGCGCTTTGCCCTGTACTCGTCAGTTGACCGGCCAAGTCGACGAGGCATTTTTCGCCTCGCCGGCAATGAGTTTGCGGTCGTTGATGAACGCAGCCTTCGTTGCCTTCGCAAAAATGCAACAATCTAGAGAGATTGTTACATTTTTGCCAGCTATGGGCGAGTGCACTTCCGTCAGAATATTAGGGGTGTTCTCAAGCATTCGTGAGGAAAGCCGTCGAGGTTTCAGGACAGTGCGAAGAAAGGCCGTGGGAGACGCATTCCGGCTAGATTTTGGAGTCAGCACAAGGGACGCACCCATGGGCACTCGCAGCGCAAACACTTATAGCAATCTCGACTGACCGACAGTCAGTCGGTCTGGAATAGCCTTGTAATTTCACCTGCCCTATGGGCTAGGCTGCACCAAACCTCTCGGGGAGGCATGGGTCCGGTCGTCGGCCGGGTTTCCGCTGAGCCTGTTATTCGGCATGGGACCTGTCATTCCTCGCACCCACAGGAGTGCCCCTGTTTCATTTCCAACACTCACGGTCTCCAGAACACTCCTACTCCTCATAAAAATCGGGAAAACGTAAACTTCCGATGCCGAGTTTCGTGTAGTTGCGTTCAAGATCGCCGGCACGGTAATTCTTTACACGATGGCGCAGGATCGGGTCTGGCGCACGCATCGGATCGGCGTACACAAAGCCAAATCTGTGCGGCGGCTTCATCGTGGTGGGTGCGAACAGACTTTGGTTGACGGCGAAACGGCGACGATAGTTGAGATTCATGGGACAGCGTTTGTTTTCAGCCGCGATCAAAAGATGAAGCCACGTTATACCATGGGGTGTGGACCTTCCAGTTAATCCGCCGATCCAGCCGATGCTCGCGAAACGAGTGGACGAATTACCCGCCGAGGGCGATTGGATTTTTGAGCCCAAGTGGGATGGCTTTCGCGCGCTGGTGTTTCGCGATGGAGATGAGATTTTCATCCAGAGCCGCGACGAAAAACCATTCAATCGTTACTTTCCTGAGTTGTTGGAACCACTGCGCGCTGCGGTGCCCGCACGGTGCGTGCTCGATGGAGAGATGGTCATCGTCAAGAATCATGGGCTTGATTTTGATGCGTTGCAATTACGTCTGCATCCCGCTGCATCGCGCGTAAAGCTTTTATCAGGGCAGATTCCAGCATCATTTGTATTCTTCGATCTGCTTTGCCTTGGGGATCGCGATCTCCGCGGCGAGGCGTTTCAAAAGCGGCGACGCGAACTGGAGTCGCTGCTTGGCGTAGCTTCACCGCCGATTCATCTCACCCCTGCAACCAGCGATCGGAGTATTGCCTCCGATTGGTTTCGCCGCTTTGAAGGCGCAGGATTGGATGGTGTGATGGCCAAAGATCCTGCAGGAACCTACGAGTCGAACAAACGAGTGATGCTTAAGGTGAAACACGAACGCGACTGCGATTGCGTGGTTGCGGGATTCCGCTGGCATAGAAAAGGCGAGCACACAATGGTCGGCTCGCTGCTACTCGGTTTGTTCGACGATGCCGGCGCTTTGCAACACGTCGGAGTCTGTGCGAGTTTCAGCACGGCAAAACGAAAAGAGCTGGTAGAGTTTCTCAAGCCGTATCGAAAAGATGCGCTGATGAACCATCCATGGAAGGCCTGGGCTGAGTACGCGACCGAGAATGATGAAGGTGTCAAGCGAGTGCCCGGCGGGCAGAGTCGCTGGAGCCAAGGCAAAGATTTGTCTTGGGAGCCAGTGCGGCCTGAATTAATTGTAGAAGTTGCTTATGATCACATGCAGAGAGATCGCTTCCGGCACACGGCGCAATTCCGCAGATGGCGAACCGACAAAAAGCCCAGCGATTGTACCTACGCCCAGCTTGAAGTTGTTCCGCCCCAGGAACTGGCGGCAATTTTTCCACAGGGACGATGACAAGTTTAGGAACCCACTATTCCGGACCCCTGTTCTTCCAACGGTTCCGCCACTCCCGTGTGGGATCATCGTCTGGTTCTGGAGTCTCCTGCGGCGGCCGTTGTTCTTCGGGGATATGACGCAGGTTGATGCGGATGCGTGTCCACGTGGATGATCGGCCTCGCATGGAATCAACCAGCACATCGTCCACGGCAAGCAGACTTGCGATATCCGCATGTTTAGCCTTCCATCGCTCAAGACCCGCCAGCGCGTCCGCTTTATCAGGCGAATTCGCGACTGTAATCAATGGCATCTTCACACGCGGCTTCTTGATTGCTGCCTTCTTCGCGCCAGATTTCGCGCGGGAAGGCATTACGCGCGCAGCCTCGCCTTCCATCTTGCGGAAATGCGGAGGCCAGGGTGCGTCGGCGATGCCGGCCGCTTCATCTTTATCAGCTAGTTCCAGCAATTTTTCCAGCGAGCCCGGCGATGCATCCATGTCGGCATGCGGATGGCCGATTTTCGCGAAGCGCTCAGGAACTGTGAAGATGGTAAAGTCCGCCGGATTGCAGTCGGGTACTTCTTCCCAATAAAGAGGAGTCGAAACGCGGGCATCTGGGAGCGGACGCACTGAATAGGCGGAGCATGTCGTCCGATCCTTCGCGTTCTGGTTGTAGTCAAGGAAGACGCCATGACGCTCTTCCTTCCACCACTTCGAACTTGCCAGTGTTGGAGCGCGGCGCTCGACCGCGCGCGATAAGGCAACAGCTGCGCGGCGAACTTGCCTGAACGTCCAACGCGCTTCGATACGTACATTCACGTGCATGCCGCGCGAGCCGCTGGTTTTCGGCCAGCCTTGAAGACCGACTTCATCGAGAAAGCCCTGAACCTCAAGTGCGACGCGGCGAACATCGTCCCAACCAACGCCGGGAATCGGATCCAGATCGATGCGTAATTCATCCGGATGATCGAGGTCGCCGGAGCGCACCGGATGCGGGTGCAGCTCGATGCAGCCAAGGTTTACGATCCAGGCAAGTCCGGACGTGTCATCGACGACGATTTCTTCGGCAGTTCGGCCGGAAGGGAACGACAAAGTAACCGTACGCAACCAGGCTGGTCGCTTTTCTGGCGCGCGCTTTTGATAAAACGCTTCCGCCTCGGCGCCGTTGACGAAACGTTTTAGGACGATTGGTCGATCTTGAATCCCCGCCAGCGCACCCGGAGCGATGGAGAGATAGTACTGAACAAGTTCGAGCTTGGTGACTTTTATTTGCGAAGAAAAGTACAACTTCTCAGGGTTCGTGATCTGGACTTCCTGCCCGTCGATCGACAGAATTTTGCTGACCGATTCCGTTGCCACAAGACAAGGCTACCACCGATAATCATTTTCTTAGGAGAGGCAAACCTCTGGCCATGAATCAATCATCATTCGGCCCCACAATCGACGAATATCTTCGCAAGCGACTGATGCCGGTCGAAGGCGCAATCCCGCAACTGGCGGGCATCGATATGTATGGCAACTCCATTCCCGCGGGGACGGTTGGCGGCGACCTCTTTGAGTACATAAACTTTCAGCAGCGTTACAACATCGACGGCCGCATCGCCCGGGCGCTCAAACTTGCGAAGCTTTATCTTGATCCTTTGCCGGCTGGGCAACCGGCGCGCAATATGGTGGATGACCATGTGTACTGGCTGGAAAATCGGCTGAACTACGAGCCATCAACACTTCTCGAATACAGAAAAGCGAAAAGCTCCGAGCAGTTGCGTATCGCGGAAGATCTTCCGGAGTTGAAGACCACGGCAGGCGTGCTGCTGGTGGATGCGCAGGGGCACGGCCTTATCTCGGCCAAAATTGCATCGACCGTCCACGATACATTTCATGCTTTAATGCTGGTGGAGCTTGATCGCTATGGAAAAACTACGCCGGGGTTTTTTGAACAAATCAATCTGCGGCTGGCGCAGTCCGTCACCGCGCGCAACGCGCTCGGACGCGATCCCGATGACAGTGCGCGCGAAATCGCCACGATGCTCTATGGCGAAATGCGTCCCGAAGGACTGTTTCGTTTCGTTAATTTTGGCCATCCGCCGCCGCTGGTTTTCTCAAACGAGTTCGGCAAGTATATGGAGATCGGCCAGGCTCGAATGGTACAGTTTCCTCCACTAGGCCTGGAAATTCCCGAAGATCATCCCGACCGGAACAAATATTTCTCGATCAGCCTGCGAAAACGGCAGGTGAACTCCTCCGACGTGGCGGAGATTACGCTGATGAGTCCCGGCGACACCCTCTTCCTTTATACCGACGGAGTCTACGATGGCAATGATGACGAGGAACGATCCCAGCTCGAGCGCGTGATGCGCAATCACAAAGACCAGCCGGCCCGCGAAATTTGTAACGCCTTGCTTGACTATGCCGTCAAGCGCGATGAACGCTTACAGCAAATCGGTGAAGCTGATGTCATTGACGACAAGACGGTATTCATCATCAAGCGCAGGTAGCGACGCGCCGAGAGAAAACAGTCCGCATCCTCCGATACCGCACGCCACCGGCTTACAAATTTCCTCGCTGCGCCCCGCTTGCCCTTGTAATTCCCGGATTGCCTATTTTGTGACCAGAATGGATGTCAAGTGCCGAGATCAATTTCCTCGAAGCCGGCTTCTGGGGAGTAAGGCTTGATTGTTCGACGATCACTCCATACTAGCCGGCTTCTCGTTACTAACCCAGATCAGATTTCGTCCCCGATTTCTTTCGTATAAAATATTTGGGACTCCCACCGAGAAAAAGGGGCGTACCCCCTTGCGATGAGAGGGAAGGGTTCAAATTTGTTATTTTTCGGTTGGGCAGATGGACCATCAGTAAACTGCCACCCGTCGAGCGACAAGCTTAACACACCCAGTGCGATACAAGTCTCGTTACGAGTCCGATTGGCGCCTCACGGACAACGCAGCTGTGTCGCCAATTTCATGGTCCGCCATCAACTAGAGTGGAATCTCTGCTTTGAAATCAAGTAGCGGCGTGCTATTGTGACAACGACAATTTCCCCAATTATTTATGAGGTGAGCTCATGAGTATGATCGATCGGGGCTTCCTATATATTGGTGTACTGTCTATGGTGTCGCTGCTGGGAATAGCTATCTTCCGCCTGCTCGGAATCCCAAAATACTTTGTAGGTGCAAGTCCAGAAGAGATTTTTGTGGGCACAACGGATTCTAATCAATGCTACGTCTCTGATGTATATCCGACCTTATCCCCCGTTCCAAGCACGGTCGCCGCGCATGCTATCAAGTGGACGGCCATAGGAGACAACCACTCGTACACGATTACATTCTCCACCGGGAATACGCCTCTCCGGAACTCCGTATCTACCGTGTCTGTGCCCTTTGCAGGATCATCAAGCGTGCAGTATATCGATCCCGCAAAACAGGGCGACTTTTCTTACGTTGTCCAAAATGACAAACTCAGTTGCACAAAACCGCCGCTTCCTGAAGCTGCCTGGGTCCATATTTCGAAATAGCGATCAATTCCCACCCACGAGCCTCTTGAACCGTGGGTCCGTGAGGAAACGATCGAATTCAGGCGTGTCCCGCACTGCGGATGTCGGATATCCGGCATTCAGTGCCTTTTGAAGCCAAGTGAGTGCTTGGTCGGTATCGCCGAGATGGCTGTAAACGAAAGCCGCCTTAAATAGAACGTCCGCGTCATTCGGCGCCACGGCAAGGGCTCTCCCTAGGTTGTTCATGGCCGCCTTCTTGTCGTCCACCATCGCGCTGTAGACTGCGACAAAACCCAGAGTTTCCGCATCTCTCGAGTTTACCTCTATTTTGGAATTAAACAACGCAATTGCCTTGTGATAGGCGTCTGCCGCCTCGCCTCTCCGGCCGGGGGTCCAGTAAAGTGCATCACCAAGGACTCCCCAATTCAGAGCATCGCTAGGATCGAGTTTCAAACTGAGCTTGCTATACTCCGCCGCTTCGGGGAATCGTCTCTCTGAAAAATAAACAGCCGCTAAGTTTGCATAAGCATCCCGATTGGGTCTTAGTTCAATCGATCGTTCCGATGCGGCAATCGAGTCTGTGTACCGACCCATGTAAAGATATGCCGCTGCTAAGTTTGAGTAACCGTGGTAATTGTTCGGCGCGAGTTCAATGACTTTGCTAAACATGGCTGACGCTTCCGAATACCTTGCCTGAGTAAAGTAGAAAACGCCTAGACCGCTGTAAACTCCCCAATAGCTGGGTCGCAGCGAGATGGCATTTTTGTAGGCATTTTCAGCCGCGGCCGAGTTGCCTAGGCTTTGATATGCGTCCGCCAGCTGCCCAAGTGCGTAGTCACTATTCGGATCGAGCTGGAGAGCCCGTTGATAATGCTTCACCGCTTCTTCATATTTTCCGGTTCCGAACAGAACGTTGCCAAGACAGGTATAGCCCTCCGCAAATTGTGGACTCAAGGCCAGGGCTTTCTGACAGTTCTGCGACGCATTCGCTAACCACCCTTTTCCACGGTTCATTGGTTGCTGAAACCCCATCCAATACGCTTCGCCCAATCCAGCGTAAGCAGGCGCATATTTGGCGTCTACCCTTACGGCTTGATTGAATTCCGTGATCGCGCTGTCGATGCTTTCCGGCTTCTGGTATTCCTGGAGATAGCCCCGGCCACGTATATAGGCTTCGTAGGCAGCGGGCTGCGTGTCTTCGCGAACATCCAAATTGCGGCGTTGTTCAGGTTTGGTCTGCACCGGCAGCATATCCAGGACCGCGCTGACGACTTTGTCTTGCAGGCCGAAGGGATCCGTTGCTTCGGCTTCGATACTCTTGGCAGCGAGTTCCCCGTGAGTTTTGGAATCGACAAGATAACAGTTAATTCGGATAATTTGTCCCGAGCGCTGAAGACTACTCTCCACAACGAGGTTTGTTCCGAACTCACGTCGCGCATCATCGGCGGTCTTCACTCCCTTGTCCCGCAAATCGCGGGGCGACACTACCTGGATCGCGTCCATGTTGCTCGCCTCCACAAGCTTGGCAGTTACAGTTTCGGTTAGGCCGAGTCCTAGGGCGCCCGTGTCGAGGTCTTGTCCCACCGTATCGATAGGCAACACCGCCATAATCGTCGGCTGCGCTTGTTGCTTCAAGGACCGCGTCCGCATTAGCATTCCAACGGTAATTCCCACCAGGACTATTGCGACCGAAACAGTAATCGCCCACTGCTTCCGACCCGTGACCCGCTCCAGCTGTAATTCCCGAGTCGAGGCCATGCCGTCGGCTGCCCCAATGTGTGAGAGATCAGTCAGCAATTCTTCTGCAGACTGGAAGCGTTGGGTTGGTTTTCTTTTGAGGCACTTCAGAATTACAAATTCCAGCTCGGGCGAGATATCCGGTTTCTTGATTCGTGGCTCTGGAGGTAGTGATTGTAGGATGGCATCCCAGAGCATCTGCCCTCTTTGAGGAAACGGCCTTGTCCCGGTCGCTAGTTCGTAGAGAACTACTCCGGCAGAGTAAATGTCCGACCTAGTATCCGGTTCGTGCCCTTCGAGTTGTTCTGGCGCCATGTATGCCAGGGTCCCAGCAAAATCCTCCGTTTTCATTGCGACAGTAGTGGCATGTGTAAGCGTTTCCGCATCGGGGGATGCAAAAAGCTGGGCTAGACCGAAATCGAGGATCTTGAGTATGTTCTCTGGCGTAACCCTTAGATTGCCAGGTTTGAGATCGCGATGAATGATTCCGTGGGTATGGGCGGCTGCCAATCCGCCCGCCAACTGCACTCCCAGTGCGATAACGTCTTTTTCTAACAGGGCCCCATTCCGCAATCGACTGTCAAGTGATTGCCCGGCAACGTACTCGATGACCAGATATTCGAGGCCGTTTTCAGAATGAAAGTCATAAACCGCTTCGACGTTGGGATGGTTTAGGCGTCCAAGGATTAAAGCTTCACGATGGAACCGCCGACTGGCTGAGCGGTCCGCTCGCGTCTTGATGTTTAGCACTTTTACCGCGACATCACGCTGCAGCCGCTCGTCGCGCGCGCGATACACAACGCTCATTCCTCCCGCTCCGATTTGCTCGATGAGCCGGAAGTGGCCTAATAGATCGCCGGCACTCGGCGACATGGCTGCCATTGTAGGTGAATCGTATGACTCTTCTCTGTTGCGGTCAAGAACACGCAATGACTAGACTAGAAGTTCAAGCGACAAAGGCCTCTTTCCCGTCGTCTGAGCAGCATTGACACCTTCGCGTGGCGGTACCGCTAGGTGTACCGCTCGAACGTGCGATTTTGCTTGCTCTAGACCGCTAATCGGCGTCACTACGATTCCGCACCCCGGTCGAGGATCGGATAACGATTACCAAGAACTTTTTGTCATCCGCTAAGAGGCTGCTGAAGAGCGGTGCGGCGTTGAAGTTGGCCATAGATGCTGGATTCACCGGCGCACGCGTCCTTAACTGTTCGCTCGGTCAAATCCAGTAGTCGAAGGCAGTCGGAGAAACTGCATTGCACAATTTCGTGAAACCAGGTCCTGAAAAAATGTCGCCACTCATTCTCGCGGAGCACGATCGTATGCTTTTTTCCAGAGACCTTAACTATCTTCGTGACGTGGCGCTTTTCTGGCCTTTCGTCCTCTGTCGCTATCCAGTGCGCAATCGGCGCGCTCTCGTCTTTTCGCGAACTAGGCGAGATGAGTCCTCACACGCGCTTGTGTCCAGCGACGATCACTGTTTACCCGGTTGGCCTGAAACGGGTTTGGGGGAGATCAATGGCGATTTCCCCCAACCAGACTTCTGGCTCGGAACAACTTCCAGGTTGTCCGTCAATCGAGATCCTTGTCACTCTTGGTAGTAGAATAGCTCCCCATCTGATGATACGCGGGGATTGTTGCGGCCTGAGACGTATTCCCGAATGTGGAGGTGACGGTGGCACTCACGATCAATCAACTTTCCAAGACTTACCCAAATGGGGTAAAGGCGCTGAAGAACCTCTCACTCTCGATCGGCAACAGCATGTTCGGCCTGGTGGGGCCGAACGGGGCGGGGAAGAGTTCGCTGATGCGAACCATTGCCACGCTTCAGGATCCCGACTCGGGCACCATCAGCCTTGACGGCATCAACGTGCTCCGCCAGAAGGACGAAGTCCGGCGCATTCTCGGCTACCTGCCGCAAGAGTTTGGAGTCTATCCCAAGATCTCTGCTCTCGACATGCTCCACCACATCGCCGTCATGAAGGGCATGAGGTCATCGGCTGAGCGCAAAGAGACGGTCGACGCGCTACTCCAGCAGACCAATTTGTGGGATGTTCGAAAAAAGGCTCTCGCGACTTTTTCCGGCGGCATGAAGCAGCGGTTCGGGATTGCCCAGGCCCTGCTCGGCAACCCGCGGCTCATTATTGTCGACGAGCCCACCGCCGGCCTGGACCCGGCGGAGCGCAATCGCTTTCTGAACCTGCTCTCTTCGCTGGGCAGCGACCGCACCGTCATCCTCTCCACCCACATCGTGGACGATGTTCGCCAGCTCTGCCCGCGTATGGCCATCATTGCTTCGGGTGAGCTGCTGCTGGAGGGTTCTCCCAACGATACTCTGGCCGCTCTCAACGGCAAGATCTGGTCGAAAGTGGTCGCCTCCGACGACGAGGTGCGAACGATAGAAACTCAGCTCCACGTGATCTCCACGCACCTGGTGGGCGGACAGCACGAGATTCGTGTGTATGCGGACACCTCACCTGGCGACGGTTTCCACTCCGTAGAGTCCGATCTGGAGGACGTTTATTTTCTCACCCTGTCGCAGCAATCCAAGCGCCAGCTTCCGAACTGACCCGCCGGACAACTAGCGCATGGCTAATGGAGGAATCTGACATGGCACTGTTTTGGGAGTTCTTCACCTTCGAACTGAAGTTCCGCTTTAAGAGCCTCTCGACGTACATGTATTTCCTCCTCTGGCTCATGTTCTCATTTTTCTGCGTTGCCTCGGAAAGCTTCGGGCCGATCGGTGGCGGTAATGGCAAGGTTGTGCTGAATTCTGCGTTCGCGAATACCCTCGACAATCTCTTCGCCGGGCTCTTCGGGGTTATCGTAATTGCGGCGATCTTCGGAACCTCGATCCTCCGCGACTTCCAGCGCGACACCTACCAGATTCTTTTCACCCAGCCCATCTCCAAGTTCGCTTACCTCGGCGGACGCTGGGCCGGCTCCTTCGTTACCACTGTCTTCGCTTTCTCGGGCATGATGCTCGGTACCTTTCTCGGCACCTTCGCGCCCTGGGCTGACCACACCCGCATCGTCCCCAATCATCTCTGGGCTTACTTTCAGCCTTTCTTCTCGATTCTTGTCGTGCAGATCTTCTTCATCGGCTCCGCCTTCTTCGCGGCCTCTGCCCTCACTCGGAAAATATTCGTGGTCTATCTGCAAGGCGTCACTCTGTTCATGATTTACGTCATTGGCCTTACCGTCTTCTCCGCGACCCGCTCCCTCGAACGCTTCTGGTCCGGCATTTTCGACCCCATCGGCTTGATCCTGTTCAACGACGTCACCCGCTATTGGACGGTCATCGAAAAGAATACGCTGCTCGTCACCTGGTCGCCTTCTCTCGCCAATGGCGTCTTCCTCTACAACCGTCTTCTGTGGTCCGGCGTTGGTGTTCTGTCGTTAGCTGCGGTCTGGATCCTGTTTCCCATGTCGGTGGAGGCGCTCACTGCCCGTTCGCAGGGCCGCCGCGCCGCCAAAGCGAAAGAGCAGGAACTCGCGGAGGCTGCGCCTGTGCGTTCCGGTGTTACCGCACGCCTGACCCGTATGCAACAAGCCTTTACCCCGAGCACTACGTTCGCCCAATACCTTTCGCTCTCGCGCCTGCGCCTGCGCAACATTCTGCGGGACGTGGTGTTCTGGGCGCTGGTTGCGCTGCTGGTCGCCTTCGGCGTCAACAACGGCTATTTTGCCGGCCGCGTCGCGGAAAGAAATGTCTGGCCGGTCACCTACCTCATGGTCCAGGCCGTCGAGGGCAGCGCGATCCTCTTCCTCTTGATTGTGGCCGGCCTTTACGCCGCCGAGCTGCTGTGGAGCGAGCGCGACACGCATTTCGACGGCATTCACGATGCTCTTCCGATGCGCGAGTCCACCGACTGGCTCTCACGTCTCACCGCTGTGGTCGTCGTCGAATTCATACTGCTCGCGTTCGCCATGCTCGTCGGCATTCTCATGCAAACCATCGCCGGCTATCACCACTACGAGTTGCTCCAATATTTCAAGGAACTTTACATCGTGACCTTCCCGCAGGTCCTGACCTTTATTCTTCTCGCTCTCTTCGTCCAAACTGTAGTTTCGAACAAGTTTGTAGGTCACGGGATTGTGATCGGCTTCTTCGTTCTGCTGCAGATCCTTCCCCCGTTCGGCTGGGAGAACACGCTGTATCTCTTCGGCCAAGTCCCCACCTACACCTATTCCGACATGAACGGCTACGGCCACTTCGTCCCGTCCATCTTCTGGTCGATTACCTACTGGCTGTCGATCGCGGCCGTGCTCGGAGTCATCTCCATTGCCTTCGCGCGTCGCGGAGCCGAAGACTCCCTCCGCGCTCGCGCCCAGTTGGCCCTGCGGCGTGCGCCCCGGCTGGTTCCGGCCGCCTTGCTTTTTGCTGTGATCGCCGCGGGCTCCGGCGCCTTGTACTTTTACAACGCCCACGTCCTCAACGAATATCTCGACGCCAAGGCGCGCCGCCACATTCAAGCGGACTACGAACACCAGTTCAAGAAGTACGAGAACCTGCTTCAGCCCAAGGTTACGGCGGTCGATGCCACCATCAATATTTATCCCGAGCGCCGCTCCTTCGACGGAAGCGTCCGCATCACCCTCGAGAACAAGACCCGCCAGCCGATCCCCCAGATCCACATTACCGATCTCAAGCAATCGGTCACCAATCTCCAGTTCGACCGCCCGTTCCACTTGGTCAGTTCCTCGCCGCGCCAAATGTACTCGATTTACAGCCTCGACCAGCCCTTGGGGCCCGGCGAGACCATCACACTTACCTGCAACGTGGGCCACCAAACCCGTGGCTTCCGCGATGGCAACGAGCTGGCTGAGTTCGCCTACAATGGGACCTTCTTCGACTCCGACTACGTTCCCCACATCGGCTACAACACGGGCGTTGAGCTCGACGACCCGCGCCGCCGGCGCGAAGAGCATCTGCCCGCTCTCGAAGAGATGACCCAGCGCGGCGACTCAGCTCACTCCGTGAACAACGTCTTCTTCCGTGGAGAGTCTGATTGGATCACTTACCACACTGTGGTCAGCACCTCAGCCGATCAGGTCGCCATCGCCCCCGGATATCTGCAGCGCAAATGGCAGGCCGATGGCCGCAACTTTTTCGAATACAGCATGGGATCGACCCACATTCTCGACTTTTTCGCCTACATCTCCGCTCGCTACCAGACTCGCAAGGAGATTTATCGCGGTCCTGGCGGGGACGTCGCGCTCGAGTTGTATTACGATCCCGCGCACACTTACGATCTCGACGACATGCTGGCCAGCTCCCGCGCTGGGCTTGATTACTATCAGCGCATCTACAGTCCCTACCAGTTCACGCAGTTCCGCATCCTCGAGTTTCCGCGCTACCGCACCTTCGCGCAGTCCTTTCCCAACACTGTTCCCTACTCGGAAGCCATTGGGTTCATCGGCCGAATTAAGAAGCCCACCGATATCGACTTCACTTACTTTGTCACCGCCCACGAGCTCGGCCACCAATGGTGGGCCCATCAGCTCGTCGGCGCGGACGTGGAAGGTTCCAACATGATGTCGGAAAGTCTGGCCGAATATTCCGCATTGCAGGTGATGGCGCACAAGTATGGCCCCGACCTTATGCATCGTTACTTGCGCCACGAACTGGATGCCTATCTGCGTGGCCGCGCTGGCGAGATTCGTCACGAGCCGCCGCTGGCGCTCGTGCAGCGCGAACAGTACGTCTGGTACCAGAAGGGCGGCCAGATTCTTTACACGGTGGCCGACTACATCGGCGAAGATAAGCTCAACCTGGCTCTTCACAACTTTCTCATGCAGTACCGCTACACCAATGCCAACAACCAGGTCGATGCTAACACCGCTGTCCGCACCGCCAATACTTTCGACAATCCTTACCCTGACACGCGCATGCTGGTCGATGCCATCCGCGCACAGACGCCTCCCGAACTTCAGTACCTGGTCGATGACGGCTTCAATCGAATCGTTCTCTATGACAACAAGGCTGTTTCCGCCACTTCGCAGAAGACCGCCGACGGCAAATACAAGGTCACTCTCGAGGTGCAGGCTCGAAAGTTACAAGCGGATGGCAATGGAGCGGAAACTCGCATGCCCCTTGCTGACTACATTGAGATCGGCGTTTTCAGCGGCCAGAAGGACGAAGAAAAGCCACTCTATCTCAAGAAGGAAAAACTCACCGAGGAACACAAGACGTTCGTGATCACGGTCGATCAACAGCCAACGTTGGCCGGCATTGATCCGTATAACAAGCTGATTGACAGGAATGCGGAGGACAACATGATTGACGTCACGAACCAATGAAGTATCTGACTCGACTTGGCGGATTCATTCGTTACTAGAAAGCAAGCTCTTCCTTTGCTTCCTGTGCACCAGCCAGATCCCAAACCCTCACGAAGGCGGGCGAGCCGATCCCTCTCTGCAACTAGACACACTTCCCATGTCGATCCGGTGGGAGTCGCACTCGTACAAGTGCTTGATTTGCTGCATCATAGCTGCGCGTGAGAAAGCGTGAAAATTATTGAGCGTTCACTTGAAGACATTTGAACCCATCGCGACGCAAGGTGTGCTCGTTCGATCGGTGCGCGAACACCGGGGTAGAGCGGGATGAAATCTATCGCGGATCGTCACCGAAGGGACAACTCTAAATATTTAAGGAGAACGGCCGTGAAGAATTTTGGGATTTAGAAGAATCATTCCGTAAGAAACACGCGAAGTGCGGGACGCTGGGCTTGACCATCGGTCTCGCCATCCTGGCGATTGTCGCCTCACCAGCCCAAGGGCAAACGGTTAACTGGGCCCCAAGCGTTCAACTTGACGACGGCTTCGCGTCCAGAGTAGCGGTGTCACACACTACGGTCGTCCAAGTACATCAGGCCACAAATGGATCAGGACTACTCTGGCATCGCACCGCGCAGTTGGGGCCCGACGGCACAATTCAATGGTTCGGAACTGGCAGCATTGAATTTGACTCTGGCTCCGCGCCGTCAGTAGCTCCTCCGGCCCGGGCTCCGTTTCCTAGACCGTCACTCGTGACTGCGAATGGCTCTCCACGATCAAGTCGGCTTCGTGTGCAGCGACTAACCGGACATTCTCCGCGAAGCGATATCCCCGTCCCGGAATCGTGACGATGTAGCGATGATCCTGAGCGGTCTCGCCCAGTGCTTTACGCAGCAGGAAGATGCTTTGGCTGAGATTGGACTCCTCGACGAAACTGTCAGGCCAGACCGTCTTCAGCAGATCGTCCTTGGGAACTACCTCTTCGCTGTGTTGCACCAACACTAGAAGAGTCTCAAACACTTTCGAAGGCAGCCGAATCGATTCCTCTCCGCGCAGCAATAGACGCTTTGCCGGGTCGATCCGATAGGGACCGAATTCGTACAAGTGTTTGGTCTGCTGCGTCATAGCTACACGTGAGAAAACGTGAGAATTATTGAGAACCAGATTGAAGACATTTGAGTCCACCCCGACGCAAGATGTCTCGTATCCGCAATGCGCGTACGCCTCAATGAGTTCTCGGATCGCGAGACGATCCGCGGCTTCGCTGGGAGAGATCGTCAGGTGCTGGCGCATGAGAGTGTCTCCTTAAGACTCAAGTGGCGCGGGGTTTTTCGGCAAGACTTTCGGCTCGTTTACCGATCTTCTTAAGTACGAGTTCGAGCTGTTGCAGCTCTTCCGAAGAGGCGTCCTGAAACACCCGTTTGATGAGCGCCGTGTGCCGGCGAAAGAGAGGAGTAAACATTTGCCGTCCTTTTTCAGTCAGCGACACCGTTCTCACCCGCCGATCGCCAGCCTTCTCTACGCGACTGACAAACCCCTTCTTGTGTAGACGATCCACCGCGACGCTGACCGAGCCTGGATTGAGGTCAACCTTCGGGCCGATCGCATTCACCGGCATCGGTCCCTTATGGAAGAGGACTTCAAGAACCCGAAAGTCAGACTCTCCCAATCCCTCCTTGAGTATCGTCGGAAACACATAGCGCGACATCGATTGCCAGGCTTTCAGCATGATTAGCCAGGCATGAAGGGCTTCCGGAGGCCTTTTGCCGTCTGCCATAAAAATGTGAATCCTTGGCATTATACTCGATATCAGATATATCGATATCGATACGACTGATATCGATGAGACAAAAGGAGGCTACCATGAGCAATACGATTACCGCGGCTCCACCGCAGACCTCAACCACTACGTGGAACATCGACCCGGCTCACTCCGTAGCGGAGTTCAAAGTCAAACACATGATGATCGCCAATGTGAAAGGCCAATTCTCCAAGGTTTCGGGGGTGTTGGTCCGGGATGAATCAGACCCGGCGAACGATCGCGTGGAGGCCACGATTGAAGCTGCTTCCATTCACACCCGCGATGAACAGCGCGATGCTCACCTAAAGAGCGCCGATTTCTTCCACGTTGAAAAGTTTCCTACTTTGCACTTCAAGTCGACCGGCATCAACGTCGTGGGCGAGGGAGAATTGTCAGTGGAAGGTGACCTGACGATCCGTGGGGTCACACGCAAAGTTCGTTTTGCGGTGGAAGGGCCGACGTCCCCTGTCAAGGATCCCTGGGGGAACACTCGGATTGGGGTCTCGGCAAGTACCAAGATCAATCGCAAGGACTTCGGTTTGACGTGGAACACTGCGCTCGAGACCGGCGGAATTCTGGTGGGGGACGACGTCACGATCACCCTGGACGCCCAATTCGTGAAGGCTTAACAGTCAGCCGCGATGGAGTTGTTCCGGATCGAGGTATCGAATGACGCACTCGCTGCCGAGTGGAGACAAAGCCGGGAGCTGAGTGGAGGGGCCAAAGGCGTAATGTTGGCGGGCGGAGGGATCGGCATTCGCGCCAGCTTGAACGGCGAGAAGAGGTTCGTTCTCTCTGTCAATCATGTGAAATCGCCGACCCCGAGGCGGTGGTGAGTCCCGGCATTAGCCAACCGGGACTCATCATCGCATGAGCGGCCGCATGCGCGGATCGATGGCGCCCTTGAACCGCTATTGATCGCTGGCCCAAAAATGAACGGTAGCGGGAACCAAACTACGGGTGTTCCGGCCTCGACGACAACGGAGTTCTTCGGAGAAGAAACCAAATCCCTTCGCACTATTTCGTTCAACACGAAATGAGCAAAAGAGAAAGAGAAAACCATCACATGTCGACCAACTTGACCCCCATCCTTGAACAGCTTCTGCAGAATACAACGAACTCCAAAGTGCTCGGACAACTTATGACGGCGGACGCGACATACGTTTCACTCAACTTTGCTAACCCTGAACTAAAGAAAGTCATGCCTTGGACTGGCACCCACAAGGGGCCTCAGGCGCTGCCCGATGTATTTGCGGCCATGCAACGCTTCTGGAAAACGCTCGACTTCAAGGTTACCGACACGATTGAGCAGGGTAGCCGCGTTGCGTTCTTCGGTTCTTTTACGTACAAATCGATTGTGACAGGCAAGGAAATCACATCTCCATTTAGCCTGTTGGCGCGCTTCGAGGGGGACAAGGTCGCTTACGTCCAGTTTCTCGAAGACAGCTATGGCACTGCGGGTTCGTTCAAAACAGGCGGCGCGACACGGTTCCACAGCGATCCCTCGGGAAAAGAGGTTGAGGCCTAAGGTTGAGTCGGTTAGCAATGTTCAATGCTTGACGAGCCAACGGCTAGCAGCTATTTGGTCTACCCAGTTAAATTGTCCTGCACGATGTTTAAGGAGGATCCATTTATGAAGTCAACTCCCTCTGAACTGCTTATGCGCAACTTCAATGAGATTTTTATAGAGCTCGATGCCCTCAAGCGTGCGGCAATGCTCGCGGAGTCTTACACCGAAGAGTGCCTGTGGATTCATCCCGGCGGTCGCATTGTGGGCCGCGAGGGTATCAATGAAGCGGCTACAGAGATTCGCAAACACTTCCCCCAATACCGCTACACGGTCACGGGTGAGATCCAGATCATGCACAATGTAGCGACTTGCCGGTGGGGAAGCGGGATGCCAGGTCAACCGTTCCACTACACGGGAACAGACTTCCTCGAAGAGCGTGATGGTCGCGTGTCAAGGCTGTACACGTTCATCGACCAGAAGTTATTTCAGTCCTGAATGAGGGGAATGCTAGTACAGAGCTGCTGGAGCAGGGGACTCAAACGCCGTCCCTGCTCCAGACCTCATCCCCGCTAAAACCAAAACATGAACCGAGGACTCGGATTGGGATTGGTACGGCAAATGGGGGCACGTCAGAAGATCCTTTGTATTGATTGGAGGGCGGTCTGGCGTTTGTCGATTGGTGACAAATCGCCCTTACACACTCAAAACTGCCTCAAAACGTGTAACAGCTTGGTTTCGTCAAGTCTCGTCTCACTCTCACGTCGAGCTTACAAACCAAGGTTCGTAGCCTCGATATCTGATTCAGCATACAAGGCTGACTGAGTTTGTTTGCGACTGTATAGTCGGGATGATGCTCGGAGTTTAGCGCCACACTGCCTCTCCTGTTCCCGAGAGTGCTCTGTCCAGATAAGTTGCCGCGCTGATCAGCGCAAGATGCGTGAACGCCTGCGGAAAATTCCCGAGATGTTGACCGTTTGAACCAAGCTCTTCGGAATACAGGCCAAGATGATTGGCATATCCTAAGAGTTTTTCAAACAATAACTGCGCCCTTTCCAACTCACCCGCACGGGCCAGGCATTCGACATACCAGAAGGAGCATGCGGTGAAGCTCCCCTCTTCACCTGGAAGGCCATCGACGTGGCTGCGTTGTACCTCGTAACGACGGACCAGCGTATCTTCAATCAGTCTGCTTTCTATCGCTTTCATCGTCGAGAGCCACATCGGGTCCACAGGACTGATGAACCGCATCATGGGCATCAGCAGTGCCGAAGCGTCCACATCTTTTGTTCCTTTGGCTTGCACGAACGACTGAAGTTCGTCGCTCCAGAAGTTCGTAAAGATATCATTCCGAATTTCGTCTCGAGTGCGTTGCCACGCATCGAGAGGGCCGGAAAGCGAGCGTTTCTGGGCAAGGCGCAAAGCACGGTCGAACGCGACCCAACACATTACGCGAGAGTGAAGGAATTCTTTCGCGCCGCCGCGGACCTCCCATATTCCCTCGTCAGGCCGCTGCCAATTCTTTCCCAGCCAGTCCAAGATACGCTGAACACCCAGCCACCCGGCATACGAAATAGGGTCGCCGTATTTGTTTGCCAGATAGATAGCGTCCATCATCTCACCGTAAATATCCAGCTGAAGCTGCTGATACGCGGCGTTACCGATGCGTACCGGCTGGGAATTTTGGTACCCGCACAAATGATCCAAGGCGAACTCATCGAGCTTTTGCCTGCCATCGACCCCGTACATTACTTGCAAGGGGCCGCGCTCCGCGTTATCACTCACCCGCCCTTTCAGCCAGTCAATGAATGCCTCTGCCTCTTCGACAAAACCCAGGCGGATTAGTGCGTAAAGTGTGAACGTTGCATCGCGCAACCACGTGAATCGATAGTCCCAATTACGCACTCCCCCAATATTCTCGGGCAGAGAAAATGTTGGCGCCGCAATTAATGACCCGTGCTCCTGGCTGATGAGCAACTTCAGCATCAAGGCCGAGCGGTTGACCATTTCTCGCCACCGACCTTTATATTTCGATTTTGCAATCCACTTCTTCCAAAATCGGGATGTTTGCAGAAAGTGTTTTCCGACGGATTTCATCTCAGGCCGTTGGCCTCCAGGCCGTGGGCCACCCAGTACGAAAGTCGTGGTCGCCCCGGCTTGTAGATTGAACTCCGAGGCTACATCTTGAGACTGTTGTCTGAGAGCAACTGTGGAATACAAAGCCATCGGCGAGTACGTGTTGTCATCAGGGATGAACATCGCGCAGCCATCCGAGATTTCTGTCCGGTGCGCTGATCTTGCATAGTCAAATCGCGGCTGGCAAAGCATTTTGAAACTTACGTTGCCTCTGATTACGGAGACCGTTCGAACGATCTCATTCAACTGTTCTCCGTCTTTCTGAATAGGCATGTAATCCGTCAGCTCGGCTACACCTTCCTCGGCAAGGAACCGCGTGAGCAAAATATTCGTATCCGGCAAGTAGAGCTGGCGTACACGCATGTTCGTGAGCTGGGGCGCAATCTGAAAGCGGCCACCTTTGCTGTCATCGAGCAGCGCCGCAAAGACGGTGGGGGAATCGAAATCTGGGTAGCAGAGAAAATCGATCGAGCCGTTCATGCCTGCTAGCGCAATCGACTGCATGTTACCGATAACGCCGTAATTCTCGATAGGCTGAAAACTCATATATCGGAAACCCCAAAGGACCGTTAAGCATGTCCGATGCAAAACTCGAGTCGTTGGCGCAACATCGCCATATTACTCATTGACCCCCGAGAAGGGGTTATTAGGTACCGGCAGGCTTTTCTAAAGTGCATCCACCCGTAGGTGAACAGCGCAACGAGCCCAAATCCAAGCGCCGAAACAAATTGGGTTGGGATGCAGAAGAGAAAAACTCTCAGCACTTCGCTTCCTAGCCGACTCGCGGGTAAAAGAAAACGAAAGACGAGACCGCCAGAATCCAGAACAGAGGCGAAAAGAGTGGGTTCCAAACGCCCCCAGCGATTGCACCCAATCCAATTGCTTGTTGCCCGCTAATACTCTTCAGAGCCCGCAACAATTCTGGCCCGAGCAAACCAACAAATATCGCTGCCACTCCACTGAGCACTCCTCTCACATAAATCACAGCTACGCACCCTGGCCCACGCTCGAATTTTACTCTTCGGGGCTCTTTTAGAGGAGACTCTTGGAGTAACTGACGATAAACCTTTTACACTCATTGAGGCGGGCGTAAGCCTGGCGCCTCTTTACATTGCCCAAAAACCCATCACCGCTTGACACGGCAAACAGTTGAAACTGAATGACCATTGACCTGCCGGTTTCGCAGTTTAGGATTCCGCTCCACTGTCCGGCCAAGCTTCCTCCCCTAGCGCTTCCGCCCTCGTCGAATTCCTCAAAGGAAACAGGATTGGTATCCACCAGTTCGGTAGCCTGGCTGCATTGGCTGAAATCCTGCCGAGTCACGAGTCACCGGTCGGCTGTTTCAAACAGCATGTCGTGGCGATACGATTAAGACAGGCATCGGTCATGGCGCTTCCGCACGCGGCAGCTTTTGGACCACTAGCAGTTCAGTGATCCCTCCCAAAAAAAGACGGGAATCAATGACGGAAAATCCCTTTTCGCGGAAAAGGTTCCGCAGGCGACGCCGGTCAGGAAAGCGCTGGAGGCTTTCGGCTATGTAGCTATAAACTTCATGATTGCGGTGAAGAAGCACGCCCCACAGTCCTGTCCATATCTTCAGGCCCCAGTATTCGATCTTCTGCAGGGTATTTGCATCGGGTTTGGAGAAATCGAGAAAGGCCGCCACGCCGCGCGGTTTCAGAACGCGGCCGATTTCGTCAATAACGGTTTCGAGGTTCGGTGCGTTCCGCAGCGCGTATCCACCGGTGACGATGTCCACGGATTCCGACTCGATTTCGAGCGATCCCATATCCTGGTTGACGAAACTGATATTCGGATGAGCATTGCGGTGACGGGCGATAGCCAGCATCGGCTCGGTGATGTCCAGTCCGGCGATGCGCCCATCTGCGTATTTACCGGCAAGCAAGAACGAGATGTCGCCGGTCCCGCAGGCGAGATCAACGCAAACTGGGGATTCGCGATAGGGAAGCAATGAAATCAGCGCGCGCTTCCATGCCGCATCGCGTCCGAAAGAAAGTACTCGGGTAATGAAATCGTATCGCGGCGCGACCTCGGAAAAAACTCTTTCGTTATAGTATTTTTTCCTCTCGGGGTTCTCAAGATGATCGCCGATTTTCAAGACAAAGCGATCGGTCATATTGGGGCTCCATTTTCAAAGGGTCCGATAGGGTGTGAGGCAAACCAACGACAGGGATCGAATCTGGTGCTGAGCATAAGCGGCCTGGGATGCGAAGCAACGCAGGCTAAACCCAGCTTACCATCCCCCAGGGGGGATCGCGCGCCCTCTGGTAAGGGCGCAGTGAAAGGCAGAAGCCGTGAGAGTTGCAAGCTGGCTATTGTTTAACCGCCAATGGAGGCCCACTGATTCGCTTCCCATGGAGGTCGACAGTCACGTCGACGCTGTCACCGATGTGGACGAAGGGAATGCCTTTATTCATCCCGTAGTCCTTACGGTCAAAGACCATGGTCCCATGAATATCGCCTGTGCCCGTCCCCACGCCGGAAACGGTTAGCGTCAGCGTCTGGGGTTTAGTCGCTCCACGGATCGTGAAGTCGCCCTGCACATCGAAGGTGGTGGGGCCGGTCTGCACAATCTTCTTTGACAGAAAGGTGATCAACGGATCCTGGTCGGCGTTGAAGAAGTCTTTGCCCTTCAGCTTGCCGTTCTTCATGCCGCTCCCGGTGTTGACGCTGTCAGCCTGAATCTTGATGTCCAAAACTCCAGTGGTCACATCGGTGGACGTGAAGGTTAGGGTGGCGTCCCACTTGTCGAAAGTACCGTTAATGGCCACCGATGCCTTCACGGCGAACTTGATGGAGCTGTCTTCCGTCGTAATCTTGAAAGTAGGAGCCTGGGCTCGACTTGATGACGGAAACATAGCGGATGCTAGGACGCAGAGGACAGCAAATCGCATGGTGCTGAGTGTGGATCTTATAGACACAAACTTCCTCCTATAGGTTGCTGCCGTAAGTTTTAAGCCACCAGCGGCCCCTAGGGAACTGGCAAAACCAATAGGAGGATCGAATCCAAGGCTGAAAGCGAAGTCAGCCACGTCCCTCGAATGACAAGGGTAACGGGCAATTCCCCTCATCAATCGTTTATCCTTAACTGAGTTCGGTGCCGAACCCCAATGAATATCCAGTCTGGCCTTTTATCATGGAGTTACCCGATCACCGGAGCCGTTTCATTGCTCTCAGACGAACCAGGAAACGACGTGAATCTTCCATGGTGAGACCAACCTTAAAGACTGGCTGCGGTGCCTCTCGCCGCCGATTCTGGTTGGCGATGTCGGGGTTTGCCGTGGCACTTGTGCTGCTGCCCTTTTCCTACAAAGTCGAACGTCGCCTGGAGACAGTTGTTCACATCAAGGGCGGAGAATCCGAAAAAGTTGACCTGGAACTGGCGCAGCGTTTCCAGTCTCCGTACGCCCACCGCCTGGTTCTGGTGATCAGCGGTATTCCCAATCCGGATTCGGCTGAAGGCGCTGATGCATTGGGCTTCTTAACCAGTTCACTGCGTAGTGTGCCAGGAGTGTCGGGTGCCGTCTCGAGCTTGGATTGGCCAGATTCTCTCTTCACTGGGAACAATGGCGGAGCCTTGATCATCGTCGGGCTGGACCCGCACAACGAAACTGTCGAGGCCTTGGTCCCCAAACTAAGGGCAAGAGCAGACTGGATGGAAGGTCAGCTCAGGTCGCAATACCCCAATATCAAACTGGAGATTACGGGTGAAACGCCACTGAACTTCGATCTGCGCAAGGTCAGTGCAGATGACGTCAACCATGCTGAGGAACGAGCGATGCCGGTAACTCTCGTGCTGCTGTTGCTGGCTTTCGGCAGTTGTGTGGCCGCGCTATTGCCGCTGGGGGTTGGACTGCTCTCAATCTCGATGGCGCTAGGTGCGGCTGCGCTACTCGCGCATTATCTGCAGCTGTCGATTCTGGTGCAGAATCTGGCGACCATGCTTGGCCTTGGCTTGGGCATCGACTACGCCTTGCTGATGGTGAGCCGGTTTCGTGAAGCATTGGCCGAGGGATGCGATCCCGGCCAGGCTGCCGATATTGCTGCCGGGTGCGCGGGGCGGACGCTGATAATCTCGGCCACGACAGTTGCGATCGGATTTTCAGCCCTGCTCACTGTGCCCATCAGCGAACTGCGCTCCATCGGGATCGCTGGCCTGCTGGTAACTGTTTTGAGTGTCATGCTGTGTACATGCATTCTGCCTTGGGTGCTTGGTCTGTTAGGGCATCGCATCGATACCGCCAGAGTGCATCTTCGAGCTAGACGATTCAAAACGCCAGAGAACTTATGCGCGGCGAGTGAGCGGTGGGTGCGGTGGGGCTGCATCATTACCCGCCGTCCCTGGACAGCTCTGATGGTCGCCGGGATTCCGTTGCTGATCCTTGCATTCCAGGCGCGCAAAATCTCTCCCGGGGTTCCCGATCACAACTCGCTCCCGGCCGCAGCCGAGTCGGTGCAAGCACTGCACACGCTTCAAGGCATGGGGCGGTCGGGTATTGTGCAGTCTCTCCGAGTAGTCTTGGAGTTGCCGCCGCAGTCTCCGACACTCTCGCCGGCTGGCTGGCTTGCCGTCACTCGCTTGACGAAGCACTTCCAGAGCGACCCTAGAGCGGAAGAGGTCTTATCTCTTCCGACCCTCACAGGAATGTCCGACACTGCGGATGCGGTCAACGAAGTGCCCGAAGCAATCCGCAAGAGTTTTCTTCGCAGCGATGGCCAAGCTACCTTGATTGAGTTGCTGCCCACCGCTGCTCTTTCCCCCAACAACCAGATACAGTGGGTACGAGACGTCCGTTCCTCGGATGTCGCGGCGATAACCGGTGTGCCCGGCGCTGTGCTGCGCGTCGGCGGCGTCCCCGCACTTGAAGCAGATTATGACTCGGTTGTAAAAGAGCGGTTGCCGAGGGTGGTCCTTGGCGTCATATTGGGCAGCTTGCTGGCTCTCCTGGTCGGGTTACGGTCTCTATTTGCGGCTGTCAAAGCAATTCTGCTCAATCTGCTCTCCGTTGGCGCTTCATTCGGTGCGTTAGTTCTCGTTTTCCAGAAAGGCCACGGTGGTAAACTCTTTGGCCTCGACGGACCGACCGGCACGGTATACCCGATCGTGCCGATTCTCGCCTTTGCCATCGTTTTCGGATTGAGCATGGACTATGAGGTCTTCCTGGTAGCCCGAGTCCTCGAAGAACGGCGCCGCGGTCTATCCGAGAGATCAGCGGTAATCGAGGGCCTGGCGCGGACGGCCGGGCTCATCACGAGTGCCGCGGCGATTATGATTGCCGTCTTCGCCGCGTTCACCGTGGGAAGCTTTCTGGTTGTCCAAATGCTGGGCTTTACGCTCGCCGTGGCAGTGTTCATTGACGCTACAGTGGTGCGGATGGTCGTGGGGCCGGCACTGTTGCAACTTGCCGGCGACTGGAATTGGTGGCCCTTTGGCTTATATGGGGTTCCGGCAGCGTCTGAAAAGGAGCTTGTCCCATGACGGCGAACACCGTGGACAGCCCAGTGACAGCCCAGGGCCTTGCAAGAGCATGATTAAGCGATTGCGATTTAGTTCACTTTTTCTGCTTTAGCGTTGGGCTGGCTGATAACAAAGTCCTTGCGTCCGAGATTTGCCTTTCCCGATCCCCCTTCGATTACAAGAATCGAGGAGCCGGGCTTGCCCTGCAGCTTTGTCTCCACTTGCGACGCAGACCAAGCGCCGCCGACCTGCCGCAGCCCATAGTAAATGAATTCCTTCTGTGGCCCCTTCCCGCGACGCGTCTTCACCACATGCACAGGAAACAAAATGCCTCGGTCAATCCACGATGTTACCGACTCATAGTAAGTCCGGTCCTGAGAGTCGGACACGCTCTTAAGGACAAAGCAATCCCGTGCGCCGTATTTCTCCGATGTCAGGAGGTCCTGATGCTTCCAGAAGAAATAGCTCTCTACCATGTCTTCATAGGAGAAGTCTGTTCCCACGAGCGGGTCGTTCCAACGTTCGAATGGCAACACACTAGCGGCCTTCTCGCCAGGAAGTACGGCCTCGATGGTCACGTGCCCACTCGCGCTCATTTGCAGAAGAAGGCTCGTCTTCTCCGGGCCAGGCCCCGAGATCTCAAATAACAGACGCAGACCATCGGGAAACCAGTGAGCCTTGGCGACAAACTTGTAGCTCGTGCGCTTGCCGTCGCCTTCCACCCGTGTGAGTCTCCCGGTCGCGCGGTAGTCCAATTTCTCAATACGCCGGCGCGAGCCAGTCACCACAGTCTCCAGATCAGGATTCGCCGCGAAGGTCCGCGATGGATGCACCAGCGACAACAGCACTAGCAAAGCGACGGACACTTGAATCGTCCCAAAGGTGCGATTCGCCCATCTGGCCCCTGGATACTGGCCAAAGTTGCGGCTGCGAGAGAGCATTACGACGCGGGGCAGGGCGGTCATAGCTATGCGAGAATGGCTGCCGCCAAAAATTGAAAACGCATTCTAATCCCCGTAGATTGACGAGTATACACCACGACGCCGAGGCTCTTATGCCAGGAACCTCCGGGCGGAGAGAGTTGTTTTTGTTCCGAGGGTCGACGGTAGCGATTGCAGGAGGAGACACCCCCATTAGCCCTAAGCCACGAGGAATAGTTACAACGCCTAGCCGCAGGATACGGACGCGATGAGCGCCCCCCCGTGTTTGTGTCGCCGACATTCATCAGTCAATGACCTTGAGCGGATTCTCGGTGGGCGAGACGCGATGATATGCCTCTGCGCTCGGTTCGCCACGCTTGCGGTTCGCAAACCACCGGAGTTTATTTTCCCCGCGCTGTACGTAACGGCCCAAAGCCCTGGAGGTCCAGAAGATCTGCCCGGCGGTGATCGGACCAACAAGCTTTTGATGTCCGACGGCAGCCAGGCCCATCGAGGCTATGCAACCGCATCGTGAGCAGTCGGGTTCACCGCCAAACTGGCAGGGTTCGACCCGGGTCGTGAAATCCGCCGAGAGCGTGCGCGTTGTCTGGGCGAAGATGCAGCGGTCGGGCGACGCCGGGGGAGATAGGAATTCTTTGATCAGCCCTTCGGGCATGTCAAGCTTGGGCTGATCGTGGCGAATCCGCAGCAATATTTCTACCACCCTCCTGCGCTCATCGGCTGTGAGGCATTCGACATTGGCAGCCCCAAGCTGCGGAGTGAAGATACTCATCCAAATTTTCTCCACCGCCGGATTGGCCGACCAGAAACTCACGAACTCAGGGATGTAGCCGCTGCGTTTCACCATCGCGCTGGTGATGGTGCAGTGGACCGCAATGTGATGACCCTGAATATGGCGGAGGATGCGCTCGTAGGTGGCGGGCTTGCGGCGCAGGTCATGCTCCGGTTGCAGGCCGTCGACAGAGACGGACAGTCGCAGGTTCGGCAGCGTCGCCCACGACAATGGGATGGGACGGAACGCGCTAGTCACCACCTGAATGTAGGCACGCTTGACCAACTGCGGCAGCAGGACATCGAGTTCGCGGTAGCGGACCAGTGGGTCGCCTCCAACAATCGACAGGTGGAGTGGTTCATATTGATCCACCAAGTGGAGCACGCGCGCGATTAGCTCTTCGCCTTTGAAATCGGACAGGCTGCGCAAGTTCGTGCCGCCGAGATGAGCGTCTTCGTAGGCGTAGCACCCGGGGCAACGAAGGGGGCATTCCCGGGTGATCTCAAGGGAAAGCGACGGGACTTGACCTATGAGGGTACGGCCCCAGGTTTGCAGTACGGACTTGATCCTCACACCCATGGTTTGTCTTATTAGATGCGTTCCGACGAGCGGAGGTGTTTAAGGAAAACAAAGCGTTGAATAGTCAATTTCATTGAAAGGCTTCCCTTCGAAAGCTTACGGAATGGGTAACTGCCATGAAAATAGTCTGCCGGGCTATGCTGCGATTTGCTGAAGTGTCAATGTCATTGAGTAGCCCAACCACCAATTTTCATGGAACGTGATGCGCCGAAGGCCCATGGAGCCTGTTGTAACATCGCCATATATTACTCATTGACCCTGGGGACGCCACCGGGCGACTCGCCAAAACGTGAAATGTTTGTCCGATCTGCCATAATCTCCTTATATGTGTGGTCGTTATCGACTGTCGCGGCGAAAGCAACTTATCGAGGAGTACTTTGCCAACGTCTCAGGGCAAGACGACTGGAATCCGCGCTACAACATTGCCCGGACTCAGCCTATACCGATCATCCGCCAGAATCCGAAGGAACCCATCCGGGATTTGTCGTTAGTTCGATGTGGATTGATTCCGTCTTGGGGGAAAGAACCGATCGTTGTCTGTATGCGAAGTGATGCTCGCACCGCCCGCGCTGTTTTTACACATGTGGTGTTCGTCGTTACTAAGTAATGTTTACACTCCTAGGCTCCTGTTGGACTTAAGTTGTGCTCCGTGCTGTCCTTTGCGAGTTGGCACGATTCGTGCCAGTGTTCGCGAAGAGGCGCTGCTTGCCGGAATGGCGCCAAAAGCAAGTCTTCTCGTGCTTGTCTGCCGACAAATCGGAGCATTGCCATGGCAAAAAAACCTCTAATCCTGTGCGTTGATGACGAGTCGAACGGCCTTGAGGGGCGGAAGATGTTGCTTGAAGAAAGCGGCTGCAAAGTTCTAGCCAGCACAAGCGGTCTAGAGGCTCTGCACCTCTTTGCTTCCCACGCCATTGACTTAGTGCTTCTCGACTATCACATGCCGGAGATGCGCGGCGATGTGCTGGCAGCATGCATGAAAGCTAGTCAACCCGATATTCCGATCGTGCTACTGTCCGCCGATGATGAGCTACCAGACAGCGTGTTGGAATTGGTAGATGTGTTTGTGTCCAAGGGCGAGTCGCCCGCGAACCTGCTACAGATCGTCGAACACTTGCTCGAGCTGCGCTTTCTTTTTACCCCTCTCGATGATTTGATTGGCGGACGACAAAAACACACTGCGTAAGATAAACAAGACGCTACCGTAACTGTTAGACCAGTATTCACAATTCATTAGGCGGAATTCATCATGAACTCGTTTAATGTCAGGAACCACAAGCCAATCGTGGTATTCTCCCGTCCGGGAGTGTTATATGACAGAGGAAAAGGAAGACGAAATTTACGGGCGGCTGATCCAGGAGTATCAAGAAATTCTTACCAAGCTGGCGGCCTGCACCGCCGAATTGAAGCGGATTGGCGAAAGCTTCAAGCGTTTGGGGACGGACATGATTGACCCGCCCGAGGTCCTGGCCATCGACCAAGCGAGTTTCAATGCGGACGTTGTAATTACCCCTGTATTGATCGTCCAATACTCACAGTTGGCCGCGAAGAAAGCCGACAAACAAGCGGAGCTTGAGAGATTTGGACCGCTGCCCCGGTTCGCCGCGTAGTCGCAACGCCGCATGAGGCCGCCGCCAATTTTTCAATTCATCGCTTCTTCGCGCTGGTTATGTGATTAAACGACTTGCCTACCGAAGGCGGCTTGTAACTCACGACACCGCTTGGCGGTCAAGGGGACCTCCGTCGCCTGAGATTGCTCCCACCTGACCCCGACAAGTTCAAAGATAGTCGGCGTGGACTCCAGGTTCACAAACAAGTGTTTCTAGAACCCTCGGGACCACGGTTGCCAGTCGCCTAGAAACAATCAGTTGCACGCCCTGCTTCTGAGGGGGTTTTGGAACAGCTACGGTTGCGACCGCGACGTTCGCCCGCCGGTTTGCTTTTAGAACCGAGCGACCGGTCGGCAAGCCGTTTTCTTGCCGTCATTTGAAAAACACCAGATCCAGTCTCCTGGACCAGGTTTTCTGCTTCAGATGGCCGCGCGAGGGCGACCCTTTGAAATGTCGAGCCGACAACATCAAACGTCTTAACGTAAGGCACCCCGTCGAGGAGTTTTTCCAGAATCTTCAACATCTCTAGATAACCGGTTGAGTTGTAAGCCTGCGCATTCCCTTGGTGATCCCAGAAGCTGATTGTTGCGACTTCTCTGCTATCGGGGACAGCCATGGTGATCAGGTCTAGGAAACCTTCTTGCTTTCGCAGCCAGGGAAGAATTTCACATTTCATAAGATTCGTAAATTCCGAAAGTGAGTTCGGCTTCAGGAGCGCAGCAACCTTGCGGGCAAACATGTCAACCCTCCCCGGTGTTGGCCGGCCTCCTATCCTGCAATGGAACCGATGTGCGCGACACCGCAGACTTGGTAGTGCGTTTCAGCACTCAAGCGTTACATCGGGGATTCGGCCCCCGCGCGGACGCGCCCGGAACTTGCGAATATTGTTCAGCAGGGCGGTCGAAACCAAGGAAACGCCCGAGACTTCGAATCGACAAGGTTGCCGCCGAAAGTGAATGACGTGCCCAAACCCTGTTTGGGTATTTTGGGAGGGCGGAAAACTCCTCCGCTTTCCGACCCCCTTACCCGGCTCACCAGACTCCTTGCGGGAGCAGGTGAGCAAATCTCGTGCTCGCTCTATTACAAGAGGGATTTATCGCGAAAATCATTGAGTTCTACGTACCCAGCAGCTTCAGGAAAAGGCAACCGACTCGCGTCGCTGGTACCTACCGCACGGGAGCGAAGTGCTATTGGTAAATGCAGACACGGTGAGCAAGAGGGAAAGCTTGAGCCATGGTGTGGCCGTGGGTACACGAGGTCGGACGCGGCTTCAACCGCTTTCTCGTTCCGTTCGAGACTCTGGCTTCGGCCCACGCGTTCGCAGGACGCCTTACGCGATGATGTGATCTTCGTCATCCGAAGGAACCAGGAGGGCCTTCAGAGAGACCCAACTTCCAGGTTCATTGACCGAAGGTAGTCGCGATAGTAGCGATCGATGGTCGTTCCTATGCGCTCGAGGGGTGGGGTCTTTATCTGTTCCAAGTTGTCTGCTAGGAGGGACGTAAATGTATGCATCGCACGAGCCGCAGGTGGATGCCATTGATTGATCCACCCCTGAATCGTGTCCCTGTTGCGGACATTATCTTCGATCGCCATTCGAACCAAGGACTCACTCCACTGCCGGTGCCACAGGCAATCTTCGTTCAACGAATAAAATATCTGCCCGAGCAAGTAGTCGTCCTCACAAAGGGCCACATCGCTTAAGTACTTCATGAACAATTCGTCCACGAGGGGCTTGAGAACCAGATTGAGTCCGACGAAGGATTCCGCCCAATCGTATGCGATCAGCAATTTTTCAATGACTTCACGCAGAGGTTGCCATAACGGGTCGGTCTGCCACAAAGTTCTGCTGTCGGACGCAAACCCAGGGTAAATTTGCTGAAGCTGCCGGATGCGATAAGCGATCCGCTGAATGCGACGCATCTCATCAGCTGATTGAAGCGCCGCTGCGATGGTGATACGCCCGCTGGGAGCCATTTGGCCGATGTACGATGCGATCATTTGAAAACCATGGCCCGGATACCGCAACGGACCAACCACTCTCGACAAAATGTGCAGCCATGCAGGACGAAGGCGGGCATCGTAACCTGTGAGTTCGATTTCATCCAGAATTCCGTCGACGAAGATCTCTTTCGCTCTCTGCAAATCCGTGTACTTGGTGTAGGTTGTTTCTCGCGGATCGCGAAACTTTTCCCACGAACTACAAAACAGTGGGGACTCTTCCTGATATCGGCGATACCAGTCTTTCAGCGGAACATCGAGCTCGAACCGCTTTCCCGTGAAGCCCTCGCCGGTGTAGCAGAGGAGTTTTGAAGTCACAATTTCGTATTCGGTCGGCATCCGCTTTTGTTGCAAAAGATGCCAATAGGTTTTCTGTTGAGACATATTCGCTCCTCAAGGACGGCAAGGCAGGTGGGTCGTTTAAGCGGATTTGCGGGTCCGCACGGCAAATCGCCAAGCCGCATCGTCCTGGTTCAGCTGAAGAGAACCTTTGAAGGCCGACATCACAGTCTCCAACTCGCCGGGAAAACGAAACGGGCGTCCCAGATGCTTTTCGATTGCCACCCGGGTCACGACACAGCATTGCGGAACCAGCACTCTTACATATGCGCCGCGGTCCACGACCATAACATCCTGGTTGAGATCCTTAATCGCTGCAATAATGGCGTTGGCCACGGTTCCCGCTTGGAGAACAGGACCGACTCGATCATAGACTCCCGCTACCCCTTCGGTCATCGTTCGTTCTCTCCGTCCACACCAGGTCCCAAGCTCCCAACGTCAGCTATGTCGACAAGGATGTCCTCTCCATCGACCCTAATCGGAAACAGCTTCAGACAGGCGTTCTGCGGGTTCACGCCAGATCCGCTGCAAACATCGAATTCCCAATGATGCCTTGCACAACGGAGAATCTTGTCCGTCAGAGTGCCTTCACTGAGACGACTCTGTTGATGAGGACAGATATCGGCGTAGGCGTAAATGCGGTTATCAACGTTGACCAGCAAAACACGCTCACCGTTCACCTCGAGGCCCATCATTTCACCGCTCCAGAGATCTTCTATTTTGGCGACCCTTTGAAACCCCATCACGTTATCCTGAAAGCACGTCAAACCGGTCCAAGGCCTGCAACCCAGCCTGCGCGACTGTCATGGTTAAATCCATGGTTTTGTCGTTGTACACGACCCGAACCTGGTCTCTGACTGCGACCCGCAGGCTGGCTGCATCCTGCAGTTTTCGTGCCAGGGCTTCGAGTGTGTCCCCGTCGTCGGCCAGAATCAGAAGGCCGACCACGTCACCTTGCAGGAAACCATAAAGAGGAACGGGCATAAACGTCAGTCCAGCAAGCTAAGCAGCAGAGTTTTTTCGAGCTCGCAGCCACTCGTAATCACCATGATGAGCGTCTTTGCCCCAAGTATCAGGGGTGAGATTGAAATACTCCGTCAACAAATTGGGCAGCTGAGCTGGGGCCTCTCCCGAGAGCACGCGCTTCACAACATCCGTGTGGCTGGCATATCTTTCAGGCTCATGTAAGAAAATCCACTGGCACGGCTGCGAGCAGAAAATGTACTTGCGCCCTTCGTGGACGAGGACCCTCGCGGTGTTCTTACGGGGCGTGCCCGCGCTCAGCGGCAACTGGCACAGATCGCAAAAAGTTGGCATAGCCGTTCCATGGACAGCCAATTCGTTTTCCGCTCCGGGCCCGACAGTTCTCCAGCGTTCGCTGATTTGTTCCCACACGGCGTCCATGTCATCCCAATATTTAGGATATTTCTGGCGCAGCCATTTCCTCTCGGCTGGATCTGGTATGACAAAATTGAACCATAAGGTGGCACGGTAACTGTAGGCGCTGGCATAGATCATGTGATGGTAGATATCGAGTTCATCGAGCAGAAGATTCCAATACCACGGCTTCTCGAGCCCGAATTCGTCCAAGGTGCGCAGAAACTGATCGATAATCCACTCTTCCATGAACTCTTTGAATGAGTAAGGGCGTTGATCCGGCGCGGTCAAATAATCGATCGAGAGTCCCGTCAGAATCGAGAATAGCCGCCAGTTTCGCCAGAACCATTTGTCGACCAGGTACTGCGCGTACTTGGGGTCGTGCTTCATGACGGTAGCGAGAACGGGGTGCCCAATCTGTGCATGCCGGGCCTCGTCCGTCTGAATGCTGGTGACCATCCTCTCGAACATGTGGTCGCTCGATTCGCGAGCGAGCGACGCCAGTCCGACGAATTGCAAATTCGTGAAACCAGTTTCCAGCACAACGTTGGTGGCGATGTGGAATTCAATTGCGTTTTGTCCAAGCGTCAATTCATCGAAGAAATGTCGCGCGGCAACTGCGAACCAATTGTTGGTGTGGTAAAACTTGTGTGCCCAATCGAACTGGGAGTCTAAGCGCAGTAAGGGATGAAACAGGAGCAGTGGAATTTGAGTATGGCGATATTCGTCGAGGGCTCCAAAAGTCGCCATGGTTCGCCAGGCGCTGTCGCGGCCAAACCTCGCACCCCGCAGATTGCCGATGACGCCGGTGAACTCCGCAAGTGGCAATGCGGCTGCGTGTACCTTCAGACTGTTCAACCAGGGCAAGGCTAACTTCTGAACATTTTCTATGCGGCCTACCGCATCGTGCACGGCCTGTACAGCCATATCTTTTTCATATTGGTTGTCGACGTATTCGCGATAGGAAGTCTTGAATGACTCTTCCCAGTCCTTCCATTCGGAATGAGGTAACCAAGGCCTTCCGCTGATTACCTCTGGGAAGACTTCGCCTTCTCGCACATACGAGTATTCCCAATCCAGCTTACGGGCGAGGGGCAACCAATCCTCTCTGCTAAGCATGTGTCTCCCTCCTCACGACTGCGAGGTCGGCCGCAAGACGGTTCTTGCAGTGGATTGCACTTTGCGAATTGGAAACGAAACTGACTATGCGGTAGCATATTCTTGTTGCAGCAATCAGGTCAACACGGCGGCTGAACTTGATTGCACGAGGTGTCCTCAGTTCCGCTTCGGAGATTAAGAGCCGCAGTTACCATCGAGGGATGCCGATGAGATACCAGCGATCCAAGGTTGATGACGCTCGGACCCGGTCCGACCACCCGCTCGAGCAACGGCCAGCATCCAGTCAAATTCCCGGCGATCCACAGACCCGTGAATTTCACTTGTGGAGGCTGTTGTTTGAGCAAATTCCGGAGGCGGCTGCTGTCCTGAACGCGGACGATTGCGTCGTTCGCGCCAACAAAGAATTCACGCGCATGTTTGGTTACGAGCCGGAGGAGCTGCTACAACGTTCCATCAACGATCTCATTGTTCCTGAGGCGCTTGTTGAGAGCTCCCGAGAATACGTAAAACAACTCAAACAGGGCGCTCGAGTGGAAGTAGAAACCGTTCGTCGGCGCAAGGATGGGAGTGAGCTGAACGTCTCGCTTCTTGCCGTTCCGGTCACCACGAGTTCCGGCGAGCATGTTGTAAATTACGCTGTATACCGCGATATCACGAAACGGAAGCGTGCTGAGGAACGCTTGCGAGAAAGCGAGGCACGGTTCCAGGCAATGGCCGATACGGCACCAGTTTTGATTTGGATGACCGGAACGGATGCCCTTTGCAACTATTTCAATAAGCCATGGCTCGACTTCACCGGGCGAACCATGGAGCAGGAAGTGGGCCCAGGATGGATGGAATCCGTGCATCCCGATGATGTGCAGGGCTGCCTCGATTGTTTCCTGCCTGCCTTCCACGCCCGAAAGCCTTTCAGAATGGAGTACCGCCTCAGGCGAGCGGATGGCGAATACCGTTGGCTGATGGAAAGCGGTATTCCACGATACACGGGGGCGGGAGAATTCGTCGGCTACATCGGTTCGAACATTGACATTACTGACCTCAAGCGCGCGGCAGCAGAACGCCAGAGATTGCGTGAGTTAGAAGCAGATCTCGCCCACATCAACCGCGTGAGCATGATGGGAGAATTAACTGCCTCGCTGGCTCATGAGATTAAACAGCCAATCGCCGCCGCTCTGATGGACGCCAAAACCTGCGTGCGGTGGCTACGGCGCGACACTCCTGATATCGCTGAAGGTTGCGAGGCGGCATCAAGAATGATCCATGACGCAACGCGCGCTGCCGAGGTGATCGACCGGGTTCGCTCGCTTTACAAGCGAGACACATCGGACCGGGAACTGCTTGATGTAAACGAGATCATTCGAGAAATGATTATTCTGCTGCACGACAAGGCGGATCGGAATTCCATTTCAATCCACACCGAGCTCGATTCAGGGCTTCCGCGGATCACAGCGGATCGTGTACAGCTGCAGCAGGTATTAATGAACCTGTTGCTCAACGGCATCGAAGCGATGAAAGATTTGAATGGTGAACTGACCATCACATCGAAGAGGACCAGCGATGGTCAACTGTTCATTTCGGTGAGTGATTCGGGTATCGGCCTTCCTATGGGAGAAGGCGACCGCATTTTCGAGGCGTTCTTCACCACCAAAGAACAGGGCACTGGCATGGGACTGTCCATCAGTCGGAGAATTGTCGAGTCTCACGGGGGCCACTTGTGGGCAAGTGCCAACACGGGATCGGGTGCGACATTTCAGTTCACACTGCCCATCGACGTGGCGGCGTCCTCGCCATCGGCCGCGTAAATTGGGATCTCGCTAGGTTTGGGAGAATCCAGGTTCTCGGTGGTTTTTTGTTGATAAGCCGGATTCGCGACCAAGCTTAATGAGCGGCCGTATTAGGAGCAGGTCGCTGGATTCGGAAAAGCGCCTGCGGATCGCGTGAGGAGACTCGTCCAGCCCCAATCCAGGCATACCGGCTGATCAGAGCGCCGATGACAAAACAAACTGCGGCGATGTAGCGAGCTACAGAGCTGTGTCCCCAGAAAATTCTGAGCAACAATGACGTGGGCCCAGCCAAGGCGGCGCCAGCACGAGTTAGCCAACCAATAGCTCCTTCTCGCAGCGGACGATCAACGTATCGCCCGCGAAGCTCGATAATGATCGCAACCGACGTCTCGACTGTACTCGCAACGATTCCGATGAACTGAGTGACTGGAACAAGAAATCCCAGAAGCTCCAGCGCGGCCGCCGCCGAACCCAAGCCTCCAGCAAGAAAAACCACCGGGATGAGCCTCCGATTTTCAGACCAAACCGGGATCGCGGTCACGCTTAAGAGCACGGACGTGTAACTCGCCAGTATCAATCCACTCAGTGCTGCAGAGATTTCAGCGACCCACTCGAGCACAAGCAAGAAGCCGTCTCTGTATCCTGCCAGGATCAGTTCGTGGCAAACGACGGCCAGACCGACTGCAGAGGAAAATTTCGCTAACGTCCACGCGCCCACCGACATTGCTGAACGCCACTTGAAGACTCGCAACATGTTTAAGAATCTGGCAGGGCGACCCAAATCCGCGATGAGTAAAGGCGCCGAGACGAGCGCGCCTAAAAATCCTATCCACAATCCAGCGCGTAGCAATCCAGCATTGCCGAAGAGATGGGCCGCGACCGCAATTACTGCGGAAATACCAGCTACACCACCCACAAAAAAATACAGGGGAACTTGCCACGTCCAGGTTGGCGGCTTGAGAACGGGATTTCCGTGATAACTCACCCCGGAGGCCGGCTTTGGAAAAGGGTTGCCCACGGGGACGATTCCGTGATCCTGTACTTTCCCCGTTCGCGCAGCTTCCTCCCTTAAAGCATCCAGCCGGTCTTCCTTGAATTGAGGATTTGGAGTCATACTCAATAACCTCGTTCGAGATCTACGCGAAAGAATTCCTCGTCCAGCTACAGCGCGAAAGCCAGGAATACCACCAGCACGACCACGAGCGCCGAAAGCAGCGCCGCGCTCCACGCTGATTTCAGATGAATCGTGGGTACTTCGGGAGCAGGCGGGAAATTGTAGGCCTCCGGTTGGCCTAGAATCACAAACATCGCGTGCGTGCCCCCTACGCTGGAGCCTGTTGGATCGTAGACTTGCGCATCGTTGTATCCGCGATCGTGTAACTCTTTCACCCGCACCTGCGCTTCTTGCCGTAAGTCTTCCAGGTGGCCAAAGCGAATCGATTGCGTCGGGCAGGCCTTCGCACAGGCGGGCATCAACCCGTCCCGCTGCCGGTCGTAACAGAAGGTGCACTTGAACGCGGTTCCGACTTCATGATTCTTGTCGACCACTCCGAAGGGACACGAAACCACGCAATAGCCGCAGCCATTGCAGACATCGGGCTGCACATATACCGATCCAAGTTCGGTCCGAACGATTGCGCCCGTGGGACACGCCTCCAGGCATCCTGCGTTCTCACAGTGCTTGCAGACGTCGGAGAGAAACTGCCAACGAAACGGCTCATCTATTCCCGCGAGTTGCGGGCCCATCGGCTGTTTCTCTTCCAAAAAGAGCACGTGCCGCCACGTCGATGCTCCTAACGCGCGCGTGTTGTCGTACGACTGACCTGTCCAGTTGAACCCATCGTCGGGAATGTGGTTCCACTCCTTGCAGGCCACTTCACAGGCCTTACAACCTATGCACACTGAAGCGTCGGTTAGAAAAGCGCTGGTCGGCATCACATCCTCCCCAAATGAACATTCAATTGATCGAGAGCGGCCTTTCCCCGAGCCCGGCGTCCCGGAGAAACATCACAGAGAATCCCTTTAGCTTCCATGATCCGGACGTTCGGTTCCTCGGAGATGGCCACCAGGTCATTGGCGGAGTCTCCTTTGACCAGGCCGCGAGAGCCCCAGTGATAGGGGACGCCAACCTGGTGCACCATCTTTCCGTTGATAAGTAGCGGTCGCATGCGCCTGGTCACCAGTGCTCGAGCCTCAACGATCCCGCGTGCAGTCATCAGGGTGACCCACTTTCCATTTTCGATTCCGCGTTCTGACGCCAGTTCGGGAGATATTTCACAGAAGAATTCGGGCTGAAGCTCGGCCAGGTGAGGAAGCATGCGCGACATTGCGCCAGAGGTGTGGTGCTCCGTCAATCGATACGTGCTCATCACAAAGGGGAAGCGGTTATCGGGAGAGCTAGCGAAACGGTTGTCCGGCCGCTCTTCTCGCATTGCTGCCGGATTACTTTGCTGGTCAGGATAAAGTGGATTGCTGACTGGAGCCTCGAGGCCTTCGTAGTGGGTTGGCAGAGGGCCGTCGGCCAATCCCTTTGGGGCGAAAATCCAGCCAGTCCCGTCGGGGTGCAGGATGAAAGGCTTATCCCCGGCGAGAGCGTCATCGCCCTGTGCGTCTTTAGGGGGCTGGTAGTTCGGCGCTTTCGTTCTGGTGAAGTCCGGGACATCCAGCCCCGTCCACTCTTTGTTTTTCTCATCCCACCAAACCAGTTTCTTACGCTCGCTCCAGGGCCGCCCATCAGGACGGGCCGAGGCGCGGTTATAGAGGACGCGACGGTCCGCAGGCCAGGCAAAGCCCCAGCCGTGTCCCAAGAGGTCCTGCGAATTCCGCTGGTTGGCGCGGTTCTCACCCGGGCGGGGGAAGACGCCGGTGTAGATCCAGCAACCACAAGCAGTGGATCCGTCAGCTTTCAATTCGGTGAATCCACTTAGCAGAGTGTGGTCGGCTACGGTGTACCCGTTAATCTCTTGCAGAACTTCTTCCACCTTGGGCTCTTGCATCGTTCCTTCCAGCGAATAGTCCCATGTCAGAGCTCTCAGCCCCGTATTGCGAGGCCGCGAATCTTGCTTCGCCTTCTCCTTCAAGCGGCGGCCCAGGTGGTACATGAACCAGGTTTCGCTGCGTGCGTCCCGGGGAGGATCGACGGCTTTCTGGTGCCACTGCAGCAGACGTTGCGTGTTGGTGAAGCAGCCGTCTTTCTCGGCATGCCCGGCGGCGGGCAGAAGAAAGACTTCCGTCGCGATCTCCTCTGGTCGAAGCTCGCCCCGCTCCACCTCCGGAGAGTCATACCAGAAAGAGGCGGTCTCTAGCTCTACCATATCGCGCACCACGAGCCACTTGAGCTTGGACAGCGCCTTGCGCTCCAGTCGCGAGTTGGGGGCTGCTACGGCCGGGTTTTGTCCCATCACAAACAGACCTTCAACCTTGCCGTCCATCATTTCCAAAAAATAGCCTTGATGCGAATGGTCACCGGTCACACGTGGAAGCCAATTGAAGCCCCAATCGTTTTCTTTTTTCGCTCCGTCGCCGTAATAGGCTTTGAGCAGACTGACGATGTACTTATCGAAATTCCACCACCAGCCCGTGGGATCGCGATGGGTTGCAACGTAATCCGCAAGATTCTTTGAGTCCAGCCCTAGATTTGGCATCGGCAAGTAGCCAGGCAGAATGTCGTAAAGAGTCGGGATATCAGTTGAACCTTGAATAGAGGCATGGCCGCGCAGAGCGAGAATGCCTCCTCCGGGCCGTCCGATGTTGCCGAGGAGTAGCTGAAGAATCGCGGCTGCGCGAATGATCTGTGGACCTTTCGACTGCTGCGTCCAACCTAGCGCGTAGCAAATTGCCCCCGTCTTTTCCGGGCCTGATGCCGAGCAAAACGTCTCCGCAATTTTCAGGAACCGGTCGCGGGGCACACCGCAAAACTGTTCAACCAACTCAGGTGTGTATCGGGCATAATGCTTCTTCAAAACTTGGTATACACATCGTGGATGGCTGAGCGTGGGGTCGCACTCGCAATCCCTGAGGTCGGCGACGGCTCTGGTGCCATCCTTGCAGTGACCAGAATGACGTCCGGCGCTCTTGGGCGCCACCCGGCCACCCTCGACACAAGCCCCGTAAAGCCACGTGCTTGCGTCATAACGCCTATTGTTAGCGTCCCAACCAGAGAAGACGCCTCCCAAATCCTCGGTATCCTTAAATTCCTCTGGAAGAATGATCGAAGCGTTGGTGTAGTGGATCACGTATTCGCGAAAATCTTTTTCGGTTTCGAGAACGTAATGAATGAGCCCCCCGAGAAACAGGATGTCCGATCCGGCGCGCAGGGGAGCCCAAATGTTTGCCATGGCGGAGGTGCGGCTGAAACGCGGATCGACGTGAATGACCTTCGTTCCGCGCTCTCGCGCATCAATCACCCACTGGAAACCGACTGGGTGGTTCTCCGCCATGTTTGAGCCCATAATCAGAATGGCATCCGAATTCACGAGATCGCTCGGCGCAGTTGTCGCTCCGCCGCGACCGAAGGAGGCGCCCAGACCGGGCACCGTTGAGCTGTGTCAAATACGAGCCTGGTTGCTGATACAGACCATGCCCAGACCGGCTGCGAAGAGCTTTTTGATCAGGTAGTTTTCTTCGTTATCGAGAGTAGCGCCGCCAAGGTGGGCCATCGCAGTCGTATGCATCACGACTTCTCCGTCCCGCTCTTCCACGAAGGTGCGCTCCCGCGTATCCCAGACGCGATCGGCAATCATGTCCATCGCCGTCTCGAGGTCCAGGTCTTCCCACTGGGTGGAGTACGGCTTGCGATACTTTATGCGAGTCTCTCGGTTCGCGTGCGTCAACAGTTCGAAGCTGTCGGACCCCTTTGGGCAAAGGCGACCGCGGGAAATAAACGAATCTGGATCGCCTTCAATTGAGACAAGCTTTCCATCCTTGTGATACACAAGCTGGCCGCACCCTACGGCACAATAGGGACACACCGAGCGCGAAACCTGAGCATCGTGATGCTTGGGAGTAAGACTGCGAGTCCGATCGCTCATGGCTTCCACACCAGTGCCATCGCTGTGGGTCAAAAGCTGTCGAACCACCGGCCAGCGCGTCAGTATTTCTTTAACCATATTGATTCTCCCAGGGCTCTCAAACTACTGTTCGCTGCTGGTTGATGACCTTATCTGCCTTGAAATGGCGTGTGATGTCCACTCATTTTATTCCCTTGAAATTTGCAAGTCCAAACTTGAACGGTTTCGCCTATTTGCACGGAGGCGGATTGTTGCACTTGGCATGCCACGCTTTTTCAGCACTGAGAGTTCGTAAACCTAGTCCTAAACAGAAGAGGTGCGCGGCTGCCGTAGCCCAAGATAGCGTCGACTGTGACGTGGGCTCAACGCGTCCTGTAAACAGGCGGACACAAAGGTTTCTTCTGGTCTACGCAATCTAAACACTTTGATCGCCCTTGGAATAACAATCCCGATCGACGAAAGTTGCTCTCTTCAACCTACACCCAGGCTTTCGCGCCGAGTGCCAGGTCCACAGTGATGGCGTAGGTACAGTACATAAGCCACATTCCGGTGACAAACTGCAGGAGACCTACGAGGCGGGCACCACGACTCCAGGAGAACAAGCGTGTAGGAATCTCCACGGCGTAGATAAGGCTCAAACCGACGAAGATAATCATCACCGGGATGTCACCTGCCCGCCGGAAAACGTCCACTCCCAGAATGCTGAGGAACAAGAAGGCGATCGCCATCCAGCCATCCGGCCCTGCGCTCGCCTCGATGTAACGGCGATGAGCCATGGCAAACCAATGGATGCCGTAGGCCGTGAAGGCGAGACCGGCCATATATAGAGGAGCGACATCTCCGAAGACGTTGAACCAAGTTAGTCCAATCAGCAGGTAGACACCTGTGATGAACTGCATGAAGCCCGGCATCCAGAATCCCCACATACCCATAGTTCTGTCTACTTCCGGGCTCGTCTTGGGAAAACCAAAAAGGGCCTGGCCGCCCCAGATAAAATAACCGGTGCCAAGGCCAAAGAAACCTATGGCCACTGGCACGAACCGTGATCCTGCGAAGGTGAATGCTTGTGTCTCCATTTTTCTCCTCACGTGAACAAGCAACTGCAAATCCTTTTCCACTCATCCGACATCGGCAAGAGATGACAAAATCAATGGATGCCGGCCGAGTCACTCTCCAACTTTCACGACCACACAGTCAATTGGCCGTCACGCTGTCGAAATCTGAACTGCGAAGATCAACTAGTTCGTCAGGTCCTTCGTTGATCAATCGCCGCTACTGCTCACCAGCTTGCCGCAGCATTCGGGCCGCGCCGGCAAACTTGATCGATCCCATCCGCCGCCCAAGGCTTGAATCAGCAAGACAGTGTTCGCCATACGACGTCCGAGAATATTGACCGCTGTTACTTCATCCGCGAGTGCGGCATTTTGCGCGGTAATCACCTCGAGATAACTTGTGACTCCACCTTTATATCGAGTGATCGAAAGGTCGAGCGAGTGCTGGGCCGCGACCACTGCTTCATCCTGAATTTTGGCCTCATTTTCAAGAATCCTCACCGCCGCCAGATTGTCTTCGACCTGTTGGAATCCATCCAGTACGCTCTGTCGATAGTTAGCGACTTGCGAGTCGTAAGCGGCACGCGCTTGGTCGTTCAGGGCGCGCCGTCTTCCCGCGTCAAACACGGTCTCCGCGGCAGACAGCCCGATAGACCAGAGGCCGCTCGGCCCATTGATGAGAGTTGTGATGGCGGAGCTTTCAAATCCTCCAGTAGCACTCAGATTGACCAACGGGTAGTAAGCCGACTTCGCAACTCCGATCTGAGCATTGGCAGACGCAACCAGCCTCTCCTCAGCCGCAATATCTGGACGCCTTTCGAGCAGGTCCGACGGTACGCCGATAGGAACGTGCGGAGGCGGTGCGGTGAGCGGCAGCGGAGGAAGGCTGAACTCCGCAGGTGGTTTGCCGATAAGAATGGCTACCGCATGTTCGAACTGCGCCCGCGCAACGCCCACATCTACCGCCTCTGCTCGAGTAGTTTGAAGTATGGTCTTCGCCTGCTCAACTTCAACTTCCGAAGCGATCCCCCCGTCATAACGGTTCTGCGTCAACTCCAGGGCCTGCTCGTACTGCGTGACCGTAGAGTTCAGGAGTTGTTCCTCGGCGTCAAGACTGCGAGCCTCAAAGTAATCGACGGCCAGGTCCGCGTGCATGCTCAGGTTGACCGTCGCCAAGTCTGCCGCACTGGCCTGTGCTTGTTCTCGATAGGACTCCACATTTTTTCGAACGCGCCCCCAGACATCCGCCTGATAGGAAACGTCGAATGGCAGGACAAAGTCGTTCTCAGTGATGCCGTTGAAGATCGAATTCGGGGGTGGACGGTTTGCCGAAACTCGCGTCCGGGTTGCCGTTGGCGAGACCGTCACGGTTGGATAATAGTCAGCCCGGTTATAGCGTAGGGCGGCTCGCGCTTCCTGATACTGCGCCGCGGCGGCTTTCAGATTCTGGTTTGATACATTGACCTGGAGTTCCAAGACATCAAGCTGCGGATCCTGGAATATGGTCCACCACGTACCGCCAAGATTCTGGTCGTTGGGTTGGGCGGGCTTCCAGTCTCCTATCTCTTTATAAGCAGGAGGAGCCTGTACCGCAGGCGCGTGGTACTTTGGGCCAACCACACATCCAGTCAGCTGAAGTGCCGCCATTGCGAGTAGGACCAGCCAATGTGCCGGCCGCGAGGCCTCCCACAAAATTATTTTTCGAGTGAACTTCACTTGGTGTCTCCCGGCAAGGTTGCATTGACGATCTGCACTTCCTGCCCAGAAACGAGCGAATCAGCCGGATTGATGATGACTTGGTCGTTAGCGTTCAGGCCGGCAACAATTTCTATCTCTGCCCCCAAGTCGTGTCCCGGGGTTACATCGGTGAGCACGGTCTTACCATTTTTCACCACACCAACCTGCAAATTGTCAGCCCGAAAAATCAAAGCACTCACAGGAAGTAAGTAGGTAGGAACCTGTCCCGGAATCTTCAGATGCACTTCGGCGTAGGAGCCGCTGAGCAGAGTCCCTTTGGGGTTCTCCACATCAACTTCCGTCAGCAGCGTGCGAGTAGTCCCATTAATCGCGTTGGCAGTACGTACTAATTTACCCGGGAATTTCTCGCCAGGGAACTCAGCCAACACAATGTCTGCAGTGGTTTCACCCGGTTTGACGCCTCGCGAGTATTCTTCTGGGACATTCACGTACACGCGCAGGGTGCCCGGCTGAACCATGTCAAAGAGGTCGGTCCTCGGGGCGGTACTGCTTCCGGAATTGATAAGATCGCCAATATCCGTATTTCGGGCTGTGATTACGCCATCAAATGGAGCGTATACCTTTTCAAACGAAACCAGCGCATCATACCGCTGTACGCTCGCTTTGTCAGCCTCGACCATGGCGAGGTTTGCCCGGTAGCTGCCAACCGCGTTGTCGACGTCTTGCTGAGAGACAGCGTGTTTTATCAACAACCCTTCGTAACGGTCTTTCGTGATCTGCGCCAGTTCCAGGTTGGCCTGGGCAGTGGCAAGGGTGCTGCGCGCCTGGGCTAATTGCTGATCGACTTCCGGGGTCTGGATCACGGCCAGCAACTCTCCCGCCTTCACGCGGGCTCCAATGTCGAAATACCACTTTTTCAAGTAGCCGTCGGTGCGGGCATAAATCGGTGATGAGATAAACGGCTGTATGTTACCGGGCAGGATAATTTCTTCAGCGGGAGCAGTTCGCTTGGGTAGCACAACCGAAACCGATGGCACAGCCATTTGCGCGGTCAGGGTGCGCAGAGTGGACGAGGCTTTGATCCGGGAGCGGATTCCGGAAATCAGGACTCCGGCTACGACCACCGCGATGATCAAGGGAATCAGCCAACGTCTAAACTTTCCCCGTCCCTGAGCATTCGCACCTGGCGGATCCAGTTCGTGCATGCCGATCTGTTCTTTGAATTCGTTTATGACCATTTTAATCACCCATGTTATTGCCCGGTGCGTGCTGTTTCGTCGGGGCGAGTTTTTGCCGCAAGCCATGCAACACACTGAAAAAAGTCGGGACGAAGAACAGCGTAGAAACCGTTGCGAAAAGCAGGCCACCAATGACCGCGCGTCCGAGGGGAGCGTTCTGTTCGCCGCCATCCCCCATTCCAAGGGCCATGGGGATCATGCCGATAATCATGGCCAAGGCCGTCATCAGTACGGGACGAAAACGCGTAAATCCAGCCTGTAGCGCCGCAGCAACCGGATCTTTCCCTTCCGTCATTTGCTCGGTCGCGAAGCTCACCACCAGAATGCTGTTCGCGGTAGCCACGCCCATGCACATGATCGTTCCCATGAGTGCGGGCACGCTCAGAGTTGTATGCGTGACGAACAGGAACCAGGCAATTCCAGCCAGCGCCGCAGGCAGCGCGGAAATCATGATGAAAGGATCGAGCCAGGACTGAAAATTGACGACGATCAGCAGGTAATCCAACATGATCGCAAACACCAGACCGACGAGAAGGCCGACATAGGACGATCGCATGGTCTGCACCTGGCCGCGAACTACTACTCGCGAGCCGCGGGGCAATTGCGGACGGGCTGCATCGATCAGCTTATTAATATCGCCAGCAACCCCGCCAAGGTCGCGTCCCGAGACCGAGCCGAAGATATCAATCACTGGGGCAACGTTGTAGTGAGACACGACTGCCATGCCGGTTCCTCGTTTCATCGAGACCAGGCTGGCCAGGAGCGAAGGAGAATTCGTCGTGCTTGTTCCCGTCACAGGCATATTGACAAGATCCTGTAATGTGTCTGCGCGGTATTGCGGCGTCTGGGTAGCGATCGAGTAGCTGACTCCATTTTGCGGGCTAAGCCAGAAAGTTGGTGAGGTCTGGAAGCTGCCGCTAAGAGAAACGAGTAGATTTTGTGCGATGTCATGCGCCGAATAGCCAAGCTCCTGGGCCTTTGTGCGCTCGATTCTGAAGTGTAAGTAGGGCTCATCGAACGGCTGCTGGACTCGTAGGTCAGCCGTGCCAGGCACGTATCTGATTTCTTGCAATAGTGCACTCGCCCAGGCACGGTTGCCTTCCAAGTTGTTGCCAACAACTTGAATGTCGATCGGAGCCGGGAGTCCGAAATTCAGAATCTGCGTGACCATATCAGAGGGGAGAAACGCGAACATCACCCCGGGAAATTGTTTTGCCAGGCTCAGGCGAAGTCGGTCAACATAAACCGCAGTTGGATGGTGCTTCGGAGTCAACGTAACCAAGATGTCTGCATCGGATGTGCCCACCGGGGCTGAATTGCTGTACGAGAGATTAATGCCGCTGTATGGCAGGCCAATGTTGTCGATAATGCTCTTCATTTCGGCAGCCAGGATTCCCTGGCGAATGGACCTCTCAACCAGGTCGCACAGAAAGGCTGTATCTTCAATGCGCATTCCCGTGGGACCTCGCAGATGTAGTTTGAAACTGCCTGCATCAACGCTAGGGAAAAAGTCCTGTCCAAGCCACGGAATCAGAATCGCCAGTGATGTCAGACAGGCCGCAAAGAACGCCACCAGAAAAGCACGCCGGTGATGAAGACAAAGTTCCAGTAGGCGGTGGTACCGTTCACGGAACCGTTCGAATCCGGCCTCGAATCCCTTCTGCAGCCGGACTAGCGGATTGCGGCTCTTGCTGGCCTCTTCACCGACTTTCTGATTTCGTAGGAGATACTTTGCCATCGTCGGGACGATCGTCCGGGACAAGAAATATGAGGCCAGCATGGCAAAGATGACAGCCTCCGCAAGCGGCAGAAAGAGGTACCGCGCTACGCCCGAGAGCAAGAACATCGGTGCGAATACAATGCAGATCGATAGCGTAGACACGAAGGCTGGGGTTGCGATTTGCGCTGCGCTGTCCAGGACGACCTCGTCGAGGTCCTTGTCTGGCTCTGCTTCCCGGTTTCGGTTGATGTTTTCCACCTCCACCGTGGCATCGTCCACTAGGATGCCGACGGCCAGTGCCAGTCCGCCGAGCGTCATGATGTTGATGGTTTGTCCAATCAGGCTCAGCACAATAATCGACGAAAGAATGGCCAGAGGAATGGAGGTCGCGATGATGAGCGTGCTTCGCCAGCTCCCCAGAAACGTGAGGATCATCAATGCAGTCAGGCACGCGGCAATCAGGGCCTCCTGTACGACGCCCTGAATCGCGCCAAGAACAAAAATGGATTGATCAGCCAGGGGCTCCATTTTTAGCTGGGGCGGAACCGTGGTCGCAATCTGTGGCAGCAGAGACTTGATGCCTGAAATTACGCTCAGAGTTGAGGCGTCGCCGGCCTTCTGGACGGTCAGCAGCACCGAGCGCTGGCCGTTAACACGCACAATGTTTGTTTGTGGTGGGAACCCGTCGCGTACCCAGGCGACATCTTTCATGTAGATGGTAGTGCTCCCGATCGTCTTGATCGGGATGCGGTTCAGGTCCGTCATTGTCTGTGGCGCCGCATTGGGAATGTCAACGTCATACTCTTTGCCGCCGATTTTGGACGTACCAGTGGGAAGGATCAAATTCTGAAGCGTGATTGCGTTCACTACGTCCAGTGCAGAAAGACCTTTCGACTGTAGCGCCGACGGATTTAAGTCGACCTGTACCTGGCGTTGTTTGCCGCCGTAGGGATACGGTACCGCCGTTCCCGGAACCGTAATCAGTTGAGTACGAATGAAATTGAGACCGTAGTCGTTCAGTTCTTGTTCGGAAAGCCCCTGTCCCGAGAGCGCCAGCTGCAAAACAGGCACACTAGACGCGCTATAAGCAATGATGAGCGGCGGCGTCGTACCCGCAGGGAGTTGCCTGAGTTGCGTTTGAGAGCTCGCTGTAAGCTGCGCGACACCGCGATCTATGCTCGCGTTGGGCTGGAGAAACACTTTCACAACTGCGATCCCGTAAAGCGACTGCGACTCGATATGTTCGATGTTGTCTACGATCGTGGTGAGGTTACGTTCGGTGACGCTGACGATCCGGTCAGCCATGTCCTTCGGAATAAGGCCGTTGTAATTCCAGATGACGCTGATGACCGGAATATTGATGTTTGGAAAGATGTCGGTTGGAGTGCGGTAGATTGAAATCGCGCCCATCGCCAGGATGAGGATGGCCATCACCACAAAGGTGTAGGGTCGCCGCAATGCGAGTCGCACAATCCACATAGAATTTCCTTTTGATCAATTAGCGACAGCTGTCAAGTAGCCGTTCGTGATCTCGCTTAACCGCGTTGCATAAGACGCCTGAGCTTTGCACGCGCCCGTGTGAGCCGGGCCTTCACTGTTCCATCTGGCACTCCCAGAATGTGCGCCGCTTCGCTCGTGGTCAGCCCGCCTAATGCACGCAAGTGGAAAGCATTGCGCAATGGGGGTGAAAGCTGAGATACGAATTGCATCAAGCGTCCATGCAGTTCGGAGTTTTGACACTCGTCTTCAGGACTTGGTCCCTGGTGCGCCAATCGTTCTACCAGGGGATTTCCCTCCTCCTCCGCGAATCCCTCATCTAGAGACAGGTGGATCTGGCGTGGCCGTCTGCGCAATTGCATTCGTGCGCTATTCGTGACGATGGCGCTTAACCACGTCGACATTTGCGCTTGCCCCTTGAATTGGTCCAAATGCTTGTAAGCGGACAGGAGCGCATCCTGAACGGCATCCTCGGCGTCGGCTGCATTGCCCAGATGCCGATGGGCCCGTTTGTAAAAGAACGGCAGGTAGCGTGAGAGAACGTCCTGCATTTCCTGTGCATCTGTTTCCTGCGTGCGGACTTCAAGGTGCTGTTCGCTTCCGATGTACGATTCCGCAGCTTCCATTTTTGTCGCCTCAGCTCCTGACATTAAAAGGCACGCCACTTTCCAATCCACTCCGGTAACTTAGTTGCTTATTTTCAGCGACATGAGGCAACTGGGTGGTCAGGGATGGCCTTACGACGCCGGTTACGGCGTCCGGCGGTTGACACAACGTCCGCATTTCGACAGAATTCGGATTCCAATTGGACGGGCGAGATACAGAATCACAGAAGGAAGGCCTTGTGGAAGCGAAACGATATCTGCTTCTCTTCGGCGGCACCATGTGCTGCCATTCACCTCTCAGATTTAGATCAACGCTATTCCCACTTCGGCTCTCGACACATGCCATATGCGCTCTCGATGCCACCGCAGTTCGCAGCTCGGTTGCGTTTTAGCGGGAATTGCAATTGGCCTTTGCATTAAACATTCACACTCTCTCCCATAGTTTGGAACTGGAGATGCACCCGGTAGTTTGCAATTCAGTTTTGTGACATTCGGGAGGTGCATATGCAGTTCCAAAGGTATAACGCGGTCAGGGCGCGTAGAGATGTGATATCCGACATTCTGAATTGTGTCTGCCCCCAGTGCGGCGGAAGAATGGGTGAACCGGGCAAAGAGTTCAAGTGTCGGGGTGAATGTCTCACGGATTGGCGTCCAGTATGGGAGCGAGCCCTGTCGGCTGGATTTCACAGACGATCGCAGAGGGCGACGAGTCTGAGTTAATCGATTTAGGAGGAGAGGATCTTTATGAAACAGACAATGCTGCTCGTTCTACTAATTTCGGCCAGTGTTCTACTGGCGCAAGGCAACAACAATGGCGGGAGCCCTGACAACTCGAAGCCTGCAAACGGACAAACAACAGTACGGGGTTGTGTGAGCAGGTTTAACGGCGACTTCATTCTCGTGAAGCAAGACCCAGCGATGACTTATGAACTTCATTCGTCTGGCAAAGTGAAACTCGGCCACTACCTGGGACAACAAGTGGAAGTGACCGGGATGACCTCGCCTTCGCTGAGCACAAGCTCTGACTCTACCGGGAGAGGTGGGGCTCCTTCGTCGCTGACGCTGACGGCAACTTCAATCAAGACTATTACGAAGGAATGTACCGAACACCTCATCTCCGATAAGTAAAGTAACGACAAGTAAAGGAGGATGCCATCAAGGCGCAAACCAATGTGCCAAACAGAACGCCGCTGACCATCTACAAACGGGTCGCGTCAGCAATCTCCAGCTGCTCTTGCCGATATCAACGAAGGCAATTTGGCAGCTCAAATGCTTACTTCGTCAAAGAGAGTTGAAGGTCGGATAACACAACGCAAACTGCGCTTCGCAGATTCTTGTTTGCCTCTGCTGTTCCGCGGAAGCTTTGCAGAGTCTGGCCTGAGTCGCTCGAAAACCTTTTAAGGAGAAACGACATGAAGAAACTAATTACCTATCTGATGAGTACGATACTTGTAGCTCTATCCATTCTCTCCGCATCGGCTTGGGCCGCTGACCAGGAAAAGGATCAAGATCGTTTACAGAACTCCGGCATGGTGTTGAAGGAGATTCTTGATGTTCCCGACGACATTCCCCAAGACCTACTCGACAAGGCCGATTGCGTGGTTGTTTTCCCATCCGTGTTGAAGGCCGCCTTCATCATTGGCGGAAGCTACGGGCGGGGCGCAATGTCCTGTCGACAGGGTCAAGATTTTAAGGGTGCTTGGGGTGCACCTACCATGATGGCGCTAGAGGGCGGCAGCTTCGGCTTCCAAATAGGTGGCCAGGCAACAGATTTTGTCCTCCTCGTCATGAATGAAAGGGGAGCGAGGGGAATTCTTACCAGCAAAGTGAAACTTGGAGCCGATGCGTCGGTTGCCGCGGGTCCGGTGGGCCGCGATGCCTCAGCGGAAACGGACGCCACCCTGCGTGCGGAAATCTTGAGCTACTCCCGCGCCCGGGGCGCGTTTATAGGGGTCTCTCTCGACGGATCAACCATTCGTCCCGATGATGGTGCCAACAGGCAGATTTACGGGCAGAATATCCCGGCGAGGCAAATCGTCCTGTCTGGGAACGTCGCGATCCCAGCGGGAGCGCAGGAATTGATTTCGACACTGGATTCAAGGACCCCGAGGCATAAGTCCTAGCTATACTGCGAAGATCAGTGTTTGCAAAGTCAGGAAGTGTGTGGATGGGATCGAGTGCAGCGTGTCAGGCCCTGATCCCGACTTAGATTGTGAGATTCAGTCCGCTGCGAGCGCGGTTGAGAAGTAGGATGTGAGGCACAACCAACGCGATCCAGTGCCTTGAACCCCTGGCGCAAAAGCGCGCTCGCAGATTCTCGTTTTGTCGCTGCTGTTCGGCAATGCATTCCCTTACCTCACCCCGCGCATGAGCCCGACGAGTATCGCCCCCCGTATCCACTCTCAGCCAGATCGATCTGCGGACTTCCCTGTCTGTACTCGCAGTGGCAGCCTGGAACATCTTTGGGGGTCTTAGCCGTCGGTTGACTCTGCAGCGAAGTTCACGAAGCGCAAAGACAGCAGATCAGGACCGTCCAAATACTGACGCGCTATCAAACTGTCGACACACGTGACTTCGTTGAATTTTTACTGCCGACCACCAAACCCTGCAAAACCGCGTGCTAGCGGCGAATTGGGATTTGGAAATCCGAATGCAATTGGTGGAAATAGCGTGGCATCGAAAACTGACCACACAGATTGAGTCAGGGCTACGTCTGGGATCGAAGAAGAAATCATGAAAGGACGGAACCGAAATGGCGAATCAAAAGACCAAGAAGTGCGCGCACATACCGTGCCTGTGCGATGTGGCGGATGGACAAGAGTACTGCGGAGAATCCTGTCGTGACGCGGGAAGGGAAGACGTGGAGATCGCGTGCCAATGCGATCATCTTGCGTGTCCGCTCACGTTTCGGCAGTTCGCACCTCAAAGAGCCGCCAATCAAGCCAACTGAAAACAATACTGTGCGGCGGCGCCGGTTACACCATCGTCGATGCGACCCGTCGAAGGAGAATCGATTGTGAAGGTTATAAGACAGAGTTTGTCGTTATTTCTCTCATGTTGCCTTGTATTAGTCACTGCGCCGGGAGGAGGGTTCGCCCAGGCGGACCAACAAGCGGCGCAAATACCAGTTCAGGCCGCGCAACAGACGCCAGAGCAACTGCAGCAACTCGTGGCGCCGATCGCGCTGTATCCCGATGCGTTGCTGGCACAGATCCTCGCGGCCGCCACTTATCCCGATCAGGTTGTGGAAGCGGACCGCTGGCTGCAGCAACATACTGGTCTCAAGGGCGAGCAACTCGGTAAAGAAGTTGATAAGCAGCCTTGGGATCCAAGTGTGAAGGCCCTCACCGAGTTTCCTTCGGTGCTGGCCAACATGGACAAGAATCTCTCCTGGACCTCAGCCCTCGGCGACGCTTACGTCAACCAACAGCAGGAAGTGATGAACGCTGTGCAGGTGATGCGTGACCGTGCGGAAAAGGCGGGAAATTTGAAGAGCACATCACAGGAAAAAGTGACTCAGCAGGGGCAAACAATCGTGATCGAACCAGCTGACCCTGAGGTTGTTTACGTTCCCGAATATGACCCCTGGCTCGTTTACGGAGAACCAATCGGGATCTGGCCGGGCTGGTATCCGTATCCAGGACTGTTCCTTGCCGGCCCGGGAATTGGTTTTGGCTTCGGCTTTGGAATCGGCTTCTTTGGTGGGTTTGGCTGGGGCTGGCACAACTGGGGCTACGATTGGCATCACCACGGCATCATTTACAACCACAACACCTACATATCTCACAGCAGGGTTTTCGTCAATCGCAACAACTTCAATCGCGCCGGTGGATTTCATGGTGGCGGATTTTCCGGTAGCCGAGGCTTCGCGCCATCGGGGCACGGCTTTACGACGCCACATGCCCAGGCCGGCACTCATTCCGGAGCGTTCAGCGGTTTCAATCATGGAGGAGTGGCCAGAGGATTCTCGTCTCGAGGACAGTCGAGCTTTGGCGGAGGCTTCCATGGCGGTGGAGGTTTCGGAGGCGGAGGCTTCCACGGCGGAGGCGGTCGAAGGTAATTCGGTTCAACTACCACAAACGAAACTGATGATACGGAGAAAGAACTCATGAGCACAAACAATGTGACGCTTGAAACCACTGAAACATTTATCGTGAGACTTGCCTGCGGGTTCGCATCCGCGGTCCTTCTTCTACCGCTGTTGAGCTTGCTGCTCGTGGCGGGTTTCGCCGGGCCGAGCCTTGCTCAGGAGTCGCAACCAAGAACGTTTTCGTCTCCGGGGGAAGCCGTTAAGGCTCTCGTGGAGGCCGCACATAACGAAGACGAGCCGGCTTTGGAAGCCGTTCTCGGAGCAGGGAAAGAAGTGACTTCATCCAACGACGAAGTCGAGGACCAACTGGAACGCGAGCAGTTCTGCCGGAAATATCAGGAGATGCACCGTCTGGTCCGAGAACCCGACGGAAGCACGGTTCTGTACATCGGTGCAGAAAACTGGCCCTTCCCCATGCCATTGGTCTCCAAGAATGGTGAATGGTATTTCGACTCTGATCGCGGAAAGCAGGAGATCCTGTTCCGCAGAATCGGAGAAAATGAGGCCACGGCAATTGCAGTATGTCAGAAATTCGCAATGACAAAGAATGAGGACGATGCGAAGGCAGCGATCGAAGACCCGATCACTGAATTCGTCCAAGGCCTAGTCTCTGCCAGCGCGGCGAATACCGGTAACAAAGAGTCCAAGCCCTTCCACGGGTACTACTTTCGGATCGTGGCCAAGAATTCTGCCGAGGCGAGCAGCCATAGCCGAACGAGGGAAAATGTGACTCTGGTTGCGTATCCCTCGGAGTATCAGTCCTCCGGGGTCATGACCTTTCTGGTCAGCCGGGATGGGGTCGTGTATGAAAAGGATCTCGGGCCCAGCACAACGACAGTGGCTCCCAAAATAAAGGCCCCGAACGGTTCGAATTGGCACCCGGCGGCATAAAGCTAAGCACATGAGTCCGTGTCGACGCGATCACGAACGGAGGTTCCTGGTTAACCGAGATGTCATGGCCGCACTGGTTCGGCTCAAAGAACCGGTTTGGAATCGCGCTTGCTACCACCTAATGCGTGCGAGTCCCACGGATGTGTTGATCCAGGATGCGGTTATGAGCGAGTTCGTTGATGTTTCGGAAATGCAGTTCGCAGTAATAGAAGTCCTTCAGACCGAAGCTGGTTCTGAACGGTTCGTGATTGCGTATCGCAGCGAGCAAGCACTGCACAATGTCATAGCTGAACCCTGCATCATCGCATTTGGCTTCTCCTCCCGCGAGGAGGCTGCAGCCACTGCGAACACTTGTATATCGCTTGCCGCCGCTTAGCAGCAAATTGGAGAGCAGTAATAATCACGAACTTGAGTGCGGGATGTGAGACCCAGGCGTCGTGACCACATGCACGGGGGTTTAATGGCAGATGGCCGGAAGGCGATTGATGTCGAGATTCAGACAAAGCTGTCAACGGACGCACGCGAGCGTACCAGTGCTCTGCTCATGCTGGGCCGTAATGTGGATGGTCAATGGCGCGACGCTCCTCTCCTCTGCAGTGGGCTACGACATGGGGAAGTTCGAGTGCTTCATCGAAGAAACGAGGGCGAAATACAGTGGTACTAGAAGAGTCAATTCTCTACATATCCGAGCAGGCGACCGGCATCAAATCGGTGCTCGCCGCACTCGAGGCCACTGGCTGTGAAGTCGTGGACACTGACAGCGCTGCACAAGCAATTGCACTTTTATTCATCATGCATTCAGTTGCGGTCGTGGTGCTCCATTACCGGGCAAGAGAACGAACCAGCTTTGATTTGGTACGAGGCCTACGGGCGATTCGGCCAAGTGTTCCGATCATCCTGCTGTGCCGTGAACAGATCGGCCTCTTGCCATCGGGCGTGGATGCCAGCGGAGTTTACTTGTACGATATGGGACAACCACGCGAAAAGCTTACCTCTCAGGTGCAGTCTCTGCTGACTGCGGAAGGGCCATGCCCAGATGTCGACGATCCGGTTCATTGCGGTGCCGCTTGAACGCGAATCGCAGCCCCCGAGCCGTGCAAACCTTCTACTGCGCTATCATGTTCTTCCATCGGGGTGCCGTTAAGAAAACGTTCGACGAGAGGGAGGAGAGCGGGCCATGGCCCGGATTAGGCGGCGTGCGGCCGTTCAATGTTCAGCTGGCAGCGTTGGTCTTGAGTTGCTGACTTTTGTCTCGCGACCTCGCCTCAATGTCGATACGGCTGTGTGTCTATATCGAGCCAGCTTAGTGGTATGGGCGGTTGCCTCTTTCATCTCAGGCGGGTGTCTGGTGTCCCTCTTGTCTCCGGCGAGTTCCTCGTTCCGGGTGAGCGATCCAACTCAGGCCGCGGCCATCTTCGCCTTCTTGACGACCCCAGTAGTTCCCGCCAAAGTCGAGGCCCATGAATGACCACTGCGGCCGCTCCCATGGTGTTCGTCATTGATGACGACGACCTGGTCCGTGCGGCGATCCAAGGCATGCTCAAGTCGGTCGGCTTGCGTTCTGAAACATTCGCGACCGCGCCAGAGTTCCTGCGCAGAAAGCGCCCGGACGGGCCAAGTTGCCTGGTACTGGACGTAAGACTTCCCGGAGTGAACGGCCTGGAATTTCAGCACCAGTTGGTTGACGCGGGTATTCGGATTCCGATCATCTTCATAACCGGTCATGGAGATATTCCCATGACGGTGAAAGCCATGAAATCTGGCGCGGTGGAGTTCCTGACCAAGCCTTTCCGCGACCAGGACTTGCTGGACGCTATCCATCAGGCTTTGGAGCGCGACCGGGCAACGCTCCAACAGCAGAATGAGCTCACCGAATTGCGAAAGCGATACGACTCGCTTACTGCACGCGAGCGCGAGGTCATGGGTTTGGTGGTTTCGGGCATGCTCAATAAGCAAGTAGCGTTTGATCTTGGAACCAGCGAAATCACCGTGAAGATCCATCGCGGACACGTGATGCGGAAGATGCAGGCTGAATCACTAGCGGACTTGGTCAGAATGGCGGGGAAGCTGGAGCTTCCATCTGGCGGTCGCGAATGAAAGTCCTTTCCAACCTTCAACGTTATGGCCTGGCGATAATTTCCTGCGGAGTCGCACTCGTACTGGCATGGCCTATCGATGCCCCTTCGTCGTGTTTGCTTCTTGCCGTCACCGCAAGCAGTCTTTTCGGAGGGTTGGGGCCGGGTCTCGTGTCTGTCGCTCTCTCTGCCTTGGCGTTTGAACACTTCTTCCTGTGGAGGACATTTCCGCCGGCCCACGAGACGGCTACCTTCTTGCGGTTCGCAGTCTTCGTGATAGCAACTCTTCTGATTACCGGACTGATGGAGGTAAAACGGCGCGTCGAGGAATCTCGCACTCGTGCCCAGGAGGCGCTGCGTCTGGCACAGTCGGATTTGGCACGCGTCAATCGGGTGACCACCATGGGAGAGTTGACAGCCTCGCTGGCGCACGAAGTGAATCAACCAATTGCCGCTGCGGTCACTGACGCCAACACCTGCCTGCGTTGGCTTACCCGTGATTCCCCCAATCTGGAAGAGGCGCGAGAAGCTGCGTCAAGGACGGTCAAAGACGCTACTCGTGCGGCAGAAATCATCAGCAAGATCCGCCTGATCTTCAAGAAGAGTGCTACGCAACAGGAGTTGGTAGATGTAAACCAAGTCATTAATGAGATGATCGCACTGCTACGCAATGAGGCATCGCGGTACCACATATCAGTCCGCACTGAACTGGTGCCAAATCCTCCCCAGGTCATGGGGGATCGCGTGCAATTGCAACAGGTCCTGATGAACCTCATGATCAATGCCATCGATGCGATGAAGAATGTCGAGGGGACACGAGAGCTAGTCATCACGTCACAGAGGGCGGAGGACGAGCAGCTTGTGCTGGCGGTCAGCGATACGGGCGTTGGACTGCCCCCGCAGCAAGCAGATCAGATCTTCAATGCGTTCTTTACCACCAAGAGCCACGGGACTGGCATGGGCCTTCGGATCAGCCGCTCTATCGTTGAATCGCATGGAGGCCGCTTGTGGGCTGCGGACAACCCTCCGCAGGGCGCAAGTTTTTACCTCACACTGCCTACCAAACTCGAGACCCATGAATGAAGCTCGCATGGTGGTATTAGAGCCCACATACCAACGTATAATTGCGGCCCCGTTGGCGTCCTGCTAACTTCCGATTATGGCCACCGAGAGAAACACCAAACTAATTGCGATTGTTGATGACGATGATTTGATGCGGGGCGCGCTGCAAGGCCTGCTGAAGACGATCGGGTTGTACGCTCGAACGTTCGCGTCGGCGGAAGAATTTCTGGATTCCGGCGATCAGCATCAGACTGGATGTCTGATCGCAGATATCCGCATGCCGGGAATTTCCGGGCTCGACTTGCAGGCGAAACTCAACGCCGACCGTTGCCGGATTCCGACCATCTTCATCACCGCGCACGGCGACGAAAAAATGCGAATGCAGGCGCTGAGAGCAGGAGCTGTCGAGTTCCTGACAAAACCATTCGACGATGAAGCCCTGCTCGGGATTGTTCGAGCAGCTCTGGAGAGCTAAGCCCGATAACGAAGTGTGCAGACCCGTGCCAGGAGGTCCGTTGTGGCAGCTTTCGAAAGATTCGGAAGTGGTGATCAGGTTTCTTATGAGCGCCGATTCGAGCAGGTCATAGGCAATAGTCCTGCGCTGGAAGCAGTACTCGAACAAGTCGAACGTGTCGCTCCTACGGATTCGACCGTTATTATCCAGGGCGAAACAGGCACCGGCAAGGAGCTGATCGCGCACGCAATTCATAATCTCAGCTTGAGGTGCGGACGCCCATTCATAAGATTGAATTGCGCTGCCATTCCGTTAGACCTGCTGGAGAGTGAGCTTTTTGGTCACGAGAAGGGCGCATTCACCGGGGCCATTGCGCAAAAAATTGGCCGCTTCGAGCTCGCCGACAAAGGTACACTCTTCCTGGATGAGGTGGGTGATATTCCGCCGGCGCTGCAGCCCAAACTGCTGCGCGTCTTGCAAGAACAGGAGTTCGAGCGTTTGGGGAGCACTAAGACTCACAAAGTGGACGTCCGGCTGGTTGCTGCAACAAATCGGGATCTGATTGAGATGGTGAGTCGGGGCGAATTCCGCAGCGACCTCTACTATCGCCTGAATGTATTTCCGATCCTGCTGCCACCGTTGCGGGAGCGTCGCGAAGATATCCCGGCGTTGGTGACGCATTTTGTCGAGGTTTTTGGACGGCGGATGGGTCGAGAAATTGAACACATTCCTCCCGAAACGATGTCTGCGCTCAGCTCGTACCAATGGCCGGGGAATATTCGCGAACTGCAGAACCTGATCGAACGTGCCGTGATCCTTTCAAACAATGGTGTGCTTCCCAATTCTTTGCCGGCGATGGGGACTCAGGCTGTTGCCGTCGCTTCCGCTGTCGCTACTACGCCTGTCACTACTTTGAAGGACTCTGAGCGCACTCTGATTCAGCGCACGCTTGAAAGCGTGGGGTGGGTGATCGGCGGCCCGAAAGGCGCTGCCACCAAACTTGGCTTGAAGCGCACTACACTGATCCACAAGATGCAGAAGCTGGGGATTTCCCGACCCCTTCAGAGCGGTCAAGATGCGATTGGGCAAGCATCGTCAGAGCCGGACTCGCTGCAGCAGTTCTAGCCGCGCCGATCTGTAAGCCACCTCTTGCTCTAGCCAATCTTTTTCTAACCAAGCCACTGTGGGTTGGCGACGGTGCCGTCAAAATGGTGACTGGTTTTGTAAAGTTCGAATTGGCCTTCCTGGGCAGCCTTTGCCGTTTTTGCAAGAAGAGCTACGACTTGGGAAGAGTCCATCGGCTGGAAACTGCGGGCGGCGTGTAGAGCCTGTTGGAGAATTGGGAGCGAATCACAACCGGTAATGACCACACTGGTTGGAAGGTTCATCGGGTAGTACAGACATTCGAGGGGTGTAACCGTTTTGCTCCCCAGAATGAAATGGTCGCCCATCGGTTTCATGCCGAGGACTCCGACGCCATCCTTGGTTAGAAGCGGCAAGACCTTTTTTTCGAAACTGTCGAAGTGGGCGTCCATCACGTTGAGAGGCATCTGAACCGCATCAAACGTGAAGCCGTGCTTTGAGGCAGTAGCCAGCATTCTTAAATGAATGTCCGGGCTCTTGTGGCCGGTGAAGCCGATAAAACGGATTTTGCCCGCTTTACGGGCTTCGAGGACGGTCTCCATCGCTCCACTTTCGGCAAAAATGCGGTCCGGATCGGAATCGCGAATCACCTCATGGAACTGGAGTAAGTCAATTCGATCCGTCTGCAACCGCCGCAACGATTCATTGATTTGGCTTGCAGCGGTGGTTTTGTTTCGTCCATCGATCTTAGTCATCAAGAAAGCCTTCTGGCGATAACCATCGCGCAGTGCTCTGCCCATTCGAATTTCGCTCTCTCCTCCGTTGTAGTCCCAGCAGTTATCGAGAAAATTGATTCCTTCATCGAGTCCTGTGCGAATAATGCGAATGCTCTCTTCGGGATCGCTCTGTTTGCCGAGGTGATACCCGCCGAGCCCGATCACAGAGACTTTTTCACCGGTGCGTCCCAGTGCTCGATATGGAATTCCGTTTTTACCATCCTTCTCAGCGGTTCCGTTTAGCCTGCCAGCCAAAATAAGGGATGCAGCGGCAGTCATGCCAAGAAACTCTCTCCTGCTCACGGTGGGATGATGTTTCGCGATCATTATGTCTTGCGACGACCACTGATCGGGATGATCGGAGCATGATTCATTCGAGTCACCGTTGTTTAGAGTCATTGGAAAATCTCCTGTGCGCTGAATCGTTACAGGCTTTATCCGAAATTGCTGTTAGTGGAGAGCGGTAAATCGCGAACCCGCTTACCAGTGGCTGCGAAGATAGCATTGCAAAAAGCGGCGACAAACGGCGGCACTCCCGGTTCTCCCACACCAGCGGGCGGGGCCGAGCTCTCCGTAATGTAAACGTTGGTTTGTGCCGGGACCTCGTTGATCCGGGCCACAGGATAATCATTGAAATTGGATTGCTGGATTACGCCGTTCTTAGCAGTAATTTCTCCGCTGCGCACGATGCTCGTGCCAAAAACCACCGCGCCTTCGAATTGCGCCCGAGTTGCTTCCGGATTTACGACGAGCCCTGCATCCAGCGCTGTATCAACACGTGGGATGCGGATCTCGCCGTCATCGCTCACCTCTACTTCAACGGCCGTAGCAACATAAGTCAAGAAACTGCGATGCGCGGCGAATCCGAACCCGTGGCCCTTTGTGCTCTTGTTCTTGGCCCAGCCAGATTTCTCCGCGACCATTTCGACAACCTTTCGCAAGCGGCCGGTTTCCCAGGGATACGTTTTGTAATCCGCACCATAGTTCGGATAGTGCACATTGGTGAAGTCCAAAGTGCGAGGCGGTCCGATAAGGTCGAGCAGATACTCCACCGGATCGCGATTTGCCCGATGGGCCAGCTCATCGGTGAAACATTGGATTCCAAAAGCGTGGTAGATGTTGGCCACCGATCGCAGCCAGCCAATCCTGACACGAGCCTGCGCGGGGCCGTTCTCGATGCGAATGTTGGACAAATCGTAGGGAAGATCCGTCCAACCCTGTGCCAGGTGGGGCGGGTCGCCATAAACAGCGTTCACATCGAAGATCGAAGTGATGGGTGGAAAAACCGATCGCTGCAGCCACGCCGTCGGCTTTCCCTTATCATCGACGGCTGCCTTCAGATACATCGCGGCCACGGCGTTGTAGTAATCAAACTTAACGTCGTCTTCCCGTGTCCACACAACTTTTACCGGACGACCCAGTTTCTTGGACAAAACCGCCGCCTCGGCAACGTAGTCAGGCTTGGATTTTCTTCCAAAGCCTCCACCTAGCAAAGTGACGTTACAAATCACATGCCCGATCGGAATGCCGAGTTCGGAAGACACGATTGCCTGCACGGCTTGAGGATTTTGTGTGGGTGCCCACGCGGTGACTCTTCCGTCCTTGAATTCCGCCAGCGCCACCATCGGTTCCATAGGGGCGTGGGCCAGCAGCGGAACGTAGTAGTCAGCTTCAAACACATTCGTCGCAGGGAATGCTTTGTCGGAGTCGCCCACGCTGCGGATGAGCTTCCCCGGCTTGTGCGCTGTTTCCGTAAGCTCTTTTTTATATTCAACAGAGTCATAGGATTCGTTTGGCCCATTGTCCCAGGTGATCTTCAGCTTCTTGCGGCCCTGGAACGCAGCCCAGGTGTTATCCGCAATCACAGCGACGCCGCCCAAAGGCTGAAAGGCAGCGGGAGGTTTAAATGGATCAATGCTAACGGTCCGGTGTACTCCCGCAACTTTCAGCGCCTCCTGATCGTCAACGTTCTTTACTTTGCCGCCGAAGACGGGAGGATGTTCGATCGATGCGTATACCATGCCATCGACGCGCGCATCGATTCCATACATCGCTTTTCCTGTGCAGAGCTTTTCCAGGTCAACGCTGGTCATTCCTTTCCCGATGTACCGCCAATCGGAAGGACTTTTCATTTGAAGCTGTTCCTTCTTTGGCAGAGGAAGACGTGCCGCCGCGGAGGCCAATTCGCCGTAACCAGCGCGCCGTCCAGTTGCCTTATGAACTACCGCATGGAGGTCGGTCGAACACTCTGATGCGGGAACGTTCCACTGAACGGCAGCTGCCTGGATCAACATCCAGCGCGCCGCAGCACCGCACTCTCGCATGGTGTCAAAAAATCTCCTTACAGATTGCGACCCGTCCGTATTTTGGTCTCCGTATCGCTTATCGCCAATCGCTTGATCGATCTTCACGCGTTTCCAGTCGGCGTCCAACTCGTCCGCAACTACGAGTGGCAGGGAAGTGCGGATAACCGTTCCCATCTCCGAGCGGTGCGCTACGATGTAGACGGTTCCATCTTGCTGAATGCCAACAAAGACATAGGGATGAAGGGTGGCCCGGTCGGCGTCGGTTTGACCATCTGTTGGCACTGCTTGGCCGAAAACCGCGGGGACGTACCGCACCGCGAGGATAAGCGCTCCCGCTCCAAAAACACCTTTGAGGAAACTCCGTCGGCTTACGTTGTCGATGTGGCTCATGCGATTTTCCTCGCTGCCAGCTTGATCGCCAGTCGAATCCGTTGGTAGGTTCCACAGCGGCAGATGTTGCCCGCCATGGCATCATCGATTTGCTGATCCGTGGGATGGGGAGTGTCCCTTAACAGAGACGCTGCCTGCATGATCTGCCCGGACTGACAATATCCGCACTGGGGAACGTTCAACTCTATCCACGCATTCTGAAGCGGATGGAGCCCGTTTGCTCCAAGGTCCTCGATTGTTCGAATGTCGCTACCCGCCGCCGCGCTCATCGGCGTGATGCACGATCGGATCGCTTCGCCGTTCTGATGCACGGTACACGCGCCGCAAAGGGCCATGCCGCAGCCAAACTTTGTTCCCGTCAGTCCTAGTATGTCGCGCAAGTACCACAACAGCGGCATGTCGGGATCGCCTTCGAAGCTGCGCTCAACAGCATTTACCTTGAGCTTCACCATTTAGGTCCCTCTCCTATCAAGTCAAGCATTCTACGTGCCACGGCGCAGCGACTCATACGGACCAAAAAGCCAAGTGCGCTTTCGGTTTAGAGGTAGGACGAAAAACAATCTCTTTCCCGAGTGTCCGCGGTTCGACAGGAGCGTCGACGGACTGACCCTGTCGTTGACCCCGTGATGTCGTCTGTACTAGCGCAGATGAGACATCAGGTTCCCGCAATTGAACATTTCGCTGGGCAGAGACACCCTGGCAGAATGGCCAGGAACTTGCTTTAGTTGAAGACAGGTCGAGTAAATTGCAAATCGGCATAACGAATATGGAACGCCGAATGCCGGCGCTTTGGCACACAAGTTGTGGTCTGGTTGCGCGAGCAATCAGCACCGATCCCTGGAGGAGAGTCTTGAAAATCGGTGCCATATCTTGTCCTTAGCGAACGCAATGGCGTAAAGCTTTCGGATAATGTTCTCGACCGGATAGGCATTCCCGGAATTGTGCTCAAGGGCAAGGTGTTTGATGCTGACGGAATACATGTGCTGGCAGTTGATGATCTGGCGCAGTGACTGTCGGGTGCGGGAAAACTTTGAAATATAAACTTAGGAGGTTAATCGTGAATACAAAGGAAGTTTCTGCAAGTCTGGCTGGTAATGTTTCGCTTCGCGGTGAAGTTTCTGTCCACCGCCTCGGCTTTGGAGCAATGCGCCTTACGGGCGAAGGTATCTGGGGCCCACCGAAGGATCGGAAGGGAGCACTAGCGGTTCTTCGTCGTGCCGTGGACCTTGGCGTAAATTTTATCGACACTGCGGATTCCTATGGTCCGCACATCAGCGAGGAACTGATTGCCGAAGCCTTGTTTCCTTATACGCCTGGCTTGGTGATTGCAACCAAGGGAGGCTGGAAACGTCCCGGCCCGAATCAATGGACCCACGACGCAACCCCGTCTCACCTTCACGAAGCCGTGGAGGGCAGCCTCAAGAGATTGCGTCGTGACCGCATCGATGTTTACCAGTTGCACATTCCAGACCCCGTCGTGCCCTTCGAGGCTTCGGTGGAAACTCTGGCACGATTGCGAGAGGAAGGCAAGATTCGCTTGATCGGATTGTCTAACGTCACGCAAGAGCACATCGAGCGAGCGCGCAGAATTGTCCCGATCGTCTCTGTGCAGAATCGCTACAGCTTTGCCGACCGCGAATGGGACTACGTTGTGGATTATTGTCAAAGTAACGGAATTGCTTTTATCCCTTGGTTTCCACTGGGAGCAGGCAAAGTTGCCGGAGAGGTGCTTAGTCGAATCGCGCGGGCACATGGTGCGAGCCCGACACAGATAGCGCTGGCCTGGCTTCTGCGGCGATCTCCCATCATGCTGCCGATCCCAGGGACATCGTCCATTGAACATCTGGAGGAGAATGTTGCGGCAGCTTCACTGCGCTTAGCTGAAGAAGAGTACGAAGAGCTTTCTGGCGTCCCCGAGCTGGTGGGATCGCGATGAACAGATTAGCCATCCACGGAATCTCTTACGACCTGGTCGATGCGAGACTCCTCGCGGCTCGTTCTTAAAGATGGAATATCCAACACTGAGGAAACGAAAGAGACAACTCTATGAAACGTCTTACTCCAAATCAGGTGAAGCTAGGCTTCATTGGCCTGGGTAACATGGGAAGCCGGATTGCCCAACGGCTGCTTGATCACGGATACCAAGTCGCCGTATACGACGTCGATATCCCCAAGTCTGACGTTATGCGTGCACAGGGCGGTACCGTTGCTGAGAACATTCTTGAATTGGCGCGCACTGCCGATGTGATTCTTTCGTGCCTGACCAACGATGACGCCGTTCGCAGCGCCTATACCGGGACTGGGGGAGTCTTTGCCGGGTCAACGCCAGGAACCGTTGTGCTGGAGATGAGCACGATTTCTCCGGACAGCTCACGTGAACTGCACAGGCTCGGTGCGAAAGGAGGCATCGAAGTACTCGATGTCGCCATCTCGGGCAGCACTCCCGCCGCGGAGCAAGGCATCCTCACTCTGCTAGTGGGCGGCGACCGAGAACTCTTCGGCGCCGCTGAACCCATATTCCAGGCGATTGCAAAACAATACTTTCTTCTGGGCGGTCCTGGATCCGGAACCGCGATGAAGTTAGTCGTCAACACGTTATTGGGAGTTGGCATGCAGGCGATCGCTGAGGCGGTAGCCTTTGGGGAGAAAGTTGGCCTCGACCGCGAACGGTTACTCGAAGTCTTATCAAAGACAGCCGTGATCGCTCCGGCGCATGTGGGAAAACTGACGAGGATCGCGATCAACGATTACGATCCTCAGTTTCCACTGCGCCTGATGAATAAAGACTTCCAGTTGATTCTGGCCGCGGCGGCAAAAGAGCAGTTTCGTATGCCGGCGACAGAGGCTGCTTTTCACGTCAACTCCGACGAACTGGCGGGCAATAACAAATATGACGAGGACTTCTCGGCTGTCCTGCGGCAAATGGAGGTTCTTGCAGGTATCGCCACCATTCACTCGGCCCGGTTGGCGGGTTGATTGCTTGGGGATTTGCTCGAATTTGATCGCAGTCGATCGCCTCGGGTTTCATTCGCGTTTGAAGACCTTACCCGCGGAGTCGGCCGGCAATGCGGACAAGAGCGCCATGGGGCTGTTATCTAGTTATGCGCCCGACTTCCGCAACATGACGTTGAGAGTCGATGCTCGATAGACGACAAACAGAAACAAAGCAAGCCGATTTACAACATAGCTACGTTCGGGCTTCTGCCAATCATGGCTCTCGCCCGAGCCGAGGCATTGAAGGTAGGTGGACATCTTGCACTTCCATTTCAATGCCTCAAACGAAATTATTGCTGCGCTTGCGGTTGCGCTTGGACCTGCAGGTCCGGATTCAAGTGCAAAGTCTTGCCAGCGGCGACGTAAACTTTCTTATCAAACTGCGTGCGTCCCGCTGCGCGCAGTTCTATGTCGTAACTGCCCGGCCGCAGATGCATGGTTTTCAGCTTCCCCACTGTGCCCGCGTAAGCGCCATCGATATACACCTCTGCGTCTTTAACGCTGGTGTCGAACTTCAATGCGCCTGTCGCAGGAGCGTAACCGTAATATCCGTACGGATACGGTCCCCAGTAAGGGGCGTATCCTCCCCACCCGAATGCTGGCGCCACAACGACGCGACTTGCGTGGACCACAAGAGGCGCCATCATCACGGCGGCCGTTATGCATACCATCAATGCCTTCTTCATAGCTCCCTCCTGGGCAATTAGATGCCCAGCGTGCGCGTTTCAATCGTAAAGAAGAGTAAAAGAAGGAAGGAAGATACGGGCGTCGGCAAATTCATGGGAAGTGTGTGGAGCGCGTTGTTCGGGTGACTAGAAGGCTGCCTTAAATTTGATCGAAGGCCGGCACCTCCTTCGGCACCTCGGCCCGTGTGGCGGCCAAGCCTAAGGAGATGTAGAGAACCGCGTTCTCCATGCCTCCGCCGGAACCGACCTCAAAAGACGGGACACTCTGTCATTTCTGTCAGCGGCCGCGAAAGGCGCAACCGTCGCATCTTGCTGATCAGGGTTGTACGCTTAAGTCCCAATCTCGCAGCCGCACCCTTCGGGCCACCAATCACCCAGTTGGTCTGTCGCAGGGTATGAAGAATATGATTGCTCTCTGCCTGTTCAAGCGTGATCGGGCGGGTTGTTGCCAGGCCGACACATGGCTTGAGTTCTTCCACTGGCGCAAGTAGCATCGTTTCTCGCGAGAGGATGACCGCTCGTTCAATAAAGTTTTGCAACTCACGAATGTTTCCTGGCCAGTCATACCGGATCAGCGCTGCCATGACCTCTTCTGGGACGAGATCGATTTGCTTGTTCATGCGGCGTGCGCAGTGATTCACGAACGCCCTCACTAACCGTGGTATGTCCTCCCGCCTCTGCCGCAGGGGAGGCACGCGAATGGGGAAGACGTTTAGGCGATAGTAGAGATCACTGCGGAACTGTTTCTCCGGAACCATGCGAGCCAGGTCGCGATTCGTCGCTGCTACCAGTCGCACGTTCACCTTTTGGGTATGAATGCCTCCTAGTCTCTCGAACTCCTGCTCCTGCAGGACTCTCAGAAGCTTGACCTGCAATTCTAGTGAGATGTCTCCAACCTCATCAAGAAACAGCGTTCCCTTGTCCGCCAACTCAAAGCGACCGACTTTGCGTGCGATGGCGCCAGTAAACGCACCCTTCTCATGGCCAAAGAGTTCGCTCTCGAGCAGCCCCGAAGGGATAGCCGCGCAGTTCAATTTGACGAAGTTGCGGTCCTGTCGCGGACTGAGATCGTGGATGCCACGAGCAATGAGTTCCTTGCCGACTCCGGTTTCTCCCTCAATCAGCACGGTGGAACTTGTCGGCGCAACTCTTCTAGCTTGCTCGAGAACGAAGCGCAGGCCAGAACTGGCTCCAATGATTCCTGCGAACTCACCGTGGTTGCGGCCTTCATCCTCCGCTGTGTTGTCATCTCGAGGTAGACCAATTGGTATCGCGGCTTGTCCATCGAATAGCGAGCCAGAGCCTGGCACGTCCACTTTGCGGACGAAACGGTCAAAAGCTGCCACTCCGGGTCCATCACTGGGGAAAGAAACATTCGAACTCATTCTCATACTCCGATTCTCAAGGGCTTATGCTGGGCGTATGCCCGAGCCTTGCTTCACCTGGGCCAGCCGTACCGTCATCCAGACGGGCCACTGTCACTCTGGGCTGGAGTGTACCCCCAGAATCCAATGGTGGACGTACGGTGGGCAGTTCCTGAGTTCGATCCCTCGCTGTTCGCAACCGGAAAGAAATTTGACCGCATCACGGTCCACCAGTTTCACCTCCCCCAGGTCTAGCGAGATGTTTCCATCTTCGCTTTCAAGTAGTCTTCTCAGTTCACTCACATGTGTCGATTCAATTCGGCCACTCAGTGAGAAAGTCACAGAGTTCTTTTCGTTCGATTGCTTCTGAATTCTTAACATTGGGCCCTGCTCACAAAGGAATTGGCTAAGGGCAGAAGCTAATTCCCGTTCAATTGTTTGCCAGGTTGCGGCTTAGAAGTGCATCCCAGGGACCATTCGTAAGCTAATGAGAAGAAAGACAGATTATCGACCGTTAGTTTCGATTGTTTGAAAATTTGCGGAATATGGAAAATATCCGTAGAAGAAGCGCGTCAACTGGCCTTGAATCGGTTCTTGTTAATCCGCAAGGTTTTAATCCTATTGGCAAGAGTAGATTGTGGGATTCCGAGCCGGGTGGCGGCTCCTCGGGGGCCAGCCACTCGCCCTTTGCATTCCACCAGGGCACGCTCAATCATTTCCTTCTCTTGGTTGACTAAGGATTCAGTCAGCGGCTGGGATGAAATTGGATGTGGCATGGACTGCCGCAACAGCCAACTCTCATCGACGGAGAAAGTGTCCTGGTCACACAAGATTACTGACCGCTCCACCACATTCTGTAGCTCTCGAATATTTCCCGGCCAACCGTAAGACTGAAACAGTTCCAGCGTCGGTTTCTCGATACTACGTATTTTCTTTCCCGTTTTGCCGGCATAGCGGGCGATAAAGTAGGCGACCAGCATCGGAATATCGCCCCTCCGCTCACGCAAAGAAGGCACCTCAATGGGAAATACATTCAGCCGGTAGAACAGATCCATGCGGAACGTGCCTGCAACGATGGCCCTCTGCAGGTCTTGGTTGGTGGCAGCAATCACGCGAACGTCGGCAACAATCGATTGGGTCCCGCCAACGCGCTCAAACTCCCGCTCCTGTAGGACACGCAGAAGCGCCAGTTGAGTTTCGGCAGGCAGCTCGCCGACCTCGTCGAGAAAGAGAGTACCGCCTTCTGCCAGTTCGAAGCGTCCTAAACGCCTCTGCGCGGCTCCGGTGAATGCCCCCTTCTCATGGCCAAAAAGTTCGGAGGCTATTAACGAAGATGGGGTTGCCGAACAGTTCACGCTGACGAAAGCTCGCTCGGCGCGTTGCGAATGTTTGTGGATAGCGCGGGCTACGAGTTCCTTGCCGGTACCGGTTTCGCCGGTGATGAGAACAGTGGAGTCGGTGGGTGCCACCTTCGAGACCTGAGATAGGACGCGCTGAAGTGCTGATGAGGTACCAACGATCTCCTCGAACATCGACACCTGGTCAACTTCCTCGCGCAGGGCCAGATTTTCTCGATAGAGCTGGTCCTTGAGTATCTTGATCTCATCGTACGCATTCTGCAGCGCCACTTCGCTACGTCGGAGTTCATCCTCCGACCGTTTGCGTTCGGTGATATCGATGCAAGATCCAATGTACCCGGAGAATGCGCCCTGGGGCGTATATAGGGCGACGCCACTTTCCATGACCCAACGATATTCTCCGTTGGCGCGTTTCAGGCGATACTCCATGCTGAATGGACGGCGAGCCTCGAACGCCGGGAGATAGACATCGAAAATGTGCTGCAGGTCTTCCGGATGAAGTCCCTCAGTCCAACCCCTTCCCAGTTCCTGCTCCATGGTGCGGCCAGTGAAATCCAACCAGGGCTTATTAAAGAAACAGCAGAGCTTGTCAGTCCCGGTCATCCAGATCATTACGGGAGCTGTGTCCGCCAGGGTTCGGAACCGCAGTTCGCTCTCGCGCAAATGTTCTTCCGCCTGTTTGCGCTCGGTGATATCCATGGTCGTGCCGATAAACTCCAGACTCCCTGAGCTATCAACAATCGCCTGGCCTGTTCCGTGAACGTGTCTAGTCGTACCGTTGGGCAGGATGATCCGAAAATCAGACGCAAAATCTTTTCTCTCTTGGACAGCCTCTTCAACCAGTTGTTGCAGCTGTACGCGGTCCTCAGGATGAACTTTTTGCCAGAACAGTTCGAGAGATGGTGTTGTTTCCAGAGGATCGAGGTCGAAAATGCGGAAATGCTCTTGCGACCACAAGACGTCGCCCGATGCAACCTTCAGGCTCCAGGTCCCGGTATGGCTGAGTCGCTCTCCTTCGGCAAGTAAGGCTTCGCTGCGCCGGACGTCCTCTTCTGTTCGCTTGTGTTCCGTGTTTCTCGGAACCGCAAACAGGGTGTTATTCACAGTGACGTGGGAACTCACCATCAACTCCGCATAGTTCCGAATGGCTTGAGTTGTACTTCTGTTTCGGCAAACCGGCCGGGCGCGCTCGCCGGCGTCTGCTCGGCCACGCCGGATATAAGTAGGAGATGAATGGCGAACTGGCTGAGACTGGTCGCGGCGGGTAGCAAGAATACATTCATATTTTTCATCGGGAAACGCAAATAAGTTTTAGTATCCGATTCGCTTTTGAAGCAGGTTCGATGGACTAACGGCACTTGGAATGCCAACTTAAGTCTTCGGCAAAATTATGGAAGTCGTGGAAAACGAGGGTAAGGTCGAAGCCGAAGATTGAGACTACGGGACTGAGTGTCCTTCACTTGACTCGCTCCTGGGACAGTGTCCGCATTTCGACACGCAACTTGGACGAACGTTTACAAAAATTGCTTAACGTTACGTCGTGCCTCGGTACCCGATGAATCCTCGGTCTGCAGACGAGCATCTCAATTGAAACAGGGACGTTTAGTTTCTGAACTGACCGTCTCGATCCGAAGAAGGTTGAACCTCCTTCTTCGACTTCTTTCGTAAGGAGATTTGAAATGAAACATCTGAGGTACTTAGCACTTCTATCGATTTTCGCCATGCTGTCCTCGTTTGGCGCGTTCGCACGGAATAAGAATCAACAGTCGGTAGATATTCCTGACACCGTACAAGTTGGCGGCACGCAATTGAAGCCCGGCAACTACAAGATGGAATGGCAAGGAACCGGCCCCGACATACAGGTGACTTTCCTGCGGGATGGGCGGACTGTAGTGACGGTCCCGGCGACGCTTAAGACGAATGATGATCAGGTGACTCAAAACGACATCGTCACTGACTCGGAGAATAACACTCTCCAGGAGATCGACTTCCGTCGTGGCAAAGAAGCCGTAGTGTTTCAGCAGAGCGGAATGTAATTCTTTCTAAAACTCGTATGTCGGCCCACTTTTTCGCATCGTTTGGGGAAAGTGGGTTTTTTCGTCAGGGCGTAGAAGGTGGTGGACGCAACCGTCGAGATTGCATAAAGCCATACCCGATAGATATGGGCCCAGTTGCAAGGTGTTATAAGAGATTCCTCGATCCCACAGGAATCAATCTCCCGCTCCGACCGGTTCGGCGTGTAAACGAGCCGCTGCCGGCACGGGCACAGGAACGCTACTCGGGGCCAGTGCAAGAATCGTGCCCGCGATCATGATCCATACACCCACCCAGATCCACATTACAAGAGGGTTAAGATGCGCCTTGATAATCGGACGCCCGGTATTCGGATTTTGTCCTTCATAGACCAGGTAAAGGTCCTCCTGCGGCGTGGAGCGGTTGGCTACAATGGTTGAGGCCTGCTGGCTGGCGTGAAAGAACCGTCTCTCTGGATTCAAAGTAGAGATCTGTTTTCCACCCTTGAAGACATTGATGACCGCCCACTCGCTGCCGTAGTTGGGATTGTCGTCCTGGGTATAAGACTGGCAAACGAGAGTGTAAGGACCGATGGTCATCTTGTCGCCGAAGCCCATCTCTTGCTCTTTGTCCTGATTGAACACGGCGCCGGCGAATCCGATCATGATCACGATGACGCCGAAATGAACGATGTATCCGCCGTAGCGGCGCGTGTTGCGACGTGCGAGCTGCACCATCGAGGCAAGAAGATTCTGGCCGGTGTGACGGCCGATAACGCGGCCCCCGCGAACGAATTCGGAAATTACGGTTAACGCAACCAGCACGGACAACATGATGGTCATCAGCGAGTAGAAGTAAGAAACGTCATTCCACGGTCTCATGCCCAGCGCGACTAGCAGAACGCCCGTGGCCAGCGCACCGATTGCGGGCCAAAGGAAGTTGCGCTTCAGGCTCTCGACGGAAGTCCTACGCCACGCCAACAGCGGGCCAACCGCGGTCAGCAGTAGAAGCAGCAACGCTACCGGCACGTTTACGCGATTGAAGAATGGCGGCCCGACCGTGACCTTGGTTCCCTGAACCCACTCGGAGAGCACCGGAAATAGCGTTCCCCATAGAACAGTGAAGCACGCGACCAGCAGCAACAGGTTGTTGAACAGGAAACTGGATTCGCGCGAGATCAGCGATTCCAGCTTGTGCTCGGTGCGCAGGTGCGAGCGGTTCTTTACATAGAAGAAGAGACAAGTCGCAAAAATAATCGCCAGAAACGCGACGAACCAATCCCCGATCGACGACTGGGCGAAAGCGTGCACCGAACTGACTACGCCGCTGCGCGTCAGAAAAGTGCCGAAGATCGAAAGCATGAAGGTGGAAAAGATCAGCCACATATTCCAGCTTTTCAGCATCCCCCGCTTTTCCTGCATCATTACGGAGTGCAGAAATGCGGTACCGGTTAGCCATGGCATCAGCGAGGCGTTCTCGACCGGGTCCCAACCCCAGTAGCCGCCCCATCCCAGTACCGAGTAGGCCCAGTGTGCGCCGAGAAAGACTCCGCAAGTCAGAAACCCCCAAGTCACCATGGTCCAGCGGCGTGTGATCTGGATCCACTTTTCGCCCGGATAGCGCATGATCAATGCCGCCAGCGCGAAGGCAAATGGCACGGTAAACCCAACGTAGCCCAGGTACAGCATGGGCGGATGAATCACCATCTCCGGGTATTGCAACAGCGGGTTGAGGCCGTTACCGTCCGCGGGTAACGAACCTTGCATGACGCCAAAAGGATTCGCGGCGAAGTTCAGCAGCAATAAGAAGAACACTTGAACGGCGGCGATAATTACGGAAGCGTAGGCAAACAGGCGGACGTCTGTTTTAAATCGCAGCCTGAGGACAAGTCCATAGGCGGAGAGCAACAGCGCCCAGAATAAAAGCGAGCCTTCCTGGCCTGACCAAAGCGTGGCGAACTTGTAAGGCGCGGGCAGATCGCGATTGCTGTGATGGAAAATGTAGGCGATGGAAAAATCATTCTGAAAGGCCGCCACCACCAGGACCACCGCCGCGAGGAAAACTACCGCGAAGCTGGCAATGCCGGCGCGGCGGGCCGTTTCACCCACCCGCGCGGATCCGGGTCCCGTGATAACCAGCGCCAGCAGACCCGCCAGGAAAGAATAGGCGCACAGCGCCAACGCGAGGAGCAGGGCAAAACTGCCGATCTGCGACATGGGGGAATCCTGTTCTTATTTTTTCAGAAACAATCCACCGAAGCAACCACGAAGCCGAACAAAGCTACTGGAGTTCCAGCGCCTTGCCGGGGTTCAGATTGCCCGAGACGGATTCCACGACGAAGGGGTTGAGCAATCCCAGGCCAGTAACGCTCCACTATATGTTACCGGCGAGCGTAAGCACAAACTCCGGGGCGATTACTCGATTGTTCCTGAGCTTTGCGCGGCCTCGCGAACGCGCAGCGGCGCACATTGCCTGTGAGTAGTTTTGGGCACAGACACTCGAGCGCGTCCGGGGACACGTCAGAATGGGTTCGAGCTCAGGCTAGCGGAATTATCAAACCTATGCGGTATGCTGCTTGCCTTGGCGAGCGAGAATTTCGCGCTCCGCTCTTAACCAGTCTTCGTTCTCGTGGCCAGAGGCGCTTCCGCGCTCCAGGTACAACTGGAATGCGCGCTCGCGGATTTTCGCTTCCAGATCGGCCGGGGAACTGCTCAAGGGCGAGCTCTTCCGAACCATGGGGATGGAACCAGCTTCGGGCATGGTGATGACTTGATTGTTGATTGCCTTAGAGGTGCGGGGAGTCTTTGCTTTCGCCATGATTGATGCTCCTTGGGACTGCTAAGTCCATGAATTAGAATCGTTTATGATTGACCGCAAACACTGCGGCCGTACCTGATGAACTCCACAAAATGCATGTGTGAGTGTGTAGTAATGATAAATCAAAGGTTGCGGATTTGTGCAAAGGGAGTGAAGAATTAATTTCTCTGAAACATCGATTTTATTGATAAGGGTTAGTAGAAGTCGTGCGAACTGGTTTCGGCGCGGGTGATAGAAAGCGGCAACACGCGCTCAGCTTTCACGGAGATGACATTGTCCTGATTCTGCAAGACCCCTTCCACCATGAGGAATTGCGCGGAACTCAGCAGGAGCCGGTTTTTCTGAAACAGATCAGGCGTGACGATCGCGTTGGCCACTCCGGTCTCGTCCTCGATGCTGAGGAAAACGAAACCTTTGGCGGTGCCCGGACGCTGGCGGCAAATGACGCATCCTCCAATACACAAATGTTGTCCATCGGGAATGCGGCTGAGTTCGCTGGCTTTGTGGATGCCCATCGCTTGCATGCGTGCGCGGTGATAGGCCATGGGGTGCGGGCCGACGGTCATGCCTGTGCCGCGGAAGTCCGCGACGAGGCGTTCTTCCGGATTCATAGGGCGCAGCGGGGATTTGGCGTCGGGCTCGGATAATTCGTCGAGCAATTGGCCAGAATGGCGGACGGCGCGTTCGACTTGCCAGAGGGCGTCGCGGCGGTGAAAAGCGAATTCACCACGGATGCACAGAGACGCAGAGAAAATATTTGATTTTGGATTCCTGGTTGCTGATTGAGCTGCTTCTGGCAACGGGCAGTTGGGAATTGGAAGTTCGGAATCCGTTGTCACGAATTCTTTATTAAATCTCCTGGTTTTCTGCGTGCCTCCGTGTCTCCGTGGTGAATTCCCGATTGAATTCAGCGCGCCAATTTCCGCCAGCGTGTTCAATTCATCTTTGCGCAATTCGGGCACGCGATGGGCCAGATCGCGAATGGAAGTGAGCGGAACTAGTTTACGTTGATGAACCAGCGCTTTGGCGGCTTCTTCGCGTAATCCGCGGGCGTAGCGGAGACCGAGGCGCAGAGCAATCGAACTGGCTAAGTGCTGACTGCTGACTGACTGCTCCAGCGTACATTGCCACACCGATTTCATCACATCGATCGGCAACACCTTCAGGCCGTGCCGTTGCGCATCTTTCACGATCGTTGCTGGACGATAAAAGCCCATGGGCTGGTTGTTGAGCAGGGCAGCGGTGAAAGCGGCGAGGTAATGACATTTCAGATAAGCGCTGGCGTAAGCGATGAGCGCGAAACTGGCGGCATGAGATTCAGGGAATCCGTATAGAGCAAACGAAGAAATGGAGAGAATGATCTGCTCCTGCGCCTCGCGAGAGATGCCATTGCGTTCCATGCCGCTGCGAAGCCGGGCCTCGATGTCTTTCATGCGGGCTTGCGAGCGCTTGAATCCCATGGCGCGGCGCAGTTCTTCAGCTTCCCCTCCGGTGAAATTGGCAGCAACCATTGCAATGCGCAGCAATTGCTCCTGAAACAGAGGTACGCCAAGAGTGCGCGCCAGCACAGGCTCGAGCGACGGATGCAGGTGGTTGACGGGTTCGCGTCCCATGCGGCGCCGCAAATAAGGATTCACCATCTGCCCCACGATTGGTCCCGGGCGAATGATGGCAACTTGCACCACGATGTCGTAAAAACATTTTGGGCGCAGACGCGGCAGGCACGACATCTGCGCCCGGCTCTCGATCTGAAACATGCCAATGGTGTCTGCCTGCTGCAGGGTGGAATACACCGTAGGATCATCGGGTGGCAGGTGGGCGAGATTAACTTCTTCGCCGTGATGGTCGTGGATGAGTTTTAGAGAATCTTCGAGCACGGCCATCATGCCTAAGCCGAGCAGGTCTACCTTGACGATGCCTAAGTCGGCGCAATCTTCTTTGTCCCACTGCACCACGACGCGGCCCGGCATCGAGGCGGGTTCGAGCGGTACCACGGAGTCCAGTTGCCCCTGGCAAATCACCATGCCGCCAGAATGCTGGCCCAGGTGGCGCGGCAAATCCTGCACCGCGACACACAGCTCGAAATATTTGCGTAGCCGGGGATGATTCAAATCCAACCCAGCATCGCGGAAGCGATGATCGAAGGTGTCGTTGGGGTCGCGATATTCCCAGGTAGAAACAGCGGCCGATACCTTGTCGAGGGTCTCAGGATCAAAACCCAGAGCCATGCCCATTTCGCGCGAAGCCATGCGGCTGCGATAAGTGATGACATTGGCAGTCATGGCAGCGCCGCGCTCGCCGTAGCGTTTGTATAAATACTGAATCACGCGTTCGCGTTGATCACCGCTGGGAAGATCGAGATCAATGTCGGGCCACTCGCCGCGTTCCTCGGAAAGAAAACGCTCGAAGAGCAGTTCCATGCCAACGGGATCGACCGCAGTGATGCCAAGCGAATAGCAGACAGCGCTGTTGGCAGCGGAGCCGCGTCCTTGTACCAGAATGTTTTGTTCGCGGCAGAAGCGGACCAGATCCCAGACAATGAGGAAGTACCCGGCGAGGGCGAGCTTTTCGATGAGCTTTAGTTCGCGCTCAATCTGGCGCCGCGCGCGATTCTGCAAATCCGATGAAGACCGGCCATAGCGCTGCTGAAACCCTTCCCGAGTGCGCTCCCAAAGGAATGACATCATGGTTTCGTCTTCGGGCACAGGATACTTGGGGAATTCATATCCCAAATCTTTGAAGGTGAATGTGAGCCGGGAAGATAGTTCCAGGGTGTTCGCAATCGCCTTGTGAAGATCGGCGAAGAGCACTTGCATCTCTTGCGGCGATTTCAGATAACGTTCGGAATTGCGCGCCAACAGGCGCCCCGCTGTCGCCAGCGTGCGATGGTGATGAATGGCGGTGAAAACGTCGCAAAGCTCACGCTCTCGAGCGGTGGCATAACAGACGCCATTGGTTGCCAGCAAAGGAAGTTGGAGCGAGCGGGCGATTTCAATAGCGGCATGATTGCGGGCTTCCTGCTCGCGATGAAAATGACGTTGCAGTTCAACGTAGACCTTGTCCCGTCCAAAAATGTTGGTCAATCGCTCGACGCAACTGCGCGCTTCTTCGAGGCCACCGTGCGCGAGAGCAAGAGCAAGGGGGCCGTCGTCGTCGCCGGTAAGGCAAATCAATCCCGCTGCGTGTTCTTCTAGTTCCTCTTCCTGCACGGTGCCTTCGCCTTTGGCTGAGCGCAGCTTCATTTTCGTAATCAGGCGACAGAGGTTTTGATATCCGAGACGGGAAGAAACGAGCATTGGAAGCCTGAATTCACCATAGAGACGCAGAGTCACAGAGGAATCTTTGGCTTTGGATTGTCGAGGGTCAAATTGATTCTTGGCACCTGTGAATCTGGTTCCAATGACTTGCTCTGTGACTCTGTATCTCTGTGGTGAAAAGTTTTCGCATGTTACTTCCGCACCGATGTGCGCCTTGATTCTCGCTTTCTTTGCTGCCATGTGGAAACGCGGAGAGCCATAGACGCCATCGCGATCAAGCAACGCCATTGCCGGCATATTCAGATTGGCGCAGGCCGCGACTAAGTTTTCGGGCAGGGAAGCACCTTCGAGAAAACTGAAAGCAGAACGGGAGTGGAGTTCGATGTACATGACAGCAATCAGCACTCAGCACTCAGTGAAAGCAACAGACGAATGTTTAATGGTCGAATGCTGACTGCTGAGTGCTAGTCATACGTTCCTTCCACAAACCATCCCGCGCTGAGCCGATCGCGGACCAGACGATATAAAGCGATGCCAGTTTCTCCTTGCACCGCGATGTCCCACTCGTCGCGCGCCCAGCCTTCCTGCTTCCACCAGTCTCCGGAGGAGCGCCATGGTCCTGCCGCCCACAGAATTTCTCCCTGCATTTCTTTGTTCTTGGGGCAAGTGATGGATACCGGCTTGCCGTCGCCCATGGCCACCACAACTCCGACCGGTGGACGGAAGATGCGCAGCGCAGCTACAAGGTCGTCACCACAGAGACATAGAGACACAGAGGAATCTTTCGATTTGTAGTTTGTGATTTGCTCTGTGTCTCTGTGTCTCCGTGGTGAAACCGGTTCGGGCGCGAAACGCTGCATGCGGAACCCCTCGGGACGATGCGTGTCCAGCAGTTCTAACGATCCAACTTTGTCTTCCCCGACGATGCCCGCAATCCTGGCCAGCGTAAGCTCAAATTTTTCCGGCTCAGGCGCGGGAGGAAGAAAAAGCCCGTTTTGCTGCGTCCGCGGCCGCCCCGGTTCTGCCGCCAGCTGAATCTTGACGATGGGAGCGCCGGGAGGATGCGCCTTCAAATCCAGTTGCAACAGCTTGAGAAAAGTTCTGGAGTCTAGCAACGGGACGGGAAGCCGGAGGGTACGATGGAATAGTCGAGCTTGCGCCCGTCCCGGACTGGCGAGGACGCCCGTCCCTCCATTATTTGTCGAGAGATCTTCTATTTGCCACCCGTTCTCCAACTCCAAACATAGCCGCAATTCTTGAGTCGCCAGCGCGCGTGCCTCCAGACGAGCACACAATTGCTCCAATAACCGTCCCAACAGAAATGCCAGGGGCTCGAGCAGCACCAGAGGATATTCCAACTCGATCACTTCCTCGAAAATCAACGATGGCTCGACTGGAACTAATGTGCGGGAAGTGGCCCCACGAGCCAGGGTTTGTAAATGGATTCCAGCCTGCCCCACGCGCTCACTCAGTGCGACATCTGGCAATGCCGCAAGATCGCGAAGCTTGCGAATCCCCCAGCGGTTGAACGTCTCCAATAACTGCGTGGATTCCTGAACCGGGTTCCCAAACAATACTTCCACCGGCAAACTACCCAGTTGTTCCGCTTCTTTGCCTTCCGGAATCACGGTTACACCAGAAAATCCTCGAGCCGCTAGCGCGGCCGTATCCGGATTGCCCGCCACGGCTACGCTGGTTTCGAGTCCGAGAGCGGAAGCGCGGCGTGACAAAGCGCGCGCAATTTTAGGCAGAGGGCCAAAAAGCGGCTGCAGTCCGGCAAGATCCAATACGATTGTGTCGCAGTCCACGGCTTCCACTCGTGGCGAAAACGACTGCGCGCAATCCAGCAGCGCGGCATGGGCTGCGGCTTCCTGGGGCAGGGAGCGTGCACGCAACACCAATCCGGCGCAGGCTTCTATCTGCGGCTTGGTCATTCCCGGATCCACTCCGGCGCGGCGCGCGTTTTCATTCACCGCAAAAACTTTTTGCAGCGGTGCTTTGCCTTCAAGCACAGCCAGTGACTGCAAGCGCAACTCCGGCTCAGCGCGCAGCAGCGCTTCCAGGGAAAAATCGGGAACGAAGATACAGGCAAAAGGCATAGTGAAAAAGCTGTCAGCTTTCAGCTCTCAGTTGGAACTCTCTGACTACAAAATTCATCCTGCTCGCACTTTCGTTGTGAATGCAGCTGTGATCGATCCAGCCGGTTTGCGCTCCAACCGGGACCGCAAGAGTTCTCCTTGTACTTGAAGTCCATACAGAAGCTGCGCATGAGCCGGAGAAGTTCCTGCTGAATGCTGACAGCTGAGAGCTGACAGCTTCTTCCCTGAGACCTTCAGCAACAGCGAGGCACAGGTTTGGGCACACGGAACCGGGCTAATGACGAACAACACGGTGGGCGTGCGCTCTACCACGCGCTGAAAACGAAACCAGGAAGTCAACGGAATGCGGCGCGCCATCTTCAATGGAGTATCGCCAAGATCGATAATCACAAGCCCAAAGCCACTGCTTTGCAAGAGCAGGTCAGTGACCCGCAATGCCTGCTCGACTGGTCTTTCGGTTTTTCCATTCTTCATCTCTGTGTCTCTGTGTCTCTGTGGTGAACCTGCCTTTTGTTTGGTTCCTCCGCACCGTACCCACAGCAATTTTTCAAAATTCACTCCCGCAGCCGCAGCCGAGTGAGGATTGAAAGCATCGCTAATGTCCACCAGAGCGCACACTTCCTGCCGCTGCGTCGCTGCCGCCAAGGCGGCCAGCAATACACTGGTGCGTCCGGACGAGGCTGGCCCACACACCTCGGTCAGGCATCCGCGCGGAAACCCGCCAGTAAGCGTATCGATCTCGCGAACGCCGCTCGAAACCATCTGCGGAGTGGACCGCACCTCCAATTGCGAAGCTGGAATCACCTCTGCCAGCTTGGGCATGGCCGACAAGCGTTTAAAAACCAGCGTGGGCCATGCCGAGGCGACACCGGCAACGGGGCGGCCTAAAGCCGCGGTAGAAACAAGCGGTAAAGACGACATTGGAACCTCAGGATTTCAGGGAACGGCAGGGCCGCGTCGGCTCTGGGCGGATATGAATATTCGCCTTTTGTTCGCTATCAATTGTTCTACTGCCGGATGGAGGTTGTCAAGTATTTAAAAATTAATTGCCGCACAGGATTCATAGAAGGGGCGATTCGGAACGCCAGATCTCAAGGAAAAGGCAGGAGTTCGTCCGTGGCGCTTCAAGCGAGGTTGGGAGCGACGCTTCAGCCTGCGGCTTTGTTATAATCAGCGTCGGCGTATTGGGCGCTATCGTCTAGGGGTTAGGACGGAAGATTCTCAATCTTCAAACCCGGGTTCGATTCCCGGTAGCGCTACCAAACTACCTCGTGCTATCACGTGCTACTGCATACACTTCCCTAGCTTGTTCCCTCGGAGCCAAAATCGTCGATATCACTGGGTGAGGCACAGTAGCGGCCAGTAGGGGGCACAATTTGGGGCACAGTCGACCAGACCCCAACCTCGTCTTTAACTTTTTTTGGGTTAAGCAGGATCACAATAGGGGCCCCGATCAAGGGGGTAGGGTGGGTCCAAACGTACCCCTTCGCACCTGCTAGATATTCGCAAAGACATTTTTCAATTTTGTGATTTTTCAGTTTTTGCGTCGCTCCAACTTTGTAGTAGAGACTTGAAGGCTTGTGTTCAATGTGGGTGTGAACCCACTACAGAATGTGGACAAGTGCCGGAAGCAGGAGCCGAGTGATGGCAGCCGCTGAGCTGAGATTGTGATGAGTTGACAGTGTAGTGAGGGCCGGAAACCGATCTTACAGGCGCGACGAAAATGCGGTCAAACTCCGTATGGGTCTATGTAGGGCGACGGCAAAATGCTCCCTCCCCCCCGTTCCGGTGCAATCACGACAGGAGTTGGGCTTCCGAGAGTCCTCCAACTTTGGGGTTTTGAGTGTAATGGCCTGTTTTCGTCATCTATCGCATATGCGTCGCATCTTGGGGTGGAACAGTACCCCCTTTTCGATGTAGAGTGCATTCGGACAGGAGCACAGTGAAGCGGCATGCCACTCAT